>Ga0187769_10001799_pt1 | contig 12354 bp, 9 predicted proteins | sample 0116_SJ02_MP02_1_FD_133140 | JGI IMG/M metagenome (GOLD analysis project Ga0187769, IMG submission 133140) | Tropical peat soil microbial communities from peatlands in Department of Meta, Colombia - 0116_SJ02_MP02_10_MG | ecosystem: Environmental > Terrestrial > Soil > Wetlands > Peat | place... | reverse complement strand
GTGGACACGTCACCCCCAAAGTGGGAACTGCGGAGCGCTCGCCAGCGCCGAAATGTTTACGAACGTGAACTTGTTTTGGATGAGCATTTTGTTTCGCGATCAAGTCCCCGCACGTCCTTGGCGTTTACGTTCGAAAACGGAAAAGCATCCCTAGGTGCACCTGGCGTAAACATGTTGACGTGAAAGCGCTTTCGTAAAACCGTCGCAGCAGCGCCACTGGCAGGCATTTGTTAAGAACCATGAATAGGATTTTCCATGAGTACTCCCGAACTTCCTTTCCCGATTCAGAGCGAGGCGCCTCGTAAGGATGAGATTAGGCCTGGCTTTCGCACTAAAACGATAGCTACGCGTCTGACTCCGGGAGAGCTGGCTGAGGTCGAAGCCACCGCCGAAAACGCCGGCCAATCTCTCGCCGAATGGCTCCGCGAAACTGCACTGCAAGCAGCGCGGCAGCGACCGGCGGATCCGTTTGAATTGCTGCTTGCCGAGGTTTGGGCCTTGCGATACACGCTGCTGAATTTGTTTCATTCAAAGGCGAAAGCGGCATCAGAAGGTACACAATTGCTGCCCGATTCCATCTTGAAAATCCGTGATCAGGCCGACGCAATGAAGCTCCAGAAAGCACACAAAATCCTCGCCGACTTCCTCGAACTTGCCCGCGCCAGCCGACTCGACAAATGAGGTATCTGTGTCATGCTTACCATCTCGAAACCGCTCTCGGCCAGCCAAGCGCGAACTTATCACGAGCGTGAGTTTACTTCTGAAAAACAGAACTACTGGAGCCGCGACCAGCAAGGCTACAGCGAATGGCAGGGTACGCTTACGGAGCAATGGAACCTTGCTGGGACCGTGGAATCGGAACATTTCGCACGGCTGAGTGAAGGGCAGCATCCACATACTACCGAGCAGCTGGTTCGCCACCAGGTCTCCAGAACTTACGAGGGAAAATTCGGCAAGGAAGTGACCAGCGCCGAGCATCGTGCCGGTTGGGACGCTACTTTCTCCGCGCCGAAGTCAGTGTCGCTCACAGCGCTTGTGGGAGGGGATGAACGAGTCCGGGAAGCCCATCGCGAGAGCGTCCGGACGGCACTTCGCGAGCTAGAGAGGTACACACAAGCCCGTATCGGCAATGTTCACGCGGCCCAGACGACTGGAAAGTTTGTCGCTGCTACTTTTGAACACGACACCGCCCGACCCGTTGATGGCTATGCTGCCCCGCAGCTTCACACCCATGCCGTCATCTTCAATGTGACCGAACAGGCGGACGGAACAACGCGCAGTCTCCAGCCCCACGAACTCTTCGTTTCGCAGCGATACGTGACTGCCGTCTATCGATCCGAACTCGCAATGCGATTGCAAATGCTGGGCTATGAATTGGAGCGCGGCAAGCATGGGCAGCCGGAAATCCGTGGCTACACCAAAGAGTATCTGGAGGCATCCAGTCCTCGACGGGAACAGATCAAAGACCATCTGCGCGAGCAAGGAATCGACGGCGCAGCGGCAGCGCAGATCGCTGCTCACCACACGCGGGATCGGAAGGAACTTTTGTCCCAGGGAGAGGTGTTGCAGCGGCACCGCGAACTGGCAGCACAATACGGGAATCAAGCCGACCGTGTAGTCGCACAGGCACGCGAACATGGGCAATCTCGAATGCAGCAACCGGCGATGCAAGCACAGCAAGCTGTGACTTGGGCGCGCGATCACGTGTTCGAACGCTCGGCGGTGCAGGATCGTCGCGCGATCTTGGAAACAGCGCTGGCACGCGGCATGGGCGAAACCACATACGCCAGCATCCGGCAAGAGTTCCTGCGCCGGATTGACACCGGAGAGTTTCAAGAAATCTCGGACGTCAGAGCAGGCAGACAATACACCACGAGAACGATGGTGGGCATGGAACGAGAGATCATCCATCGAATGTTGGAAGGCAACCAACGCTACTACAGCGATCCAATGCTCGTTTCTCCGCCGATCCGTATCGCCACCGAAGACCGTCATCCAGAATTGAATCCTTCGCAGCTCCAGGCGGTCGACGAGATACTTCTTTCGCGTGAGAAGATAGTCGCTCTTGACGGCATCGCCGGCGTGGGCAAGACCACGACACTGGCAGTGATCCACGAAGGTGCAGAGCTTGACGGCTACAGGGTCGAAGGGTTCGCTCCCACGTCCCGAGCTGCGCAGAAGCTCGGCGAAGCTGGCATCGAAACTTCGACTCTACAGAAACATTTGGCACGCGGGCAGCAGCCCGGCACGGGCGAGAAACGACTCTACGTGCTCGACGAGTCTTCACTCGCTTCCACTCGACAACTGTATGAGTTCATCGAGCGGCTGCGTCCGAATGATCGAGTCTTGTTGGTCGGGGATCGACGACAGCACGAAGCGGTTGAAGCCGGACGCCCGTTTGCGCAGCTTCAAGATGCCGGTATGAAGACGATCAAGCTAGAAGAAATCGTCCGGCAGAAGGACCCCGAGCTGAAGGAAGTGGTTCAACAGCTCGCACGGGGCAATGTACGGGAAGCTATTAACAATCTCGATCAGCAGGGACGGGTCCACGAAGTTCGCGGGCATGACGAGCGCATTTCGGCCATCGCGAAAGAGTATGCGAAGTCGCCTCAGAACACGTTAGTAGTGTCCCCGGATAATCGCTCGCGAATGGAGATCAATGAACGCATTCACGCGGAATTACAAGGCAGGGGCCTAGTTAGAAGCGAAGAGCATCCAATCCGAACCTTAGTTCCGCGCCAGGAGCTCACCGGAGCTGACCGTACGTGGGCTGCGAAGTACGAAGTAGGAGATATTCTGCGCTATTCCCGCGCATCGAAGGAAACCGGGATTGGAAAAGGCCACTATGCTCAGGTGCGGAGCATTGATCCTGCCAGCAACCGGCTGTCTGTGAGGCTACAGGACGGAACCGAGCGCATCTACGATCCTCGCCGACAGCGGGGCGTCTCTGTCTTCCGCGAGGATTTACGGAGGTTCTCCGTTGGTGACCGCATTCAATTTACCGCGCCTGCCAATGATCTGAAAATTGCAAATCGTGAATTAGGAGTGATCGCAGGCGTTGGCGATGCCGGACGACTAAGTCTGCAGATGGATTCTGGCCGCTCACTCCAAATCGACCCCAACAAGCATCCCCACCTCGACTACGGCTACGCAATGACTAGCCACTCTAGCCAGGGACAAACTTCGAATCGTGTGCTGATTCATGTTGACACGGAGTTGGGCTCGAAAGACCTGCTCAACAGCCGAATGGCTTACGTCTCTGTCTCGCGTGGGGCATTCGACGCGCAATTTTTCACCAATGACCGCGAAAGGCTGCCCACGGCACTGGGTCACGACATTTCAAAACAGAGCGCGAAAGTGCCGCAGGTCAACGCACACCAGACAATTGCGCCGCAGCAGGAAATCTCTAAGGCACCGCAACAAGAGCACGGCATGGGTCTTGGAATCGGGTTTTAGAAACCTGCCTGCCCCGGATAATGGCAGCGTAGCGCGGGCGCAAACTCTGTCAAGGCCGACCGAAGGTCGCCGCTATTGCGGGCAAGCGACTTGACAGAGTTTGCTCGACCCGCGCCAAAATCTTTCCGCCATTCGGGGCAAGCAGTTGACGGGACACCAACCGCCCAGCCCCACACCGAACCAAATGCGAACACAACCCCTCGCCAGCCCTCTTACCAGCAAGTTCGGGGATTGCCGTGGCCGCAGAAGCCATCTCCATCAGCAATGATATAAATCAGATCAGATTGTTGTGCATGTATCTTGATGCAGCCGGTTCGCTTACACGAGCCACGCTCAGAGGCGAAATCGAGAGTCTGTTCTCTGGAGATCCTGACGTCGCTCTCCTATATTTTTCTGGACACGGCTTACCGGTTCATTTAGAAACACCCTAATTGTACAATCTCTCATTGAACTGTTTCGAACCGAACGTCATTTCCCGCATCTCGGTTCCGCAGTGAAAACCAGGTTGGCACGGAAGCTACGTGGAGGCCAATAGCTCACCTCCGGATCATTCGCTCCGTTCAGGAGGCAGAATCACAAAATCAAAGTGAAGGAGACAATGAAACTCGCCTGTCCGTTAACTGTCCAATAAGGACTCCCTAGCATTCCTTAAAAGGCTTTTCGAGGGCCACTCGCGTCTTATAAGTTGTTGATATTACTAATCTCCTTGGGCTCATAACCTGCCGCTCCTTAGGATTCCCAAGAGTTCCTTGTGAATTCCTGATCGAGCTTTTGCAAATTTGGGCGTCCGGCGCAGCAATGCACCGGAGATCACTCGTCAAAGTCGGTGGAACCTACGTCGCGTGAGCGATAAGGCAATACCGAACCAAGCCCCCGGAATGCTGCGGGAAGGCGTAGAGACTGGATGGCGAGCATCCCATGTGGATGAAGACACAGTCCGACTCTCATCGAAAGGTGAGCCAGATCGCATAACCCAAAGGTCGGCGGTTCAAATCCGCCCCCGGCAACCATGAACGCCACTGCCGAAATGCAGTGGCGTTCGCCTTCCTGCACCATGCCGCAGCTTTCCCGCAGACAGCGCTACGATGGTCTCTTTCGATTCGTGAAGGGCCCCAGAAAATACTAGGGAACCGCTGGTCCAGTGCGAGATGGATGCACACTGGCTTGGAGTCCTCGATAAATTAAGCTCGACCTAGAACGCATCCGAATACCGTGGAAGCAAGAGGTTCGTTGCGGCCGCCAACCCGAGCGCCGCCGCGAGGAGAACCAGCAAAGAAGAATACGATCCAGTCACATCAAATGCGCGCCCCAGTATTACCGGCCCGATGGCACCCGCAGCGGCATAGAAGGTCCATGTGACACCGTAAAGGGTGGAAAAAGCACGGAGCCCAAAATAACGCGTTAGCAAGTACGGTGTAGTCGCGGCTTCACCTCCGGCTCCGATGCCAATGAGCGCGGCCGCAATACAACCGGAAGGGAAATTGCTCGCCCGTGCTAGAAGGAAAATGCCGAGCGCGGTTATGACATTTATTACGAACGCGACACGAGGACCGAAGAATCGATCTAAAAGCCATCCCACTACAATCCTGCCAAACAGGCTCGATCCACCGAGGGTCGATGCGCACAGTGCCGCATTTTCGGCTGTAATTCCTCGATCGGTCAGCAATGCAGAAAGATGCGTGATCGCCCCATTCATGCTTATCGAACTCACGAAAAGGATCGCGGTAATAATCCAGAAGGCGTAAGAGCGCACGCCCTGCTGCCATGTCACTCCAGAATGAGCAACGTCAGCAGATTTGTGCCCGTCTGAGCTGCGTTCGCGAATGTAGTGCCAACTGAGGGGCAATCCGAGTAGCAATGCTAGACCGCCGAGCGATCCATAGGCGGCCCGCCAGTCAGACCTGCTGATGATCGATTGTGCGACGACGGGCAAAATCATCGCGCCTAATCCCGCTCCAACCATCACGAAGGCCAACGCCATTCCTAAACGTCGATGGAACCAAGTGGAAATCGATCGCGAGTATGCAAGATGAGCTGCACCGTTTCCGACGACTCCCAATACGAAGCAAGTCGCATAAAACTGCCACAATCCAAAGTGCAGCAGCGACAACGAGCCAATGGCGCACACGTACACCGTCATGCAAATGAGAATGATGCGGCGAGGGCCGAAGCGATCAATCCACCGGCCGAGCAACGGGGAGCACAGGCCCAGCGTGACGGCGGCGATTGCGAAGCCGCTTGAGATGGCTTCGCGACTCCAACCGAATTCGGCGGACAGAGGCTTAACAAAGACCGAGAAGGTGTAGACGAACAGCGAGCCGAATCCAGCCATCACGCCGAGACACGCAGCCAACACTACTCGCCAACCGTAATAGCCGAAATCGAATTCACTAAGGCCAAGCGGTATCGCGGCGGTCGATACTGCGGTGGTGCCAACTTCGATATTTCCGGAAACGGGCCCCTCACTCATTCGCAGGATTCCCTAATCTTCCTTTGACAGACTCTTTGACACTCCGTTGAAAAACGGAAAGCTTACATTGACTGCGCAGTCTCATCTCTAGTCTTTTTCGATTATTGCCGCGCTATTGTCGCAGCAATTAAGGTTCAACCCATTCCGAAACCTGCCGGGGATGCCCGTCTCCGAACAAACAACGCGAACTTCTAACTCATAATCAGGAACTGTGAAGCAGGAACATGCCGATACCTACCGAACCGATTGGTAGCATCCCGCGTACCCCGGACCTGCTGGCAGCCATGAGCGCTCATGCCGCGAGAAAGATCTCTGCCGAACAACTCAAGACTGCTCAGGAGTCGGCCCTCCGCGATACCATCTCACGTTTGGAAGAGACTGGTTCTCCCGTCATCACTGACGGGGAACAAACCAAGCCCAGCTTCGCCACATATCCTCTTTCCGGGCTCGCACTGGCATCCGATGGAGTGATCATTCCCTTTGCCGATGGACACACGAGGCAACTTCCGAAGCTGACAGCGGGGCCGTTCCGCTATGGTGTCCGCGCTGTGTCCTACCTTAAGACCGCTCAAAGACACGCTCATCGGCCTCTGAAACAGGCGGTAATATCCGCCTCAGCCCTAAGTCTGCTCTATCCGCAAAGTGGCATTGATGGGTATCCGCGGGAGACATTCATTGAAGATCTTGTTGATGAAGCGGAACAGGACATTCGCCAGTGTTTGACCGCGGGCGCTGCGTGCGTGCAAATCGACTTCACGGAAGGTCGATTGGCATTGAAGCTTGATCCCTCCGGCGGCGTGCTGAATTCATTTATCGAATTGAACAATCGCGTGCTTGATCGCTTCAACGCAACTGAACGACAGCGGATCGGAGTGCACACCTGCCCCGGCGGCGATCATGACTCCACGCACAGCGCCAATGTGGACTACACGGGTCTACTGCCCGGATTGTTTCGCCTGAAGGTCGGGCGATTCTATGTTCAGTTGGCTAGCGAAGTGGGTCGTCGTCGCGTGCTAACCACTATCCGAGACCTGCTCACACCGGGTCAGATTCTCTTCGTGGGTGTCACCGATCCGATCAATCCAACAATTGAGAGTCCAGATGTTGTGCGCGATCGTGTGCTCGAAGCGGCAGAATTCGTGTCGCTGGAATCGTTGGGAACAACTGATGATTGCGGCTTCTCACCTTTTGCTGACGATACGTCCACTTCGCGCGAGACAGCCTTCGCAAAGATCAAGAGTCGTATTGAGGGAACGGCGATGGCAGCAAAGGTTCTTGGAGTCTAAATAAGTAGGAGGAACAATCTCATGGCTCACATTCAAGTGCCTGAAGGCGCCCCAGGCATTCTCGGCCCGATGGCAATTAGTCCGGAAAGCACTCAGGCTTTGCGCGAACTCGCAGACGTACTCTTGCGTAGCCCTAACACTTTGGCCCCGGCTGAACGCGAAATCATCGCTACCTACGTCTCTTCGCAAAACGATTGCTGTTTCTGCCAACTGTCTCACGGAGCTGCAGCGGCGGAACATCTGGGTGGAAATTACGGTTTGATTGATCGCGTCAAACGCGATTACGCCACTGCGGAAATCTCCGACAAACTGAAAACCCTGCTCGCGATTGCAGGTAAGGTCCAGAAGGGAGGCAAGCACGTTACCACTGAGGATGTCGCACAGGCGCGCCAGCAGGGCGTCACCGACAAAGAGATTCACGATACTGTTCTGATCGCTGCCGCCTTCTGCATGTTCAACCGCTACGTCGACGGACTGGATACATGGCAACCGACCGATCCAAATGACTATCGCGAGATGGGACAAATCATGGCTCACGTCGGTTATGTCAGGCCGGACTGGGAAAAAACAGGTGAGGCAGCATAGATTCGCCAAACTGGAGAATAGCCTATGGCTCACATTCAACTTCCGAAAGGCTTGCCTGGCATTCGCGGCCCAATGGTATTCAGCCCCGAAACCACGAAGCCGTTGTGCGATCTGGTGCAAGTCCTGCTCACCGGTCCACACAGTCTGACGCCGGCCGAACGAGAAATGATCGCAACGTATGTTTCCTCGCAGAACGACTGCATTTACTGTCAGAGCTGCCATGGTTCCACTGCTGCGCAACATCTCGGCGGCAGCGACGCAGACTACGACCTGATCGCCAACATGAAGCAGAACTACGAAGCGATTGCGATTTCAGCGAAGATGAAAGCATTGCTTGCGATTGCGGGCCAGGTTCAGAAGGGCGGTAAGCATGTGACCGGTGATGACATCGCGCGGGCCCGGCGGGAAGGCGCAACCGATAAGGAAATTCACGATACGGTCCTGATTGCCGCTGCCTTTTGCATGTTTAACCGCTACGTCGATGGCCTCGCAACATGGCAGCCGAGCGAGCCCGAGATCTATCGTGAAATCGGAATGATGACAGCACAACTTGGATATGTAGGCAGGGATTACAAGAAGCCGCTACAGGCGATCGCGGCCAAACTAGACGAAGTGGAGGTTTAAGGAGATCTTATGGCGCACATTCGACTACCGGAAGGTATTCCTGGAATTTTGGGCTTAATGGCTTCTAGTCCTGAGACTGCGAAACCTCTCAACGCGCTTGCCGAGGTGCTTTTGCGTGGCCCGAATTCGTTGTCCGCGGCGGACCGAGAGATGATTGCGACCTACGTGTCGTCGCAGAACGATTGCTACTTCTGCCAACACGCTCATGGCGCCGTGGCTGCTTACCGGCTCAATGGAGATGAGCTACTCGTCGACAGTGTAAAGGCGAACTTCGAAGTGGCCGCAGTTTCGGAGAAACTGAAAGCCTTGCTCGCGATTGCCGGCAAAGTACAGCGAGGAGGCAAACAAGTCACAAACGAGGATATCGCTCGTGCCCGGCACCAGGGCGCAACCGATAAAGAGATTCACGACACCGTTCTGATTGCAGCCGCATTTTGTATGTACAACCGCTACGTGGACGGCCTAGCGACGTGGGCACCGACCGACCCCGATCTATATCGTGAAAATGGAAGACGGCTTGCCGACGAAGGCTACGTCCAGTCAACCGCTCACTTACCTGCTGCACAGAAAGAGTGTGCCTAGTCCGCACAAAAGAGCGCGGCCCGTCCCCCCAAGGGTAAGGACATAACTGCACCGAGCCAACAGCGATGGTCCCAGCGAATCACTGCGGTGATCGTGGCGCCCGGCCCAATTCGCATCAGAGAACTTCTGGACGCGGAACAGTCGTTGTGCTCGCGGTATTCGCGACCAAGTGCAGGGGCGAGATTCACGAAATACACGCTCAGAACGTCATCCGTGCGGCCAATTGAAATGCCCGCGGACCTCCTGAACCGAACACGCCGCCAGCCTGGCTAACGGGGGTGCCGAAGCTGGAGGAGTAATTCGGATTGTTGCCATCGGGCACGAGCGCGTTGAAAAAACCGGAGTAGTTATTCTTGCTCGTGCCGAGGATGTTGGTTTTGTTGAAGAGATTGAAGCTCTCGCCGATCAGTTGCAGATTGAATCGTTCGCTCAGACGGACATCTTTGGAGAGCCGCATGTCAAAGGAATTGAAAGTATCGTCGAAGCGGGCGTTTGGAGATACCAGGGCAAACGGGGAATCAACTGCTCCCGCACTATTGAGTTGACTCAGAAAAGCGTTCAACTCCGCTCCTGTATGGAACTGACGGCCGCCGGCATTGCGCCCCAGTTCCGGAACTCTATCGCCGCTGCCGTCGCCCAGTAAGATATCCATGGGAACTCCCGACGCATAGGTCCAAAGCGGAGAGAAGCGCAGGCCAAGAGGCAAGTCCGCCGTTCCCTGCAGCACCAAGCGGTGTCTTTGATCGTTAGGCGCTGGCCCATATTCCCGCCGTAGATCTGTGGGATCTACCGGCGCATAGCCGAACGGGATCTGGTCGTAGTTCGCGTAATTCGATGCCTTCGAAAAGGTGTAGGCAGAATGAAATTGGAAGCGTTGCGCGAAGCGATGGTCCACCGTCGCCCAAAGTGCATCGTAATGAGTGCTTGCGGTGGACTGCAAATCGGTCACTGTTTCCGGACCGCCGGAGTCGGGGTTGTACACGGACCCAAGAGGTACCCCAATAATGAAGCGCGTGCCGAAGTCGTGAATTCCGTCGACTTTCAGAATCCAATTCTTGGCAAATTCAGTCTGGATGCCTAAATTGAATTGTTCCACCCTCGGGTTCCGAATGTCGTTGTCAATCAGGTCGATGCCTTCCGATGCACCTCCCGCTCCAGGGATAATCGGACCGCTAAAGGGATTGGAGAAAGTCGGCGCACCGGGTAAAAAGTTTCCGTTTGCATCCAGGAAGCTGGCGTTTCCCACTGTCACGTCGATCGGCAGCGCACGACCGTCGAGTCCACGTTCCAGCGACTCAACCTCGAGCGTGACGCGGTCGTAGTAAATCCCGTATCCGCCGTGCACACTATACTTCCCGCTCTTGGTCACCCAGTTGAAGCCAATACGCGGACCCCAGTCGTTTCCATCCTTGTGCCGCGTGCCGTGCAAAAACGGCAGCAGGATGGGATTGATCTGGCTGTAGTGCCCGACATCGTTTACATCGGTATCGATCTCATAGCGCAAACCGAGATTCAACGTGAGCTGAGGATGGATACGCCAGTCGTCCTGCAGGTAGCCAGCAATGTGATTATTGTCGGCATTGGGAATGATGAGATCTTTGTTGGGTGTGCCGCTGCGGATCGCTACCGCAAACAAGAGATCCTCATCGTTGATGACGCCGTCGCCATTTCGGTCCTGATTGGCGAAGTCTTGAATAAATTCGACCGCGCCGCTCCGGAAAACTCCGAGGTCGAATTTCGCCCCGATGCGCTGAAACTCTCCGCCAAAATGCACGTTGTGCTTGCCGTGAGTCCAGTCGACTTCATCGTCGAATTGCGAACGCTTTTGCCAGGTGAGCTGCGGCGAATCATAGGAGGCACCGTCGGCCAGGCTGGGAAAATCCAGTTCCGGGCCGGGATTCACCGGATCAATCACATTGTTGAAGTTGTTGAAGCTGTAGCTCGCCCGGTTGAGCAGAGTCGGGCTGAGTATACGGGTCCAAGAAGCCTGAAAAGTTTGGAAGCGGTTGTTCGAGTCCTGCCTCTCCGACGCGGAACCAATGGGTTGGTCGGAAAGAAAGGGAGTGACACCGGTCGCGTCCTGCCGTTCGATGTTGTAGTGGAACGATAGCGTATCTCTACCGGACACCTGCCAATCCGCACGGAGCGTGCCCATGGGGTCGCTCAAAGGCTCCCGTGCAAAACTGTCGGAGATCGTTCCGCCTCCGCCCGTGGCATTGGGATGCCGAGTCGCAACTTGCAAGCCGCCTAATTCATCGCGATATTCAAATCCTGCAAACCACCATGCTTTGTCTTTGGCTAACGGCCCACCCGCGGTGCCGGCATACTGCTGCCTGCGAAAGGGCGGTAAAGCACCTTCCGTGGACGCTGGATTAAAGGTCGCGGGCAGCGCCTGCAAGCTTTTATCGCGTTCGTAGACGGAAGCTGATCCGTGCAGGGAATTCGTGCCCGACTTCGTAACCACATTCACTACCGTGGAACCGGAGCGCCCCAGTTCCGCAGAAAAGCGATTGGTAGCCACCTGGAATTCCTGCACTGCGTCTTCCGGCACATTGAGCAGCATGCCGCCCACTACATCGTCGTTGTCGTCCATACCATCAATACTGACGTTGCCGCCGCGCCCTAATTGTCCAGCGGAGGAAATCACAACCGTATTCTGTTTGGTTGGATCAAAGTTGGGAGCGATCGTGTTTCCCGGCATCAACAACGCCAGTTCTAGAAAATTGCGCCCATTCAGCGGCAAGCTGTCGATTTGGTGTGTGTTGACCACGCCGTCCACAACCGAAGAAGTGGTGTTCACGCTCTCAGTTCCGAGTTCGCTGACGTTCACCGTAATCTTCTTGGCTTCAACGCTAAGCGCGACTTTCAATGTCTGCTGTTGGCCCACCTCCAGGGAAACGGACGCGGTGAAGTCGGCAAAGCCCTCCGCCTGCACCCGAATCTCATAAGCTCCGGGCGTCAGGTCGTTCAGCGCGAATGCGCCGTCGCTATCGGAAACCGTGGCTCGCTTTATTCCCGTGGCGCTCTGGCGCGCGGTCACCGGGGCACCTTTAACCACTGCTCCTTCTGGATCAACAACTGTGCCCTCAAGCACGGCCGTCCCTAACTGCTGAGCATTAGCGGCTCCTACCATGACTGCAAGCGTTACCCCGACCATGACAGCTCTTCGCAACGAGTAATGTATGTGATGAATACCCAAGAGATCCTCCTCCTCGAACAACGCTTACATCGAACTTGATCGATCTACTCACGCACGAAAAGCGATTCCTCGTCAGTGACGGAGCTTTGCTTGAACTGCTTCGCTGAAATCTTCCGGTGACTTGATTTGTGTTGTCCGATACGCGGCGGGCT
>Ga0187769_10001798_pt1 | contig 12361 bp, 11 predicted proteins | sample 0116_SJ02_MP02_1_FD_133140 | JGI IMG/M metagenome (GOLD analysis project Ga0187769, IMG submission 133140) | Tropical peat soil microbial communities from peatlands in Department of Meta, Colombia - 0116_SJ02_MP02_10_MG | ecosystem: Environmental > Terrestrial > Soil > Wetlands > Peat | place... | reverse complement strand
TCAGCCTCGGAGGCGCCCGTGATCATGTTCTTGATGAAGTCGCGGTGGCCGGGGGCGTCGATCAGCGTGTAGAAGTACTTCGGTGTCTCGAACTTCTGGAAGGCGAGGTCGATGGTGACACCCCTCTCCCTCTCGTCCTTCAGCTGGTCAAGGACCCAAGCATACTTGAAAGAGTCGCCTGCGCCCGTCTTCTCGGACTCCTTCGCGAACTCTTCGATCATCCTCTGGTCGACGACACCGAGGTCGAAGAGGAAGTGGCCCATGGACGTGCTCTTGCCGTGGTCCACGTGCCCGGTTATTATCAGGTTGAGGTGAGCCTTATTCGCCATGCTACGTCTCTCGTTACAATAACTTGACCGCCTCTGAGCGTATATAAGGTTAGCGAGGTGGATTTCGGACAGGCGCACATGTAACGGACGGGCAAGAGGTGCGATGACTACTGGCGCACTTGAGGGAATCTTGGAGATGATGCCAGGCGGGCCGCACCGGAGCAGGATTCCTGTCAGATTGTTTATGTAAGAGGGTCCCTCGAACGAGTCGGCAACCGCGTGATGGAGCCCTCTGCATCGCTGGAACCGTTCAAGCCCCCGTCTGAAATTATCATCGTGACGACGCCTTTCGTGTCAGGGTACCATGTGACTCGTGTCATTGGCGCGACCTTCGGGTTAATCGTGAGGTCCCGAGGGCTGGGGCAGAACATATGGGCCTTCTTCCGGGCCTGGGGGGGCGGGGAGATCAGGGTGTACACGCAGTTGCTCGAACAGGTGCGCCACCAGGCCCTTCAACGGCTGGCCGATCATGCAAAGAGCCTTGGGGCGAACGCTGTCGTATCCGTGGGCTTTGACACGTCGGAGATGGGAGGGTCGATGACGGAGGTTCTCGCCTACGGAACCGCCGTGGTCGTGGAGCCTGACACCATGCCTGCGCAGCCAGTCGAGCTCCACTAGAGTGGAGTCGCTTCCCGAGGTAGTGCCTCGTCAGTCCGTTAGCAGAGTGGCTTACTGCGGGAGATATCCGGGGGGAGAGGAGCAGGATGCGGACGCTTCGAGCTTCGCCCCCGCCTTTACTCCTACTCGGCCGTGAGGATTAGCTTCGTACGCACCGTGGACTCCTTCCAGGCCTAGGTCACTGGGCGTTTGATTTACGGCAGGCTGACCGTCTGTTGGTTGGATTGGTCGCTCTTCGGTCGTCATGGTTCTCGCTGGGGTGGACCCGCGGTTGGTTAATATGGCCTGTAACAAATCCCAAGACTTGTCAATTCTCATGAGTGTCCCCAGTCAGACAGACCAGTCGAGAGTCTCAGGTGAACTCTCCCCAGATGCACGGGCCTTAGAACGGGATTCGTTGGGGCAGATTGGCTGGTTCGGAAAGTGGATATTCGTGGGGACAGTTATTGTTGCTATCGAATTCGTGTTTGCTCCTCATCCCCCTTCGGCTATCCTTGAGCAGTATTGCTCAGGGCCGCTTGCTCCCCCGTGGTGCAGGGGGGTGGAGGGAGAAGTCGCTTCGTCGGGAACCTATGTCAGTCTGATTTTGGCTACTGGGGCCATCTTTCAACTAGTAGCGACACTCTGCGCGACACGTGGCTACGGCATGATGAGCAAGGTCGATTCGACGTTCCGGAACTGTGCAAGACTTTCGATGGTGGCAGTGGCCGGGATATCGGTCATAGTGATCGAGATGGTGTACCTCACGCTTGCGCCCTCGAGCGTTTCCGGTGCTGTCTTGTCTGGCATCCCCATTGTCTTCGCGATTCTGCTGGTAGGACTTGCCCCCGCCTTTGTTGGCTTCGTGGGGATAATCTATGGCATTGTCAAGCTTGGAGACAAGTACGATGCGGGCAACCTGGGTGCGGCGGCCGCCGCCCTTCTCCTTGGGCCGGTCTTGAGTGCAGTAGTACCACTGGTGGGACCCCTCGTTGTAATCTACGGGCTCTACAAGTTGATCAACGGCACTGGAAAGGCGATGCGATGACCAGCCTAGGACATAACCAGATGAAGGACTGCTACTTCTTGAGCTCTTCGCAGGTTCCTGGGGCTCGCGTGAAACCTGCAGCGCTGTCTCTTTAGGGGTTGTTGATTGGCCCAGTCGAGGACCTCCTTTTCGGATCTAGCGGCTGATGGGGTAGCTGCTGCCGGAAATGCCGGTTTCGCTTCGGATGAAAATTGGGGTAAAGCGGGGGCGTGAGACGCGTCGAGCCCCGCGCCTCTACTTTCTAGGTGTAAGCCCCTATAGGACTTAGCTCGATGACAGGTAGCTCCAGAGGATTACGCCCACGAGCATCATCATGGACCCGGCTAGGCCCGTTATGAGCGCCCCGGCCAAGTCCGCGCTGATCCCGAAGTTCTCGAAGAATGCGATCACCGGGGCTCTAACGAGCCAGGCGAAGAAGCCGAGGGTGTACCCCAGGAGCCAGAATCCGACCAGTACGAGTTTTCTTCCCATGCTGTTTCGATGATGAATATCACTGTCGAGGTCGGTAAATGCGGGGAAGGTAGTATTCCTTTACATTTCTGTTAACTTAGCTGGACAAGAGCGCGATAGTGGAGGAACGAGACGACGACTCCAATCCTCCTGGCGGATGGATGGAAATTGACTCGGCCAGATGAAGGGTCTGGCGAGTCGATAGAACCACGGCTTGGTGGAGAAATTTAGAGCAGTATGCCGGCAAGGGACAGAAGGTAGGTGGTGGCGACGCTGCTTGCCGCCCCCAGAAGCACGAAGGCGACTCCTTCGAGGACGGCCCTCTTTTCGGGCTCTGGATACTCGTCGCTTATGCACCCTGCTAGAAGACTTCCGAAGGTGGACCCGGGGTCCTGTGACATGTCCCAGTTCCAAAAAGCGATTCTTAGGTTAATTAACGATTATGGAGACCAAGTCTGCACGCACGGAGCCGCCAGGGGGTCAACAAGACGAGACAGGGGCGAGCCTTGAAATACCTAAGGAGAATCCCTATTTCGGCAAGGTGGGGGTCTTGCCAGGTAGCTTTCTCTCGAAACTGAACAGCGCGAAGGATGTTTTCACCTTCCGCGACTTCATCCTGCTTCCTGGGAGGAGCGAAGTCGAACCCAACGCCATCGACCTTTCGTCGAGACTGACGAAGAACATCAAGGTCAAGTTGCCGTTGGTGTCGTCGCCCATGGACTCCGTCACGGAGTGGAGGCTCGCCCTCGAGATGGCTAAGTGGGGCGGGGCAGGGGTGATACACCGCAACATGAGAATCGAAGACCAGGTGGAGCAGGTGAAGAAAGTGAAGGGAGCGAGGGTGGAGACTCTTAGCATCGACGAAAAGGGAAGGCCCCTGGTGGGCGCCTCGATCTCCCCCCTCGACGCCGAGAGGAGCAGGGCCCTCGACAGGGTCGCAGATTTTCTCGTAGCCGACGTCGCCCACTTCCACAACTCGAGGGTGATGGCGGCGACCCGGCGGCTTCTTCCCCAGATCGCCTGCGACTTCGTCGTCGGAAATGTGGGGAGCCAAGAGGCGGTCTTCGACGCCGTAGACGAACTCCCCAGAGTGGAGGGGTTCAGGGCAGGGATAGGGTCAGGTTCCACATGCATCACGTCGGAGGTGACGAGGGTTGGAGCCCCAACCCTTTATGCCGTGGCCGAGGTCGCCAGCGCCCTTGCCCAGAGGAAGCTGGACATCCCCGTCGTGGCCGACGGAGGAGTAAGGGGTCCCGGTGATGCGGCGCTTGCGTTCGCTGCGGGCGCCTCCAGCGCCATGCTTGGCTCTCTGCTTGCGGGGACGGAGGAGGCTCCGAGCCAGATAGTCGTCCGCGGGGGGAGGAAGTTCAAGACACACAGGGGGATGGCGAGCGCAGCGGCACGCAGGGTAAGGTTCGCTCTTGACAGGTACAGCCTCCCCGCAAAGGGGCTCGACGAAGGGGTGGAGGAGTACGTCCCCTGCGTGGGTAAGACGGAGGGGGTCCTTGAGAACATGGCGAACGGGCTCAGGGCGGCCTTCGGCTACGCGGGTGCCAGGAGTGTCCAAGACATGTGGAGGAAGGCGTCCTTCGGGTCAGTGAGCGCAGCGGGGGCGGGAGAGCTCGGAGCACACTCCTTCGAGGTAAAAAGGTAAGCCAGCTTGGAGCCGGACCTCGCCGGCGGCATTGCGGTCCTGGACTTCGGAGGGCAGTACGCCCACCTGATATGCAGAAGGGTGAGGGCCCTTGGAGTATACTCCGCGCTACTCCCCCACGAGACGACCCGGGAGAGGCTCGAAAGCATGGGGGTCGCAGGGGTCATCCTTTCAGGAGGACCCGCGAGCGTCTATTCCGAAGGTGCCCCAAGGGCGGACCCGAAAATATTCGAGGGACGGCTGCCGCTGCTAGGAATCTGCTATGGCTACCAGTTGATGGTGAAGGCCCATGGCGGAGAGGTCCGGAGGGGGGAGCAGAGGGAATACGGGAGAGCAAGCATCAAGGTCCTGGAAAGAGAGGGAATCTTCGAAGGGCTTGGGAGCGACAGGCTCGTCTGCTGGATGAGCCACTCGGACTCGGCGACAAGGCTCCCCGGGTCAATGCGGGTGCTCGCCTCGAGCGAGGGCTCCCCCTATGCGGCCGTGAAGCTCTTGGGGGCGCAGCAGTACGGGGTGCAGTTCCATCCTGAGGTCTCCCATACGGAGAACGGCCAGGCGCTGCTTTCGAACTTCGTCTTCCGGATATGCAGGGCGAGCAAGAACTGGGACATGCAGGGCTTTCTTCGAGGATCGCTCGAGCGTCTGTCCAAGATAGACGGGAAGGTGCTCTGCGCCGTCTCCGGAGGGGTGGATTCGTCGGTCACAGCAGCACTCCTCCAGAGGGCCATAGGCGAAAGGCTGACGAGCGTATTCATCGACACCGGGCTGCTCCGTGCCGGCGAGGCCAAGCGAGTCAGAACTTACCTGGGAAGGGACCTAGGAATCCAAGTATCGTTTGTTGATGCATCCCAGAGGTTCCTCGGGGCGCTTGCGGGGGTTTCAGACCCGGAGGAGAAACGTCGGAAGGTGGGCAAGCTCTTTGCGGACGTTTTCGAAGAGTTTGCAGCCAGGGAAGGTCCTTTCGAGTACCTTGCTCAGGGGACACTCTACCCCGACGTAATCGAGAGCGGCCGGTCGACAGGGCCTTCATCAGTAATCAAGACCCACCATAATGTGGGTGGACTCCCCACCGAGCTATCGATGAAGGTGGTCGAGCCTCTGCGCGAGCTCTACAAGGATGAGGTCAGGGAGCTGGGGGTTCTCATGGGGCTACCAAGAAGCGTGGTGGAGAGGCACCCTTTCCCGGGTCCTGGGCTGGCCGTCAGGGTCGTCGGAGAAGTCACGAAGGAGAAGCTGAGAGTGTGCAGGGAGGCAAGCAAGGTGGTGGAAGATGTTCTCGAAGAAGCGGGGCTTTACTCGAAGGTCTGGCAGGCTTTCGCCTACGTCGGGGACGACAAGGTGACGGGCGTATTGGGGGACGAGAGGAGGCTCGGTTACCAGGTGACTGTGAGGGTTGTGGAGTCAGTGGACGCCATGACAGCCGACTGGGCAAGGCTGGAGCCCAGGGTTCTGGAGCAAATTTCAGGCAGAATAACTAACGAGGTGAACGGGGTCGTGTCGGTGGCCTACTCGATATCATCCAAACCTCCGGCCACCATCGAACCTCAGTGACCTGCGAGACGGGACTCGTGCCAAGGGCGGAGCTAGCAGAGGTACATTCCCACCTAGGAGGTCCATGAGCCCCGCGGTGATGTGGGAAATACCGCACGCCCTGGGCGAGTGGGTGTTGTGGAAGAGTGCAAGCAAAACCTTTGAAAAGAGATTCGCGAAACGTCATCCAGTTGGAACTGGCTGAGAAAGAGATCGTCGTGGGGGAATTCACTATTAACTTCGCCTCGGTGGGGAGCCAGGAACCTCTGCTCCTACTGCATGGCAGCGAGCCCGGAGAGTCATGGCGGGTCTGGGAGCCCCTCCTAGCGCTTGGGGACTCCCACAGGCTCCTCGCACCTGACCTTCTGGGGTTCGGGAGGTCGACCAGGCCGACGGAGACCCCTGACTACGGCGCCCAGGCGCATATGCTCAGAGACTTCGTTGACAAGCTGGGAATTGCGCGTCTAAGCTTGATGGGTAGTGGATGGGGGGGACAGGTAGCGTTGGAGTTCGCCCTTGAGTGGCCAGAGAGCGTGATATCGTTGGTACTCGTAGCGAGCGCCTACGACAAGGAACAGCTGCCCAGGCTCCGGAAGCTCAGAAAGCCCACGCTGATCATCTACGCCGAGGACGACATGGTGACCCAGCTCAAGGCTGGCTACGTCCTGAGGGACGCCATAGGAACGTCCCGCCTCGAGGTCCTAGACACGGTTGCACGAGACCCCAAGCAAGACTTCCGGATGTCTCACAGGCTACAGAAGTTCAGGGCGCCGAAGGTGCTTCAGCTCACCCGGCTCTTCCTTTCGAACCCGGCGGCCATGGTTGCGGAGCCGCCTGAGACTGAGAACGAGCTGAGGGGGATGGCCATGAAGAGGGAGGAAGAAGCCGGCGGTCAGGAGTCTAGCGGGACGCCATAGCGACGCGCTCCTGTTCGTTCTTCTTCTTGACGGCGTAGCTGCTTGCATCTCCGGCGGCCGCTAGGATTATCTCATCCGCCAGGACTTGTTCGACTGTCCGCGGGGACCCGAACGCGGCCTCCCTGACTCCTTCCGAGATGAACCGAAGCGCCAGGTCGACCCTTCGCACCGGCGAGATGTCGACTGACTGATGGTAGACCACTCCTCCGTAGCTGAGACGCGTGGTGTCCTCGTTGGGGGAGGCGTTCTCTATCGCCTTCACGAGCTGCTGCACCGGGTTCTGCCCGGTCCTGAGCTCGATGATTGCGAAGGCGGTCTTGACGATGTTCATCGACTTTTGCTTCTTTCCTCCCATTCGCCCGGTATTCTTGGCGTACTTCTTGCCGAAATGGGAGGTCTCGTTCACCAGTCTCTCGACGAGGTTCACCTTCGTCTTGGCGAACTTCTTGTGCTCATGGCGGCCTCCCGAGTGAGGGATGAGCATCGGCTTGAGATTGATCACATTCTGCAGGCCGGGGTCGGTAACCTTGACGGCCGTCATGTCCCATCTCTCCCACAGAAGGAGGTTCGGGTACTCGAGCGACTGCCTGCTCATGCCTATCTCCTCGGCTTCTCCTTTCGGCCGTAGACAAGCTCGTTGAGCGAAACGCCGTTGACTTTGAACACTGTCCAGCGGACACCAGGGATGTCCCCCATGGCCCGCTTCATTGAACCCCCTATTCCCTGCAGCATGACTTCGTCGTGCTCGTCGACGAAATTGAGGGCGCCGTCACCGGGGAGGAACGCCGTGACCTGCTTCCCGTTCTTCACGATTTGACAACGAACGCACTTACGAATCGCAGAGTTTGGCTGCTTGGACTCCACGCCCACCTTCTCGAGGACAATGCCTCTTGCCTGTGGCGACCCTTCAAGGGGGTCTGCCTTGTAGTCCAGGCCGAGCTTGCGCCTCTTGTACCACTTGTTGGACCAGCGGAGCCGCTGGCGCTTGAGCGAGACCTGCCTCGCCGCAAACTCCCCGCGTGGTGACCCTGACATGCTTCAGACGCCGCCTTTTCTCATCGTATTTAGAGCTTTCAAAGTTCACTAGTAATCTGGACGTTACTTATGTCGAAGTAGCGCTTGGCCAGGATTCTGACCTTCTCGGCGTTCTTCCCCCCGAGCCCCAGGACGGCCCCCTTCTTTCGGGAGTCGACTACGACCACCACCCCTTTTGTGCCATCGAGCCTTTCGCTCACCCTTACTTCCTGGACGAACTTCGCTCCCAAGGAGTTCTTGACGAGCCCCTCGATGTCGTCCGCCCATTCGACGACTTCGACCGGCCTCCTCACAGCCCTCTCGATCTTCTTGACTGACGCTCCTTCCTTGCCGATGGCGAGCCCCATCTGCCCCTGGGCTATCACGAAGATGACCCTGCCCCTCTTGTCGTCGATGACGCAGTCCCTCGCCGTCGCCCCGGTCATCCCTTGGAACATGGACATCAGGGAAAGCTGGTCTGAGGAGAGCTTGATCTCGGGCACTTGCCAGTCTCACCGCATTAGCTGTTTCACGTCTGATTCACTAACGTTGCGGACTGCGATTGCCGAGACCCTGTAGGGCCGGCCGACCATCCTTGCAAGCTCAGCCGAAGACTGCGTCAGTTCCACCACCGGGACGCCGTGCTTCTTCGCCTCCTCCCTGAGCTTGGCGCCCAGGGCAGGGGGGATGGACCGTGTGCAAAGGACGGCCTTGCTCCCCTTGACCGCTGCTATACTCTCTTTGGCTCCCACGGCAGACTTGCCCCCTTTCATGGCGTCCTTGAGTACCTTGGAGAGTTGAGCGGTGTCCACCAAGAGAATCAGCTCATGTAGAGGTCGATCATTCCGGTTCCCAACGGAATAGGGAGCCCCACGATAACGTTCTCAGTCACGCCCTTGAGGTCCTCCACCTCTCCCTTCACGGCGGCTTCCGCCAGGGTCGGAACGGTGATTTCGAAGGCCGCCCGGGCGAGGACGCTGCTCTTGGAGCCTGCGATGCCGTGCCTTCCGATCTGTTGTATGTACCCCCTCGAGGTCATGAGGTCGGCCACGAGGAATATGTGGCGTATGTCGACCTCCAGCCCCTGCTCGTCCAGGGTGCTCATCAGCTCCCTCACAAGCGTGGCCCTGGCCGCTTCGATGCCAAGGACTTGAGCTACCTCGTGTACGTTGTTAGTGTAGACGCGCGTGGGGTCCACTCCTCCTATTTGCACCACCTTTCCCAGGTTGGAACCTGCGGTCTGGATGAACCACTCCTCCCCTTCCTTCACGACGGTGACCCGTGTGATGCCAGGGATCCCCTTCAGCTTCATGTTGAGGATCTTGTTCCTCAAGGTGAACAGGGCCGATAAGTCGGCGTCGGGCATGCTGACATGGATCACGTTCTCGTTCCTCTTGTCGCGCTGCACCTTCCTCTTGCCCGTCTCGACGACCTTCGCTATCTCCTCCGGGTTTGTGTCCCTGTCCGCCATCAGGTCGGGGCCGAGGTGCAGCTTGATCCCCTCCGTCGGGTCCACCTCGCTGAAGGCTACGACGTTCCCAACTTTGGTGAAGAGGATCTCCTTCGCAACCCGGACGGCCTTTTCGTTGCTCGAGGCGTAGTCCTTCGTGAGGTAGATGTCCATGGAGGGAGTCGCAGGAATCTTTCTTGCATCGACCAGCTCCATCAGTCTCGGGAGGCCAAGGGTGACGTCCCTCTCTCTGACCCCCGCGAAGTGGAAAGTCCTCAGCGTCATCTGCGTCCCGGGCTCGCCTATGGACTGGGCGGCGACTATCCCGGATGCCTCGCCGGGCTCAACTCTCGAGTAGTCCAGGGCCTCGGCCACCTTCTCCATGGTTTCTTTGAGCCCGTCCTCTGTCAAGTGCGAGCTTGCCAGCTTTTCAGTCAGCTCCTTCATCAGCCTCTCGTTCAAGAGCGGTTGATACTTCTTCAGCAGCTTTGCGAGCTCCTCGCCGTCGACCTTCGCCTTGGACTTGTGTGAAAGTTCCTCGGTCTCGACCAGCCTGTCCAAGTTGATGGGGCGGCCGTGGTCGCTCTTCGCGGGGTCGACGCCGTCCTCGCCGTAGAGGAACTGGATGATGTGACCGTGCGGGTCCCTGACGGTGAGGTCGTATTCCACCTTCAGGTGCTCCAGGGCGTTGACAAGCCTCCTCTGCATGTAGCCGCTCTGCTGAGTCCTGACGGCGGTGTCCACGAGCCCTTCCCGCCCGCCCATGGCGTGGAAGAAGAACTCGGTGGGTGAAAGCCCGTCTCTGTAGTTGCTCCTGACGAAGCCCTTCGCCTCGGGGGAAGGGTCGTTCCAGGGGAAGTGGCTCAGGGCCCTTCCCTTCATGCCGTGGTCTATCCTCTTGCCCCTTACTGACTGCTGTCCCAGGGCTGCCGTCATCTGGCCCACGTTGAGGCTGGAGCCCCTCGCCCCTGTCCTGGCCATTATCATGCCCGAGTTCTCTGCCGGGAAGGAGCGGTCGGCTATCCTGCCAGCCTTGTCCCTTGCCCGTGCGAGCTCGTTCACCACGTAGGCTTCCAAGGAGTCTTCGGGGGACAGCCCCCTGGTGAGGGCCAAGGTACCCGCCTTGTACTTCTTCGTGAGCTCGGCGACGTTGGCGTAGGCCTCGTCCAGGGCGTCGACTATCCCCTTCTTGGCCTCGGCCGGGAGTTCGAGCTCGTTGAACCCGTAGGTAAAGCCCCTTCTCGTAAGGAACGTCTTCAGCACCTTCAGGACGGAATTGAGGAAGTTGCGCGCCTCCTCGTTGCCGTAGTCCTTGGCGATGCGATGGAGGAGGGAGTCAGGCTCCTCGGCTCCTATGACAGCCTTGTCCACCACCCCGGAGATGAGCTGGCCGTCGCGGATGACCACGTCGTTGGTTGCCCCGGTCTTCTGAGCTTTAGCCCACTTCGACGTGAGCACGTAGTACATCCCCTTCGGGAGGAAGAGGGAGAAGAGTTGCTTCCCGGTGTACATCGGATGGGCTCCCTTCACCTCGGGCTCTGGGAGGTCCCCGTCGTAGTCCCCCTCCAGGGCCAGGTTGGAGAACTCGGCCGGGGTCAACAGGGTCTCGTCCCTTGTCAGCATGAAAGCGCCTGTGATGAAGTCCCTGATTCCACCGATGATGGGGCCACCGTATCTCGGGGAGAGAATCTGGTCCTGGACCCTCATCAGCATGAGGGCTTCGGACCTGGACTCCTCGCTCTGGGGGACGTGGAGGTTCATCTCGTCCCCGTCGAAGTCGGCGTTGTACGGAGGGCATACAGAGGGATGAAGTCTGAAGGTCCGGAACGGGAGGACCCTAACGAAGTGGGCCATGACAGACATCCTGTGGAGGGAAGGCTGCCTGTTGAATAGGACCACGTCTCCATCCATCAGGTGCCTCTCGACGATGTACCCAGGAGCCAGCGAGTCGGCAAGCGCTTTCCTGTCGCTCGCGAAGTCGAGTCTGATCTTGACCCCGTCGGGGCGTATCACGTAGTTGGCCCCGGGGTGTTCGAAGGGCCCTTTGTTCACGAGGTCCTTGAGATGCTCGATGTTCCACGGAGAGACCTTCTCAGGTATGGTGAGCTTCTTGGCGACTTCGAAAGGAACTCCGACCTCGCCTATGTCCAGGCTTGGGTCCGGGCTGATGACGGTCCTGCTCGAGAAATCGACCCTCTTCCCCGACAGCGACCCCCTGAACCTGCCCTCCTTCCCTTTCAGCCTTTGGCTCAGCGTCTTGAGCGGCCTGCCCGAGCGGTGGTGGGCCTGGGGGATTCCTGAAACCTCGTTGTCGAAGTAGGTGGTGACGTGGTAGTGGAGGAGGTCGACCAGGTCCTGAACGATCAGGTGAGGGGTCCCCGACTCCTTGCTCTCCCTGACCCTCTGGTTCACCCTGAGGATGTCGACGACCTTGTGGGTAAGGTCGTCCTCTGAGCGGATCCCGGATTCGAGAGTGATGGAAGGCCTGACCGTGAGCGGGGGCACGGGGAGGACTTGCAGCACGAACCACTCCGGCCTCGCGGCCTTGGAGTTGAAGCCCAGGAGCTCGAGGTCTTCGTCGTTTATCCTCTCCAGCCTTTCGCGGATGGCGACGGGAAGGAGCCTCGTGGCGCCCCCCTCTTCGGTGATCTCGTGGAAGATCGTGGGCTTCGTGAACTCGATCTGGTACTGCTGCTTGCCGCAGTGAGGGCAGAGCTTGACCTTCTTGGCCTTCGTTGCGATCTCCTTGGCGATACTCTCGCGAAGGGCGGGGGTGAAGTCGGTCTGGCTTGTCACCTTCGTGCGGTAGGCGTCCAGCTCCTGCTGGGGGGGCAGTATCCTGCCGCATGACCTGCACGTGGTCTGTACCAGCCTGTTGATCTCGTCGACGAAGGCTATGTGCAGGACGGGCTCGGCGAGCTCTATGTGGCCGAAGTGCCCCGGACACCTGCCCGCCGTGCTTCCGCATGTGCCGCACTTCTGCCCCGGCTCGAGGGTGCCCAGCCTGCTGTCCATGAGCCCCCCCTGGACGGGCATGCCGTCCTCGTCGTAGGTCTCTGGCTGGGTTATCTCCGCCACCGAGTACCTCCTCACCTCGCTCGGCGAGAAGACGGCGAAGTTGATGCCGCCAATAGTCTTGAGGGCCTGCTCCATCGACATACTCTACACCTTGTCCTTCAACTGAAGCCTCGGTGCGATGTTCAGGCTCATCATCTCCTGCAGCAGGAGCTTGAAGGCATAGGCGACGACCACTGTGGATATCTTGGCCTGGTCGCCGTCGATCTTGCAGCTGTACTTCCTCTGCTTCGCGTCGTAATAGGCGATGAGGCCGCACTTCTCGCAGACGTAGATTTCAGTCTTGTCGGCCTCGTC
>Ga0187769_10001797_pt1 | contig 12364 bp, 10 predicted proteins | sample 0116_SJ02_MP02_1_FD_133140 | JGI IMG/M metagenome (GOLD analysis project Ga0187769, IMG submission 133140) | Tropical peat soil microbial communities from peatlands in Department of Meta, Colombia - 0116_SJ02_MP02_10_MG | ecosystem: Environmental > Terrestrial > Soil > Wetlands > Peat | place... | reverse complement strand
GCCCCCACGCCGTCTCCTGGAGGAACCCATTTCAACGGGACCCGCTCGGGGGCAACGGCTAGACAGGGAAAAGTATGAGCAGATGCTTACCAGGTACTACTTGTTGCGGGGGTGGGACCCCGAGACAGGAGTTCCAACGATGCAAAAGCTCCACGCATTGGGGTTGGAGTTGGCTAAGGATATTCATTAGAGTAAATCTGCCCATGGGAAATATGCAGAGCAGGTTAATTGTTCCTGTGGTTGGCAATTCACATAGCAGGTAAAAGAAATAACCGCAGGGGACCTCGCGAAACTGCTTTTCACGAAGGCTCAGTCTCTGCTATCGATGTGGTGTTTTTTGAAACCCAAAAACATAGGATTTGAAGATCAAATAGAAACATCCCCTCATTCTTTTCAAGGAATTATATTGGCAAGATATCTGGCTATGGGAGGTGGGAACTTCTCAATCCTATTGCATGTGTTATCCCCTGAAATGTTTTTTCCGTTTTGGCTCCACAATGCCACCTTCCAAATGGAAATCAATGAGATGAATCAATTCCTAATACAAAAATATACCTGGGCTCCCTCATTCTTCAAACAAATCTATATCTAAAGCATTAAGTAAAGAAATTCTATCAATTCTATTCTGATAATCAGAGCTAAGAAAGGAGAACGTCGATGAAAAAGAGCTTATCAATATTTCGGTTGGGTTTGGTTTTGTAGTCCTGGTTAACTTCATTTTTCAGAGAATTTATCTTTGATTCCCAACTTTTAACCAATGGATATATGGTAATCAGGTTGATCTACCCAGAGAGATAGACCTAATACCCCCTTGTCTTCCGGAGAGATTATAGACACTGATTTTGAAGCATTTTGATTCTTTTGCACAAATGTGGTATTAGGATCTTGCGATGCATACGCATTTATACTAGGAATACCGGCGCTTCCGGGAGCTGGGGCGGCAATTCAGTCTAAATACTTAACAATATCATGACCGTCATTGCTACACGGTTGACTACTAACTTAAACACAACAATCCCTATTAAATAAGCCTAAACTCAACTGTCGGGTGTACTTACGGGAGATAGCGTCTGACTTCAAAGAAGGTGCAGCCGGGAGTAGGTTACCTATAAAAAAGACAGTCTTTATTCCCAAAGATATCGCAAGCGGAGCTCATAGAATCAGTGCAATATTTTATGTAGTACCAGCTGAAGATCCTTTGGAGGTGTTGAGAGATGTTAGAACTCTCTGAGAAGATAAAAGAGCATTTTCGCAATCCTAAAAATGTTGGGGAAATTGAGAACGCAGAGGGAATGGGGGCGATTAATAATCCGGTTTGTGGGGATACTACAAAGCTTTACCTGAGGATCAAAGATGGGGTTATTAAAGATGCTAAATTTTTGTCCTTTGGCTGTGCAGTAACCATTGCTTCCGCCTCTGTATTTACGGAGAAGATAAAGGGCAAGGAAATTTCAAAATTTTTCTTAGGACCGGATGATGAAGTCATCCAAAGACTCGTAAGTTTGATTGAGAATGAATTGGGAGAAATTCCTCCAATAAAACTTCATTGTCCACCTGCCGCTGTCCAAGTCTTTCTGGAATCAATTACAGGATATTTGGAAAAGGAGGGGAAGACCGAATTAAGCTCGCGAGCCAAAAGTCTGATTCCTAAAATATCCGAATATTACAAAAGGGGGGTGGTGACCCTATAATGGATTTAAGTTGACACTTGAATGAAGAATGTGGTCAGATACGTCCTGGGTTGTTGAGAGCAACTAAAAAGGACATAGTCAATATGACCCACCCAAAAAAAATCCTATCAGAAGAAAACAGAGTTTGCAAAGTACTTCGTTGAAAAAGAAAGCGATAAATAGTTTTAAGATAAGCGCCTGATTTTATCGTTGGACATTCTTACGCCAATTAAAACAACTTGATACTAGCAGCTTAACCTGACCGACAGTCTAGAGGGAGCAGCCACCATCAACTTAAGCCTCGTTCGGGACAAATGAGCTGACTGAATCAGAGTGGTTCACTCCTTCTTATTTCTAATTTAGGACCCTGCTATGCCTCAACCGCCTGAAACTAAGGAAAAGATCTCCACCTTATCGCCGTCGAGAAGTTTAGTCTGAAGCCAGTCCAAATGAATGATGAATCTTCCGTTCTTAGTTATCATCACGGAAGGCCTAACATTAATGTTGCTATTGTCAAATATTTTGGCTCGACGGTCTGGGAAATCACACAGAACATCTAATAGTCTTAAAATGTTAGCGCCTTCTTCGAGATCGATTTGCGCTTCGTTTGCTCCAAAAATCTCTCTAAACCTCCCACCAAACTTTAAATTTATCTTCAAACTTACCTCCTGATGGCAACAACGAACTCAAACCACCCAGCAGTATCTGGACAACAAGTAGCCAACAGTCTCATAGGTCAGGAAGAATGTCCGCAGGCTGCCAAAATTCTTCCACTCACCCTTCATTGAGCGGAAAATCCTATCTGCAAGCCAGAATTGCTCTTTTAACCACCACCTTTGCGATTTGAACCATGTAGCTGTTGTGCGGCAGAGGTTTCGCATCAGAAACGAAAGCACTGCCGGCCGCCTCAGCATTTGTTTCATCTATTTCCCTGCCCAAAATGGCATCTTCTGCCTTAAATGCCCGGTAGGGCTTAACATAGACTGCGTTGAGAAAAATCCTAGCTGCCTTGACCTTGCCTGCAGAGGTGGTTATCATTGCCGCGCAATTCACTATGGGGAAATCAATGGACTTCCTCAATGCGAATTTGAGAAATGCACTCTTAGAGCCATGAGGCGGAACTGGGATGTGGATCTCGGTTAAGATCTCATCGTAATCCAAGACTGTTGTCTTGCTCACTTCCACTTGGAAGAATTCTTCGATGCCAATGGTTCTTTTTGAGGTCCTTAGGTCTGCATTTAGGGCTAACAAGGTGGGGGCAATATCGCTCGGATGAACAGCTATACAGCCTTCGTCCACGCTGCCGCCGAATATTGAGTGATACCTGTTATCGCCTTCCAGGGCGTAGCATCTGCCTCCCCCTTTTCTCAGACACGGAAATGTGTTGTCAGGATTGCGGTAGTACCAGCACCTGATATCTTGACACAAGTTACCCCCAACGGTTCCCATTTCCCTAAGATGAGGCGAAGCTGTTCTGCGGGCGGCTTCAGCAAGCGCCGTATAATTCTTTTTGACTTCGGAGCTATGCGCAATATCTTCAAGGATAGCAAGCGCGCCGATCTTAAGCAGTCCGTCTTCCTTCTTGATGGAGTCCAATCCTGCTATAGTCTTGATATTGACGAGTGCTTCAGGATACTTAGGCAGTATTCGATCTTTCATTTTCCCGAGAATGTCCGTGCCCCCCGCAATAACGCGGGCCTTGCCGTTATATCTTTTCAGGATGGAAACAGCCTCTTCAATTGTATATGCGTTGAAGTGTGCAAATTTCTTCATTCCATACCCCCTATATCTTCCCCAGTGCTTTCAAAACTCTTTCCGGAGTTATAGGAAATTCATAGATCCAAACGCCGATTGCGTTATAGACAGCAGGTACCAATAGCCCTGGAATAACGGTTGCGATATCTTCCCCAAGGCCGGTTAGGCCATACGGCCCGTAGCCTTGCCCCGTCTCTACGAGTAGAGTGTCTACGGGTGCGCAGTCGCCTATGGTGGCAATTTTGTAATCGAGCAGGTTACCGTTTAACATGACACCGGTTACGGGGTCGTGGACGACTTCCTCAAACAAAGCTCGCCCGACACCCATATTGCTGCCGCCATATTGTTGGCCGGCACAAGTTTCCGGATTTATGGCTTTGCCAACATCATTCACATTCACCACCTTCGTGACTTCAATTTCACCGGTCTCGACGTCAACCTCGACTTCCATGAAGTGTGCTTGTCTACACCATTTCGGACGAAAAAACCCGTAGCAACAGAGCTGAACCTGATAGCTATAAGCAAACAGTGGGACACTGAATGGGTGCCTTCCTGCACCGTACAATTCATGAAAGCCTAAAGGGCCTGCCTCCGCAGAGGGTCCCACGAGTTCGGCTACGGGAAGTCTCTTGGACGGATCCGCCTTCACATATATAACGCTATCTTTGATATCTAGGTCCTCAGGCTTCCTGTTCGGGAAGAAGGGCGGAAAGCTTCCTCGTTGGGTGACTGCCCTAGGGGCAGTGGCGGCTTGGAGGATTTTTGCCCTCAGTAGTCTGGCACAGTGCCTTATCGCCCACCCATTAACGCTTGTGTTTGTCGATGAATCAGGACACATTGGGAAGAAACCTGCATCCACCTGAGGCCTATAAAAGACGTCCTCCAGGCGCATCCCGATTTCATCTGCCGCTATTTGGCAATAGGCGGTCTCTGCATTTACACCGTTATCACACCGCATCCCCAAAATACTAACTGTGCCATCATTTCGCTCCACACGCATAGCGATCTCGCCTGATCCGCACGAATCGTCCCATTCGTGGGTCCAAGTGAAGCCAATGCCATGCATTCTCCCGTTGGGCAGTCTTTTTGTGCCAGGCCGGTGCCACTTATTTTTCCAATCCATGGCCGCCATTCCCTTCTCCAAGCACTCTCTGAGGCTATCTCTCGGGATGAATCCCAACTCTTTCTTTCGCTTTTCCACCCAGGTCATATCATTTCCTCTGACGCCGTCGTTCTTGAGAGCAACCTGTATGGGGTCTATACTGAGCTCGGCTGCAACTCTGTCAAAAGCAAGGGTGAAAGCCAGCGTGTTCGGTAGCTGTTCACATCGCACTGCTGTATTCGGCCCCTTGTTCACCTTAACGACCTTACGCGGTGCGTCAAGGTTGGGAATCCGTGTGTTATCTTCGAAGTGGGTGCCAGCTCCAAAACCTTCCCACATAGGATTGGCAAAATGAGCCTCCACCCGAACGGCCGTGATGGTTCCATCGTTTTTGAAACCGATTTTGAAAAAATAGTACCCTTCATCCATCGAACCACCATAGAAGTCGTCCCTTCTCGAAAAGCTCCACTTCACCGGTCGCCCGGCTCGCTTGGCCAGAAGTGCGGCACAGTAGTCAGGGCCTTGCTTCCAAGCAAATTGAGTCCATCCCCCAAAGGTTGCACCCTGATGAAGCATGTGCAGCTGAATTCTGTTCATGGGAATGCCGCCGAACCAGGAGTGAATAGTTCGCTTGCCCTCGTGCGGGCGCTGATGCTTAAGCCAAAATTCTGGGTAATTCCCATTCCACCTGACTACTCCGCAAGGGCGCTCTGGCGAAACGTAGGTATGAAGGAGTCTTCTTGCAGTGAACTCGATCACCCTGTCGGCATCTGCAAATCCTTTTTCCATGTCCCCCAGCCCTTCCACGTGTTCCACTTCCACATTGCCACCGGGAAAGTCGTCTGGATTTGCCAATGGGGCACCTGGTTTCAATGCCTCCTCTGCATCCAAAACAAAGGGCCGTTGGTCCCATTCCACCTCAATGACTCTAATTGCTTCTTCAGCGATGTCCTCAGTATCGGCCACGACGGCAACACCCACCGGCTCTCCTTGAAAATGGGCTATACTCGGGATGACCTTTATTGCTGTCGGTCCATGCCCGCCTAAATCAGCTACGGGCGGGAGTTCCGGGTCGTCATATCGTAGTATACCTCTCACACCCGGTAGGATTTCAGCCTTTTTCGTGTTCATGCTCTTAATTTCAGCGTGAGGATATGGAGACGTGAGGAATTTCATGAAAAGCATTCCGGGTAATTGAACATCCATTGTGTATCGTGCTCGCCCGCTTGCCTTTTCAATACCGTCCAGCCGACGCACATTTCTCCTTCCGATAACATTGAATTCCTTAAGAGGGTACTGGTCTGCCCCCAGATTATCCAACATTGCTACCATTCTTTCGTACTCTTCCTGCACCTTCATTTTACTTGCCCTCCTGGGACTTGCTTAATATTTCAGCTGCCTCGAGAATAGCCTTCGGATGCTGCGGGTAGGTGCCACAGCGGCACAGGTTACCTTCGAGGGCTTCAATGATCTCCTCTTCTGTGGGGTTCAGGTTTCTGTCAAGGAGTGCCTTTGCAGTCGTTATGAAACCGGGTGTGCAGTATCCGCACTGCATACAGTGATACTTGACATAGGTTTCGATCAGCGGATGTTTAGAATCCGCTATCCCTTCTGCGGTTTCAATAACCTTCCCATCGCATTCTATGGCCAATTTCATGCAGGAAAGGATCGGTCTCCCGTCCATGATGACCGTACACGACCCACATACCCCTCGGTCACAAAACATTTTCGCTGATGTTAACCCCATTTTATCATGGAGCAGGTAGTTTAGCGTCCATTCCGGTTCCACCCGTATCTGGTATTTCTGGCCATTGACTGTAAGCTGGATCATGCCTTCAGCCAGCGGGACTGGCTCTCCCTTGTGTTCCGTCAAGGCATGAACCTTTAGCTCCTCGAATGTGTCGAACTTCGTGATACAGTAAGGACACAAATAATTTAATGTGGTCTTTTTCACTCTTCAGATCCTCCTTGCCTTGAATATAGCGGAGTTTCAAGTTTATAATCCACCATCCCATAGAAAGAAGAACCGTCAGTACGGTGAGATTGTTCTGAGGTTTCTCAGAAATACCGACTGGTTAATCCTGTTTTCGTAATCGTTTCTAAAATATTTCAGAGTATCCAACACTGGAATGGGAGCTGTCTGACCGAGGCCGCACAGCGAGGATGAAATCATGACATGAGCCAGGGCTTCCAGGGTTCCAATATCCTCCTGCACGCCTTCTCCTTTGGCCAGCCTCTCAAAAATTTCGAGCATCACTTCAGTTCCCTCGCGGCAAGGGGTACATTTGCCGCAGGATTCTTCAGCAAGAAACTCGATCGTCGCATAGACGAAATCTATAATATCCCGACTTTCGTCAAGCACGGTAATCGCTCCGGAGCCCAGCACTGTTTCATAGGACAATGGGGTATTGATCATCGAATAAGGGACAATGCCTCCTGTAGCACCCCCCACCTGGACAATCTTGGTCTTTTTGGCCCCGGCGATGTCCATTAATCCTTTCAGATCACTACCCATTTCCAATTCAAATACGCCAGGCTTTTCTACGTCTCCGCTTACCGAGAATACCTTAGTCCCTTTGCTTTGCTCCGTCCCCATTTTCATGAACCACTGTGCTCCGTTTCGAATAATTTGAGGGACATTCATGAGCGTTTCTACGTTATTGATAATGGAAGGTTTTTCCCAAAGCCCTTTCGTCGGCGGAAACGGAGGCCGATAGCGAACCTCTCCTCTTTTTCCTTCAATCGAGTTCATTAGCGCAGATTCCTCACCACATATATACGACCCGGCGCCTACGCGGATTTGCAAATCGAGATTATCCAGGAACCCTTTTTTCTTTGTCTGATCAACGGCATTCTCCAATAAATCAAGGAGGAAACGGTACTCGGCTCGCAAATAGATGTAAGCCCTTGCTGCTCCGATGGCGTAACCGGCAAGGGCCATCCCCTCAATCAACATAAAAGGATCACGTTCCAAGATGTACCTGTCCTTAAAAGTTCCGACCTCACCCTCATCGGCGTTGCAAATAAGGAACTTTTCGTTACCCCCAGCTTTTCTCGCCAACTCCCATTTCAGGCCGCATGGAAATCCAGCCCCTCCGCGTCCCCGTAATCTCGAGGCCTTTATCTCTTCTATGACCCTTTCGGGAGTCATTTTGGTCTGGGCCTTCAGCAAGGCCTTGAATCCGTCCCTGTCCAAATAGGTATTGATATTCCTGGGATCAACGACTTCGCAATTCCTTAATACAACCCGATTCTCTAGCATCGATAATCCTCCATGGAGGTTTACTTGTAAGACCTCAAGATCTCAGATATTTTCTCTGGTGTCAGATGGCCGTGAACATCGTCATTAACCAACATGGCCGGCGACTTGTCACAGGCACCTATACAGTTGGTTAGCTGAAAAGAAAATCTCCTGTCAGCAGTGGTTTCGCCGGGAGCAATGCCAAGCTCTTTTTTTAGGCTTTCTATCATCATCTGCGAGTTCTTTAGATAGCATGGAATGCTCTTGCAAATTCGGATTACATTCTTGCCAAGTGGCTTAACCGATAGAAAAGAATAAAAGGAAACAACTCCGTAGACTTCACTTACCGGTATGTTTAAGGCTTGGGCCGTTTCGAAAATAAATTTCTCGGATACACAGCCGAATTTTTGCTGCGCATCCGCTGCCATCGTCAAGAGATTTTCCTGTCCTTTGGCCTGAATAGTTTGCTGTTGATTCTTAGCCATATCACCTTCCGCCTTCTTTTCTCCGCCCACATTCTTTGGCCTGCTCAGTGCGCTTGTCGGACAATAGTCGATGCAGATACCACAGTCACGACACACCTCCTTATTTATGGGCACGTCACAATCTACCACAACCTTGGATGGAAAACCGCGATAGGCCATGCTGTAAACGAACTTCTTAGCAACCTCGTTGCAGGCCCTTATACATCTATGACACAAGATGCACTTTGACATATCTCGTCGAACGTACGGACTAACATCCTCCACGAGATAGTGACGAGGATTTCTTACCTGAAACCTGGGAAGTCCCACTTCCAAATCGGCAGCAAGCTTGTGCAGTTCGCAGTGCTTTGCATCCACGTCAGTTACGCAGGACCCCGTATGCCCTGTCAGCAAAAGTTCCACCATTGCACTACGGGCTGCTCTAACCTTTCTTGTATTGGTGCGAATGATCATTCCTTTGTTAACAAGAGTATGACATGATGCAACAAGTCTCGGAGATCCCTCTACCTCGACCGCGCAAATTCGACAACCCCCGTGAGGGGTCAAATCCGGCTTGTAACAGAGGGTGGGAACATGAATGCCGTTTTGTTCAGCAACTTCAAGAATAGTTGTTCCCTCCGCAGCCACAACTTCCGTCCCATCTATTACTAATCTTACATCAGTCATTTTTTCACCACCTATCGAGTTTGTTTAAATCCCCTTAGGGTTGACCAACTATCTGTTACTTCATAGCTCGCCCTGGCCATGTTTTGGCGCTAATCTCGCAGTGCCCAAAGCACTTTGCCAACTTTCTTGTACAAAGTTCAAATGAGCAAGACCTTCTTGTGCTGCCCTTGGACTATTACGTTCCTCTATTGCATTAAAAATGTTTTGGTGTTGGCCCAATAATTTCCTTCTTCTATTTTTTTCTCTGAAGACACTACCCCAAGCAATGAGAAGTTCCTCCTTTAATAAATCATAGACCGTATGCATCATGTGTATGTATGCGATGTTATGTGTAGCCCGCGCGATTGTGGAATGAAAGTCTAGATCAGATTTAGCCCCCAGGCGATCCTTTTTTACATCGTCCTCCATTACATGCAGAATCCTTTTGAGTTCCTCGACTTCCTCTCTTTCAGCACGTTCAGCGGCCAGAGAAATACACCCAATTTCTAGGTATTTTCTCAATTCAAACATTTCCAGAACAGCCGTAGAGGAGCCTTTTATAAAAGAAACCAACGGGTCATGTAGAGAAAGAGTTGTAATTGGACGAACAAAAGTTCTGTTGCCTTGCTGAATCTCCAACAAGCCCATGCCCTGGAGTGTGTTGAGGGCCTCACGAAGGGAAACCCTGCTGACATTCAGGGCTCTTGAGAGATCTCTTTCCGGCAAAAGCTTTTCACCTGGCTTTAGCTTCCCCTGAAAGATCAGATTTTTAATCTGTTCTACGATCTCTTCTGAGATTCGCTTGGGCTTAATCGGGATATACATACCATTCATTGTGACGCCGAGGAACGCGAGGAAGCCGTCGCTTTTGGCGAAGACTTCGTTGTACCCTGAAGGGGCCGCCAGTGGTTCTCCGCCGGCTGTTGATGACAACCGCCATCAAGTAGCAGCGGTCTAATGGTCCTACTACCGGATGAATATTACCGGTAATCTCCTTACTTGTCAACAAAAAAATCTGGGGAGCACGCAAATTAATCCTGCAATTCTCCATTATATAGTGTAACTCTTTGATACTTTAAATTTTTTTTATTTTAGAGCTATGGGAAAAATTTTGGAAATAACCTGGTTTACATTTTGACTTCGGATAAAAACTCCGGAAAGAAAACGCTTGACACGGAATCAGTGGTATGGTAATGATACCAAACGAATGTTTTAGGGGATTAGTCCGAGTGAAAATATTAGTCAGAAAGGAGGTGTGAGATCTGGGAGAAGACTTTAAAGTAAAGGGAAACGGTGCTCAACCTGATTCTGTGTAAATTGATTCCGACCAGTTTTTCTTATGCAAAAGGAGGGTTCTTATGGAAAAAGAAAACATGAGAGTTGTTTCAATCCCTTTAGTGATCGCGTTTCTACTCTTCAGCTTTTGTTTAATTTCGCCATCGCAGGCCCAGCAGAAAGTCGTTGGTGTAGCTAACCAGTGGCTGGGCAATGACTGGAATTTTTTTGCCAACGAAGCTATCGTCAAATACCTTGAAAGCAAGGGGATCAAGGCGGAGGTGACCAACGCTCAGGGAAGGACAGGCCAGCAGAAGTCTGATGTAGAGAACTTCATCGCCAAGAAAGTAAACGGGATCATTATTAAGGGTGGTGAGGGAGGAGCTTTTCTGGACGTCTCCATGAAGGCCTTTCAAGCAAACATTCCAGTAGTTGGTGTCATGATGTTCCTACCTGGGGCGGTTGCAACCACCGATTCTAACGTTTGGGAGGGTAATGTAGATATGGGGATTTGGCTTGTTAACCAGATGCACGGAGAGGGAAAATACATTATCCTCGATGCGGCAGGCTGGCATAGCTTGGTTGTCAGAAGAGAAGCCGTTGAGCTAGTGCTGAAATGGTACCCGGCGATAAAGCGTGTGGCGAATGTCTACGAGGTGGATACTGCCGACCCAGTGAACAACTCCGTCTCGATTGTCAAGTCGACGCTTCGTGCCAACCCCGATTTAAAAGCTGTGGTTTGCACATGGGGTTTGCCCGCGGTGGGTGCTATGAAGGCAATAACTGAGATGCAGAAGCAAAAGCAGGTTTCCGTGGTTTGCACTGATGCCGATCGACCTGTGCTTGCAGAGATGGCCAAACCAGGTGCGCCGCGAGCCGCCTGTCTTGGGTTGGATCCCAAGCTAAACGGGGAGTATGCTGCGGAGCTGATCGTAGACGCGCTCAAATACAAAACTGTTGCTGAGGCAAAGGCAAATATGAACACCCTTTATGTAGTGCCTACTGACCTGATGTCGAATACTGATCCAAAGAAGGAGTTTAGGCTGAAGAGGGTTTTTACTTTGAACGAGGCATGGCAGTACTACCACTCCGCCCATAAGAGGCCCTGGTAACTTCATTACTCATTATGACTTGCGGGATCTTCAAGTGATCCCGCAAGTCATTATCCTGAAGGAGCGCAGAAAACGGAGTTGATACATGAGCACACCAAACTCTGGGCAGCAGAACGACATAGCGATCTATACCCGAGGTGTATCCAAGTATTTTCCAGGGGTACAGGCCTTAAAGGAGCTGGACTTTGAGGTGAGACGGGGAGAAGTCCATGCTCTCGTAGGGGAAAACGGAGCAGGGAAGTCTACACTGATGAAAATCATCGTCCGTGAGTACCTGGAAGATGAAGGGGACGTCTTTATAGACAACCAGAATGCCAAGGGCATGGGGATCCGCGATGTGCAGCAACTGGGTCTCAGCCTTATTCACCAGGAGTTAAATCTGGTCCCAATGCTCACCGTTGCTCATAATATCTGCTTAGGCCAGGAACCTCTGACCAGGTTTAGGACCATCGACTGGAAAAGGATGCGGGACAAGGCGAAGGAGTTTCTCGATCAGATCTCTCCGGAGATTAACTTGGCCGACAGAGTACAAGACCTTAGCATCCCTCATCAACAGCTCGTGGCGATTGCACGCTCGCTTACGACCAAGCCGCGCTTCCTCATTCTGGATGAGCCAACAGCCCGCCTCGACCAAAAGGCCACTGAGAATCTCTTTTCCTTCCTAGCAAACGTGAAAAACAAGGGGCTCACTGTAATCTATATTTCTCACCAGCTTGAAGAGATCTATCAAATCTGTGATCGCATTACCGTCTTGAGAGACGGAAAGAAAATCATAACAGCTCCCGTAAATGAACTCCCCCAAGGCGATCTCATCAGGCGTATGGTGGGAATGGAAATCACACAACAGGTGCCCAAGGAGCATGTGCCCATCGGTGAAGTCATCTTATCGGTCAGGGATCTGTCCCCCGAAAAAAAGGGCGAGAATATCAATTTCGAGCTCAAGTCGGGGGAGATCTTGGGTATTGTTGGAAGCATAGGTGCTGGAAAGAGTGAGGTGGCTCACGCCATATTTGGTTCAGACCCGAAGAAATCGGGAACGATTCTTATATCAGGACGAGAATTGAACACCCGGAATCCCG
>Ga0187769_10001796_pt1 | contig 12365 bp, 11 predicted proteins | sample 0116_SJ02_MP02_1_FD_133140 | JGI IMG/M metagenome (GOLD analysis project Ga0187769, IMG submission 133140) | Tropical peat soil microbial communities from peatlands in Department of Meta, Colombia - 0116_SJ02_MP02_10_MG | ecosystem: Environmental > Terrestrial > Soil > Wetlands > Peat | place... | reverse complement strand
TGGCCGGCGGGGCCGGCATGGGGGCGCAAGGCTTCGGCGCCGGGCGCAAGCTCGCCTCGGGCGATCTGCAGCTCGTCATTCTCGCCCTTCTCGCCGAGGCGCCGCGCCACGGCTATGAGATCATCAAGGCGCTCGAGGAGCGCTCCGGCGGCTTCTACAGCCCGAGCCCGGGCATGGTCTATCCGGCCCTCACCTATTTGGAGGAGCTCGGCCATGCCACGGTCGAGGCAGAGGGTACCAAGAAGCTCCATCGCATCACGGAGACGGGACGCGCCCATCTCGAGGCGAATCGAGCCTTGGCGCAATCGATGCTGGAGCAGCTCGCCTGGATCGGCCGCCGCATGGACCATATGCGCCGGGCCTTTGGCGGCGAGGAGGCGGGTGCTGCCGGCGCCGAGGCCGAGGAGGCGTCGGATGCCGGCCATGAGATGGTCGCGGCATTGCGCGCGGCCCGCCGCGAGCTCAAGGGAGCGCTCAGAGAAAAGCTCGCGAGCCCGCCCGAGGAGCAACGGCGCATCGCCGAAATCCTCACGCGCGCCGCCGGCGAAATCCGCGGCAAGTGAGGCTGCGCGGGCGCTTCCGAGCGCGGCGCATTTCGCGATTTGCAGAAAGGCCGGCCGAGGCGTTAGGCTCGCTTCGATCTGGTATGCTTCGCAGCGTTCGCGCTTCCCCTTGGCGCGGCACTCGCTGTCGGAGAGGTGCTATGGCGAAGCCGCGAGACGCGCGCCAGAAGGACCTGTTCCGCCCGGCGCTCGATCGCATCATCGACATGGGCCACCCGCTCGTGCGGCTCGGGGCGCGCATCGACTGGAGCGCGCTCGAGGAGCGCCTGGGTGCCGTTTGCCGCGCGGGCTACGGCCGGCCGCCCCTGCCTGCGCGCCTCGTTGCCGGCCTCATCATCCTCAAGCACATCGAAGGCTTGTCGGGCGCGGCGCTCTGCGCGCGTTGGTTGGAGAACCCCTATTTCCAGTACTTCTGCGGGGAGGAGGCCTTCCGCCATGACCTCCCCTTCGAGCGCTCCTCGCTCAGCCGCTGGCAGCGGCGCCTGGGCAAGGACCGGCTGCAAGCCCTCCTCGCGGAGAGCGTGCCGCTCGCAGAGAGGCGGAGGAGGGCGGCAGCGCGCAAAGGGCGGCGCTAAGGCGAGCGCCCGGCGCGATCTTCAGCGCCGCTTGATGGCTTCGCCGCAGATCGATTTGGGCCAGCCCGCCGTCTGGTGAATCACGGCGACGACGTCGCCGATGCGGAGCTCGATCGTGGCGGGTGCGGCGTCGCACGCGCTTCGGGCGTAGGCGACAGCCTGGCTCAAAAGTGTGAAGCCGGCGCCCGCCGCGCGGCCGGAGGCCTCCACGTTCCAACGGTGATCGTAGCGTTGGGAAATAAGAAAGCGCGTGGCCGCGGGGGATACACCTGCGGCCGCGGGCTCGGCCCCGGCCGCGTCCTGCGAGTCGATTGGTGAGAAGCGTTTCGTAAGGCGAGACCACCAGGACGGTTTACGGCCTGCCGTCCCGAGTCTCGCTGGCATGTGGATCGTGCTCATATCACCGGTCCCGAGCGCGCGGTCAGGGATGGAAAGCCGTCAGGCGAGATAGGCCCAGAGCCGCACGAGGATGCCCGCGAGGATCAGGCCCGAGAAGATTACGAGCGCTGCCGCGGCGCCTGCGGCCGCCCGCACGCGCGCCCCATCAAACTTGAAGAGCGCGGCGCCGCCCGCCCCTTGCGGCAGCTCGCCCGAGCGAAGCCCGCGTTGAGAATCGTATTGAAGCTGCGAATAGCGCATGGTTTGCCTGCTCCATGGGCACGGCGCTCGCGCCGCCGCGCACGCAAAAGATTAGGGATTTGCCGCATATAAATTCGAGACGGAACTGAGCCCCGCTTCATAAAAAATCCGTTAAGGAGCGCTGAGACCGACTTTGGCGGCTGATCGGGCACGCGCGGGCCTGCATTTCCGCCCATGGCGGCTCGTCGCGGCAGACCTTGCACGCGATCCTTGCCGAGCGAGCGCCGGATCACGGAAGCGCAAATCCGGGAAGCCGCAGCGCCTTCTGGTCGAAGGTGAGAGTGCCCGAACAGCTCGCGCTTTCGCCGAGCGCGCCGATGAGGGCGTCGGCGAAGGAGCCGAGCCCGCCACTTGGGCGCGCGCGCGCGCAAGGCTAAATTCAGGTTGGCCGGCGGGCCGGCGCGCCGACACTGCACCGACCGGCCTTGCAAGTTGGAGGGAATAGATGAAAGACAGCCTTCAGGGCGGCTGTGCCTGCGACAAAGTGCGCTATCGCCTTGCCTCGGCACCGATGTTCGTGCATTGCTGCCACTGCCGCGAATGCCAGCGTCAGACGGGAAGCGCCTTCGTCATCAACGCGCTCATCGAGACGGACAGGATCGCTCTCCTCGCGGGCGAGCCCAAGGCCGTGGCGGTGCCCGCCGAAAGCGGCCGCCCGCAGGAGATCTATCGTTGCCGCGATTGCCAGACGGCACTCTGGAGCCAATATGGCGGCCGCACCACGCTCTCTTTCGTGCGCGTGGGCACGCTCGACGATCCTGCGGCGCTGCCGCCCGACGTGCACATCTACACCCGCTCGAAGCTCCCATGGGTGACGCTCCCGCGAGCTATCCCGGCGTTTGAGGCCTATTATGATTCGAGCCAGCTCTGGCCCGCGGCAAGCCTCGAGCGCCGCCGTGCGATCCTGGGCTGACGCGACGACCCGCACGCCGACGCCGACGTGGCTTTGTGCGGCCGACGGTCGTAGGCGGGCGCATTCGAGCGCAAGCTGGCGTCCCCGGCGGGATTCGAACCCACGACCTACAGATTAGGAATCTGTCGCTCTATCCTGCTGAGCTACGGGGACGGCGCGACGTGGGCCCTATATAGCACGGCGCGCCGGGGCGAGCGCTCGATTTCGCGGCCGGCCCGAAGCCGCGACGGAAATTGGCCTGGTCGGAATTGGCGGCCACATCACCAGGATCGGCTGGGACGAGGCGCGCGCGGCCGGCGCCGGCTTGGCCTGGCCTTTGGCCGCCGGCTGAGGACCGCGGCAGGCGGCCGTCCGGCAGTCAGAGGCGGTGGCGGCCTGCCCTGCCCGTTTTTGCGGCAAAGTCGCGGAAAATGCCGGCTGGACTCTCCTCGCCGTCCCGGTCAATATCTACCCACCGAAATGACCCATGCATAACGCTCATAACGGCTTTGGGTCATTCTCATCCTGGGAGGTGGCAACATGACAAGCATACGACGCAGACTGCTACTTGCGACCGCGCTCGGCGCGGGCGTTTCACTCGCGATCGCCGGGCTCGGCGGGCCGACGCCCGCGCAAGGGGCCGAGAAAAGCGTCACCATCGGCATCGACCTTCCGCTCACGGGTGCGGACGCGGAAGGCGCCACGCGCATCAAATACGGTGCGGAGATGGCGATCGACGAGGCCAATGCGAAGGGCGGCGTGGCGGGCTACAAGCTCGACATGATGACCCTCAACGACGCCACGGCATCCGCCGGTCAGTACGACCCGGCCCAGGCCGCGACCAATGCCAAGAAGTTCGTGTCCGATCCCAACGTCGTGGCGGCCATCGGACCGGAGATGAGCGGCGCAGGCAAGGCCATGGCACCGATCCTCTCGGCCGGCGATCTCGCCATCATCACGCCGTCCTCGACCAACCCCGACATCACCGATCCCAAGTTCGCCGGGCAGTTCCGCCCGGCCGGCAAGGCGATCTATTTCCGCACGGTGACGACGGACGCCTACCAAGGGCCCAACATGGCCAACTACATGCGCGACACGCTGAAGATGAAGTCGGTCTACATCCTCGACGATTCGGGTGCCTATGGCGTGGGCATCGCGAACGCGTATGAGGGCCAGGCGAAGAAGATCGGGGTTAAGGTGCTGGGCCACGACCAGCTCAACCCGAAGGAAGCCGACTACACGACGGCGCTCACCAAGATCAAGGCGCTCAATCCCGACGCGGTCTACTACGGCGGCGTTGCGGGGGCCGGCGTCAAGTTCGTCAAGCAGAGCTACGACGTGATGCCCAAGACCATCAAGGCGGGCGGGGACGGCGTCTTCGGTCCTGAATATCTGTCGGCGGTCGGCTTCCCGGCGGCCGAGGGACTCTACGCGACCAACGCCTCGCCGCACGTCACCGAGGATCCGGCGGCGCAAGAGTGGGTCAAGCGCTACAGCGAGAGGTATAAGGTGCAGCCCGACGACTATGCGATCACCGCCTACGACGCAGCACTCGTCATCATCGACTCCATCAAGCGCGTGGCGGCGAGCGGCAAGCCGGTCAATCACTCCAACGTCCGCGACGCGATCCAGAGTGCGAAGGTCAAGACGCTCCAGGGCGAGGTGTCGTTTGACGAGAACGGCGACATCAACAGCCGCGTGGTCAGCGTTTTCCAGATCAAGCACAACCCGAAGTATCCGGTGGACGACATAATCCACCAATACAAGTACATCGGCGTGGCACCTCAGTCGCCCGCCAGCTGATGGCTCAGCTGCGTCTCGCTTGGAACCGGAGGGCGGATACCGTCCGATGACATTCGGGGACGTACTGATCCAGCAGGTTATCAACGGGGTGAGCCTGGGTGCCATATACTCGCTTTTGGCACTCGGGTTCACCATGGTTTACGGAATCATCGAGCTGATCAACTTCGCCCACTTCAACGTCTTCATGGTGGGCTCCTTCCTCGCGATGTATATCCTGGAGGCGCTGGGACTCAACGGCCAGAACGTCATCCTCACCGGCTTTCCCCTCGTGGGCGTCCTGGCAGTGGCTCTTGTCGGCACCATGCTGCTCTCGGGCGCGCTCGGCGTTCTCATCGAGCGCACGGCACTCAGGCCTTTGCGCGGCGTGCCGGGCACGGCGGCGATGATCACCACGATCGGCGTCTCCTATATCCTCTTCAACCTCGTCCTCCTCACCATCGGTGCCGACGCGTTCAACTTCCCCAATCCCATGCCGAAGGTCCGTTGGGGCGAGGCGGGCGTGGTGCTGCAGCTGCGCGAGGTGCTGGTCTGGATCGTCGCCTTCCTTCTCATGGCCGGCCTCAACTACTTCGTGCGGCACACCAAGATGGGCAAGGCCATGCAGGCGACCGCACAGGACCAGGAGGCGGCCCGCATGATGGGGGTCGAGGTCGACAGGGTGGTGATGATCACCTTCTTCCTCGGCTCGGCGCTCGCGGGGGCCGCGGGGCTCGTCTTCGGGCTTTATTACAACTACACGAATTTCGCGATCGGCTATACGGCCGGCCTGCGCGCCTTCACCGCGGCCGTGCTAGGCGGCATCGGGAACATCCCGGGGGCGATGATCGGCGGGGTCATCATCGGCCTCATCGAATCGCTCGGCGGGCAGCTCCTCGAGGTCCGTTGGACCGACGTGATCATCTTCTCGGTCCTCGTCCTCGTCCTCGTGTTCCGTCCGAGCGGCCTGTTCGGCCGCGCTGCCGTTACGAAATCCTGAGGCCGCGCGATGGTCTCTCCCGGCACGCGCACATGGAGCATCGGCGAGGCGCTGGCCGCTCCCTTCCGGCGGCTCTCGAGCGATCAGCAAAGGTGGCTCATCCTCACGCTCTTGGCCATTGCCGCCGTCGTCTTTCCGCTCATCGACCGCAACGAGGGTGACATCGACGCCGCGGCGAACGCCACCGCCTTCGCCGTGCTCGCCCTTGGCCTCAACATCGTGGTCGGCCTCGCGGGCCTCCTCGATCTCGGCTATGCCGCCTTCTTCGCGATCGGCGCCTACTTCTACGGCGTCACCTCCTCCTGGCAGTTCCACCCGGAGTGGTCGAGCTTCTGGGAGCCGTTTCGATGGCTCGGCGTCGTCGTGCATTACCACGCCAACGGCGAGGACGTCGTCCACTTCACGCTCTCGTTCTGGATAGCGATGCCGCTCGCCGCGCTCGTCGCGGCCTTCTTCGGCGTCTTGTTCGGAGCCCCCACGTTGCGCCTCAGGGGCGATTACCTCGCGATCGTGACGCTCGGCTTCGGCGAGATCGTGCCGATCGTGGTGCGCAACTGGCCCACGCTCACCAACGGCGCGATGGGACTGAACGGCGTGCAAGCACCGTCCCTTTTCGGCTACTCCTTCGGCGTCACCTCGAGCCCCTATTATTATCTCGGCGTGGGCCTCATCGCCCTCCTCATCTTCGTCAGCTCGAGGCTCAAGGATTCGCGGGTCGGGCGCGCCTGGATGGCGATCCGCGAGGACGAGATCGCGGCCGGGGCCATGGGCGTCAACCGGGTCAAGCTCAAGCTGCTCGCCTTTGCCGTGGGCGCCGGCTTCGCGGGCGCCACCGGCACCTTCTACGTCGCCAAGCTGCAGACCGCGACCCCCGACATGTTCATGTTCCCCGTCTCGGTCATGATCCTGGTCATGATCGTGCTGGGCGGAATGGGCAGCGTCTACGGCGTGGTGCTGGCGGCCGTCATCCTGCAGCTCCTGCAATCCTGGTTTCTCCAGGACCTGTCGGGGTGGATGCACGTGCTCGGCCGCGCGGTGGGCAACGAGTGGATGCAGCAGATCGACCTGACGCAGTCGATCGAGCTTATCTTCGGCATCATCCTCGTCCTCATGATGCTCTACCGGCGCCAGGGGCTCATCCCGGCCACGCGCGCGACCAGGGCGCTGACGCTCGAGCAGCAGACGGCACTGCCCTCGCGCGGCACAATCGACGTCGATCTACGCGTAGTCGCCCCAAGCGAGCTCAAGCCCGGAACGGCGATGCTCGAGGTCGAGAAGCTGGTCAAGGCCTTCGGCGGCATCACCGCGGTCAAGGAGGTCGACCTCCGCGTCGAGCCCGGCAGCATCGTGGCGCTCATCGGCCCGAACGGCTCCGGCAAGACGACGCTCTTCAACCTCATCACCGGCATGAACGCGCCCGACCGCGGCCGCATCTCGCTTCTCGGCGAGGACATCACCGGGGTGCCCTCGCATCTCATCGTCGAGCGCGGGATCGCGCGCACGTTCCAGAATCTGCGCCTCTTCAACAACATGACGGTGCTGGAGAACATCCTCGTCGGCCAGCATTCGCGCACCAAGACGGGGGCGGTCGGCGCGGTATTGCATACGCAGACCATGCTCGCGGAGGAGCGCGAGACGCGCGAGCACGCGCTCGAGATCGTGGGCATCTTCGGCAACCGCCTCATGCCGCGCCTCAATCAGGTGGCGAAGGAGCTCTCATATGCCAACCGCCGCCGCCTCGAGATCGCGCGAGCGCTCGCCTCCCGGCCGAAGATCCTGCTGCTCGACGAGCCGACGGCCGGGATGAACCCCGCGGAGACGCTCGAGCTCGCCGAGCAGATCAAGAGCCTGCGCAGGATGGGGCTCACGGTCTTCCTCATCGAGCACAAGCTCAACGTGGTGAACGAGCTCGCCGACAAGATCCTCGTGCTCGACCACGGCGAGAAGATCGCCGAGGGCACGGCCGAGCAGGTCCATGCGAAACCCGAGGTGCTCGAGGCCTATCTCGGGCGCAAGGTGGCGCATGCTTGAGTTCCGCGACGTCGACACCTACTACGGCGAGCTGCACGTCCTCAAGCGCGTCAACTACGACATCAAGCAGGGCGAGATCGTCTGTCTCCTCGGCGGCAACGCGTCCGGCAAATCGACCACGATGAAGACGGTGCTCGGTGTCGTGACGCCGCGCGCGGGCAGCGTGGTTTTCGATGGCCAGGTCATCAACAAGATGTCCACCTCCGCGCGGGTGAAGCGCGGGATAGCGCCCGTGCCCGAGGCGCGCCGCCTGTTCCCGCGCATGACCGTGCACGAGAACCTCGAGATGGGCGCCTTCACGCGCAACGACAAGGATGGGATCGCGGAGGACCTCGAGCGCGTCTACCAGCTCTTCCCGCGCGTCAAGGAGCGCCTCAAGCAGCAGGCCGGCACGCTCTCGGGCGGCGAGCAGCAGATGGTGGCGATGGGCCGCGCGCTCATGGCCCGCCCGCGCCTTCTCTGCATGGACGAGCCCTCGATGGGCCTGTCGCCCGCCTTCGTCGAGCAGGTGTTCGAGATCATCCAATCGATCAACAAGCAGGGCACCACGATCTTCGTCGTCGAGCAGAACGCCAGCATGGCGCTCTCGATCGCGCACCGCGGCTACGTGCTGCAGACCGGCGAGGTGGTGCTCTCCGGCACCGCCAAGAGCCTGCTCGAGAACGAGATGCTGAAGAAGACCTACCTCGGCGAGATGGGGCATTGAGCGAAGCCGGACTCGAGAGGGCGCGCGTCAACCTCAGCCTCGAGGCGGCGCTCAAGGAGGTCGAGGAGCGCTTCAGCGCGGCCAATCCCAAGAGTGCCGCACGCCAGGCCGAGGCGGAGGCCGTCATGCCCGGCGGCAACACGCGCACGGTCCTCTTCTACACGCCCTTCCCCTTGACGCTCGTCAAGGGCGAGGGCTGCCGCGTCGTGGACCTCGACGGCCACACCTACGTCGACTTCCTCGGCGAGTTCACCGCCGGTCTCTACGGCCATTCCCATCCCGTGATCATCGAGGCGATCAAGCGCGCGCTCGAGGGCGGCATCACGCTCGGCGGCCCCAATCCCTACGAGGCGAAGCTCGCGGCCCTGGTTTGCGAGCGCTTCCCCTCCTGCGAGCGCGTGCGCTTCACCAATTCAGGCACCGAGGGCAACCTGATGGCGCTCGCGACCGCGCGCACGGTCACCGGGCGCAGCCACACCCTCGTCTTCGACGGCGCCTATCACGGCGGCGTGCTCGCCTTCGCGCACGGCGGCTCGCCCGTCAACGCGCCCTTCCCGGTGATCTACGGCCGTTACAACGACAGGGAGACCACGCTCGCGCTCATCGAGCGGCACGCGAAGGAGCTCGCCGCCATCATCGTCGAGCCGATGATGGGTGGTGGGGGCGGCATCGCGGGCACGCCCGCCTTCCTCGGTGCCTTGCGCGAGGCCGCCACGCGGCACGGCATCGTGCTCATCTTCGACGAGGTGATGACCTCGCGCCTTTCCTCGGGCGGGCTCCAGAAGAAGCTCGGCATCACCCCCGACCTCACCTCCTTCGGCAAATACATCGGGGGCGGCCTCACCTTCGGCGCCTTCGGCGGACGCGCCGATCTCATGTCGATCTACGACCCGCACAAGCCCGGCTACGTCGGCCATGCCGGGACCTTCAACAACAACGTGCTGACCATGTCGGCCGGCATCGCCGGACTCTCGCGGCTCTACACGCCCGCCGCGGCCGAGCGGCTCAATCGCATGGGCGATGCCTTGCGCGAGCGGCTCAACGCGAGCGGCCGCGCAGCGGGACTGCCGGTGCAGGTGACGGGGATCGGCTCGATCATGGCCGTGCATTTCCAGCGCCGTCCGATCGAGCGGCCCGAGGATGCCGAGGGCACACCTCAGGCCTTGCGCGCGCTCTTCCATCTCGAGATGCTGGCGCGCGGCTATTACATCGCGCGGCGCGGCTTCGTCAGCCTCTCGATCGTGCACGGCGAGCGCGAGCTCGACGGCTTCGCGGGAGCCTTCGCCGACTTCCTCGAGAGCAACCGCTCGCTCTTGGCCGACTGAAGCATCCCCTCATCCAACTGCGGGTAGGCTCGGCTCCGCCTCGCCAACCCTTCGTATCCCTCTCCCCCTTTAGGGGGAGAGGGGAGGGTGAGGGGGGTCCGCACAGTCGAGCCTTCGAGAGCCGGCGCTAATTCCCGAACAGCGCGCGGATCTTGTTGAAGGGGTAGGAGTAGGTCATGAGCGCGGTCTCGGAGCCGGGATTATGGACGCCGATGCCGGCGTTCGAGATGTGGTGGAACATGACGCCCAGGCGCGAGCGGTCGTCGAAGCGGTAGGCGACCGCGAGCGAGGAGCGGAACTCGGGGACGGCGCCGAGATGCGCGTCATTGCCGTGGTCGTAGGCGCCGATCGCCTCGCTCGGCGTCACCACCCAGCGGTCGCCGAAGAAGAGGTCGACCGCGAAGCCGCTGTAGAGGTAGGTGGCCCCCCGCGCGGTCGCAAAAAAGCCCGCCATGGGCTTGAAGACCCAGAGCTTGTAGTCCGAGCGGTATTCGAGGTCGCCCAGGAAGCTATGCGCGTGCCGGACGTCGAAGGCGCCGAGCTGAAGGTCGAGGAAATCCGGGTCGTCGGCAAGTGCCGGAGCCGTTGCGAGACAAAGCGTCAGCAGACTGAGCAGCAGCGAAAGTCGGCGCACAAGACCCTCCCGGCAATGGATCGCGATCGCGGCGCCATGATACGGGTTTCGCGCGGCTTGGCAAGGCATCCGACCGCACGCCTAGGCGAGCGCGCGGAAACGATCGGTCGCCTCGACGAGAGCCGAGCGGATGCCGGGCTCCATGGCGGAATGCCCCGCATCGGCGACCACGTTGTAACGCGCCTCGGGCCAGCTGCCGTGCAGCTCGTCGGCGGTCACGATGGGACAGACCACGTCGTAGCGGCCTTGCACGATCGCCGCCGGCAGATGGCGGACGCGGCCGAGATTTTCGAGGAGCGCATTCTCGGGCAGGAAGATGTTGTTGGCGAAGTAGTGCGCCTCCATGCGCGCAAGCCCGAGCGCCATGCGGTCGTCGCCAAAGGCGGCGACCGTCTCGGGGCTCGGGAGCAGCGTCGAGCAGGAGCCCTCGAAGACGCTCCAGCGCCGCGCGGCCGGCATGTGCACGGCCGGATCGGGGTCCATGAGCCGCTTGTGATAATTGGCGAGCAGGTCGGCGCGCTCCGAGGACGGCAGATACTCGGCGAACTCCCGCCAGGGCTCGGGAAAGATGCTGCGGATGCCGTAGAGGAACCAGTCGATCTCGCTTCTGCGACAGAGGAAGATGCCGCGCAGCACGAGGCCGAGCGTGCGCTTGGGATGGGCCTCGGCGTAGGCGAGCGCCAAAGTGGAGCCCCACGAGCCGCCGAAGACGAGCCAGCGCTCGATGCCGAGATGCTCGCGCAAGTGCTCGATGTCGCGGACGAGGTGCGGCGTGGTGTTGTTGCGGATCTCGCCCAAGGGCAGCGAGCGGCCGGCGCCGCGCTGGTCGAACAGCACGATGCGGTAATGCCCGGGATCGAAGAAGCGGCGGTGGGTCGGCGTGGTGCCGGCACCCGGCCCGCCGTGGAGAAAGACGACGGGCGCCCCCTGAGGATTGCCGGAGACCTCCCAGTACATGGTGTGGACGCCGTCGAGCTTGAGCATGCCGCTCTGGTGCGGCTGGATCTCGGGGTAGAGCTCCTTCAGTGGCGGCATCGGCCTCTCCTGGGCACGGGGCGGGCGCGAGTGTACGATGCGCACATGGAGCTGCCTAGCCGGGAAGGCGGCCCAATCCGCCATGCTCCGCGCGCGCTTGCTGCCCTTCTTGCGGCTCTTCTCGCGTCTCTTGCGGGGGCCCGCGCGAATGCGGCGTTTGCCGCCCAAGGGGCAGCGGCGGCGCCGCTCGAAGCGGGCGAGCAAGCGCGCGTGAAGGCCGTCATCGACGGCGACACGCTCGAGCTCGAGGACGGCCGCGTCGTGCGCCTGATGGGGATCCTGGCACCCAAGCCCCCGCTCGATGCCGCGGCCGGCCGGCGTTGGCCGCTTGCCGAGCGCGCGAGTGCCGCCTTGCGCGAGCTCGCCCTCGGCCAAGAGGTGCGCCTCGTCTACGCGGGACGCAAAAGCGATCGCTACGGCCGCCTCTTGGCGCAGCTCTATCGCGCGGACGGGCTGTGGCTCGAGGGCGAGTTGCTCGCGCGAGGCCTCGCCCGCGTGCTCACCCACAAGGACAACCGCGCGCTGGCGTCCGCCATGCTCGAGCGCGAGCGCGAGGCGCGCGACAAGCGCCGCGGCCTGTGGGCCGCGCGCAGCTTCGCGGTCTTGGCCCCGGAGGAGGCGCGCCGCCACCTCGACAGCTTCGAGCTCGTCGAGGGCAGGATCGACGAGGTCGCTCGCAGCGGCGGCCGCGAGTTCCTGCGCATGGGCAAGGACGCGCCGAGCGGCTTCACGGCGGTCCTCCTCCCCGAAAGCAAGCGTCTCTTCGCCGCGGCGGGGATCGAGCCCGCCTCGCTCGCGGGCCGGCGCGTGCGCGTGCGCGGCTTCATCCGCTGGTGGAATGGCCCGATCATCGAGGTAAGCCACCCCGAGCAAATCGAGGTTCTGGGGCCGTAGGGCCCTCATGGCTCGAGACGCGCCGCCTCTAAAGCATGTTCCGATGGCGCGGAATCACCCCCTCACCCAGCTCCGGCTAAGCTCGACTTCGTCTCGCTAAGCCTATGCAACCCTCTCCCCCTCCGAGGGGGAGAGGGTAGGGTGAGGGGGCTGCTTCCAAATCAACGGGACATACTCTAGGCGGCACTCCTCACCATGAGGGCTGCTTTGCTGTTAATCCTGTGCCCTCGTCCTGAGGGCCGCCGAAGGCGGCGTCTCGAAGGACGAGGGCATGGCACGCTCACACGAGCTT
>Ga0187769_10001795_pt1 | contig 12369 bp, 7 predicted proteins | sample 0116_SJ02_MP02_1_FD_133140 | JGI IMG/M metagenome (GOLD analysis project Ga0187769, IMG submission 133140) | Tropical peat soil microbial communities from peatlands in Department of Meta, Colombia - 0116_SJ02_MP02_10_MG | ecosystem: Environmental > Terrestrial > Soil > Wetlands > Peat | place... | reverse complement strand
GTGAGAAGAGCGGCAAAGAGCACTGCCGCAAGCGTGAATTTCAGGAGCGGCCGGACACGCGGGGGGGAGAAGAAGCCCTCAATGACGCCCGCGACCACGAGAAGGGGTATGGTTCCGAGCACCAGCTGGGACGCGCGCGCGCCAGCCCGCACAAGTGAGACCTTGCGAGGCAGGAGACCGGGAAACAAAAGCCCGCGAGCAATCTCCAAGCCCGCGCCCCCTGCGATGAAAATAGCGGGCAACTCAAGAACACCGTGCGGCGCGACGAAGCTCCATAGCTGCAACGCCATGCCTGCTCGCCAGGTAGCCGCTCCAACCACGCCAAGAAGCAGTCCGTTCAAGACCATCATCCAGATGGTTCCGACACCCCCTGTAATTCCGAGTGCGAATGTGGCGAATGATACTGAGAGATTGTTGGTCATGATACTGGAAGATGCTAGTGGCTTGACGGTCACAACGGAATCTGTCCACATGCGGCGCTGCTCGATGGTCTCCATCATGTGGGCTCCGAGCAACCGGTGAGCAAATGCGGGGTCATGCCACGTGATCGCCCAGGCAGCGGCAGCCGTAGAGGCGAAAATCGATAGTGCTAGTAAGGTCTCCGGAAGCATATCGCGAAAAATCTGTGGGTATCTGTCGCGATAGAAACTCACCAGAGCGCTGGCTTTAGGCCGGTGTCCCATGTAAATCAGGTTGTGGCTGCGCCCTAGTAATTGATTCAAATAGGCAGCGAGCTGGGCACTGCCCGCGTCTTCCCGGACGGCGGCGAGGTCCGATGCGGTTTGACGGTATAATAAACCCAGTTCCTGCAACTCGTCGTGCCGTAGAGCCGCAAGGCCGCGGCGTGATTGCTGGACCAGCTGTTCTAGACGTGCCCAGTAGGGCTTTCGTTTTTCCAGCCAGCGGATGGTGATCATGTCCTCGAGCCTTCCAAGCGCCGGGTCTCCGCCAGGTTCTTTCGCGGACAAGCTTACCATCGAAACACCGGAGCAAACGGCGCTGGATTTCACGATCGCCGGAGTCGGTAGCCGCTTTCTGGCTCTTGCCATCGACCTCTTGATCCAAACTGCGGTTGGCACCGCACTCGGGATCGTCGCAGGCTTTGGTATGGTCGGCCTCAGGTCGGTTGGATCAACCGCCGAGATCTGGGCCGGCGCCGTGTTGCTTCTTCTGCTCTTTCTTCTGTATTTCGGCTACTACGCCTTTTTCGAGATCATGTGGCGAGGGCAGACCCCTGGTAAACGACAAGTTGGTATCCGGGTCATCAAGGACTCGGGGCGCCCCCTGACGCCTTCGGAGTCGATTGGCAGAAATCTGATGAGAATCGTGGACTGGCTGCCGGCGCTCTACGCCGTGGGCATTGTCAGCATGCTCATCACAAAAGAAAACAAGCGGCTCGGCGATCTGGTGGTCGGCTCGCTTGTGGTTCGCGAATCCTCGTCCCGCCAGCAAGTGCCGAACTGGCAGACCTCCGAAACGGCCTCCGGGCCGGCACAAACCCCGCTGGGCGCAGGCCAACTATCGGTGGAGGAATCCACGTTGATCGATTCCTACCTGAGCCGTCGCTTTGAACTCGAATCTTACGTGCGCCACCGTATCGCCAGTGAGATTCTTGACCGAATCAGGCCGAAACTAAGGCTCCCTTCGGAGGATTCCCGTTCTTCCGAGAAGATTCTCGAAGCTTTGGCGTACGAACGCCGGGCCACTGGTCGGTACGATTAGCTATCTGGTCAAACGAGCGCCGGCATAGAAACCTATCGTCGCTAGGAACGATTCATCGTCACTTCTGTTCCTCGTGTCACCGCTCGCGAAACTAGCTAAGCAAAAGACGCAACGATTGTAGACGAGTCGTCGGCCTCTCCGAACTAAGAGCCTATGTCATGATCAACGGGATTACCGGACAAGTTGCGGGAATTCGACCAACCAGGGGTTAACATGGGCCCTTCATCCTCGTCACTGAGCCGGCCGCTTGTCGTAGGCCAAAGTCTCCTTTGGATCTTCGAGTTCCCGAGTCAACACAAGCCCATCCGGGGACACACTCCAACGCTGCTTGTCGGCGAGGAAGTCGAAGGTGCCAATACCGTTACCCGTCACCCGTCCGCCTGTTTCCGTGAAAAGCACCGCCTTCTTCCACTGTGCCTTTGAGTAGATCTGCCCGCCGCTGCCGGTGTCCTTCGTGTGTTCTTTCCCATCGGCCACAAACATCTCGAGCGACTGCTTGCCGCCGGAAAACGTGGCAATCTCAATGCTATTTCCGGCGCACTTGAAGACGAGCGTTTCCGGATCGAGCGCAACCTTCTTTGCAATCTTGCTCTTGGAGGGATTAAGCACCCAGGTACCGGAGAGATCGGGAGTCGTCGCGTCCTGTGCCAGAAGACTAGGTGAAACGACTGCAAGGCTGGCAGCCGCAAGCAAGATTAATTGAGCCGGGCGGCGGGACATTCGCGCGGATTGTAATACGGCAGGGGTAAAGTTCAACCCCTACCTGGCTGCTGACACCCGAAGTTACGGTCAAGCTCCTTATTTACGGGCTGATCGGAAACGTCCAGCCGCCCGCGAGGAACGGTTCTGGTCACGGTGTAGAATGCGGACCGCAATGAAGGGACTTGGATCGGTGACCGCAATCGGACTTCTGGTGGCAGTCGGAATAGCGACCTTTCAGCTGTGTTCGCCCGCACTACCGGTCTCGTCTACGACGCGCCCGTCGAGAAGACGAATCGTGCGGTCTGCGATACTGGCATAGTGCGGATCGTGTGTGACCATGCAGATCGTAGCGCCGTCGGCGTGCAACTGGCGCAGCAGATCCATCACCGCTTCGCTGTTTTTCGAATCCAGATTTCCGGTCGGCTCATCCGCGAGCAGGATGGAAGGCTGGCCAACCAGCGCTCTCGCGACGGCGACGCGCTGCTGCTGACCCCCTGAAAGCTGCGATGGGAAATGCTTCGCTCTGTGCGCCATGCCGACGCGCTCAAGCACTTCTTCCACCCGCTTCTTGCGTTCCGCCGAGCCCATGCTCCGGTACGTCAGGGGCAACTCGACGTTTTCATACACGGTGAGGTCGCCGATCAGATTGAACGCTTGAAAGACGAAGCCGATTTCGCGATTGCGAATGCGCGTGCGATCCGAAAACGAAAGATTGTCGACTGCCTCGGTGTGAATCCAGTAGCTGCCCTGGCTCGGCGAATCGAGCAAGCCGAGAATTGAAAGCAGCGTGGACTTCCCGCAGCCGGATGGCCCGGCGATCGAGAGGAACTCTCCGGGCTTGATCTCGAGGTGCACATCGCTTAGCGCGTGCGTTTCGACCTCGTCCGCGTAGAAAATCTTAGTGACGCCCTCCAGGCGAATCAGGGGGCTGGCTGTGGTGTTCATCTTTCACTCCTTCAACGGATGTGATTGCCGGATCTCAGCGTCTACTTCAATTGCACGCGATCCGAATTGTCCCAGTTCGACATGTCCGAGAGAATCACTTGGTCGCCGATTTGCAGCCCCTTGCGAATCTCCACCGTATTGACCGAAGCGCGCCCGATTTCGACCGGGACGCGGACGGCTTCGCTGCCGCCATTCACGACTTTGAACAGTCCGACCGTGCTGCCGGAGTCCCCGTGCACCGGGCGGCCGACGTATAGAACATCCGCAAGCCGCTCGATTTCAATCGTGCCTTCGACGCTCAAATCCGGGACAGCGCCTTGCGGCAGCGCGCCATTCAGCTTAACGTCCACCGTGCGCGTTCCATTCGAGACCGAGGGATCTATGCGCATCACATGGCCCGGAATCACGCCGTTGTGCGTGTCGATCGATGCCTCTTGTCCAATCTGAATATCTTTTGCCTGCGTTTCGGCGATTTGGAGCGCTGCCTTCAGTTCCGTCGGCTGCGACACCTTCGCCAAAGGCGCTCCCTGCGCCACCCTTTGGCCGACATCGACATCGAGCTCCTGTAAAATGCCATCCGCACCGGCGCAAACGTGCAATTGTGAAACCTGAGTTCTCTTTAGCTCGTAGAGCGCGTGTTTTTGGTCGACGTTTGCCTGCTGGACGGCGAGCTGCGCGTCGATCGAATTCGCAAACGTCTCCACTTCCTTCTGCGCGAGATCGTTCTGTTTGGCTAGCTCCTCGGCCTGCACTTCCGCGGTCTTCACATCCAGGTCGGCCTTCAGGCCGAGTTTACCGAGCTCCTCAAACGACTCCTTCTGCATGTCCGCGGTGCGGTATTGCGAGGAAACGGCTGCGGCCTGCGTGCGCTTATCCATGAGCTGATTCTGAAGTTGCGCCTTCATTTGCTCGTAGGAAGCTTCGGCGCCCTTAAGTTGGTATTGCGCGTCAAGGGCCTCCTGCTGCAATTGAGGATTGCTCAAATCGAGAATCACTGTGTTGGCTTTCACCTGTGTTCCCGGAAGCAGATAGCGTTTCTCGACGCGGCCGTCGGTGGAGGCGGGAATCACCCACACGGTTTCGGGCACCAGAGTTCCCAGCCCGCGCACTTCGCGCAACATAGGTCCACGTTTCACCGTGTCGGTCCACACCGTCGAGCGATCCACAGTCGGGGCCGCCGGCTTGAGCCGCGCCAGTGCCGCCGTAATCATCAGAACGAACAACAATCCAGCGCCAGCGTACGTTAGACGCCGGATGCGCTTACGTCTTTTGTCTTCGGGGCGCGCGATGTCCACTCAATAACTCTCCGCTACTCGTACCTGAGCGCCACCATCGGATCAACGCGCGAGGCGCGGCGAGCCGGAACGTAGCACGCCAACAACGCCACAACGCTCAACAGGATGGCTGTCGTAACAAAGACGAGCGGGTCCCAGGGCTTCACTCCAACCAGCAAGCTGCGCATCACGCGCGTCAGCGCGAGACCGCTTGCTACTCCGAACATTACTCCGACCAAAGCGAGAATCATGCCTTGCGTAACCACCATCCGGCGCACATCGTGGGGACCCGCCCCGAGCGTCATGCGGATGCCGATCTCTTGCGTCCTTTGTTGCACCGAGTACGCCATGATTCCGTAGATCCCGATCGCAGCCAGCAGAAGCGCAATGCCTGCGAATATCGTGAGCAGCATCATATTAAATTCTTCCTGCGCGATGGAGTGGGCCACCACTTGATCCATCGACTGAACGCTGCCGACCGGTAATCCGCCGCTGGCGATGCGGAGTTCGCGCTCGACTTGGGAGGCGAGGGAGTGAGGCTCGACGCGCGTGTGAATTATCCATTGCATCGGGATGAGCGTGGCGTCGAGGGCGGTCAAGCTGTCGCTGATCTGCGCGATGGGCACGTACATCGTGGGCTGAGGCTTGTCATTGAGGCCGTTGTCCCGCACGTCGCCAACAATTCCCACAATCTCCCTGGCCGGGTCTACGAATTGCGGCCCCAAACCCTTACCGATGGTGATGCGCGCGCCGATTTCATCGCCCTTGGGCCAGAATTGCTTGGCCAGCGCCTCGTTAATCACCACGACCGGCTCAGCGGCGCCGTCGTCGCGCTCGCCGAATGTCCGCCCTTGCAGCAGGGGAATGTGAAATGCCTCGAAATAGTCCGGGGAGACGCTGCGCCACCCTCCGCCGCCCGAATAGGGGCCGTCGGTCGGCGGACGGCCCTCGATGTTAAAGGGGAGGCCGTAGCCGCCCACCAGCGGAAGGCAACAGGCCGCCGCAACAGCCTCGACTCCCGGGAGGCTTTCCAGCCGCTGCCGGCCTTCCCGCACGATCTCCGCGACGGCGGCGGTCTTTTGAAAGCGCACTCCGCGCATCGACATGTCCATCGTGAGAATGTCGTGCGATTGGAAGCCCGGGTCCACGCTCACCGAATCGTGAAACGTGCGAATCAGCAAGGCCGCGCCCACAAGCAGGACCATGGCCAGCGCCATTTCCACCACGACAAGCGCCGATCGCGTCTTGTTGTGGTGAATCCCACCACCCGAACGCGCGCTGCCCTCATTCAGGGTCGCCATCAGATCGACGCGGCACGCCTTGATCGCGGGGATGAGCCCGGCAAGCACTCCCGTGAGCACCGAAATTGCCAGCGCAAACAGGAGCACTCGCCAGTCCAAAGTGATATCCGCAGGAGTGTGGATGCGCGGGAGCGCGTCACGATTGATGTCTCCCGAATTGATTGCCAGCAGCGAACGCACCCCGAAGAAGCCCAGATATATGCCCAGCGCTCCGCCAGCCAGGGACAGAAGCACGCTCTCGGTCAGCACCTGTCGGACGATTCTCCACCGCCCGGCACCCAGCGCCGCGCGCAACGAAATCTCGCGTTTTCTCAGGCTGGCTCGCGCCAGCATCAGGTTGGCCACGTTCGCGCACGCGATCAGCAGGACGAAGCCGACGGCCCCCAGGAGAACGAGCAAGGACGTGCGCACACCCGCAAGCCGAACTTCGTAGATGGTCTCGACCGTGAATCCCTGTTTCGGTCCCATCATGGTCGGATATTTTCTGCGAAATTGCTCGGCGATCACTTGCGTGGCGGCCTTGGCCATGGCCAGAGTGACTCCGGGCTTTAGCCGCGCAGCGCCGAACAAATCGTTCCCCTGATTGCTGCTGTTCGGATCGGCCTGCAGCGGGAAGCACATGTCTCCCAGGAGCAGGTCTGGATTGTAGAAAGGCGCCATCACGCCAATCACGGTGTAGTCGGTGTTGTCGAGATCGATTGTTCTTCCCACGATATGCGGGTCCGCACCGTACCGGTTACGCCAGAGGCCGCTGCTGATCACCACCACCGGCGGCCCGCCGGGAGCGTCCTCCTCCGCCGTGAAATTACGGCCGGCCGCGAGTCGAACGCCATAGAGGGAAAAGAATCCCGCCGACACCTGCGTGGCACGGAGCTGCTCGGGCTGGTCGCCTCCAACGAGATTGACGCGCAGCGTGCTCGGGATGCCGTAAAGCGCGGATTCCTGGAAGATCTGGGGCTGCTCGCGCCACATCATGTATTTGGGGATGGAAATGATCGGACTTGTCCCACCGGTGTATGACTGCATCATGACCACAATTCGATCTGGGTCGGGATAGGCCAGAGGTTGCAGGAGGACTTTGTCCACGACGGTGAAGATTGCTGTGGTCGCGCCGATGCCAAGGGCCAGCGTAAGGACAGCGACGGTAGTGAAGCCGGGATTCTTGCGCAGCATGCGTAGACCGAAGCGGACGTCCTGCAGCAGCGTTTCGAGCCACGGCAAGCCGCGACGGTCGCGAGAACTTCCTACTGCTTGCTCGCCGAATTTAGTGCTCGCTTCGCTCATAACAGCTCCTACCGGCTGCCCATGAGCCTAGTTCAAGCTTGTTAGCGCATGAGCTGTTTATGTAACGCGGAAATCCGGGCTACAAGCCTCGGGTCGCCGCTGTGCGTTAGCCGTTTATCCGTTACAGTGTGTAACACTCAGACGGCATCGTGTCAAGGAGCAACCCGTTGCAGTCGGTTGCTCTACTGTCACTCATACCGCAGCGCCACCATCGGATCCACGCGTGTGGCGAAGCGCGCCGGCACAGCACACGCGGTCAGGCCCACCACGAGAATCACCACCGCGACTGCGACGAACGTCCAGGGATCGGTTGGGGAAACGCCCCAGATCTGGCTGGCCAGAAAACGCGTCAGGCCGGCGCTCGCGAGCAGGCCGATGACGATGCCGGTCGCGATCAATGTGACGCCCTTCCTGAGCACCATGAGCAGAATATCGTTCCTTTGTGCGCCCAGTGCCATGCGGACTCCTATTTCCTGGGTCTGTAGCGAAACCGCGTACGCCATAACGCTGAACACTCCCACAATTACAAGTACGAGTCCGACCCCGGCAAATGTTCCCAGTGCGATCAGGCTGAACTCCGGCAGCGCGTAGCCATACTTCTGCAAATAGCTTTCGATCGATCCTGATTCGCTCAGCGCGACATTCGAATCCACGGCCCAGATTTCCCGTTGAACGCTCGGTAGCATGGAGACCGGAGCCACTGCGGTCCTCACCATAATCGCCCGGCCGGTCCCGACTCCCGTGACGCTATACGGCATAAACGCCTGGGGCAGGGGCGCGTCACGCAAGCCCACGTTCTTCATATCGGAGACGATTCCGATAATCTCAAAGTAGATATCGTGCGGCATGTCCGGCACCTGATCGAGCTCGTTGAACTTGATCGTCTTCCCGATGGGATCTTCATCCTTGAAGTAGTTCCGCGCCAGCATTTCGTTGATCACGACGACGTGCCTGGCGGAAGCAACGTCGGCCTCGGAGAGCAGTCTTCCCTTTATCAGGGGAAGTCCCAGCGTTTCGAAGTAGTCGTCGTCGCACAGATCAAACTCAGCGGCCCAAGCTTGCGGGTGCGTTTTTCCGGGAATCGTGATATCGCTGGTGGGAAAGCCAAACGGAGGCAACCCAAACGTCACCGTGGCCGCTGTCACGCCGGGGAGAGCTTTTACACGTTGCAGCACCTCGCGAAGGAACCGGGTCTTTTGGTCCGACGTGTTGTAGCGCTGATTCGGCATAGCCAAGTTTGCGAAGAGGACGTTGGACGGGTTGAAACCGAGTTCCACGTGCTGGAGCGCGAGCAGGCTGCGAATCAGCAGGCCCGCGCCCGCGAGCAGAAGTACCGAAAGCGCCACCTCGCCGATTACGAGTCCTGCGCGAAGCCTGCCGTGACGCGAGCCGGCGCTCATGCCTCTGCCCGTTCCGTTGAGGTGAGTTTGCAGCGCGCCGTGCACCGCGTGGATCGCGGGCGCCATGCCGCAGAGGACGGTCGTCAAAACGGCGATGCCCGCGGCGAACAACAACACGCGGGAATTGAGCTCGATCACAACGGAAGGCGCGAAATAGTTACTCGGGAGTCTCGCCACAAGTTCCTTCAGGCCCCAATAGGCTAGGAGACAGCCAACCACGCAGGCGGCCGCGGAATGCAGAAAGCTCTCGGTAAGGAGCTGCCGGATCAGCCGGCCGCGGCTAGCGCCAAGCGAGGTTCGGATCGCGATCTCCTTCTCGCGTGCGGTGGCTCGGGACAGCAGGAGGTTCGCCACGTTCGTGCAGGCAATCAGCAGAAGCATCAAGACCGCTCCCATCAGCGCGAAGAGCATGCCCTTGTAATCGCCGACTGTGTAGTCCGCGACTGACAGCACGTGCACGGTAAACTGCTTTGGAAAGTCCATTGGGTAGACCGTGGCGAGGCGTCGCACAACCAGCTCCACGTCGGCTGCTGCCGCCTTCAGGCCGACTCCGGGTTTCAGGTGCTCGCTCGTTATAAGGTAAAGAGGGAAGTTGCCTGTGTCGGTGTTTTGGACGTCGGTGTGCCCCGTATAGACTGGTAACCAAATGTCGCAGCCGTTCAGCACATAGCGCGGCGGCGTGATTTCGACAAGCGTTCTCGGAGTGCCGTTCAGGGTCATCACCGTGCCAAGAATCTTGGGATCGCGATTGAACTGCTTGGCCCACAACCGATCGGTCATCGCGAACACCGGTGGCGCGCCGGGCATGGCGTCTTCCGGACTGAGCGGGCGGCCCATCAAAGGCTTCATCCCGAGAGCACTCGAAATATTGTCTGTCACCCAGCAACCGGAGAAAAAATCGGTTCCTCCGTTGCGCGTATAGAGAATGTCGAGATTGCTGAAGCCGAAAACTTCCTCGAATACGTGGGTTTGCTCGCGGAAATCCGTGAACTCCGGGACGCTTAGCCCCAGGCGGCGCCATCCGGCCGGCCGAGTGACGTCGTGGACAAAGAAGGTTACGAAGCGGTCGGTATTGCGGTAGGGAAAAGGCTCCATCAACACGCCGTCGATCACGCTGAAAATTACGGTTGTGGCGCCGATCCCCAGTGCAAGCGCGACAATGGCGACCACCGCAAATCGACGGTCCTTCCACATTGTTCGCAGACCGTATCGGAGGTCCTGTGCGATCCATCCGAAAGCTTGCATACGCGGCCCCTGATTCGATGCTGACTGGCGTGACCGAGGTCTACTTTACGATGAGTTAGACGCCGCAGATAAAGAAAAGACTTTGCAGCTTTTCCGCAGAACCGTCTATTTGTCGATGCGCGGCTCTGTCCATACTAAGAACTCCATTCTGATTGAGCCAGGTGAATTTGAGCGAACATCTGCTTATGTTTACATGCGACGATTTCGCGATTATTGTCTAGCTCTTTTCTTCGGTTCGGCAATGCTTTCGGAGTCGCGCTGCGCTTCAAGCCGAGATTCTGGCCCTTCGACATTAACCCCTAGTCCTTCAGAGAACCAGTCGGGATCGCACGCGCCGGCTGAGTGTTGCCGACCGGCTCCTTTGGGTCTGGCTGTCGCGGCTGTGGAGCGATTGGCGATCGGCCCTTGTGATTGTTAAACCGGAGTCAGTGATCGCATGGCACCGACGATGGAGCGTGGACTGAACTTCATAAGGGCCGAGCCGAGAACCCATTGACAGGGGCATACAGTGGCGAAGATTTTACATCGCAAGCGTGGATGTCCGTAAGACTGCGACAATCCTAAGTCCCCGTCAACGGGATAACCGAAGAAGTGAAGTGCTACTTCAAATGTCCGGGAATCCGACTTAACGGGACTTAACCCAACTCGCTGTGATAATTTCGCCTGCATGGTGCATTTCAGGGCGCTTGTTGCCGATTCGTCGTAACCGGAAAGTGCCAGTCGTACTCGTTGCACAAGTGCGGCACCAGGTTTTTTTCAAAGGAGCGTTTTCATGCGACCCGCGTCGTTCTGCATTGCGGCCATCTTTGCATTAGGGGGATGGATTGTCACCCCTGTGGGCGTCGAGGAGCCGGTTCATCTTGATTCCGGCTTAATCTCTGGCATCGCGGGGTCGGATACTGCTGTCCGCGTTTTCCGCGGTATTCCGTACGCCGCGCCACCCGTCGGCAAACTGCGCTGGCGCGCGCCGCAACCCGCGGCGCATTGGGACGGCGTCCGGGAAGCCGATCAATTCGGGGCGATTTGCATGCAGCCCGCATTTCGCGGCGCGAATCCTCCGGCCAATCAACCCAAGATGAGCGAAGACTGCCTGTTCCTCAACGTGTGGACGGCAGCCACTTCGGCCAGAGAGCGGCGGCCCGTGATGGTCTGGATTCATGCCGGAGGCTATCAAACCGGCTCCGGTTCGGCGCCGGGCTATGACGGAGAAGCGCTGGCCAAGAAGGGCGTCGTGCTCGTCACCATCAACTACCGGCTGGGCGTGTTTGGATTCTTCTCTCATCCCGAGTTGACCAAGGAATCCGAAAATCATGCGTCGGGCAACTACGGTCTGATGGACCAGGTCGCCGCTCTGCAATGGATCCGGAAGAACATTGCCGCATTTGGTGGCGATCCTCGCCGCGTGATGGTTTTCGGCGATTCGGCCGGATCAGCCAGTATTGCCAATCTCATGGGCTCGCCGCGCGCGAAAGGCTTGTTCCAGCGAGCGGCGGGTGAAAGCGGCGCGTGGATGGGTCTTTCCCTCACAACCACGCGAACGCTCGCGGAAGCAGAACAAGCTGGCGTGAAGATGGCCGAGGAGATGCACGCTCAAAGTCTGGAAGACCTGCGCGCGATATCGGCGGAGGATTTGCTCAAACATGGCCGTGGTGGCGGACCAGTGATCGACGGATGGATTATCCCGCAAGACGTCGGAACAACATTCGTTGAGGGCAAGCAGAACGACGTGCCGCTAATCCTCGGGTCGAATAAAGACGAAGGAACATTCTTCGTTCAGCCAACCACGGCCGAGAAGTTTATCGAGCGTTCGCGCGCGCGTTTCGGCGATCAGGCGGACGCCTTCCTCAAGCTCTATCCGGCGGGCTCGGATGAGGAGGCCAGCGTGTCGCAACTGGCTGCGTTTCGCGATGAACTGGCGTTTATCATGCGTATTTGGGCGCGCGCGCAGACTAAGACTGGGCATTCGAAAGCATTTCTCTGTTACTTCAGTCATGAGCCTCCCGCGCCGGTTGGCTCGACTTCTCGCGGTGGCGTTGGATCGGGCGCTACTCATGGAGCCGAAGCCCAATATATATTCCAAAACCTGCTGCCGCCCCGCGCCTGGACGGACCTCGATCGTCAAGTTTCAGACATGCTCTCGTCGTATTGGGTTAACTTCGCCACAAATGGCAATCCTAACGGAAGGGGTCTGGCGGAGTGGCCCGCCTTTGATGACAAAAAGTGGGATCGGCCGATGGTTTTAGGCGATCAAGCCGAAATCGGGCCAGCACCGGATCGCGCGCAGCTCGCATTTTTCGAACAGCTTTACGAGAAAGAACGCACGAGCGGGCGCTGAGCCGCGTCTCGCGCCTATCAACTCTGTCGCGCCCCAGAGACGGCAAGAGTTCGTAATGCGACCAAGATGTCCGGTAATCCGTGTATGGGGTCGTCGGCGCTGTCAAGACGTTTTCACGGACACCTCTAGCGCAGACGAAGGGTCAACTTCGTCTTTGTCAG
>Ga0187769_10001794_pt1 | contig 12370 bp, 7 predicted proteins | sample 0116_SJ02_MP02_1_FD_133140 | JGI IMG/M metagenome (GOLD analysis project Ga0187769, IMG submission 133140) | Tropical peat soil microbial communities from peatlands in Department of Meta, Colombia - 0116_SJ02_MP02_10_MG | ecosystem: Environmental > Terrestrial > Soil > Wetlands > Peat | place... | reverse complement strand
CCTGGCCATGATCACCTTGCCTCGCCTTATGCCGTCTGGATCCTCTGGGACTACGGCAGGACCGTGCCGCCCGACATCGATGAAGCAGCGGCCATAGATGGAGCGGGGCCACTGGCACTCTTCTTTCGCATATACCTACCCCTCATCCTGCCGCCCATGGTCGCCATTGCAACCTATGCCTTCCTCTACTCGTGGAATGAGTATCTCTACGCGGTGCTCTTCCTGTCGGGTGAGACTCATATCACGATCCCGGTGTCCATGGGCAACTTCCTGGCAACGGATAGCCCGCCCTGGAACCTCCTCATGGCCGAGTCGGTGCTGTACTCCATCCCGCCCGTCATCCTCTAATACTGCTTCCGGCGCCATCTGCTGAGCGGCCTGGTGACGGGAGCCGTGGCGGGGACGTAGCACGGGGCGCGTCGGCGAAATCCCGACGCGGAAAGCACACTCCGCCAAGTAGAATTCGCCGAGTTTCGAATTGACAGCCCAAGATTCCTCTGTTACCTTGATTCCACTCATCGTTCGTGGTGCTATCGATCACGTCTTCCATCGTTCTCCAGTTGGCGTGCAACGCGTTCTCATCGCCCTCGGAGGTCACCGTGCTCAAGCGGGACAAGGAACGGGTCGGCGCTGACTTTGGCGAGATCCGCGCCTTCCTCGGGGAAGGAACTCACTTCAAGGGAGTGCTGAGCTTCGCCGGCGCGGTTCGCATCGACGGTCACCTGGAAGGGGAGATCGTCGGCGAAGAGGTGCTCATCATCGGCGAGCCCGGGCAGGTCAGCGCGGAGATCGAGGTCGGGACGCTGGTGGTGAGTGGCCAGGTGCAGGGGAACATCACCGCCAAGCAGCGCGTGGAACTCCTGCGCCCGAGCCGGGTGGGCGGCACGATCCGGACCCCTTGTTTGGTGGTGGCTGAAGGCGCCGTGTTCAACGGGAATTGTGAGATGACCAGCCCGGACGAGGGCAAGGTCGTCCGTCTCCAGCCGAAAGAGGAGGGCCTGAAGGCGGCCGAGCAAGGATGAGCCCGGCCCCCTGATGTCAGGCACGGGTGCGCCCCGCGCCCCGCGGTCGTCAGCGTCGTTGCGTTTGGATCCCCCTGGTGCATTTCGCCCGCCGTCTGGTCCTCCGTGGTCTTACGCCTCCGGTGTGTTTGCACGTGTCGCCCATGGCTGTCTCGTTCAGGTTTGCGCGTCTGGCATGAGAGTGTATCTCGATCACAACGCCACCACGCCGCTCGACCCCGAGGTCCTGGCGGCGATGACGCCCTTCCTGGCGGAGGGGTTCGGCAATCCCAGCTCGCTCCACGTCTGGGGGCGCGAGGCGCGACAGGCCCTGGAGCGGGCGCGGGCGACCATCGCGGGGGCCCTGGGATCGGCCGACAAGGATACCGTCGTCTTCACCTCGGGGGGGACCGAGGCCGACAACCTGGCCCTCATGGGCGTCGCCGCGTCCCAGGAGAAGCGCGGTCGTCATGTGATCCTTTCCTCCGTGGAGCACCACGCCGTTCTGAATGCCGCCGCCCACCTCGGCCGCCAGGGCTTCGAGGTGACCCGCCTCTCCGTGGATTCGCAGGGGCTGCTGGACCCGGACGATGTGCGCCGGGTGATCCGTCCGGACACCGTGCTGGTCAGCCTCATGTACGGGAACAACGAGACCGGCGTGCTGTTTCCCATCGCCTCCGTAGGCAGGATCTGCCGCCAGCGGGGCGTGACCTTTCACACCGACGCGGTGCAAAGCTTCGGCAAGCTCCCCCTGGACGTGGAGATGCTCTGCGTGGATCTCCTCTCCCTGTCTGGCCACAAGACCCACGGGCCGAAGGGTATCGGCGCCCTCTTCATCCGGCGCGGGACGCGGATGCAGCCGCTCCTCCATGGGGGAGCGCAGGAGCGCTCACGGCGCGCCGGGACGGAAAACGTGGCGGCCGCCGTCGGGCTGGCCCGCGCGACCGAGCTGTCGCTGCAGGATCAGGCAGGCGAGTCCAGGCGGATGGCGGATCTCCGGGATCGGCTGGAGGGAGGCGTGATGGCCGCCCTGCCCGGCGTCCTGCGAAACGGGCACCCGACCGAGCGGCTGCCCCACACGACGAACCTCGCGTTCGCTGGCGTCGAGGCGGAGTCGCTGATCCTGGCCCTGGACCTTGCCGGCATCGGGGCCTCATCGGGGGCCGCGTGCTCGTCCGGCTCGCTGGAGCCGTCACACGTCCTGGCCGCCATGGGGCTTCCGCGGGAACGGGTGTTGAGCTCGGTCCGGTTCTCTCTGGGCCGGACGACTACGAGAGAGGAGATCGAGCACGTGCTGGAGGTCCTCCCACCGATCGTGGAGCGGATGCGCCGGGTGAACGCCCGCCCCATCCCCTCGGCCGGAGCGCGGGCGTGATGGTTCAGCACGAGACGCAAGGGATGGTCGTCGTGGCCATGAGCGGCGGGGTGGACTCGGCGGTGGCCGCGGCGCTCCTCGCCCGGGAGGGCGTCCCAGTCGTCGGGATTACCCTCCGGATCTGGCCCAGCCTGCGACCGACCGACCCGACGCAGCGCTTCGACAGTTGCTGCTCGCCAAGCGCGGTGGAGGACGCGCGTGGCGTGGCGGAAGTGCTGGGGATCCCCCACTACGTGCTGAACTACGAGGCGGAGTTCGATCGCGAGGTCATCCAGTACTTCACCCGTGCCTACCTCAACGGGGAGACGCCGAACCCCTGCGTCCCCTGCAACTCGCGATTGAAGTTCGGCTCGCTCTTCACCCGGGCCAGGGGATGGGGGGCGGTTCGGGTGGCCACCGGCCACTACGCCCGCGTGGAATACCATCCTGCCTCGGGGCGATACCGGCTGCGACGCGCGGTGGACCCCCGGAAGGACCAGAGTTACTTTCTCTACGACCTGACCCAGGAGCAACTGGCGACGGCGCGCTTCCCGGTGGGACACCTCACAAAGGAGGAAACCCGGCGCCTCGCGGGGGAGTTGGGACTGGCGGTGGCGGAAAAGCCCGACAGCCAGGAGATCTGTTTCGTTCCCGGCGACTACCGCACCTACCTCCGGGAGCGCGTGGGCGCCGCCATCCTCCCGGGAACCATCCGAGATACGGCCGGGAGCGTGCGGGGACAGCACCAGGGGCTGGCGTTCTACACGGTGGGGCAGCGCCGAGGTCTCGGCATCGGAAGCCACGTGCCCCTCTACGTGATCGACCTGGACCCTGCGAGGAACGAGGTGATCGTGGGGGAAGGCCGGGATCTCTGGACGCAAGAGGTGGAGGTGGGCCGCGTCAATCTCGTCGCGGTCGCGCGCCTCGACGGGCCGCAGCGGATCCTGGCGAAGATCCGGTACGCCCAGGCGGCGGCGCCTGCGACGGCGATTCCCCTGGCCGGGGAACGCTTGCGCCTCTGCTTCGACGAGCCTCAGCGCGCGGTAGCCCCGGGGCAGGCCGCGGTCCTTTACGATGCGAACGACGCGGATCTGGTCGTGGGCGGCGGGACGATCTGTCGGCGGGGACGGATATCGAATGCGGAATGCGGGGTAGGGGAGGGGAAAGGCGCCCACCCCACGGAGATTTGATCCATGTTGGATGACCGCGAGCTAATCCGCATAACGCTGCGTTCGCTCTCGCGCCGCCTGCGCCTGGCTCGCGCCCTCACCGCTAGCGTCCGCTTCCTGACCGTGGGCCTGGCCCTCGCCCTGGTGCCGCTCCTCACGAAGGGTCTCTTTCCCGTTGCCGGCCCCCTGGTCGCCGCGGGCCTGGCGGGCGGCCTGGCCCTCCTGGGTGTCCTGTACGGCCTCCTGGCACCTCTTCCGGCGGCCCATGCGGCCCGCCTGGCAGATCAGCGGTTGCACCTCAAAGAACGCCTGACCAGCGCGCGCGAGCATCTGTCCGCCGCCCCTGGGCCGGCCGAGGCGGCCGACATCGTCCGGGCCCAGCTCGCCGAGACGGCGGCGCGCCTGCGCGAAATCCGGGCGCAGGATGCCTTCCCCCCGTGCCTCCCCCGCGAAGCGGGGTGGATGGCGCCCGTGACCGCCCTGGCCCTCGCCCTGTTCCTGCTGCCTCCCCTCCCGCTGCGCGTGCCGGCGACCGGCGGCGAATCCGGCCATCGGGAGGCCAAGGCCGAGGAAGAGGATCAGGCGCAGGAAAAGCCCCTGGAGCAGAAGCTCACGACGCCCGCCGTGCCCGACAAACTCTTCCCGAAGACCAAAGAGCGCGAGGTACAGCGGGGCCCCCTCTCGTCCCGAGAGCAGACGGGCGATTTGGCCGCGGTCTTCCAAGACACCAAGATGAGCCAGCAGCAGCCGGATTTCGGCAGCTTCATCAGGCAGGGGGACGAGCGACTGAAGCTTCTGGCGCGCCCGGAGAGCATCCCGGATCTCAACCGGGACTTCACCCAGAGCCCGTACCAGGTGATGATCCGGCGGATGCAGGAACAGGTGAGATCAGGACGGATGCAGGGCCTCTCCTGGGAGCAGATCGAACGCCTGCTCTCCGAGATGGGACAGAGCGCGCAGCGCTTGGGAAACAGCGGGCTGTCTGACGACCTCACGAGCGAGCTGCAGCAAGAGGGCGGGGGCTCCACCGACAAGATGCTGGACGCTTTGTCTCGCGCCCTGAATCGCCTGCGAGATCGCGACGAGGCCGGCCGCGGCAAGGGGCAGAACCTGCACGAGGCGCCCGGCCAGCAGCGCGGCTCGGGACAGGAGCGGGGCGAGGGCGGGCAGGGCCAGAGCGAGGACGACTCCACGGGCGGCTCGCTGCCGGGCACGGGGAAGTCTCTCCAGACCAAGGGCGACCCCACCCCGCGGATTGGGGGCGAGAAGGAGGATTCCGCGCTGGAGGGCGACCCGCGGGAGGGCCAGATGGAGGCCTACGACACCAACCTCTCCGGACCGGGGACGCAGAACCCCTCGCGCCTGCCGTACATGGACGTGTTCTCGCAGTACCAAAAGATGATGGAGGAGGCCCTGACCAGGGAGCCGATCCCGTTTAACTACCGGGAGCAGGTCAAGGGGTACTTCCGCTCCCTGGAAAGCCCTTGAGGGCCGCAGGGACCGATCCCGCAGGCCCCGACCCCTTTCCGGTTTCACGACGCGATCGGGTGGTTGATGGCACAACGCACCTTCGATGAAACGTTCCTGAGACGACTGGACGCCCTTTCCATCGTTTCCCGCAAGGTCGTAACGGGACGGGCCAAGGGCGAGCGGCGAAGCTTCCGCAAGGGGGCTGGGGTCGAGTTCCAGGACCACCGCCCGTATGTGACGGGGGACGATCTCCGCTACGTGGACTGGAACATCTACAGCCGGCTGGACCGGCTGCTCCTCAAGTTGTACGTGGAGGAGGAGGACCTGTGCATTCACCTCCTCGTGGATGGCAGCGCCTCCATGGGGTTCGGACAGCCGCCCAAGCTGGACTACGCCCTGCAGGTGGCGGCCGCCCTGGGGTACATCGGCCTCGCCAATCTGGAGCGCGTGGCCCTGGGCTATTTTTCCGGCGAACTCACCCACATGCTGCGGCCGCGGCGCGGCCGTGGGCAGATCTTTCCCCTGCTGAACTTCCTGTCCGGGGTGGAGGCCCAGGGGCCCACCAATCTGAACGGCTGCCTGGCGGGCTATGCCTTGCGCAGCCGGGTGCCCGGCATCGCGGTGGTGCTGAGCGACCTGCTGGATTCCGGCGGCTACGCCGACGGTCTGAAGGCTCTCTTGCGCCGCCGCTTCGAGGTGTTCCTGCTGCACGTCGTGAGCGAGGACGAACTCCAGCCGCTCTTGCGGGGCGACCTCACGCTCCTGGATGCGGAGGGCGGCGCGAGCCGCGAGGTCAGCCTGGATGGCGCGGCCCTGCAGCGCTACCAGGAAGGCCTCCACGACCACTTCGCGGGCGTCGAGCGCTTCTGCGCCAGCCACCGGATTGACTACCTGCGCACCAGCACCGCAGTGCCGTTTCAAGATTTGATCCTCCAGCACTTGCGGCGGGGCGGATTCCTGCGATGACCTTTCTCAACCCGGCCGCATTCCTGCTGCTCCTCGCCATCCCGGTGGTCGTCCTCTTCCACCTGCTGAAGATCCGCCGGCAGCAGGTGGTAGTCAGCAGCACGCTGCTTTGGGTGGACAGGCCACGGGAGCTGCGAGCGAGCGCGCCTTTTCGCCAGCTGAAGCCGAACCTCCTCCTCTTGCTTCAAATCTTGTCGATTCTGGCCTTGGCCATCGCCCTGGCCAGGCCCGTAAGGACCGTGACGGTGACGGGATACGAGCGGAATGTCCTGATCCTGGATGTGGCGGCCAGTATGCAGGCCCGGGACATCCGGGGCTCGAGGTTCTCCGCCGCGCAGCATGCGGCCTTGGCTACGGTTGAGCAGCTTCGCCCCGGACAGGAGGCAATGCTCATCGAGTCTGGACAGGAGGCGCGTGTCCTAGTTCCTTTCACGGAGGACAAGCAGGCGCTCCGGCAGGCCATCCAAGCCATCCAGCCCCTGGACGTTGCCGGCCGGCTCCCCGAGGCATTCCGCCTGGCCCAGGCCAACCTCCAACGGGGCGGGCGGACGGCCGTGGTGCACGTGTTCACCGACGGGGCGTTTGAGACGCCGACCGTTCCGGACTTGGGCGGGGCGGCCATCCGCTGGCACCTGTTCGGACAGCGCGGTCGCAACATTGGTATCACTGCCTTCGAGGTTCGGAAGACGTTTTTCGGCGCCATCGATTACCAGGCTTTCCTTTCGGTCGTCAACTACAGCAACCAGCAGGCCACCTTCGACCTCGTGCTGACGCTGGATGGGAAGCGCCTCAAGACGGAGCGGGTCACCCTCGGTCCGGAGGTCAAGCGATCGTTCGTCATCCCGTTCACCCACGGCGCGGGTGGAATCCTGCGGGCGGAGATCAGTGCCGGGGACGATTTGGCCGTAGATAATCAGGCCATGGCTGTGATCCCGCCGCCCCACCCTGTCCGGGTGCTCCTGATCAGTTCGGGGGATGCCTTCCTGGAGAAAGCCCTGACAGCAGCCCCGCAACTGAAAGTGGAAATGGGAACGCCGGATCTCCTAAGCAAGGGGACCCAGTACGACGTGGTGATAATTGACAATGTCCCGGTGAAGCGGGTGCCGCCCGGCCGGTACCTATTCATCCATACCCTTCCCGAGGGCTCCTCGCTCCAACTCCAGGGGCGCGTGGAGCAACCCGCCGTCATCGACTGGGACCGGGCGCACCCGGTGATGCGTTACCTGGATTTCTCCAACGTGGTGATCCAGGAGGCAATGCGGGTTCGCCCCTTGGGGAGCGGGCGCGTCCTGGTAGAATCCAATCTGACGCCGCTGATCTACGCGCTGGACGATCGCGGGATGAAGGCCATCTTCGTGGGCTTCGATCTGTTCCGAACAGATTTTCCCCTCCGGGTGGCGTTTCCCCTGTTTGTGAGCAATGCGCTTCGCTGGCTCTACCCGAACCAACTGGAGGACGCCGGCCTGCAATTGCACACCGGCCAGCCCCTGATGGCCAGCCTGCCCGCCGGGGAACAAGTCGCCACGCTCATCGACCCGAACGGGAAGAGCCGCTCGCTCCAGGCGGACGCCAACGGGCGGGTGAGTTTCGCCGATACAACACACGTCGGCATCTATACGCTGAAGGCAGGCACGTGGGAACAGCGCTTTGCAGTGAACCTATTGGATGAGGGAGAATCCAACATCGCCCCGCGGGCGAAGGCCCTGCCGGAGCGGGCCGGCCAGGGAACCTCCGAGGACCAGCCATCCACATTCCCCTCCCAACAAGAGCTCTGGCGATTCTTCGCCATCGCGGGCCTGCTCTTGTTGCTCCTCGAAGGACTGCTGTACCACCGGGAAACTCAGGGCGATTGGCCGCTGGCTGCGGCCGCCGCCCGCGTCCTCGTGCTCTTGCTCCTGATTCTAGGGTTGACCAGGGTTGGCATCTATCGTGTGACAGAGCAATTCAACGTCCTGTTCCTTTTGGATGCCTCGGACAGCATCCCCCTCGAAACCCGAGTGAAGGCCCGCCAGTACGTGGAGGAGGCCGTCAAAGCGGCCGGCCCGAGGGATCGGTACGGTGTGGTGGTCTTCGGTGGCAGCCCCGTGCTGGAGAGCCCGGTCGGCAGTAGTCCTCTCGAAACGAAGCCCCCCATGTTGGCGGATAGCCGGGCGACTGATATCGGGGCGGCGATCAAGCTGGCCCTGGCGGCATTCCCTCAAGAGGGGGCAAAGCGTATCGTCTTATTGAGCGATGGGAACGAGAACCAGGGGGATGCGCGGGAGGCGGCCCGTCGGGCGCGGACCGAGGGAGTGGACATTTATGCGGTTCCACTCCAGAGCGATCGCGAAGCCGAGCCGTTGGTGGAGAGCCTGGTGGTCCCCCAGGAGGTGAAGTTCGGCGAGTCCTTCCTGGTGCGCATCGTGGCCTGGAGCCCCCGGGAAACGACCGGGAAGATTTCTCTCTACCGGGATGGACAGTTCGTGGGTGTGGAGCCGGTCGAACTCACGCCGGGAAAGAACGTCTTCGCTTACCAGCAGTCCGTAGATCAGGGCGGCTTCCACGTCTTCCAGGCCCGCCTGGAAACGCCCGATGAACTCGTCCAGGAGAACAAACGGGGCGTGGGCGTGGTGGCAGTCCGTGGGCGACCCCGCGTCCTGTACGTCGAGAAAGACCGCGACCAGGGGGCGAACCTCCTCCGGGCGCTACGAGCCCAAAACCTCCAGGTCGAGATGGTAGGCCCCCAGACTCTGCCCACTACGATGGAGGTGCTCACGCAGTACGACTCCATCATCCTCAGCAATATCTCGGCTCTGAATATGACGAAGGGACAGATGGATCTGCTCCGGAACTACGTCCGGGACCAGGGGGGCGGCCTGATCATGCTGGGCGGGGAGGAGAGTTTCGGCGTAGGTGGGTACTACCGGACCCCCGTCGAGGAAGCCCTGCCGGTCACGATGGAGGCCCGGCAGAAGGTCGAGATCCCCTCCTTGGCGGTGGCGCTGGTTATCGACAGGTCCGGGAGCATGGAGGAGAGTAGCCGGGACTCGAAATTTACCAAGCTCGACCTGGCCAAAGAAGCGGCACAGCTCGCCGTGGAAGTCGTGGATGAACGGACGGAGGTCGGAGTGGTTGCCTTTGACACCGCCTGGGATTGGGTGGTGCCCATGGGCCCGGCCAAGAACAAGGACCAGATCCTCAAACAGATCGCCACCATCAAGGCGGGCGGCGGGACCGATCTTTTCCCCCCGTTGAAGGACGCCTACGAGATGATCTACGATCGGAACGCGCTCCTCCGTCACGTCATCGTCCTCTCCGACGGCGAAGTCCAATCGGCCGACTTCCAGGGTCTGGTGCGGCGGATGCAACAGGACAAGATCACCGTCTCCGCGGTGGCCATCGGCAGCGATGCGGACGTGAAGTTCATGACGGATCTTTCGCGCTGGGGCCACGGGCGCTTCTATTACACCGACGACATCTCCAGCATCCCGCGGATCTTCACGCGGGAGACGCAACTGGCCAGCAAGGCGTCCATCATCGAGCAGCCGTTCCGCCCGGCGCTCGTGGATCCGGGACACGAGATCTCCCAGGACATCCACTGGGACCAGGCCCCTCCCCTGGGCGGGTATGTCTCTGCGACGCCCAAGCCGACCGCGGACACGATCCTGATCTCCAACCAGCGCGACCCCGTCCTGGCCGCCTGGCGCTACGGCCTGGGCCGGTCGGTGGCCTTCACCTCAGACGCCAAGGGCAAGTGGGGGATCCTGTGGCTGAAGTGGGACGACTTCGGCAAGTTCTTCGGCCAGATGGTCCGCTGGACCCTGAGGACGGCCCAACGGAATGAGGTGATCACCTCGGTTGTCCAGCACGGCGGAGAAGGCGAGATTCAGCTGGAGGCCGTGAATGAGAAGGGGGAGTTCGTCAACTTCCTCGAAGCGAATGCGGGTGTCGTGTCCCCCGATAAGAGGGAACAGGTTGTGCCGCTTCAGCAGATGGGGCCTGGACGCTACCGTGCCACCTTCCCGGCCACCGATGACGGGGCCTACCTCGTGGGCGTGACAGAGCGAAGCGGCCGGAAGATGGTCGACTCCCAGGTGACGTCTCTGGTGGCCCCCTACTCACCGGAGCTTCGTGCTCTCGGAGTCAACCAGTCCCTGCTTCATGATGTGGCAACGCTCTCGGGAGGAGCAGTGCCCTCCCGCGCAGCGGACAGCTTTACCCAGAACCGGCGCAAAGCCCGCATCTGGGTCGCGGCGTGGCCGTACCTCCTGGGGCTGGCGCTCCTGCTGTTCCTGCCGGATATCGCCATCCGGAGATGGCGATTTGGGGGGGCGCCGGGACGGGGCGTCGCGGGCCGGCGGGCCGGCGAGTCCTCGGGGACCGCCGGTTCGGTTGTCCCGGCGGTTGCGCGGTTCGGTGGCCGCGGCCGGCGGGCGTGAGCACGCCATCGAAGGAGAGGGGAGGGGACTCAATGGGGGTGACGCGAGCATCAACCGGGAGCGCGGGCGGCCGCGCCGTCGTGGGTCTGCTGCTGATGGCTGCCGTGTGGGTCGTGGCCTCCCCGGGTCGGGCGGCCGCGCCGGCGACGCCGGTGCCAGCCACCCCCCCCGCGACCGCCGCACCGAAGATTCCGCTGGCAGCGATCCCCTTTGTTGGGCCGGCCGCCGGAGTGCCCGAGGGATTCGGCGAGGCCCTCGGTGAAGCGATCCGACACGGGCTGCGGCAGGTCCGCGCCGTACAGCTGATGGACTCCGACGCCGTCTTGGGGGCGGGGCAGCGCCTGAACGTCTCGTTCACTGATGTCCTCTCGGATGAGGCGGCGCTGAAATTTGCGCGCGATCTCCAGGCCCGAGGGCTGGTAACCGGCACCTACAGCCTGGACGGGGATAGGCTCAAGGTCCAGGCGAAGATTGCGGACACCCGCGAGGGCGGTCAGGTCCAGCAGTTGGAGGAGATCGCGGGGCCGGTGAACGAGTTCCTGGCAGGGCAGGAACGGATCGCGCGGCAGCTTCTCCAGCAGTTCCAGGCGCCGCTCTCGTCCTACGACGAGCGGCGCCTGCGGGCGGCCTTTGGGAAGCAGACCAGCTCTCTTCTGGCCTACGCGCTGTACGCTCGGGCGATGTGGCAACAGGGCCTGCGCACCCGGGAGGGCCACGAACAAGCCATCGCCCTGTTCAGCAAGGCACTGGAGGCGGATGAGAATTTCGCTCTGGCGCATCATGGCCTGGGGATCTCTTTTTACGCGGCCAATAACCGGTGGAAGGCCTCGGGAGAGTTCCGCAAGGCAATCCAGCTCGATCCGACCTTCGCGGACTCCTACAAGTGCCTCGGCGACCTTTTGGTCAGCAGCCCGCGCCGAATGTACGATCAAGCCATCCAGGCATACGAGAAGGCGGTGGAGCTCTCGCCGGACTACGCGGAGGCGTACGTGGGCCTGGGGGACGCCCGCCAGGCGAAGGGCGGGTACGATGAGGCCATCGCCGAGTACCAAAGAGCGCTGAGGCTGGAGCCGGAGAACGCCCGGGTTCACTTCGGCCTGGGCAAGATCTACTACAACGAGAAGCAACTGTATCACGAGGCTGTGGCGGAGTACGACTTGGCCATCAAGCTGGATCCGAAGCTCATCGAAGCGCATCTGAACCTGGCGGATCTCTACCAGGAGAAGGGCCTGTATCAGGACGCCATCGCGCACTACAGCCAGGTCCTCTCCATCGATCCTCGTCATCCAGGCGCCACCTATGGTCTGGCTATGGCGTACGAGAACGTGGACTCCAAGAAGGCCGTCGAGCAGTGGGAGAAGTACATCGAGCTGGCATCCACGCTGCCCTCGGAGAAGGAGTGGGTGGACATTGCCAAGAAGCATCTGAACAAGCTGCACCACGAACAGAAACCGAACTGAGAGTCTAGAGCCAGCGTCTGCAAGCGAGGAGCATATGCGCGCCGAGGAACGAGCCGAACGGTTCCGCGAGATCTTCACGTCCCTCACGCGGGAGATCGCCAAGGTGGTGGTGGGCCACGACGAGATCGTCCGCGGCGTCCTGATCTGCCTGTTCTCCGGGGGGCACGCCCTGCTGGAGGGGGTTCCCGGCCTGGGGAAGACACTCTTGGTGAAGACGCTCTCGGAGTGCCTGGACCTTCGCTTCTCCCGGATCCAGTTCACACCGGACCTGATGCCGGCGGACATCATCGGGACCAACATCGTGGTCGAGACGCCGGAGGGGGGCCGGCACTTCAGCTTCCAGCAGGGCGCGCTCTTCGGCCAGATCGTTTTGGCGGACGAGGTCAACCGCGCCACCCCGAAGACGCAGTCGGCCCTGCTGGAGGCGATGCAGGAGCTGTCGGTGACGGTGGGCGGTGTCCACCACCCGCTCTCGCGGCCGTTCTTCGTCCTGGCGACGCAGAACCCGATCGAGATGGAGGGGACGTATCCT
>Ga0187769_10001793_pt1 | contig 12371 bp, 8 predicted proteins | sample 0116_SJ02_MP02_1_FD_133140 | JGI IMG/M metagenome (GOLD analysis project Ga0187769, IMG submission 133140) | Tropical peat soil microbial communities from peatlands in Department of Meta, Colombia - 0116_SJ02_MP02_10_MG | ecosystem: Environmental > Terrestrial > Soil > Wetlands > Peat | place... | reverse complement strand
GGCTTGGGGCGATATCCCCGGAGCAATTCCGCCACGGGCCGGTAGATTTCAGCTCGGGCATCGGCGAAGGAGATGAAAACAATTCCGTCCACCCCATTGTCGTCCAAAAGCGCTTTTAGAATCTCAGTAGTGGTCTTCTCAAATCCGTGGGCCAGCCAATCCGGAAAAATATCCACGGGATTCTGAGCTTTGGAGGCGGTGGCTATAACCCGGGAAATTTTTCCGCTGGTAGACTTCTCCAGCCGGGCCACCTGTAATCCTTGTTCGACCGTGGCATCAATGCTCATAATTGCCTGGGCCCCGCTGAAGGTCACATAGGCAAGGCGCCGACCCCGCGGAAGAGGCATGGTTAGGAACCCTTTCAGGGTCCGGATAAAATCATCGATCCCGGTCATTCGAAGAACCCCCGCCTGGCGAATGGCCCCCTCGAACACGACATCTTCGCCTCCCATGCTGGCGGTATGGGACGCCGTAGCGCGGGCTCCCTCTTGAGTTCGCCCTCCTTTTATAATCAGTACCGGTTTTTTGGCTACCGCCTTTCTGGCTATCTCCAAGAACCGGCGGCCGTCCCGCACATCCTCCAGGTACATTCCTATGATCTGAGTCTGCTCATCATCCATAAGGTAGCTTAGAGCATCGGATTCATTCACGTCGGCTTTGTTGCCCAGCCCGAGCCCTTTAGAAAGCTGGAACCCCTCGAAGGAACTCAAATACCGGAGAAACGCGCCCACACAAATCCCCGACTGGGCGGCGAATCCGATACATCCCGGCTTTAGCATGCGGGCGTTGGCGTAGTATGAGGTGGTAAGCCGGGTTGCCGTGTTTACCAGCCCAAGGGTATTGGGCCCGAAACCTCGCATGCCCGTAGACCGGAGAATGCTTCTTACCTCTTCCTGGTACTTTGCCCCCTCAGGTCCCGTCTCGGCAAACCCTTCTGCCGAGATCACAACCCCTTTGACCCCCTTGCGGGCACAATCCTTTAAGACTTCCGGGATGAGCCGCGCCGGAATGTGCAAGACCGCGAGGTCAACGGAAAAAGGGACCTCTTCCAGGCTTCGATATAAAGGGGTCTCAAAAACTTCCCCTCCCTGCGGGTTTACCCCCGCCACTTGCCCCTGAAATCCGACCTTCTTCAAAACTTTGAGAAGCTGGGCGCCAGCCTTTTCCGGATCCCGTGACGCCCCGATCACGGCCACACTTTTGGAATCCAAAATCTCTTGGATCGAACGCATTGACTCCTTCCTCCAAAGCTCTTTTCATGGTTCCCCCCAGGTCGCAGCCTGGTTTTCTCATTCTCCATCCAATCAAAAATACGTCCGTACGATACCACATTCGCCAGCAAGAAAAAACTTTTTTTGTCCTGCGAATTCTTCATGGCCGGGCCCGATCTTCAAATTCGGCCGCGCCTAGGGCAGAGGAAGATCCGAATAGCAGAAAGGTCATTCCCACACCCTTCTCACAGGGTAAACTTCACCGCGAATTCAGGAAAAGAGCGAGATTCCTGCTCCTGCAGGAAATGGCCAAGGATGAAGGCTAACCATCTTCACCTGGTAAAAGAAATACCAATCAGCTATAATTTTCTAAGAACGATTCTATTACGCAGGGTATTTCCGCTCCCCTTGCTCGGCGAGGAATCTGACTTGCAATACCTGCTTCTTTCCACCCGGAGAGGGAAAATTCTGGTCGGGACGATCATCGGGGGATTGGCTTGGGTCTTGATGTTCTCCCTTTACTGCGGGAATCTCCTGGAAACCTACGAGCTTAAAACTTACGATCAGCTCTGTCGGATGAAGGCGGTGAATTCTTCTGCCCCCGAAGAGATTGTCTTGATCGTGGTCGACCAGAGCAGCCTGGAGGCTGCCCAGCGCGAGGGGATCAATTGGCCGTGGCCCCGGCAGATGTATGCTCCGATACTGCAATTTTGCGCTTCTTCCGGAGCCCGGGCCGTTGCTTTTGACATTCTCTTCACGGAGCCATCTTCCTATGGCGTCGAAGACGATCGCTTGCTGGCCGAAGCTCTGAAGGAAAACGGCCACGCCTTTCTGCCCGTTTTTCTCAGCCGCGAGAGATACCCTCACCCGTCTTGGGAGAAAGGACTCCTGGACCGCTTTTCTCTTCCCCTGCAGGATCAAACGGGACAAACCCCATCCTCCTATCCTTCCTCGCTCCTTCCCATTCAAATTCTGGCCGAGGGCGCCCATCGATTCGGGAACGTGGCCATATTTCCTGATTCGGATGGAATTTACCGCCGGGTGCCCCTGATTTTCCCGTATCAAGAACGATGGGTGCCCTCCCTGGCAATGGCTGTTTTCGGGGACCCGTTGGGCATAGAGCCAGCGGTCTTGCATAAAGATTCTCTTCGCCTCAAAGGAACCTCCCTTCCCCTGGACACCCGGAAAAATTTCCTGCTCTACTATTACAGCCAGGAACGGGATTTCCGCCGGTTTTCCGCGTTCAACGTCATTCAATCTTCCCTTGCTCTGCAGGAGAGGCGCAAGCCTGTTTATCCTCCAGATGTCTTCCACAATAAGATCGTTTTTGTAGGATTTACGGCTCCAGGCCTGTTTGACTTGAAACCCTCTCCCATCAACTCGGTCACGCCCGGGATGGCCATCCACGCCACGCTTATGGCGAATCTTCTCCGCCGGGACTTCCGGGTAAGAGCGTCCCCGATCACGGCCCTAGCTTTGGCCTTTATTTTCGCCGCGGCCATGGGCATCACGGTGATGTTGATCCCCAGTCTGTGGCAGCTTGCCCTTCTCGCTTTGGCTTACACCGGCGGGGCAATATTGCTTGTGATCTTTTTCTTCTGGCAGAACATTTGGGTGGATACGATCCTGCTGGCCGCCAGTTTGTGGCTCAGCTTTGCCATGAGCACGACCTTTAGCTATGCCACGGAGGGTCGCCAGCGCCGTCAGATCAAACAGATGTTTTCCCATTACATGTCCGACCTCCTGGTGCAGGACCTGCTGAAACATCCGGAGAAACTCCGTCTGGGGGGAGAAAAACGGATACTCTCTGTCTTTTTCTCGGATCTTGCGGGTTTCACTACCCTTTCCGAAAAACTCACTCCGGAAGAAGTGGTAAGCCTTTTGAATCGCTACCTAACGGCCATGACCGATATTATTTTGCGATGCGGCGGAATCATTGACAAGTATGAGGGCGATGCAATCATGGCTTTCTGGGGGGCCCCGGTTCTCCAGGAAGACCATGCCACTCGGGCCTGTCTGGCCGCTTTGGATAACCAAATCCGCCTCCATCAGTTGCGCGAGGAATTCAGCCAGATGGGCCTCCCTCCGGTTTTCGCGCGCATCGGCATCAATACCGGAGAAATGATCATCGGGAATATGGGGTCCAGCCAGCGATTTGACTTTACAGTGATAGGCGACAGCGTGAATCTGGCGTCCCGCCTGGAAGGAGCGGGAAAAGAATACGGGACCTTCATTACCATCAGCGAAGAAACCTATCGCCAAGCGCAGGGCCGGGTGGAGGTACGGGAACTCGACCTTCTGCAAGTCAAGGGCAAAGAGACGGCGGTTCGCATCTACGAACTCATGGGCAGAAAAGGAGAACTCGACGGAAAGGGGGAACAATTGCGGCAAATCTTTTCCCAGGGTCTGCTCCTGTATCGAAAACAGCGATGGGCGGAAGCCATCTCCACTCTCCAGGGGGCGCTAGACCTGGTTTCTGATGACGGCCCTTCCAGAACCTTTATCCGGAGGTGCCAATACTTTCAGAATAACCCTCCGGGGCCAGGATGGGATGGAGTGTTTCGTTTGACGAGTAAATAGGATGAACGACAGATTGTAGGAGGTAGGCTATGAAGAAGAAAGATTTTCTTTTTCTTCTCCTGGGATTGGGCCTCACGTCTTCGGTGGCCCTGGCAGCTACTGTGAAAGTCGTAACCCAGGAAGCGATAATCCGTGGCGACAAGCGTTTCTTCGCGCCAGCCGTCGCCCGCGCTCCCTACGGCTCGGTCCTCCAGGAGCAGTCCCGGGAGGGAGATTGGCTGCGGGTTACGTACCAGGGGAAACAGGGCTGGATCCATGTCAGTGCCATCCAGGAGCAAAAATTCCAGCTCTCCTCCCTCGCCGGAGGTCAAGCGCAAGAAACCTCCCATGACGAAGTAGCCCTTGCGGGTAAAGGTTTCACGCCGGAGGTGGAAAAAGCTTTCCGCGAGAAAAATCCGAAAATGCGGTACGACCTGGTAAACCAGGTGCAATCCTATAAAGTTGACGAACAAAAAATTCAGGCCTTTCTCCAGGCGGGAAACCTGAAAGAGCCGGGAGGTGGACAATGAAGAAAAGATATCTTTCCATTCTGATCATCGTCCTTTTCTCTCTGGCCCTTGTCGCAAGCTGCGCCGAGGTAGTCCAGGTCGGAACCACGATCGGGCAGGGGATGGGACAAATCTCCCCGGAGGACAAGGAATCTATTGACCGCCTGGCCGCGCAAACCGCGAAGGCGGCGAGGCCCATGACTGACGAAGAGGAATATTACGTTGGCCGGGCGGTGGGCGCCACGATCTTGGGTCAGTATCGCCTCTATGCCAATGGCCGTCTGACCTCCTATGTCAACATGGTGGGGCAAGCAGCAGTTCTGGCCTCAGATCGCCCCTTCACCTACGGAGGCTATCATGTAGCCATCTTAGACACAGAAGAGGTCAACGCCCTATCTTGTCCCGGCGGCATGATCTTCATCACCCGGGGAATGCTGCAGAGGGTGAATAACGAAGACGAGCTGGCTGCCGTCCTGGCCCATGAAGTTGCCCATGTGAACCACAAGGACGGGCTGGCGGCTATCCAGAAATCCCGCTGGGTAGAGGCGGTATCCCTTCTTGGGTCGGAAGCCGCCAGAAAGGTGGGTGGAGCTCAGTTCACCCAGCTGGTCTCAATTTTCCAGGGTTCAGTGGATGACGTGATGAAAACCCTCCTGGTCAACGGATACGGCCGGGAGCAGGAAAGCGCAGCCGACCTGAGCGCGCTGACTTTCCTGCATAGTCTGGGATATAATCCCGATGCCCTCATCGACTTTCTGGAAAGGCTTACCAAGGAGCAGACCCGAGCGCCCGGCCCGGGAGTCTTTAAAACCCACCCGGGAATGAGCGAACGCATCGTCAGTGCCAGATCACTCATCTCCAAAAACCAATGGCCGCGGAAGGAGGACCCGGGGAGGGATCGGCGCTTCAGAGAAATGAGGATCTGACCCAAGGTCAGAGGAGATTCATCCCTGTTCGGCTTGCACCTACGCGGATCGACCCGTGCCCGGAGAACCTTGCAGGATGTCAGTTTCAGTTGGTAAAGACCTGATCATCGGACCGGACCAATTCCCCCCCTGGCGGCGAAGTCTGATCTACGCAGTCCAGTGGACGGCGATTTTCTTGCCCATCCTTATGATATTCACGGCCGTCTCTTCCGAGTATCTCGGGCTGCAGCAGGCGGAGAGGCTCTCGTTCTTTCAAAGGATCCTCTTGACTACAGGGGCCATCATGATCCTCCAGACTTTGTGGGGGCATCGCTACCCCCTGCTGGATGGGCCTTCCTCAGCCCTTCTCTTGAATATCCTGATCCTCGCCCCCGGGGGCATGCCCATAATTCAAGGCGGGATGATGGCCGGCGGGGCTTTCTTATTCCTGTTGGGTGGCCTCCGCATGACCCGGTACCTCGAACCTCTGTTCACGGATAACGTGATCAGCGTAACCCTCATTCTTATCGCCATCACGCTCCTTCCCTTTTTGGGCCCTCTGATCATCGGCCAGCAGCCGGGTGGAGCCCACGGCGACCCCGTTATCTTCGGGATTTCCGTTTTCACCATGCTCTTCATCGCTTTTCTCAATCAACGGTTGTCTGGGTTTCTGAAGACGATTTCGTTACTCTTAGGGGTCGCCGCCGGGAGCTGCCTGATGGGCGCTTTGGGCAGGATCGAGGCCGTCGCCTGGCATGATATCCCCTGGTTACGGCTTCCTCAGCCTTTACTTCCTGACCTTCCCTCTTTTTCCTTCTCCGCGGTCATTCCCTTTTTGGTGGCCTATGTTGCGGTAATCATCAACGGAGTTGGAAGTATCTACAGTATCGGGGAGATCGTAGGGAAAGAGGAGCAGGGCGGGCGGGTCGCCCGTGGAATTGGTTTTACCGGCCTGGGGGGCCTTCTGGCCGGAGCCCTTGGGGCCATCGGTACGGTCAGCTTTGGCCTAAGCCCGGGGGTCGTATTGGTGACCCGCGTGGGAAGCCGTTTCCCCATAACCCTGTGCGGGGCCTTCCTCTGCATCCTGGCCTTTTTTCCAAAGGCCTCGAATCTTCTCATGTCCATCCCATCTTCGGTGGTGGGGGCAGCTCTCATTACCGCCATGGCCACTCAGGTCGGCGCGGGGATTTCATTTTTAACGCGCTCGGGAGGAACCCTCGAAGGACGGGATTATCTGGTCATTGGTCTCCCCATCCTGCTAGGAGGGACCGTTTCTATCCTTCCGGGGGCCTTTTTTCAGGCCTTTCCCTCCGCTGTTCAGGCCTTATTGAAAAACGGATTGGTGGTAGGTATCGCCCTGGTTCTGTTTTTGGAACACCTTTTGCCGCGGCGAGGAAGGTAAAGAACCAGAAAGGAAAGGATCCGCTAAACATGAAAATAATTAAAGGAAGCAGGACCGCAAGGTAGGGCCGGTCACTACTAGTTTAAGAGACCTCTCTTTGCCATTTCGTCGGGTTTTTGAGGATAACGATTCTCTTCCAGGAAAAAGACTTCTTCCGCGGTTTTTTTCTTGGCCTCGGCTATCTTCCTCAGGGAATCCTGGAAAATATGCCATCCCTGGATCTCGACCCGGGTTAGGGGAAAGTGGGAGAACCGGGTGGAGGTCAACTGGAGGAGAAAGAACAGGGCTAGGATTCCGACCACCAAGTATGCCCCGGCATCAGCCAGGTGCTTGGACAGCAGGATCTTCCCTCCTTTCTCTTTTTGGGCGCTGACTATGGTCGTAGGTTCGATCAGCCCTGCATCCATTAGGACAATGAGGTTTTTACAGGTCTCAAACTCTTCCACGAAACTGAGCTCGATGATCTCTTTTATGGATCGCTGGCCATCGATAAGATCGTAAATGACCTCCATTTGGAAAGTCCGACTCTTTTCCCAGGGGGTCCCATTCAGCGCATCCAGGGTGGCCAGGGGATTGATCTTTTGCATGACCATGTCGAGACTGGGAAGACGTTCGGCGATCATGGGCCATTCATCCACCATACGCAGCACGTCCAGGAGAACGTATTCCGCGCTAAGCGGTTCCACAAACTCCTGGTCATAAGAGACCGGTTGGGCTTCGAAATGGAAAGTCCCCCCTTTCCATTTAAAAAGCTGGTAAATGGTGTCAAAGGTTAAAAGCCGTAGCGTTGCGGTTAAGTCTTCCCTCGTGACCATTCCGCTCTGGGTCAGCGCTCTTTCAATTCCCTGGAGTCCTTCCTCGTGCTCCTGGTAAGCTTTTTTCCAGTTTTCCGCCGATATCAGGCCGCCGCGAATGAGCCTTTTGCCCAGGGGGGTCTCTTCCCCCGACACTAGGGGAAAGCCGACCCCCACAATCTTCCCCTGATCAAAGAGAACCTGGATGCTTTTCTTCTCCTCCTGGAGGTTAAGGATTCCCGTCTTCTGTTGCTGTCCCAGGGCTTGGAAGAGATCCGTCAGCCCGAAGTCCCTTAACGATCCGGTCAGCCCGCCGTCTTTTTCGTTTTTACGCCCTTCGAAAATGGAACTGCCCTCCTTGAAAACCGATTTGCTCCATACGGTATTGAACAAAAAAGTAAAAAAGAACAAAAAGAATACCCGTGATGAATATCCAGGGCAATGAGAGTGTATGGTTTAAAACCATGGGGTTGGGCATGCCCCAAACCCATAACAATATCCGGGTCACGAAAAGAATGAAAATGAACACGTAAAGGATCCCTTCCTTCGAGTTTCCGCGGATCAAATGCCCGAACCCCGGGACAATCAGGGATATTCGCCGGGGGAAAGAAGCCAGCCAAGAATGATACCGGGCGGCTTCCGTCTTCTTCTTTTTGACCTCGTTGGGATCAGCAGAGCCGTCAACAGCGAAGGCATTCAAGCATTGGACACACTGGGTTCCGATCACTCGTGACCGGGTGCATTGGGAACAAATCAACTTGCCGCATCTTTCACAATTCCGGACCAGGGATAGCTTCCGAGATGCCAGGTTGGCCCCTCCGAGCAAAACGAAGAGGAATCCCAACGCTATTTCCCCGTATTCTAAAGGAATTCCTCCCCAGAGGATACGCCAGAGCCCTTGCGCAATCTGATCCCGCTCCGGATTCGGGGAAAGAACCCGCTTCCAGACTCGAAGGGGGTCGATGGTCCGGTCGATGACTAGCCGATTGGGGTTGTAGGAAGAAATGCTGGTATAAAAGGAAATCAATTGGGGCTGCAAACTCTTGGCCTTCTGAAATTCCGCCTCAGCTTCCTTCATCCGGAGTTTCAAAAGATATGCCTGCCCCAAGTTATAATAGGCTTCTCCGCGGGTCGGTTCCAACCGGACGGCATTCCTGTAGGCCTCCATGGCTTGATCCAGTTGGCTGTTGACCAGATAGATATTTCCCAGGTTATTGAAAGCCGTTCCGGACCGGGGCTCCAACCTGGCCATCTCCAGAAAACGCCGCTCTGCTTCGACGAATTTTCCCATCCGCTTCTCCATCAACCCGATCGCCTGAAGGATATCGCGATCTTGGGGGTTCTTCTCGTTCATCGCCAATATCTTCCCGTATAATTCTCCATTCCAGGCTCCCGTATTGGCTTGGAGAATTTCTGGGACTCCATTTCCGGTGAGCGAGAAGAGCACGGAGGAATAGAAACGGATTCCGGCGGGGAGAAGAACCAGAAGCAACAATAGGGCGATGATCACCAAACGATCGGGCCGTCCGGCATAGACCCAAAAAACCAGGACCCATAAGACCATGACCCACATCCACCCCATCCCCAGGAAAAATGGGGAAAACAGGATCAGGATGCTCAAAACCGAGATGGGAATAGAATTCTTCTCCAGTCGGATCAAATGTTTCAGATGATGGACAAAAAAGGAATAGTAGCGAATGAAGAGTGAAAGAGCGAAGACCACAAAAGTGAGGAGAAAGCTCAAAAGGATCCACAAGCTCAGGGTTGTAATTTGGGGGAGCGCTTCTTCCTGGTTGGAGAATGACCGCCGGACGCCCTGAAACCACGTTAAGACCGCTTTGGTTGCATTCTGCCAAGAGCCGAGAATCTGAGACCCCATCCACCCAGCCCGGGAGGTTGAAACCTCAGAAAAATCGGGGGCCATCTTGTCGGCATAATTCAAAAGTTCGGCTGCCTCTCTGTATTTTCCCTTCCGGGCCCCCTGCTGACTTTCTCTTACCAAAGCGAAAGAATAGGGGTAATGATTATGGATTCCCCGATCGAGCTTCCACTGATAAATCCTTTCCAGCTTCCCCTGGCTCTCCTCCCACTCTCCCTTTTCCAACAACTCTCGATGAGCAAACCACACCTTCTCAATCTCATCCTCTTCCTTTCTTCCTGTCTCCATCCTGGGTCCGGAACGATCAGAAGGATCGCTTGTCTCGGCCCAGCCGGGGCTGCTTAAGAAGAGAATTCCGAGAAGTATTACCCCCAGTGGATAAAATATAAATTTCCGCCCCCAATATAAAGTCATACGGGGTCCTTGAAAGTCGGTTTTAAAGAATGGGATCCCTGGATGTCTACTTTAATCAACTTTCGGGTCAATTTGATCCAATTTGATTGAAAGATTGATACCCAGGGGAAAGGTTCTTTCTGAAGTCACAACTTCCAGGGTTAGGGGGATCTCGAAATTGTTCGGAGACGACGGGCGAGGCTGGCCGCAGGAAAGGAGCCGCACCGTTTCCTTGATCACGGATGCCTTTTTCCCCGCTCCCTTGTCGAACTTGAGAGGAGAATCCTGTTTCTTTTTCCCCGGCGCCAGGCCGACTGGACTGGAACTGCTGATTTTTTTCTCTCCATCGATTCCTTCGGCACCCGCAAGGCTTATTTTCCCTGTTGCTAGCGGCTCTAGAGTTCCCGCCTCCTTTTCCTCTCGAAGGGATCTGGCTCGGGGCGTATCCAGTACCGGCTGCGCCAGTTTCGTCTGAGAGCCCTCTTCGTCAAGAAGCACGGCTCTTTCTGGAGCTTCTTCAGCGGGCGGGAAAGCCGTTTCAGGTTGGGCACCCCCTTTCTCTGCCCTCATCCCCTTGGCCGGAGAAGGTTCCGGATGAGCAGCTCCCTTTTCTGTCCGCTGCCCTCTCGGGGAAAAAGGAGTGGAGCCTTTTTCCGCAGCGTTTGGAGCACGGCGGGATTCGACCCCGCTTTCGATGGCCTTCAAGACCAGACGGCAAGTCATGGTTAGAGTCTCGAAAACCCCCTTGCCCATGATGGCTACGGCTTCAAAGTAAGGGCTGTTCAGCCGATTGATCTTCTGGTTCAGTTCCTCGACGCTCAAAACATCGGGGAGATCCCGTTTGTTGTACTGGATGATCAGCGGTATGCTTTCCGCTTTTTTCCCGTAGTATTTGAGGTTATCCTCCAGGTCTTTAAAGCTGGTCAGATTATCTTCCATCCGATCGGCGTGGGAATCGGCGACAAAGACCACTCCGTCTGCCCCGGTGAGAACCGCTCTCCGGGTGGCTCCATAATAGACTTGACCGGGTACCGTGTACAGGTGAAAGCGGGTTCTGAACCCTCGCACACTTTCCAGCTCGATAGGAAGGAAATCGAAAAACAGTGTCCGGTCCTCATTGGTGGCCAGAGAGACCAACTTGCCCCGTTGATCCACCTTCAGATGCTGGTGAATGAACTGAAGGTTGGTGGTCTTACCGGATATCGCCGGCCCATAATAGACAATTTTCGCATCAATCTCTTTTTTGGCATAATTGAAGACCGCCATTCCCGCTCCCTCCAGTCTTTCTCACGCCAGGGGTTTTCCCTGGGGCCTCGCCTGTTTCCCGAACTGGGCGATTTCATCATTTGCAATCCGATATCTCTTGTCCCCTGCCGAAATTTCCCTTAGGAGTCCCAGAGCTTCCTCCGTTCTGCCCTGTCTTTTATAGACCATGCCAAGCTCGTATTTGACCTCCAGGACTTTTTCCTTGGGGACCCCTCCCATGCGCATGGCTTTCTCGAAAGCCCGGGCCGCTTCGTCCCACTGGCCCTTCTCCTTATAGCACAGCCCCAACATATTGGCCGTATCGAAAGGGTTCTGCCTCTTCTCGAGGGCGGTTTGGAACTGCTCGATGGCGTCATCTAGAAATCCCATCTCTCGAGAGGCCACCCCCAGATTGTAGTTGAAGTTGGGGTCCACCGCGCTGGGGCCGCTGGTCTCTTTCAGTTCCTTGAAAATCTCCTCAAACCCATAGATCTTCTCCATGGTGGATATTTCTTTGAGGCCGCCCGTTGGCGGCGGAGGCTCGGCCGATTCCAATACCGCTCCTAGGTCAAAGAAGGCCTCCTTCTTTTCCTCTCCGAGCGCTTCCGTCCGAAGGGATTTGGCCTCGCTGGGTTCCAATCCAGCCGCCTCGTTATTTGGACCTTGTTTATATTTTTTGATCTTCTCTTTCAAGTCATCCTTCCGGGGGTCCATATCGGCCATCAGGTTCATCACCTCCAGAGCCTTGTCCTTCGCACCCTGGCTGTCATAATGCTGCAACAGTATCCGGTATTGGGCAAAGGCATCCCCCAGAAAGCCCATTTTACGATAGATATCAGCAATCTTTAAATAAACATGGTCCAAAGATGGGTCTTGTTTGGGAACCTGCTTATATATGGCCATAGCTCGGGCGTAGAATTGGTTTTTCAAAAAAATCTCTGCCGCTATGAGGTACTCGGATATGGCTTTCTTCTTGTCTCCCCTTTTCTGGTACATCTCGGCCAGCTTCAGGTGGGCGACGGCATTACCGGGTTCCTTTTTGACCAGGTTTAGATACTGGTCCATTGGTTCATTGCTCTTCGATTTTCCCTTCTTGAAGAGTCCGTCAAACAATCCCATAGGTCTCTCTCGTCCGGGGGTTCATCCCCCTGGTTGTCCCTGCCGAAAAGCAGGGGGTTTGTCTTCTCGATAATTCGCTTTTCGCGGAACCGACACCCCCGATTCACCTTCTAATAACTCAGTGAATATCTACAAAAGCCTTGAGCCGGCCGGATACAATTTGGGATAAGTTGTCCATAATCTTCAAGCCCATCTTGGCTTCTCTATGCACCAATTCATAAAAGTCCGGGCTTTTGATCATCAACAGCTTTGCAGGGGTTACGGTGATTGCTGAAGCCGTGTAGCGATTCGGAGGAACCAGGAAGGACCAGCCCAATATCTTCCCGGGCCCTTGGACCTCAAAGCGCACCCCCTT
>Ga0187769_10001792_pt1 | contig 12372 bp, 13 predicted proteins | sample 0116_SJ02_MP02_1_FD_133140 | JGI IMG/M metagenome (GOLD analysis project Ga0187769, IMG submission 133140) | Tropical peat soil microbial communities from peatlands in Department of Meta, Colombia - 0116_SJ02_MP02_10_MG | ecosystem: Environmental > Terrestrial > Soil > Wetlands > Peat | place... | reverse complement strand
GCATGAAACAAGGCCAGGTCCACTTTGCATGGGATTCCACGCTCCCCACCTGGTTCGGGGTTCTGGAGCGAGGGGGTGATGGCAAGGACGTTCGCTGGTTCAAAGGACCGGAACGCTGCGCCACGCACGTGATGGGTGCTTTCTCCGATGGCAACAAAATCTATGTCGACATGGACATGGCCCTGAAGAATCAGTTTCCTTTCTTTCCAAATCTCCACGGTGAGCCGTTCGATCCCAAAGCCGCTGCCGGGACGGTTCATCGCCTTTCCGTCGATCTCTCCGACAAAACGCCGCGGGATTACAATATGGAGGAGCTGTATCCTCAGACGGGCGCTCTGCCGCGACAAGACGATCGCTATCAAACCATTCCGTATCGTTTCGGTTTCATGCCCACCAGCGACGCGACCAAGCCGATCAATCCGAAGCTCGGAAATGTGGCTTTTCGCCCGACGAATTCCTACACCATGTTTGACCACGCCACGCGCAAAACCAACCAGTTCTGGATCGGCGACGATTCCAGCCTGCAGGAATGTTGCTTTGTTCCGCGTCACAAAGACGCCGCCGAAGGCGACGGCTACCTGATTGGCGTCACCAGTCGCATGTTGGAAGCCGGACGCTCCGATCTCGTGATCATCGACACACAGCACATGGAGGATAAACCGATCGCCATCGTAAGGCTGCCGTTTCGCAGCTACAGCCAGGTCCATGGATGGTGGGTTCCCAGCGAGGATTTGCCGAAGGCCTGACCCTATGGTCTGTCTCGAATTCTCTGCTCTTTCTCTGAGGAATCGAGCGCCTCGAACCTCTTAGCCGCCGGTCTTGTCAATAGGGCGCGGGCATCGTTGTCCCGAGAGCTCGTGGTTGCGGCTTCCGGTTCCTTCTGATATAGATGCGGCGCAGCAAGTACTTCAGAAAAAGTGGGGCCTGGGGAAGATGATCCGCACGAGAGCCTGCGCGGTTTTGCTGTGCTGCTTGATATTCGGCGTTGCGGTGGTTCGATCTGCCAGCGCACCGTCAGCGCCGGCGAAACTGAGTGCCTGCGATCGCGCCTGCCTGAACGGCATCGTCGACCAATACCTTGCGGCGATTGTCGCACACGATCCGTCCAAGCTGCCGCACTCTGAGAACGTCAAATACACCGAGAACAATGTCGAACTGAAGCTTGGCGACGGCCTCTGGGCGACTGCTACCGGTATCGGAACCTATAAGCTGTACATGGATGACCCTACGGCCGGCCAGGTGGGTTTCTTCGGCATCGTCGAAGAAGACGGCCATCCCGGAATCCTTGGCACCCGGATCAAAGTCGTCAATCACGAGGCTACCGAAATTGAAACGCTCGTCGCCCGGCCGGACAATCCGAACAGTGGCTTCCCGAATCCTGCGGGATTGAAGGACAAGCCGACCTTTTCTGAGGATGTGCCGGAAAACGAGCGCATCCCGCGCGCGAAGATGATCGAGCTCGCAGACGGTTATTTTTCGACGATTCAACAAAACACCGGAAAAATCTATACGTCGTTCGATGACGATTGTCAGCGCGTGGAAAATGGCGTCGTCACCGCCAACAATCCAAGCGGCTCGGGCGTCGCCAAAATGGGTTGCGAAGCCCAACTCAAGACGGGCCTGCTTTTGTTCGTTACCCGGTGCCGCGATCGCCGCTTCCCAGTCGTGGACGAACAAAAGGGCCTCGTGCTCGTCTCTACGTTCTTCGACCACAGCGGATCCCCTACGTCGTTCAAGCTGGTCGACGGCACCGATTACCACGTGCGTCCTCCCTTTGACCGGCCCTATTCATTCGTGATCCTCGAAGTCTTCAAGATTAAGCAGGCAAAAATCCGGCAGATTGAAGCCGTGATTGTCACGGTGCCCTATCACATGCCCAGCCCCTGGGTAAAGTATCCGAAATAATCGCGAGGGATCGTGCGAGCACGGACAGCAGCTGCGGCGCTAGTTTTGCTCCCGTGGGCCGTTTGGCCAGCGCGGGCGCAAGATGCCCGTCCTCCTGCCGATTACGATCCCCATTTCAACTACGATTGTGATCGCACGTGCTTGAACGGATCCGTGGACGGGTTTCTTCTCGCGCTTGTCGCACACGACCCATCGCGTTTGTCCCTTGGGAGGGAAGTGAAGTACACCGAAAACGGGCAGTTGCTGCGACTCGGGGACGGAATCTGGGGCACGGCCACTTCCGTGCCGACCTACAGGATCTATGCCGATGATCCCGAAGCCGGACAGGTCATGTTCATGGGTGTGCTTCAGGAAAACGGTGCGCCTGTGATCTTCTGCGTTCGCCTTAAGGTCGAATTGCACCAGATTACCGAAATCGAAGTGGTGGTCTCGCGCAAAGAGCCGGGCAGCCTGGCACGGCCGGAAAACCTGGTCCAACCCAATCCCCTATTCAGCGAGACGCTCGCCCCTGCCCAGCGCCGCTCGCGCCAGAATATGATCGCGATTGCCAACAGCTATTTCAGTGCCATTGAAAAGGGCCACGCATCGTATGTCCCGTTCGATGACAACTGCAATCGCATCGAGTCCGGCGTGCAAACCACGAATCGTCCGCCGCAGAACGCTCCGCCCGGCTCAGTGAGTGTTCTAGGTCTCGGCTGTGCCGATCAGATCAAGACCCGCAATTTTCAGCCGGACACCCTCATCCGCGAGCGTCGGTTCGCCGTCATCGACGAGGAACGCGGTCTCGTTTTCGTACTCGGTTTTTTCGATCACGACGCCACGTTGCGGTCCTATACCCTCGCGGACGGCCGCACCGTAAAGCAAACGCGCACCGCTCCCTGGACGTGGGAAATCGCAGAAATGTTTAAGATTCAGGACGGCAAAATCATGCGGGTGGAGGCGCTTGTGAATCCCGTGCCGTATGGAATGCGGTCGGGCTGGTAATCGCTTCTGCGAAGACTGGATCCCCGGCCAAACTTGCGCGATTCACTTTGTAAACCCGATCCACCTCCCGCATGCCACGACGGCAATCCAAAGGATCAGCCCCAAAGCGCCTGCCATTTTCGCGAGGGCCGGAATCTGTGTGTCTTCCTGCGAGTTTTGGACGCGACGGTAGGTGCCTAGTTCGAAAACTGCAGCGTTGATGCCGACCAGAAGCAGCAGCACCATTTTGATGCGGAATGGAACATTGTGGTAGTACTTCGTCGCGCTCGAGCTGAATAGCAAGGAGCCCGCTATCGCCGCGACGACAAAGCTTGGCCAGGCCCACGGCAATACATCTTCGTGCATTTCGCGGATGCTGTAATCCCGCCACGCAAGATTCAACAAGCGCAGGTCGAGCATGGTGATGGAACCGACAACGATCACAGTGGCCAGCACGTGAACCGTTTCAAGCGCGGGAAACAGCCATGTGGACTGCCGAATCACCGTCGCGACGGGCGTGTTTTCAATCCAACCGCAGATTTCCGGAATCACCAAACTTCCCTCGCTGAACAATCGTGGCGCGCTGCTGGCTCGATCAATAATACGCAATCCACCGTCCCGCGGTTACGATCCCGACCCAAAGCAGTAGGGAAGCGAGTCCGGTCAGCGTGGCAGCGGCCCTTCGGCTTTCCCAGTAGTTGGCGTCTTTCTTGTTTTGGCGTTGGACGACAAACGTGATCACACTCACTGTGACGAGCATCGCCATCTTGGCGCGAAAGTACGGGTTCAGAAGTTCGCGAGCCGGCTCGCCAATGATCAGTACGGTTCCCGATGCTAGAAGCACGGGCAGCGCGCCCCACACCCAGGGCACGAATCGGCTCACTACCTGCGAAATCGATTGGCGGCGGCCCGTGACCCCGACCAGACGAAGATCGAGCATCCCCATACAAGACATCACGATAGCCACGCAAAGGATGTGGACGGTCTGCACGGCCGGAATGATCCACATCACTGTTTGTATGGTCAGACTGAGCGGCGTATTGGAAAGCCAGTCGCAGAACGATTGGATCATTTTTCGTGGTTCCACCCCAAAACGTGAGGGAAATACTACTCTGTTCGATCACCTCTGTCGAACGGAATGCTTACCCAGACTCCGACGTTGACGCGGCCAGCGAAGCTTCGTAAAGTGGCACAAAGCTGGCTTCAAGAACGCGACTCGACAAGGTAGATGAGAGGGGGAGATGAGCGACTGGAAATTGGGTTTGGCCCCAGTGCTGGCTGTTGTGTGTTGGGTGACTTTCTCGCCGGCGGCGGGCGCACAGGTAGGGTCCTCACCGCAGAAAAAGGACATCCCTCAGATTCCGGAGGGTGCGCTTGCACCGGACAATTTGGCGAAGCCTCGCCCGAAGCCACCATTCAATTTGACAGGGACTTGGACCGTTGATCTGAGCGCCGGATTTAGTTCCTTCATGTTCGGCCCACCCTACCCGAAATTCTTACCCGAAGCACAGGCCGCCTTCGATGAGTCAAAAAAGTATGCTGCCGAGCATAAGCCCTATCGTGACGACATTGGGCATTGCTATCCCGCGGGTCTGCCGATGCTTATGACCCGTGTCTGGCCCATCGCTATGATTCAGCTGCCGACGGCAATCTACATGATCAGCGGCTTTGAAAACGGCCTTCGAATCATCTATCTCGACGGCCGCCCGCACACCGATCCCGATGTCGTCGTCCGCTCCTTCAATGGCGATTCGATCGGGCACTGGGAAGGCGATACGCTCGTTGTGGACACCAACTCCATGGTGAGCAACCACCACTGGATCGATCAGGGCCTCCCGGTGAGCGATGAGTTTCACGTCATCGAGCGAATGCGGCTGCAGAACGAGGGAAAGACTCTCGAGATCAAGTACATCATGACCGATCCGAAGAACTGGGAGGGCGAGTGGACCAGCACGAAGCATTGGGTTCGTGTTGACGATACCGATATTACGGAAGTCGAGTGCACGCCGGACCTCAACGAGCACCTGCTGAGTACCCACTAAGGTCCGGCAGCGCTAATATTTTGGCGCGGCGCGGTAGGCAGGGTCGGTGAGCACTTCACCGCTCGGAAGCGTCACGGCGAGGAAGCTCCCGCCCTTATCGCCGTTGCGAAGAGGATGGATCAGAATCGTTACCTTGTCGCCCGGCTTCAGGCTGGTGGATTTCCATCCTTGGCGAACGAGGTTATTGGGGCTGTTGCACTCAACGCTCCAGCGGTCCGTCCCGCCGTTCTCGTTCGGAACGTCGATCTGAATCCAGCTATGGGGATTCGTCCACTCAAATTGCACGATGGTGCCCGTCAGCGAGACCTGTTTGTCGCGATCAAACATTGCGGCGGAGTGATGAGCGGTCGCCGGTCGCGCGATCAGCAGCGCGATCAAAGCCAGCCACCCAACAACTGAAATCTTTCTCATTTCACTCCTCCGTTCCTGCCCCTCAACTGCGACCCCTCTATTCATGCGCTCATTGCTTCGAGCGGTGCCGGAAAGCCGCCTCGTCGAGCGTTGACCCGTCGGGAAGGGTCAGTGATATAAAGAGGCCGCCCTTCTCGCCGCTCCTCAGCGGCCAGATCACGACAGAGATTTTATCGCCTGGCTTGACGCTATCCGACTTCCATCCCTGCCGTGAAAGATTGTTGGGGCTGTTTAACTCGATGCTCCATTTGTCCACGCCCCCACTGTCGTTCGGCACATCCAGCTCGATCCAGCTGTGCGGATTTGTCCACTGAAATTCGTGAACGACGCCGACCAGAGTTGTCTCCTTGGAGCGGTCAAACATTGCGAAGGAGTGATGCGCCGAAGCACGGCCAGCCATGACCAGCAGGAGCACGCTCGCCAGTGCGCCGAAGACAAACTTGTTCACCGCCCACCTCTATCACAGATCACCGGTTTTGCTCCGACCTCCCTCAGCACAAGCTAGCGCAGTCTGGATAAAGTACTATAATACGCCAGAAAATTTGTAGCCTTACTTTCACGCCGCATCGGCGTCCGGCCGTTTCACACCAGTACCCAGTGGCGCCGCAGCAGCTGTGAAACGGAGAGACCATGAAACTTTCTGTCGCTATTTTCCTGAGTGTCTTGGCCCTTGCGACTTTCCGGGCAGGGACCGAGAGCCAGGAAGCACAGAGGCCGGCAAAAGGAGCCGCCACAGCATCGTCTGATCCGACCGGATCTCCCGGACCGTATGGGCCATACCCCGATTGGGCCGGCATCTGGACACTCGACTTTCCAAAGCCGGGACAGCCCCCCGGGGAAGCGCCTGTGCTGACGCCCCCGGCCGCTGCGGAGCTTAAGACGATGGAGGAGGCCGAAGCGAGGAATGAAGAGCCGCCCACGGATGCCGCGAATTGCCTGCCACCCGGAATGCCCACAATCATGTTTATGCCGTATGACGTCGAGTTCCTGTTCACGCCTGGACGCGTCACGATCATTCAAGAAGCATACATGCAGGTTCGCCGGGTTTTCCTGGACGGGCGCGCCCATCCAGCCAAACTCGATCCCACTTTCAATGGCCACTCCATCGGTCACTGGGACGGCGACACGCTAGTGATTGATACGGTCGGACTCGGGCACAAAACACCCCTCGGCTACAATCACCTCAATCATGGCCCGAACTTGCATGTCGTCGAGCAAATTCGTCTGACGAATCCCGACCAGATGGAAGACCGAATGACGTTGACCGACCCAGACGTGCTCGCCAAGCCGTGGCACACGGTCCACACGTTCACGCGCCACCGAGAATGGGATCAGATCGAATACGTCTGCGAGGAGAACAATCGCAATCAGATCGATAGCAGCGGAAAAGTCTCGCCCGGCCTGCGCAAATGATCGCTCAGCGCTGGCCGTGATGGTCCAGGTTGAGCATGCGTTTCGAGTCATCTTCCATGCACGGAGGTGATTCCTGTGGCGCATCATCGGACGGTTTCACCAGCCGCGGAGCCTCGGTCCAGGGCTCCGTCAGCACATTCGGATCGTCCACGGTGACCTGATAGGCGAGGTTGTCACCAACCTTCCAGAAGCGCTCGGTGACGTGCATGGCCGACGTGTGAAAATATCCGCCTTCGCCGAACCAGGTATCATCCACGAAATTGATAGCGTCGACGATAAGCGTATCGCCCTCCCAGTGACCTATGGAGTCGCCGTAGTAGGACGGATCGGCATCGGCGCGATGCGGCCGACCATCGGTCGGGATGATACGATATGGATCACCGGACATATCTTCGTACAAAAAGATCATTTCGTTCGGCAGCTGAACGATCTGCCGCGGAGAGCCGATGCGCGGGACTCCTGGCTTCCCGCAGAAGAACACTTTGTCAAGCTTGGCTTCGTTGTCGAAGAGGTATTTCACCTTCGCCTGAAACTCGGGCTTGTAAGAGGGCGCCGCAGTGAACGGCAACGCACCCGGCACAGGAATCTTCGCGGGCCTGCGTCCACTCAAATCAACTTTTCTGATTTCGACAGAGCCATTGACTTGTTTCTTAAGGGCTACGCCGGGAAGATCGATTGAATACTGCCAGATCCCGCTCAGGTCGGGATGTCCGTCGAGTGTGTGGGCGGCCGTGGCGGCGGCAGAGGTAGCGTTTTGCTGCCCTTGCGCAGGGATCGTCAGTAGGATCGCCAAAGAAACCAGTGCATGCTTCATTTCCCAACCCTCCTTTCTTGACCAAGATTAATGGGAATCGACCGCATTCGGGTTCACCATCTCCAAAGAGGTTCCGTCTGCAAAAGTGATTTTTTGTAGAAAGCCGTAGAGCGATCCATCCTTTGCGCGATTCCCCTCAACCGTGACCACTTGTCCCACGGCATTCTTGAACTGGCCGCTCGTGACGCCGACACGCCTCAGCCAGGAAGGTGGGGCACTCTCGAATTTCCAATTCTCCACACCGCCGTCGGCTTTCTTCGCATCAATGTACACCGCGATATGCGGATTGACCCATTCCACTTGGGTCAGGGTGCCCGTCAAAGTGAATTTCTTGGACATGTCGAAAATCGATGAAGGCGAATGGTGCGCCCAACCGGAACCCGCTGCGCACAGCACTAGGATGGCCAACAGGACACCGGAAATTCTTGGTCGCAAGGAGGGCCTCCTTTCCGGATTGGTGCGAGCATATCACAAGGCCGTGTGCGTGTGTTCACGACCAATATGGCTGTATGCATTCTACGCGCCGATTCAGCAGGCGCTAGTGTGCCGGTGATTGCTTAGGCCATACTGCTTTCGATCATCCCATGGATGCCGCCGCCCATACGAGAGCCGGGAAGACGCTTCTTGCATTCACCATCATCTATTTTGTCTGGGGATCCACGTATCTAGCGATTCGCGTCGGTGTTCGAGAGTTTCCACCGTTTCTTCTGGCGGCCTTGCGATTCCTCGCGGCCGGGGCTGCTCTGTATGGTTGGGCCATCGCAAGCGGTAAGCGGTCACCCGGTCGGCGGCAATGGATGGAGATCTCCTTGCTCGCCATCCTGTTTTTCGTTCTCGACTACGGATTGTTGTTCTGGGCCGAGCAGCGGGTGCCTTCGGGGATTGCTGCGGTCCTGATGGCATCGATTCCGGTGTTTATCGCTCTGTCGGAAATCACTCTCCTCAGAACGCAAAGGATCACCATGCGCTTGGCCTTGGCTTTGTCGGCAGGAATTGCCGGAGTCGCCGTCTTGGCGAGTCGCTCGCTGGACCTCGGAGGGGCCCCCGTTGACGGCTTGGGCGCGATGGCGCTGCTTGTTGCATCGATCAGCTGGGCTCTGGGAACGGCACTGACGAAAAAGCTTTCTCTGCCGTCCTCTCACGTTATGAGCTCAGGGTCGCAGATGCTGGCCGGCGGAGCATTGCTGGCTTTGACATCAGCGGCCCTCGGAGAGTTTCGCAATTTTCATCCTTTGCGCATTTCACTGGGAGCCTGGCTCTCACTTGCGTACCTCATTGTCGCCGGATCCATCATCGCCTTTACAGCATACGTGTGGCTGATTCGTCATGAATCACCGACCAAGGTCGGTACGTACGCGTATGTCAATCCCGTCGTGGCTGTCCTGCTTGGATATTTCTTGGGCGGCGAAGCCCTTGGCCGGCGAACGATTCTAGGAACCGCGCTGATCCTCGTCAGCGTAGTGGCGATCACGACGGCGAAGCGGGACGCGGCAGTGCCTGTCGAGGGGGCAGCGAAGGCGGCCGGATAAGGCTCGGGGAAACCTTCCGCATCCTCAGGGGATCTAAAGGAGTAGAATAGCTACGGGTTGCCTCATACCCATCATACGGTTTTATGGAGGTGCCTAGATGCTGAAATCCTTCCTTTCAAAAGCCTTTATTCCTTTCATAACACTTGTTGTGCTGTCTTTGGTGCCGAATCCAACACTTGCCCAACGCGGAGGAGGCCATGGCGGTGGTGGCGGTGGATTTCACGGTGGTGGCGGCTTCCACGGCGGTGGAGGGTTCCATAGCGGCGGTTTTGGAGGCGGCGGGTCTCATGGCTATGGTGGCGCATACCGTGGCGGCGGAGTCTATCATGGCGGCAGCCTCGGTGGGCGGTATTACGGCGGCGGTGCGTATCGCGGAGGCTTCAGCAGAGGTGGCGGAGCTTTGAGCTCGCGCGGTTCGGGCGGATACGCCCGCGGTTTTAGTGGAGCAGGAAGGGCGTCCGGCGCTCACAGCGCGATCGCCGACGGTAGCTGGCATTCGTTTGGCGGTGGCCGCAGTCTCTCGGGCACGCACGCCGGAGGAGCACTTCATAACACCGCAATAGCGGACGGCAATTGGCATTCGTTTGGAGCCACGCGCGGATTTAGCGGGGCAGGCAGCGTCAGCAGCCGAGGATATGGCTGGAACGGTTACGGCTGGCACAACAATGGCTGGGGTTGGTACGGTCATGGTGGCGGTTGCTGGGGTTGTGGTTGGGGATGGGGATTCGGTTGGGGATTTGGCTGGGGCCTCGGTTGGGGTTGGGGATGGCCTTGGGTTGGCGTGTGGTGGGGACCAGGTCCATATTGGTATTACCCATGGTGGTGGGGTTCGGTCGCCTACCCATCCGGTCCTTACTACCAGTATGGGCCCCCGTACGCGCCTCCGGCGCAGGACGACTCGGGCTACGAGGATTATTACTCCTACGGCCCGCCTTACGCGGCTCCGCCAGACTCCATGGCGCCGAACGAGTCCGCTCCAGCACCGAGGGCTGCTGTTCCGAGCCTGACGACCGGTAACGTGGCCGAATCGAGGCCGACGATCTTGCTCTATCTGACCGACGGCACAGTGTACCCAGCAACCGATTATTGGATTGCCGGCAATACCCTTCATTACGTCGTGAGTTACGGAGAGGAAAGCACGGTCGCTATGGATCAGGTCGACTTGCAGCGCACGATCAACGAAAACTCAAAGCGCGGCGTGCGAGTTTCCCTCAGGCCCAGGGCGGATAGCGCCAAAGTGCCTCAGACCAATGGTTCGCCGGTCGGCTCCCCGCCGGCGAACAAGGTTCAACCGATTGCACTCGTCGAGCCCGCCGCTTAACCGCGTCTCTATCCCCGCGGGAGGGTGAGAACACGACGTGGGGGATTCGGGGCGTACATTTCTTCGACAAGGGCGGCGCGGCGATCGAGAACCACGCGCTGATTGAGAGAGCCCTTGTCGGTAATTTCACCGGCATCAAGCGAAGGCGGTTCCTCGACTAACATGGCCCGCTCGACACGATTCGAATTGCCTGTCGCTTGCGCAGCAAAAGATTGAAGCAGCGAGGCGAGCTTCGCTCGCACCGCTTCGTGATCGAGGATTGCGGCCGCCGAAGTTGTCTCGCGCAACTCCGAAGCCAGCCCTCGGGATGCCTCCAGATTCGGAAACAGAAGTAGAGCCAAATAGTTGCGATCGTGTCCGGCGATGACCACATCGGTCACATACGGTGCGAACCAGTGGATGATTTTGCTGCGCAGCGGGCCGACGTTCACAAACGTCCCCGAGGATAATTTGAAATCCTCCGTCAGCCGTCCGTCGAAGATCAGGCCTTTGTTTACGTCCTCAGAATCGACGAAGCGCACTGCATCACCGAAGCGGTAGTAGCCCTCCTCGTCAAACGCCCGGCGCGTGAGTTCCGGTTCTTTCCAATAGCCGGGGGTGACGTTCGGTCCCTTCACCCGGATTTCCGTCTTCGATCCGTGGGCTACCAGCTTGGCTTCCACGCCCGGCATCGGAATTCCAATTACGCCGCTGTGCTCGGTGTCCCAGGTGCACTGCAGCGCCATAGGTGACGTTTCCGTGGCCCCGAGTCCGGTCGCCATCATGATTCGCTCGCCACAGGTTTCGATCATCAGCTCCCGGTAGTCATCCCAGAGCGCCTGAGAAAGTGCCGCTCCAGCGTAGAACATGAACTTCAGGCGGCTGAAGAAGTTCTGGCGCAACTGCGCATCGGCGCGAAAATGGCAGAGCAGTTCGTCGTAGCCACGCGGCATGTTGAAATAAATGGTGGGCGCAATTTCCCGGAGGTTCCTAACGGTTGCTTCAATTCCGGCTGCCGTCGGGCGCCCGTCGTCGATATAGAGAGTGCCTCCGTTGTAAAGGGTCATTCCCGTGTTGTGATTACCCCCGGCGGTATGATTCCAGGGCATCCAATCAACCACCACGGGTGGCTCTTCGCTCAAAAAAGGAAATCCCTGCAGGATCATTTGTTGGTTGCTGCAAATCATTCGGTGCGTGTTGATGACGGCCTTGGGTAGGCCGGTCGAGCCGGAAGAGAACAGAAATTTCGCGATGTCGTCGGGCTGGATCGCGGCGTGCACCGCCTCCACTGCCGAGGTCGGATTCCTCGCCGCCAGATCATCGAACGAAATAGTCCTGCGCCCAGGAATGGCGCCTTCTGTTAGGACGAGTTCGATTTCAGGATCGACCGCAGCCTCAATCGCGCGCCGGTAACGAGCGCCATTCGACACAAACACCATCCCTGGACTGAGAATCTTCATGACGTGCTTGAGCTTTGCAAAATCGGTCGAAACCAGGGAATAGGGAGGTGCGATCGACGCCGTCGGCACCCCGACGTGCTCTCCGGCAAACATCAGCAGCAGATGCTCGAGGTCATTGTCGGAAAGGATGGCCACGGGCCGGTTTGCCGAAAGCCCTCGATCCAGAAGTGCCTGGCCGAGACTGCGCACCTTCTCAAGCGCTTCGCCGTATCTCAAATATCGCCATGCGCCATTGGCGTAGCGCTTTGCCGCCAGAGGGCGATCTGGCGCAACCCGCGCCCAATGTAGGAGGCGCGTCGTCAAAACGCGTGGGTAATCGCCAAGCGGTTCGTCCGGGCGCAACAGGATCGTGCCATCTCCGCGACGCTCCATCGACGCGCGAGAGGTTCGCAATTGAACGGCGCGCACCTGTGGTTTTTCGATCAGCCGAGTGTGCTTCATCGATTTAACAGAGGGATGTGGCTAACTGCCAAATTGTAACGCCGGGCGGTTTCAACACGCTAGGGTCTCGGCTTTTTATCGGGGATCGGGCGCG
>Ga0187769_10001789_pt1 | contig 12379 bp, 8 predicted proteins | sample 0116_SJ02_MP02_1_FD_133140 | JGI IMG/M metagenome (GOLD analysis project Ga0187769, IMG submission 133140) | Tropical peat soil microbial communities from peatlands in Department of Meta, Colombia - 0116_SJ02_MP02_10_MG | ecosystem: Environmental > Terrestrial > Soil > Wetlands > Peat | place... | reverse complement strand
GCACAAACTTATATCCCGCGCTGTGCACGGTGCGAAAATGCTCTGGATTCGCGCTGTCCTTTTCCAGCTTCTGCCGCAGCCGCAAAATGTGGTTATCTACCGTCCTCGTCGTCGGATAATTCCTGTACCCCCACACCTGGTTTAGCAATTCCTCCCGCGACAGCACCCGCCCCGCATTTTGAATCATAAACTTCAGCACCTTGAATTCCTGCGATGTCATCTGCACCGGCACGCCATCCCGCAGCAATTCCATCTTGGCAAAATCCACCTTTACGTCGCCAAAAGCGAACGTTTCCACCGGCGCCGGTTGCGTTGCCCGCCGCCGCATCGCCGTCCGCACCCGCGCCAGCAGCTCCCGCGGACTGAACGGCTTGGTCACATAGTCGTGCGCCCCCAATTCCAGCAGCAGCACTTTGTCCATCACTTCCGTCCGCGCACTCAGAATAATGATCGGCAGCGTCGGCGCCGACTGGCTGATCTCCCGGCATACATCCTGCCCCGGCATTCCTGGCAAGCTCAGATCCAGCACCAGCACCGACGGCGGCGACTCACGGAACTTCGCCAAGCCCTCCGCCCCGTTCCCTGCCACCTCCACCACAAAACCTTCCCCTTCAAACAGCCGCAGCAGCGCCTTCTGCACCGCACGGTCGTCCTCAATGATCAGTATCTTATCCCCGGTTCCCGGCCCCGCGTCCATTGTTGCCCCTTGGAGTGAACTTCTCGGCGTAGGCGTCACCCGCTCCAGCAAAGACGTTCCACGCTCAAGCATTCACATCCTCCCACACGCCTGTAACAGGCATGTGTCACAGCCCTAAACTATAGTCCGTAATCGGCTTATTGGCGCAAACAGGAGAAGAAAATGACAGCCATTTTACAATTTAGAGACAATTAGAGGCCGCCCGTCAACTGTGAGGCTGGCTTCCTCGCCGCGGCCCCGAGGCCGCAAGGGTCTCGCGCTGGGGTGGTCGTCGGCTTTCCGGCTGGCGTCTCGCCGCAGTCCCGACACGACTCCTGCAACGTCCCTTCCCGCCGCATTCACATGTTAGACTTTTCCTACCCGTCCATCTCCATGCGACTCCCACACAGAACTTCGAGAATCGCGCAAGCGCTCGCATTCCTGGCAGCCTACGTCCTTTTAATCGCCTGCGGCAGCCAGAATTCCGCCCAGGCCCCGATCGCGGTCACTTTCACCCAAGGCTTCCTGCCGCCAACCTCCATGATGGTCAGCGACTCCTGCGGCATCGCCGCCACCGTCACCAACGACCCCAAAAACGCAGGCGTGAACTGGGCTGTCGCCTGCGACAGCGAGCCGCAATGTGGTTCCTTCTCTCTATTTCCTACTTCCAGCGGCGTCCCCGTCACCTACACCGCTCCCGCCGACATCCCGAGTGAAAACACGGTCATCGTAACCGCAATCTCAGTCACCGACCCCACTAAGTCAGTCTCGTCGTCCCCAATCCCAATTACCCAAAACCAATCCGTGAACTGTGCAAAGCCATAACCGCCAGCCTCCAGCACTCCTCCTCCCAGAACGACACAGGGGGGTCTTCCAGGACCGCATACGAAATGCTGGCCCGGACCCCAACGGCCCGTCGTAAGAGTCAGCGCGCCGAAAGCCAGCGCCTAAAGGCGCGTTGATTTCACATCTCTTTCGGCATGCCTAAAGGCATGCCCCGATACGAATCTTGACTTTCGCCACAGGCGGCTAGGCTGCGCACGCGATTCAAAACCTGGACTTAGGGGTTGCGGAGAACCGAGAACTGGCTTCCTGAGAGCTGACAGCTGAGAACCGAATCAGAACGCTAGCCGCTTGAAGAGCGCCTCGGGAATGTGCTCGACCGCGGCCATCACGTAGCGCCAGACTTTCGGTGTGTACACAACGTGAGGCGAGCGGCGCTCCAGAGCGCGAACGATGTCGCGAGCAACCAGGGCGGGGTCGGCGAATCGCGCTGCGTTCGGAAGATGGTCAGTCATCGGAGTCTCGACTGGACCCGGCTTTACGGTAATGACCTTCACTCCGGCGGGATGCAAACGGCTACGCAGTCCCTGCAAAAAGAGCGAGAGCGCGCCCTTGGCCGAACCATAAACATAGTTCGAGCGGCGTCCGCGATCTCCGGCGACAGAAGTAATTGCGGCAATGCAACCAGTGCGGCGTCGTTCAAGGTCGGTAGCAAACAGAGTTAGCAACGCGGCCGCGCTCACATAGTTCGTGTGTAACTCATCGAGCAAAATGTCAACCGAGGTCTCCGACTGTTTCTGATCGTGCATCGCTCCGTAGGCAAGCAAGATCGTATCAAAGTCGGGGAACGAACGGCGGACGAAGTCAAAGATAGCAACGTGCTGTTGAATAGAAGCTAAGTCGGCCACGCAGGTAAGAACTTGCCCGGCACCGCGAACGATGAGGTCAGCCTGTAGTGCCGCCAGGCGTCGCGGCGAACGCGCCACCAAAAGCAACTCGCATCCTTGCCGCGCAAGTTGACGCTCGACTTCGCGCGCAATGCCGGAGGTCGCGCCCAGGATCACGACCTTCCGCATTGGTTTAGGCTGCGATGCCCCCGAGTGCATAGTCATTGTGCTCCTGTGACGCGCCGCCAGAAGGAAGAAGAAAATTTTGGGTCAATATAGGGAACAAAACTCCGCCAACGCGGAAAGGACGCTTCGAACATTACGGCACTCATGCGCGCATCCTTAGCGGGATAGAGCGCTCCGCCGCTTTGGTGAACGATCTCATCGAGTGAGCGCATGAGCTTTAGCGTCTCCTCACCGCGCATCGCGAAGTCGAGAGCGAGCGTCAATCCAGGCCGCGGAAACGAAAGTATGCCGGCAGGCAGCGCCGAGCCAAATTGCTTCAGGACGCCGAGGAACGATCCCATCCCGGAGCGCGCGATGCGATCCAGCAATTCCTCGATGGCAGCGATGTTTTCCGCCGGTATCACACACTGGTACTGCAGAAATCCTTGTTTGCCATAGAGCAAGTTCCATTGACGAATGGAATCGAGTGGATAGAAAAACGAATCGTAGCCCACTAACGACGTACCTCTTTGCCTCGCGTGAGCACGATAGTAAGTAGTATTGAAGGCTTTTACAGCGTAGCGGTTGAGCACCCAGGAAGGCAGAGCAAAGGGAATCATCGGCCCTCGTTTGGGAACCAACTTCTTCTCAGTTTCAGCTGAGTGGTTCCCGCGAAGGAAGATGCCGCGCGGGTTCTTTCCGGCAAAACAGTCCAGCCACGCGACCGTGTACTCGAAACGCCCGTCGCTCTCACGGCTGAGGTCGAGAAAGGAAGAAAGGGAATGAAACGGGACGAGCTCGGCATCAATCCACGGGCCAGTAACGCGCCTCAGTTGAATGTCGGCCCACGCAATCACGCCCGTCAAACCGAGGCCGCCGATGGTGGCGCGGAATATCCGAGGATTTTCATCCGGACTGCAGACGACCAAGCCGTCGCTTGAGCGGTGCAGGCCGAACTGACGGACGTGTGCGCCGAAGGTCCCTGCGCAATGATGATTCTTGCCGTGGACATCGTTGGCAATCGCCCCGCCAACCGTTACGAATTGGGTGCCGGGCGTCACCGGAAGAAACCAGCCTTTAGGAAGAAATACCGCAACGATATCGGCGAGACTGACGCCGGTTTCCGAGCGAAGCACACCGGTCGATTCGTCGAAACCGAGAATCCGATTCAGCCGGCGGCAGTCAATCAGCTCACGATGTGCGTTGAGGCAGGAGTCTCCATAACTGCGGCCCAGTCCGTATGGGAGCAGAGAAGCAAACGACGCAGTTTCCAGGATCGCCGGTATCTGGTCGTTCCATGCCGGCTTATGAACCAAACGGTGGATGGTTTTCGGATACCGTCCCCAAGAGAGATAGCGGGCTGTCGGCAGCGGCGTTGCGGAGAGTTTACGCGAGATGGCGGCTTGCCCGGGCATACGGTTTATAAGCTGAGAGTCACAACATCCTTGCATCCAACGCCCACCGCTCCGAGATCGTTGTCTTAAACAAGTAGTCCTAGCAAGTCGTACATACCATGCTTGCGGCGATAACAAGCGCTGAGGCTATTGCCACGACATAGCTGACGCCGTCTCGAATGGCGAGTGTTACCGGATCCTCCTTCAACTCCGCTCGATGTGCCAAAAGCCAGTTCCTGCTGAGCCAATAAAGAACAATGGGGCAGAGCAGAAACAAATATGCAGGAGATGAATAGAGCGCACGTACCTCCTGACTGTGGACATAGAGACTCAAAATGACTACGGCTGCGAAACTACTGCCGGTTCCGAGGGCGAGCAGCAGCTCGCGATCGGCGGCACAATAACCGCGTCCCGAGTTACCTGATGTCACCAAGTCCGACGCGTGGAGTAACTCAGAATAACGCTTTGCCATTGCCAGGCTGAGAAAGAAGAACATCGAGAACGCCAGAAACCACTGGGACAAGGGCGTGGTGGAAATCAGCGCGCCCGCCACAATGCGAAAACTATAAAAACTCGACAGGACAAAGGCATCGAGCAAGGCGACCTTCTTGAGATGGAGCGAATACCACATCGTCAGAATTCCGTAGGCGACGAGAGCGGAGCCAAATTGCCAGTTGAGCACGAAGCCCAGGCCGAGCGATAAGCCGAGGAGAGTGAAGGAAGCGAGCAATCCCTGGGGAATAGAGATCTCACCTGCTGCGAAGGGACGCTGCTGTTTCCAGGGATGCTCGCGATCGGAATGGAGGTCGAGCAGGTCGTTCAGGATGTAGAGCCCCGAAGCGCAAAGGCCATAAAGCACGAAGCCGGCCAAGGTGCGGATGATGGAGTCGAGCGCAAGATTATGCGACAGGGCAAGAGGAAGAAAGAGCAGAAGGTTCTTCGCCCAGTGGTGACCGCGAAGAGCATTTACCCAGGTCCGAAGCGACGCACGCGGCTCGGCAATGGTGGCTTTGAGCACGGTAACGGCACCTGCCCGTTTTGCGCGTGCTGGACTGCCGACCACATAAGCGGCTCGCGCCTGTCGCCAAACTGCAAGATCCGACGCCGAATCACCTATGTAGTCAAAGCCTGACGCGGCGAAATGCTCCGCGAGAAATGCGGCTTTATCCGCTCCTCTGAGATTGCGTTCGCCGTCACTAGCGTGGACCTCGTCGAAAAGACCGAGGTAGCTAGCAACGGATTCTGCCAGAACGCGATCGGCCGCAGTAACAAGTGCGATCCGGCTGCCGCAGAGCTTCTCCTGACGGATCAGATCAAGAACAGGCTGCCGATAAGAAAGACGCGCGGGGTCCAAGTGAACACGGGAAGCAAGCTGGCGCTTCAGGAATGCGCGTCCGCGAAGGAGCCACACCGGCAACAAAAGCAACGCACTCGGTCGGAACTTGACAAGGCAAAGAACGCACTCCCACAAAAGGTCGCCGCGGATCAGAGTACCGTCGAGGTCAACGCACAAGACGGGCGACGATTCCTTGGCAACCTTGGTTCCAGCGGCGGACCCCATGGAAATAATCGTCGCAAAGGGCGAAGCGAAGAAGGAGAAGAAGTAAATCAGCAGGGTAACCTGAGTAACATGCATATCGTGGCGAGAGAAGTTACCATGGGCCGTCCGGAGTGAGCTTCATAGCCCCGCACAGTGGTTACGAAAGGACAGTGTCCATTTGGCTCAGATAGCGAGTGAAATGCAGACCAGCCACGATCTAAGCACATGGAACGTGCTCGGAAAGTATTTGCGGCAGCCAAGTCTATTGGCGTTGCTGCTTGGGCTAACGACATTTGTCTTGTACAGCGGCGCCCTATTCTTCGAGTTTGTCTGGGATGACGAGTCGCAGATCGTCAATAGCCCACTGATCCGGAGCTGGGGCAATTTACCGCGGGCTTTCGGCAGCGATCTTTGGTATCACGTCGCCCGCCATCAGGTCTATTACCGGCCTCTGTTCGTGGCATGGTCCATGCTGAATTACACCCTGTTTGGCTTGCGGCCATGGGGATGGCACCTGGGCGCAATCTTAGCGCACGTGGGAGCAGTGACCGCGATTTTCTGGCTAGCGCGGAAGTTGGGCCTGGAATATTGGACGGCGGCGCTGGCCGCGCTGATTTTCGCTCTCCATCCCATTCATATTGAACCGGTGGTCTGGATTTCAGCGGCCTCGGACACAATGGTCACGATGTTTGTCGCGCTAGCTTTCGGGACGTTTCTGAATGGGCGCGATCCGGGGCGGACACGTTGGACATGGCGGCTTGTGTCGTTTGTCTTGCTGGCATGCGCGCTCCTCACCAAGGAGATGGCGGTAACGTTCTCGGCACTGGTTCTCATTTACGCGTGGCTGTATCCGGCGCAGGGAAAGACATCCCATAAGCAAAGAGTCCTTGGAGCTACAGTGGAGGCCGTTCCGTATGCATCACTGACCTCTGCTTACGCGGTTTTGCGGGCACATGCGCTCATACATGCAACCGGGCAGTTTGACCCCACACACGGAGTGCGCGCTGTCCTCTGGACCTTGCCACTGGTGATGGCATTTTATCTCAAGAAACTGCTCATTCCGGTTGGACTTACAGGGCTTTATTACACGGCATACGTGACGGGTCATATCCTAAGCCAGATTGTGGCACCAATGGTAGCGCTCGGAGCAATTGTGGTTGGCCTGTGGTACTGGAATCGGCGAGAGGGGAACTCGACGGTCGCTTTTGCCGGGCTTTGGTTGCTGGTCGGGCTGGCGCCGGCACTCTACCTGCGCAATTTCGGCAACGGCGATTTTGTTCGTGATCGGTACATCTACTTGCCCTCGGTTGGTTTTGCAATTCTATTGGCAATGGCATGCCGCGGCCTGCCGTCGGTCAAGCAGTGGAGCGCACAGACAGTGCAGACAGGCGCCGTCGTCGCGCTGTGCGCAGCTTTTGTCATCGCATCGCTCGCACAGCAGGTATACTGGGCGAGCGACCTGCTGGTGCTGGTACGGGGGCAATCCCTATATCCGGGGAATCCGTTGACCATGGCATGGCTGGCGTCCGAATATAGCCAGCGCGGAGCCCACGAACAAGCGATTGCACTGGCCAGGGCGGCAGCGATCGAACATCCCGAATACGCCTATGGGACGCTAGCGCTGGCTGAAGCTTACATTCGCGCAGGCCGATTTGAAGAGGGTCGGGTGTGGTTGCAACGCGTCAGTCCAGAGTATTCGCGATCGGAGGCCGGGATGGCAGCCTTTGCCGGGTTGTATGGGCGCATGGGCGACTATGACAAGGCGATGGAGCTCTGCTCAGAAATCCTCGCGAAGGAACCGAATCTCTATTCAGCGCTTTATAACTGTGGGAACACTCACTTATTGGCGGGTCAGTATGCGCAGGCCGAGGTCTTACTGAGGCATGCGGTCGAGCTTGCGCCGGAGCAAGCTGCACCAAGACATTTCCTGGGCCGGGCGCTTTTCGAGGACGGCCGTAACAGCGAAGCGCAGTCCCATTTGCAAGCCGCGGTGACAATGGATCCCAAGGTCTGGGACTACCACTTTTGGCTAGGCGAATCGTTGGAGCTGAGCGGGAATAAGCGGGCAGCGCGAGTTGAATATCAGCAAGCGTTGCGGTTGAACCAAGACAGCACCGAGGCGAAAATGCGGCTGGCATCGCTGGAGGGGAAGTGAAAAAGAAAGTGGAGGAGAAATCCGCGAGTTCATTCGCTCCCGTGCCCTTGCGTGTGGAAGTTAGGATGGAGGAAGTGAAGGCCGACGATCAGAGCGCACTGTCTGCATGTGCACGAGCTGGACTTGCCATCCCTAAATGGAGGCTTCGCGCATTGGTCTTGTTCGCCGTGCTGGCAATCGCCGGCACCTATGTGGGCTTTCGAGTGAACCGCAGTTGGGTACCCGCCGATGATGGCACGGTCGCGCAGAGCGCGCTGCGCGTGTTCGAAGGGCAACTTCCCCACCGCGATTTCGCGGAAGTCTACACGGGCGGACTCAGCTTCCTTCACGCAGCGGCATTTCGCCTATTCGGGGTGAGCTTGTTCTCGTTGCGCATCTGCGTTTTTCTGTTTTTTCTGGCTTGGATTCCCGCCTTCTACTATGCTGCGCTGCGCTTCACCGCCCCGCTGGCTGCGGGAGCGGTCACGCTGCTGGCGGTGGCATGGAGTTTTCCGAACTACCCCTCCGCCATGCCGTCCTGGTACAACCTGTTCTTCGCCACGTTCGGGGCGGCGGCGCTGTTGCGTTATCTGGAGGTCCGGAGGCGGCGCTGGCTGTTTGTGGCCGGAGTATGTGGCGGGATTTCAATTCTGACCAAAGTGACCGGCGCCTACTACATTGCCGGCGTGCTGCTGTTCCTGGCGTTTTTGGAGCAGAGCGAAGAAGAGCCGGAAGAAGCGGCGCGAGCCGGCTGGGGATACCGCGCATTCAGTGCGGGCGCGATGCTCGCGTTCCTTAACCTGCTCATTCACGTCTGCGCCAACGGCTGGCAACCGCGGAGTTCTACCATTTCTTCGTGCCCTCGGCAGTCCTGGTAGGACTCATCCTTTGGGGAGAAAGGAAAGTAGGTGCCGGGAGCGGAAAGCGTTTCGCTGCGCTGCTACGGTTGGTGATTCCTTTTGCTTGCGGAGTGCTGAGTCCAATCGTGATCTTTCTGACGCCGTATGCATTATCCGGGTCGCTGGGTACTTTTGTCTCAGGACTCATCTCTAGCTCCATCGCCCGCGCTGTTGGCCTGGCAATCATCCATCCGCCGCCCGTGCAATATGTCGTGTTTGTCCTGCCGCTCGCGGGGTTATTGGCGTTGGCAATGTATTGGGACAAGTTTCAAGGACGTGTCGTCGGTGCAGCGGTCGGCCTGCTGGCCGCTGTGATCGTTGGGTTAGCGATGCGGTCTATGGACATTCTCTCGGGAGTATGGTTTTCGGTGGTAATGTTGGCGCCCGTCCTGGTGGCGCTGGGCGCAGTCGCCGCGCTGGCGCTCCAGACAAAAGGCGCAGCCAAGAAACTTGATCGGCAGCGAGTGGTGCTCTTGGTCTCCCTGGTGGCAACTTGCTGCCTCGTCCAATATCCCTTTGCCGCTCCCGTTTACCTCTGTTATGTGCTGCCGCTGACGCTGCTGGCTCTGTTGGCGATCGTAACAACGACCGGAAAGCACCGGGGCACGTATGTAATGAGCTCGCTTGTAGGCCTTTACTTAGTCTTTGGCGTTGTAACTCTGATTCCCATGCATCTTGCAGAACTGACACATGTTATCGGCCACATGGACGAACTGCAGTTGCCTCGCGGTGGGGTCCAGATTGAAGGCGCCTATTTCTTTGAAGACCTGGCACACTTCCTCCAAGAGCATTCGCCGAATGGCTTGATGTACGCAGGAAACGATTGTCCGGAACTTTATTTTCTGTCGGGACTGAAGAATGTGACCAGGGACGATACCGGGGCGCCGGCGGATGAAGTCCTGAAGGCGCTCGAGGCGAATGATGTGAAGGTGGTAGTCATCAACGAAGGACCTTTCTTCCCCGGGGCGCAGATGAACCCGGCAGTGCGGGCGGAAGTGATGCGAAAGTTCCCCGAGAATCGGTCAGTTGGGATATTCCACATTTTCTGGAGGCAGTAATTCGGTCGCGGCAGGAAATCTAGGCGCGATTAACAGACCCACACCAAGACAATTGGAGTGGACTTTTGCCATTACTGGACCAAGAGAAAGCCGTTGTCGGCGTCGAGCGCACAGCACATTTGAGCGACCTCGAAACTACTGTGCACTTCAAGTACCGCCGGTTAGAGTGGCTGATTCCGGCACTGCTTTGCGCAGTCATGTTGGCGCAGCTGCTTCTTAGCAGTAGCCAACTCTCGCAAACCGCCGACGAAGCGACGCATCTCTACTCTGGCTATCGTTACTTGAAGTGTGGCGATCTCACGGTGAGTCCCGAGCATCCGCCCCTGGCTAAGGTCATCGCCGCGGCTCCGCTTCTACCCATGGACTTTGTAGTGAACTGCGCCCCCAACAAGGACGACGCCCTCCGCCAAGCATTCGCAAGCCTCAACTGGCTCTACACGCAGAACTGGCCCATGGCGCTGGCCCGCGCCCGCGCTGCAATTTCTGTTTTTGCTGTGGGACTGTATCTGCTGGTGTGGATCAGTGCGCGACGAATGTTCGGCCTTGCCCCTGCTATAGTGGCCGCCGGGCTGCTTGTTTTTGAACCCAACGTGCTAGCGTACAGCCCGCTCGTCCTAACAGACGTCCCCGTCACCTGCCTGATGCTGCTAGTGGTGCTTGGGTTCTACCTCTGGATCAAGCATTGCACGGTCTCGTTCTTTCTATTGACCGCCTTGGGCACGGGTCTGACGTTGCTGACAAAGCATTCCGGATTGGTCGTCATCCCGATTCTTGGCGTGCTGGCAGTTGCGGATGCGCTCATGCAACCAGAAAGCCTCTGGTCGAAATGCCAACTCGCGTTGCGCAATCTACTGGGTGTTGCTCTAATCTGCACGCTCGCCGCCGCTATCGTTTGGACCGGCTATGGCCTGCGTTTCGCGGCGCCGGGACTCGAGGAACGACAACCTCAGGCAGCCTCCGCGACTGGACAACTGCTGCTTAGATTAGAAGAACACCACTTGATGCCACAGGCGTATTTGCGAGGACTAGCAGATGCCATAGCCATTCCGGCAGACGTTTCTGCAGCTTTTGTCGCCGGCAAGGTCTATTTGCATGCTCCGTGGTTTTCCACGCCCCTCACCTTGCTGATCCGCTCGACGGAGGGCATGTTGGCGATGACTATGGCGGCTGTATTCGGATTGGCGGGCACATTGCGGAAGCGACGCCGGGAGTTCCTCTTCCTATTGGTGCCCGTGGCTGTCTATCTTGCGGCGTGCCTCCACGCAAGCAACAATATTGGCATCCGCTATCTATTGCCGGCGCTTCCATTCCTCTTGATCGCAGTTGCCGCCGGATGCGTGGAGCTAGCGAAGCGCGTACGCTGGTTGATTTACGTCTTGCCCTGTTTCATGGTGCTGCACGCCGCGTCGTCACTGCACGCATATCCCAATTATTTGTCCTATGCCAATGATCTGTGGGGCGGACCGGCGCAGGCCTATAAGTACCTGCCATGGCTTGATATGGGACAAGCCTATCCTCAAGCCAAGGCTTACTTCGAACAGCATCCCACCAAGGACTGTTGGTTCATTGCGGCCTGGCAGTGGGACCCAGAAATTTACGGCGTGCCTTGCCAATCCTTCAGTCTCTACCTGACGCACGAGATTCCGCCCCATGTGCACGGCACGATTGTTGTCAGCAGTACTCTGCTTACTGACGTGCGAATCGCTGACGCGGAGATGGCTGCAGCGTTCAAGAACGCAACCCCAAGAGACCACATCGCCGGCAGCGCTTTGCTGGTTTACGAAGGCGATTTTGACACCAGCCTGGACGCCGCGGCAGGTGAAAGTGGTCTCGCCATGCGCGCGTTTTCTAGTGGAGACTCGTTCGCTGCTTTGCAACACGGCTATAAAGCAGTCCGCCTGGCGCCGTCGAGCCCGCTGGTGCATGCCAACTTGTGCAACTTGTTGGCGCCCACCAAAGTGGATGCGGCGCTGAAGGAGTGCTCCATCGCGCAGAACTTGCTTCTAGCCGATCCCCTTCGCCATGAACCAAGCCGTAAGAAGTATCTAGAGTTGGTTGGGAACTCCATTGCGGCGCTCAGACGGAGTTACACGATCAGTTACGGAGACGAGCCACACATTGCGGAAACCGCGGACACTCCCCGCCGGTGATCGTGAACGCCCCTGATTCTCACGCTCCGCGCGCCTAGGTCGGTGATCATAGATTAATTCAAAAAGGGTCCTCCGGAAGATTACGATCATCCCCAGAAAGACGCTCTACAGCGCCTGGGCTCGGCGCTTGGGCAAAATATCGCCGACGCGCCGAATCTCGGCTCCCACGCCTTTGAGTTTCTCCTCGATATTTTCGTAGCCCCGATCAATGTGATACACGCGGTCAATGATCGTCTCGCCATCGGCGGCCAGCGCCGCGAGAACCAGCGATGCCGATGCGCGCAAATCCGACGCAAGCACGGCCGCCGCACTCAGCGGCGTCTTCCCGCGGACGATGGCGCGGCGGCCTTCAATCCTGATGTTCGCGCCCATCCGGACTAATTCCTGCGCATGCAAAAAGCGGTTTTCGAAAATGTTTTCCGTCACGATCGAAGTGCCTTCGGCCTGCGTCGCCAGCGCCATGTATTGCGCCTGCATATCCGTAGGGAAGCCGGGATACTCTTCCGTGTTCAGGTCGGCCGAACGGAGCGGATGGTCTCCCATCACGCGAACGGAGTCGGCCTTGACCGCGGTCTTCACTCCTGTTTCTTCAAGCTTCTGCAAAACCGCCGTCAGGTGCCGAGGCTCGCACCCCGTGACGTTAACGTCGCCGCCGGTAAGTGCGCCCGCAACGATAAAGGTCCCGGCTTCAAT
>Ga0187769_10001788_pt1 | contig 12379 bp, 10 predicted proteins | sample 0116_SJ02_MP02_1_FD_133140 | JGI IMG/M metagenome (GOLD analysis project Ga0187769, IMG submission 133140) | Tropical peat soil microbial communities from peatlands in Department of Meta, Colombia - 0116_SJ02_MP02_10_MG | ecosystem: Environmental > Terrestrial > Soil > Wetlands > Peat | place... | reverse complement strand
TGAATCTCCGGGTCGTTCATCCAGTCCCACTGGCCGTGCATGACGTTGTGGCCGATCTCCATGTTCTCGATGATCTTGGCCACCCCGAGGGTCAGGGTTCCCGCCCACCAGGCCGATCGCCGCGAGCCGGCCGCCAGCAGCACCCGGCCGGCGACCTCCAGCGCGCGCTGCGCAGTGATCGTGCGACGGATGTAACGTGCGTCGCGCTCGCCGCGAGAGTCTTCAACATCCTGGCGGATGGCGTCCAGCTCAACGGCCAGGTTCTCGATGTCGGCCTCGGTCAGATGTGCGAATACGTCAAGATCGGTGATCGCCATATTGCCTTCCTGCAGTGTGCAGTTGGATGACCTACGCTATCGTAACCTACGAAACCGTAGGTTACTATTGAGTAACTGTTAAACGTCGAGGACGCAATCGCCCGACGCGGCCGAAATGCAGGTCTGCACCCGTGTTCCCGGCTCATGTTCGGCACCGGTTCGCAAATCCCGGACATGGCCTTCCACCAGGCCTACCACGCAGGATTGACAGATACCCATCCGGCAGCCGAACGGCATCTGCACACCCATCCGCTCACCGGCATCCATCAGCGACGTCGCTGCATCGGCGGTGGTGCTTTTTCCGCTCTTTGAAAACGTTACCGTGCCACCGGCTCCGGCTGGCGCCGCGCGCGGTACCGCAAAGCGCTCGAGGTGCAAGCGCTCGCCGACACCGGCCGCCGACCAGGCACGTTCGGCGGTGTTGAGCATGGCTTCGGGTCCACAGGCCCAGGTCTGGCGCTCACACCAGTCCGGCACCTCGACGCCGAGCCTGGTCAGATCGAGCCGACCCTGGCTGCGCGTCGTGCGCAGCCGCAGCCGATACCCGGCGTGCTCGCGGGCCAGCTGGTCCAGCTCCGCACCGAACATCACGTCGGCCTCGGTGGGCGCCGAATGCAGGTGGATCACGTCGGTGATCTGCTGTCGGCGGACCAGCGTACGCAGCATCGACATCACCGGGGTGATGCCCGACCCGGCGGTGATGAACAACACGGCCGGTGGCGCTGGATCGGGCAGCACGAAATTGCCCTGCGGGGCGGCCAACCGCACGATCGTTCCGGGCTTGACACCGCCCACCAGGTGGGCGGACAGGAAGCCCTCGGGCATCGCCTTGACGGTGATGGTCACCGTGCGGGCGCCCTTCACCGGGCTCGACGTCAGCGAATACGAGCGCCACCGCCAGCGACCGTCAACCAAAAGCCCGATCCCGATGTACTGACCCGGCTCGTAGTCGAAGCCGAAACCCCAGCCCGGCTTGATGACCAGCGTCGCGGAGTCGTGCGTCTCCCGCCGGACCTGCAGCACGCGGCCTCGCAATTCCCGCGCCGACCACAACGGATTGGCAAGGCGGAGATAGTCGTCAGGCAACAGCGGTGTGGTGATGCGCTGGGCAAGGCTGCGCAACGCGTGCCAGCCGGGGTGCGTGTCCATCCCCCCAACCGTAACCGGCTCGGTTTCGACCACGTTGGCGGTGACTCGTGCGATTTTCCTGGTCATTGGGCAAGCTCCTGCTCTCCCAACCTACGGTACCGTAACCTACGGTCCCGTAACCAGCCCGGCTCACAGCAGTTCGAGCAGAAACGGTAGCTCTTGGGTGGCGTACCAGGCCAGATCGTGGTCCTGTGCGTCGCCAACCGTCAGCTCGGCGTCTTCATCACCGAGGTCGGCCTCGTCGATGACCGCGATCGCCGCCCTGACATCCGCTTCGGCGGCGGCATTGTCCACAAACGCGGCGATGACATCGTCGATCGCCACCCGTGCCCCGATCCGTACGACGGCGTCATCGAGATCCGGGCGCAGCGTCACATCACCGACGTCGGCAACCAGCACCGCCCGCCGCGGCGGCGACTTTGCGCCTGGCTCCTCGGCGTCGGCGGCCAGCAGCCGCAGCGAGGCCAGCGCCGCCTCGCGCAGCGCGACTTCGCCGAGCTCGTCGTCGTCACCTTCCGCGTACGCCTCCCGCAGCCTCGGCGTCACCGCGAACGCGGTGCCGTTGACCGGGCGAAGCGAACCATCGGCGATCAGTTGCTGCAGCATGGCCAGTGTCACCGGGATGTAAATCTGCATCAGGCAGCGCTCACCCGGGTCACTCCTTCGGGCCGATCAGAGTTGCCACATAGTCGTCCACGTAGGTCGACAGCTCGCGCGGTGGCCGCCGATAGTTCTCGCTCACCACCGGACGGGTGGGCAATTTGACCTTCGGTTTCTCCACGTCGTGATAGTCGATCGTGGACAACAGATGTGCCATCATATTGAGCCGCGCATGTTTCTTGAGATCTGATTCCACGACATACCAGGGGCTGCCCGGCGTATCGGTGTGCACCATCATCTCGTCTTTGGCACGTGCGTAGTCCTCCCACCGATACAGCGATTCCGTGTCCATCGTGCTGAGTTTCCATTGTCGTACAGGGTCATTCCGCCGCGCTTTGAACCGACGCAGCTGCTCGTCTTCGGATACCGAAAACCAGTATTTCCGTAGCAGAATCCCGTCGTCGATGAGCATCTGCTCGAAGATCGGTGTCTGCCGCAGGAAGAGCGCATGCTCTTGCGGCGTGCAGAATCCCATGACTTTCTCGACGCCGGCTCGGTTGTACCACGATCGGTCGAACAGCACTATCTCGCCTTTGGCGGGCAGATGCGCGATATAGCGCTGGTAGTACCACTCCCCGCGTTCCCGATCGGTCGGGGCGGGCAACGCGGCGATCCGTGCGACGCGCGGGTTGAGATATTCGGTAATCCTTTTGATCGTGCCGCCCTTGCCCGCCCCGTCACGGCCTTCGAAGATCACCACGATGCGGGCACCGGAAAATCGCACCCACTCCTGCAGTTTGACCAATTCCGTTTGCAACCTGAACAATTCGGCTTCGTAGACCGAGTTAGGAAGCTTAGGCGGTGGCGTCTTCTGCGATTTGTGCTTCTTTGGTTGCTTCGTCTTTGCCGACGTTTCGGTGGCAGATCTGGTGCTCACACCATCGAATGGTAAGTCCGCAACATGATTCTGCACCGGCGAATAGCAGCTCTACTGCGCGGCTTCCAACAATTCATCGAGGGATTCGCCCAGCAGCACCGGTAGTACGTCGACATCGCTCATCGCGTCCCGGTCGGCGTTGATGCCGAAATACAACATGCCGTTGTAAGAGGTCACCCCGATGGCCAGCACCTGGTTGTTGAGCAGCGGCGGTACCGCGTAACTCTCCAGTAACTTCGCGCCGGCAATGTACATCTGCGACTGCGCGCCGGGCGCATTGGTGATCAACAAGTTGAACAAGCGCGCCGACAAGCCGGTGGCGACCCGAATGCCCATGGCGTGCAATGTCGGCGGCGCAAAACCCGACAGTGTGACAATGGTTCGGGCATCGACCAGGCTGGCCGAGGTCGGATTGGACTCGGTGGCGTGCGCGATCTGCGACAGCCTTACGACCGCGTTGCCCTCCCCTACCGGCAGGTCGACCAGAAAGGGCGCCACCTGGCTGATCGCCAGCCCGCGGCTCGACGAGTCGAATGTCTCGTCCACGTAGACCGGCAAGGGCGCCATCGCCCGCACCGTTGCGGTTGGCGCCGCCGCCTCGCCGCGGGACAACAGCCAGTTGCGCAGTGCGCCGGTGATCACAGCCAGCACCACATCGTTGACGTCGCAGTTGTAGCGCGCTCGAATGGCCCGGTAGTCATCAAGACGTCCACGCGCGACCGTGAACCGCCGGTTGCGGGACACCCTGGTGTTGAGCGGGCTGCTGGGCGCGTTGCCCCGTGCAAGTGTGCGGGCGACGTCGAACATCCGTCGCCCGAGATCAATGAGTTGGCCGGAATTGGTGGCCAGCTCGGTAACTCCGGCGCGGACAGCCCTCAGCTGCGCCCGCGGGCGGGTGGCCCAGTCGCCGACGGCGCCCAACAGCAGCCGGGTGGTGCCGGGTTCGCCGGCCGGTACCCAGATGTCCTCGACGGACGGCGGGAGCCGCCGGTTTCGGTCAGCGATGACGTGACCGATCTCCATCGCGCCCATGCCGTTGATCAGCGCCTGGTGCGACTTGGTGTAGAGGGCGAGGCGATTTTTGGCCAAACCCTCCACCAAGTACATCTCCCACAGCGGCCGGGACTTGTCCAGCGGTCGTGCCGCCAGCCGACCGATCAGTTCGTGCAACTGCTCGTCGCTGCCCGGCGACGGTAACGCTGAGCGCCGGACATGGTAGGTGATGTCGAAATCGCGGTCGTCGATCCAGACCGGCCTGGCCAGCGCAAACGTCACTTCGCGGACCTTCTGCCGATACCGCGGCACCTGTGGCAGTCGCTGTTCGACCGTGGCCAACAACGTCTCGTAGCTCAGCCCGGCCCGCGGCTGACGCAGAATCGACAGCGAGCCCACATACAGCGGGGTGGCGGTGTTTTCCAGCTGGTAGAAGGACGCGTCCGAAGTGGACAACCTCGCCACGTCGCCTCTCCCCTTGCCTTCCCTTACGAATTCGTCGGCTTATCGATCTGCCGCTCACGGTAACCGTCCATGCCGGCCTGCCGCAGCGCGGGTACGCGCCCGCGACGATTGTGCGATGATCGTCACAGTTGTCTGCCACTCTCCAGCAGGCTTACTTTCTCGGCCCCTTCGTAAGCATTGGGAGAGTGCGGTGTCGACCAGCCCGAGCCCATCCGACAATGACGCCTTCGCGGTCATACCCGTCGTCGACTATGAACCGCCTGCGCGGGATGTCCGGCACTTTCGGCCACCCTCACGCACAGCGCTGCGGCAGCCCAATACGCATGTGCAGCAACGGCATTCGGGTCGGGAAGCTGTGGCCAGCGGATCGTCGACCATGTCCGCGACGCATCGACAGGCGGCGTGCTTCGCCGACGCGGCGCTGCGCCGGGTACTGGAAGCCATCGACCATCGCCGCCCGGTCGCGCAGCTGCGCGGATTGCTGGCCGCCGGCCTCGTCGACTCGGTGTTATGCGCCAATCGGTTCGCGACCGGTCATGACGGGGCGGCGGTGTTGCGCCGGTTGCGGCTGCAGGCGGTGGGCGCCCCAGACCGGTTTGCCGCGGCCGAGGTATTCGGGAGCTACAGCCGCGGGCGCCGGGTCCACGCCGTCGCCTGCCGCATCGAGAGGGTCGCGGGCGGACGTTGGCAGGTGGTCGCGCTGCACATCGGCTAGGTCGCCTTGCGGGCCGTCGCCGGCAACGGGCCACCGGTGAACCGGGTGAGCACCGGCCCCACGATCGCCAGCACGAACACATATGTCGTCGCCAATGCGGAAACCCCGGCGATCGACGACCCGACCAAGCCGATGATGATCAGCGAAAACTCGCCCCGGGCCATCAGCGTTGTGCCGGCGCGCAACTGCCCGCGTCGCGCCACTCCCTCGCGCCGGGCGGCGAACACTCCGGTGGCCACCTTCGTCGCCGAGGTGACCACGGCCAAGATGACGGCCACCGGAAGCATCGGTAACAGCTTCGCTGGATCCACTGGCAGCCCGACCGCGACGAAGAAGATCGCAGCGAACAGGTCGCGCAGCGGGCCCAGCACCTTGCGGGCCCGATCGGCGGTCTCACCGGTGAGGGTAAGGCCAACCAGGAAGGCGCCCACGGCGGCTGATGCGTGCAGCTTCTCGGCCAGCGCGGCAACGACCAGGGTGATTCCCACCACCCTCAGCAGCAGCTGCTCGTTATCCGGATGCGTCACCAGCCGGCCGACGTGGTGGCCCCAGCGATACGACGTGGCAAACGCGACACACAGCGCGGCGACCGCGGCCGCCATGCCGCCAATGGCAGCCAGCCAGCTGTGACCAGCCCCGAGAACCGCCACCAACGGCAGAAAGGCGGCCATCGCGAAGTCCTCGAGCACCAGCACCGCCAGCACGGCCGGTGTTTCGCGGTTACCGAGCCGGTGCAAGTCCTCCAGCAGGCGCGCGATGACACCCGAGGACGAGACGTAGGTGACGCCGGCCAGGGCGAGCACGCCGACGCCGTTGAGTCCGAGCAGCCAGCCGGCCAGCGCACCGGGCGTGGCGTTCAGCACGAAGTCGACTGCGGCAGAAGGTAAGTGGCGTCGCAAGCTACTGGCGAACTCGGTCGCCGAGAACTCCAGACCCAACGTCAGCAACAGCAGCACGATGCCGATCGGCGCCCCGGTGGTGATGAACTGACCAGCGGTCGTGACCGGAGCCACGCCGCCGTTGCCGAGAGCCAGACCGGTCAGCAGATACACCGGTATCGGTGAGAGTGCGAACCGGCGAGCGACCGCCCCCAGCAACGCAAGCGCGGTGAGCACGGCGCCGAGTTGCAGTAAGAGCGGCGCCGAAATTTGCACGCGCTCAGCCGTTATCGACGAGTTGCACGACCTTGGCGATGCCGGCTTCGGTACCGACCACCACCAATACGTCGTCTGGGTGCAGCACTTCGGCCGGTCCCGGCGATGCCAGCACCACCTCGTTGCGCACGATCGCCACGATCGACGCGCCGGTGCGGGTGCGCGCCTGGGTGTCCCCGAGTGGCCGGTCCGCGAACGGGCTGCCCGGCCGGATGTGGACTTGACCGGCCTCTAGCCCAGGCACTTCGCGGGTCAACTCGGTGAAGCGCTCGGCGATCCGCGGTGCGCCCAAGATCTGGGCGACCGCGTCGGCCTCTTCGTCGGTGAAGTGGAAGATCGGCTGGGCTTGGTCGGGATCCTCGCGCGCGTACCGTACGACGTCGAAGTCGCCGCCGCGTCGCGCGACGATCCCGATCCGCTCGCCGTCGTGGCTGGTGAACTCGTACCGCACCCCGATGCTGGGCAGCAGCACCTCTTTGACGTCCACCGCCGCTACCGCCGCTTGGCTGATTTCGACTTGGCATGGCGGGCCTGCCGGCGCGCGGCTTCACGCCGCTCGCGTCGACTAGCGCCGGCCCCGGCCGCCGCAGTCTGCCCACCGCCGTTGCCCTGCACTTGCGCCGAACCGTCCTCGGCGGGCCCGGAATACGTCAGTGCAGGCGACTCGGTATCAATCCCCTTGGCGCGCAACGCAGTTGCGGATTCGCGTGACCCGGCGGAGCCGGCGGACCCGCCAGCGGCCCGCTGCTGTGCGCTGGCCGTCCCCCGCAAGCGGGAGGTACCCCCAGCGGCGGATTTGGCGAACTCCGCCAGATCCTCCGGCTCCTCGACCGGTCCCACCTGCGGCGCCGGTACCGCCTCGACCGAGACGTTGAACAAGAAGCCGACAGACTCTTCCTTCAGGCCCTCGAGCATTCCGGTGAACATGTCGAAGCCCTCGCGCTGGTACTCCACCAGTGGATCGCGCTGCGCCATCGCACGCAGGCCGATGCCCTCTTTGAGGTAGTCCATCTCGTAGAGATGCTCACGCCACTTGCGGTCGATGACGTTGAGCAGCACGTTGCGTTCCAGCTGGCGCATCGCGCCCTCGCCGGCGAGTTCCTCGAGCTCGGCCTCCCGCACCGCGTAGGCGCGTTCGGCGTCTTCGGTCAACGCGTCGAGCAGCTCCTCACGGGTGAGCTCACCGGGCTCCCCGATCGCCTCCGAGTCGATCAGGTTTTTGTGGTCGATCCCGACCGGATACAGCGTTTTCAGCGCCTCCCAGAGCTTCTCCAGGTCCCAGTCCTCTGCGTAACCCTCGGCGGTTGCGCCGTCGACGTAGGCGGTGATCACGTCGACGAGCATGTCGTGCGCTTGCTGCTGCAAATTCTCGCCTTCGAGGATGCGGCGGCGCTCCTCGTAGATGACCTTGCGCTGCTGGTTCATCACCTCGTCGTATTTGAGGACATTCTTGCGGACCTCGAAGTTCTGCTGCTCGACCTGGGTCTGGGCGCTCTTGATAGCGCGGGTCACCATCTTGGCCTCGATCGGTACATCGTCGGGCAGGTTGAGCCGGGTCAGCAGCGATTCCAGCGCCGCGCCGTTGAAGCGGCGCATCAACTCGTCGCCCAGCGACAGATAGAAGCGCGACTCACCGGGGTCGCCCTGCCGGCCGGAACGGCCGCGCAGTTGGTTGTCGATGCGCCGCGCCTCGTGCCGCTCGGTGCCCAGCACGTACAGCCCGCCGGCCTCGATCACGTCCTTGGCTTCGGTGGCTGCCTCGGCCTTGACCACCGGCAGCTCCTCGTGCCACGCCTCTTCGTACTCGTCGGGTGTCTCCACCGGGTCGAGCCCACGCTCGCGCAGCCGCTTGTCGGTGAGAAAGTCGACGTTTCCGCCCAACACGATGTCGGTACCGCGGCCGGCCATGTTGGTGGCGACCGTGATGGCGCCGCGCCGACCGGCCTCTGCGACGATGCCGGCCTCTTGCTCGTGGTATTTGGCGTTGAGCACGTTGTGCGGGATGCGCCGTTTCTGGAATTGGCGGGACAGGTATTCCGAGCGCTCCACGCTGGTCGTACCGATCAGCACCGGCTGGCCCTTCTCGTACCGCTCGCTGACGTCGTCGACGACGGCGATGTACTTGGCTTCCTCGGTCTTGTAGATGAGGTCGGACTGGTCGGTGCGGACCATCGGCTTATTGGTCGGAATGGTCACCACGCCCAACTTGTAGATCTCGTGCAGCTCGGCGGCCTCGGTTTGCGCGGTTCCGGTCATGCCGGCGAGCTTCTCGTAAAGCCGGAAGTAGTTCTGCAACGTGATGGTGGCCAACGTCTGGTTCTCGGCCTTGATCTCGACGTGCTCTTTGGCCTCGATGGCCTGGTGCATGCCCTCGTTGTAGCGCCGCCCGATCAACACCCGGCCGGTGAACTCGTCGACGATGAGCACCTCGCCGTCACGCACGATGTAGTCCTTGTCGCGGGCGAACAGCTCCTTGGCCTTCAGCGCGTTGTTGAGGTAGCTGACCAGCGGCGAGTTGGCGGCCTCGTAAAGGTTGTCGATGCCGATCTGGTCTTCGACGAACTCCACGCCGAGCTCGTGCACGCCGACGGTGCGCTTGCGCAGGTCGACCTCGTAATGGACGTCTTTCTCCATCAGCGGCGCCAGCCGGGCGAACTCCGTGTACCAGTTCGACGCCCCGTCGGCGGGCCCGGAGATGATCAGCGGGGTGCGAGCCTCGTCGATCAGAATCGAGTCGACCTCGTCGACGATCGCGAAGCTGTGGCCGCGCTGGACGCAGTCCTCCAGCGAGTGGGCCATGTTGTCGCGCAGGTAGTCGAAGCCGAACTCGTTGTTGGTGCCGTAGGTGAGGTCGGCGGCATAGGCGACACGCCGCTCGTCGGGCATCATCTGCGCTAGGATCACCCCGACGTCCAGACCGAGGAAACGGTGCACCCGGCCCATCCACTCGCTGTCGCGTTTGGCCAGGTAGTCGTTGACAGTGACGATGTGCACGCCCTTGCCGCCGATGCCGTTGAGGTAGGCCGGCAACACCGAGGTCAAGGTCTTGCCTTCACCGGTTTTCATCTCGGCGACGTTGCCGAAGTGCAGCGCCGCGGCACCCATCACCTGCACGTCGAACGGGCGCTGGTCCAGCACCCGCCACGCCGCTTCGCGCGCCACCGCGAACGCCTCGGGCAGCAGGTCATCGAGGCTTTCCCCGTCGGCGTGCCGTTTTTTCAACTCGTCGGTCTTGGCCCGCAGTTGGGCGTCGGTGAGCTTCTCGACATCGTCGGACAAGGTGTTGACATAGTCGGCCACTCGCTTGAGGCGCTTGACCATGCGACCTTCACCAACGCGCAGCAACTTCGACAGCACGGCAATGTCCCCTGTGGATAGATGTCTTCGGCGTCACCCATCCTAGGCGACGAACCAGCGAAAGCCGCCGATCGTCAGGCCAGCCGGATCAGGCCGTAGTCGTAGGCGTGCCGACGGTAGACCACCGAGGGTCGTTCGGTGTGCTTGTCGTAGAACAGGAAAAAGTCGTGGCCGACCAACTCCATCTCATAGAGCGCGTCGTCCACCGACATCGGCTTGGCCGGGTGTTCTTTGGTGCGCACCACCCGACCCGGCACGTGGTGCCCGCTGGTGAGGGAGCCACCAACGTGTTCGGGCGCGTCGTTGGCGTCGGTCTCGCGGACCGGCTCGGGCGGCACGGTGGCGGTCGCGGCGGCCAACGAGACTGGGGTCTTGTCGCCGTAGTGGACTTTGCGACGATCCTTGACGCGACGCAGCCGGCCCTCCAGCCTGGCGACCGCGGATTCGAATGCGGCGTAGAAGCTGTTGGCGCACGCCTCACCGCGGACCACCGGCCCGCGGCCGCGAGCGGTGATCTCGACATGCTGACAGGACTTGCGTTGGCGGCGGTTGCGCTCGTGGTCGAGCTCGACATCGAACAGATAGACGGTTCGGTCGAACCGCTCCAGGCGGGCGAGTTTTTGCGAGACGTAGATGCGGAAGTGGTCGGGTATCTCGACGTTTCGGCCCTTGACCACGACCTCGGCGTTCAGCGTCGGTTCTTCCGGCTCGTCGGCTGATGCCGGTAGTTCGGCGACAAGCTGACTGGATTCCACGGTTTGCCTTGGCATACTTGACAACTCGTTTCTCTCGCGTTGCACGCACGAGGCGTGCCCGGCTTCCAGGTACACGCGCCGACGGGGTGATGGTCGTGCAGTGGCCGCCCGCCGGTGCAAGGTGTCGAGAACTCACCCCCTACCCGTCTTCGGTGCCGTGGCGCCTCGCTGCATCTCAGCTGCGCCACCTCGAGGCGTTCGTGGTGCTTGACCCCGACGGTAGACCGAGTTCAGGTGGAAGTTCCAGTGTTTTGACCTACCTGTTGCGAGTTCTTCACGAACGCTCACGCGGCTGCTAGCGCCAGCACAGCGGATACTCGCGCTCCCGCGGTTTGCAGCACGCGGACCGACTCACGGGCGGTCGCGCCGGTGGTGACGATGTCGTCGACGATCAGGACTTCAGCGTCGGCCGGCGCGCGTCGGCTGGTCAACAACACCCGTCCGGCAATATTGCGCTCGCGCGCGGCGCTGCCCAGACCGGCTGAATCGCGGGCCAGCGCCTTCATCCGCAGCGCCCGGACCACGACGATGTGCGGGTGGCCCGCGGTTGCCAGCGTCGCGGTGCGGGTGATGGGATCGCCGCCGCGGCGGCGCGCCGCCCAGCTGCGGGTCGGCGCCGGCACGATCGTCAGTGGGACGTCCAACAGACCCCACGCGAGCAACCGGTGCACACCGAGCGCCAGCGCCCGGGCGAGCGGCGCGATCAGATCGCTCCGGCCACGGTCTTTCATCGCCACGATCGCTTGCCGGCGGGCACCGGCGTAGCGGCCGAGCGCCAGCACCGGAACCCCGGGATCGATGCGCGGGGTTATCACGCGCGGCGCATCGGGACCCATAGCCAGCTCGCGGGAGCATGCCTCACACCAGCGGGTCGACGGCGCCCCGCAGCCGCCGCATTCCAGCGGAAGGACCAGATCCAGCACAGCGCAAGTCTGCCAACAGGTGCCGACAGGGCTGCCGACGCGTTACGGTGCTTCGAGTTCAGCCCTCAGCGGTGATCGAGTGCTGGGTGGCCGGTACGCCTCAGCCGGGCAGCACCGGTATCGCCCCGGCCACCATGAACGGCGGTACGTCCAGCCAGCCCTGCGGGCCTTCGGCGCCGGAGATCGACAGCTGCATCACGCCCCGTGGATCGGCGACATAGACCGTCGAGGGATTGGCCGCGATCGTCCCGACCGGCTGCTGCAGATTGCCGTTCGGCGCATCCGAGTTCACCCCGTCGATGTTGACGTAGGACACCGGGTGCTCAGCGTCGTTACGGCTCACCGCGATGTCGTCGTCGGTGCGCCACGACAGCGACACCACCGAGGAGCCCAGCCCGAACCCGAGCTGCCGCGGGTAGGTCAATGCGAACTGGCCGGCCTGCGTCTGCTCGACGCTGGCCAGGATCACCCGGCCCTCGATGACCATCGCCACCCGCGTGCCGTCCCGGGACAGCTGCAGCTCGGCGATCACACCCGGGAAGCGACTGGACACCGCGGCCGAATCCACCGGAAGTCGTGCAGGCTGACCCGAGGCCGTCCCGGCGATGGCACGCAATACCGTGTTGCCGTCGGCGACCACCCACCCCGCGTCGTCGAGCGACCAGCTGGGTCGCGACAAGGTGTGCCCGTCGGCGGCTTCCACCGCCTCGCCGCCCAGGTCGCCGATCCACAGCGATGCCGCCATGTCCGGAGCGCCCGGCCGCAGGGTCACCACCGAGGCCACCTGGTGCCCGCTGCGCGACAGCGCGGCTCCGGTCTGATCCGTCGTCCGCCCGAACGCGCCCGGCACCGGGTCGGAGGTCTGGCCATTCAGCGACACCAGCCTTCCGCCCATCAGCGCATGCACTCCGGCTGCAGCACCCTCCGCAACACCGGGATCGGTGGCGGCGATATCAGAGGGATTCCACCCGGCCGCGAACCTTTCGTCCAGCGCGGCGCCGTCGGCGTTGATGA
>Ga0187769_10001787_pt1 | contig 12382 bp, 14 predicted proteins | sample 0116_SJ02_MP02_1_FD_133140 | JGI IMG/M metagenome (GOLD analysis project Ga0187769, IMG submission 133140) | Tropical peat soil microbial communities from peatlands in Department of Meta, Colombia - 0116_SJ02_MP02_10_MG | ecosystem: Environmental > Terrestrial > Soil > Wetlands > Peat | place... | reverse complement strand
CTGCTGGGTGACCCATCGAAGCCCGGGCTCTACATCGTGCTGGTGAAATGGAATCCGCACAACATGAGTCATCCCCACTTCCACCCCAATGATCGCTACATTACGGTTCTCTCGGGTACGTGGTGGGTTGGCAGCGGCACAAAATTCGATCCCGACGCGACCGTACCGATGCCCGCGGGAAGCTACGTCGTGGATCTGGCCAAACAGCCCCACTACGACGGCGCGAAGGACGAAGCCGCCATTATCGAGATTGTCGGGGAAGGTCCCGCGACCATCACGCCGGCAGAAGAAAAATGAGTTTCTGTTTCTCTGCAGGTGTGGCGGGCATTTTGGCCTCGGGCGCTTGACAGTTTTGCGCCTCCGATGTATCAAACTGCCATGAAAACGCGATTTGCTCTACTCACTTCACTCCTCTTTGTGCTGGCCTCGATGCCCACGCGCGCGCAAGAGCCGGTCATTGGCGTCACCGGCGCCGAGGCGGATGCGATGTTCACTAGCAAAGACGCTCAATTGAACATCAACAAGCAGGCCGCCTACCACATCATGAAGGACCTACTGGAGGCCAATCACTGGGAACTGGCCGACCAATGGCTGACGGCGGCATACCATCAACATAATCCCAATGTGGCTTCGGGTCGCGACGGAGTCGTCAAGTTCTTCATGTCTATTCGCAAGCCGTCTCCGATCCCCGAGCACCTTACGAAAACCAAGATCGTAGCGGTCATTGCCGAGGGCGACCTAGTCGTTGTCGTCACGCCTCGTGAATTCACCGATCCGCGAGACCCGTCGAAAAAATACACGACCTCATGGTTTGACATGTGGCGCTTCAAAGACGGCAAGGCCGATGAGCACTGGGACGGCGCCACCATCAATCCTCCCCCTCCGCCTAAGATGAACTAGCAAGGCCTTGGCCTGCTCGGCGCCTGGATGCGCCTTCAACGCCTCGCGCTGCCCTGAGAGGGCTTGCCGTGTATCTCCCCTTTGGGCAAACAGTAACTGCTGCGCCAAAGTCGCGTGGCCCCTGGACTTGCGCCGGGACCCGCGTTGTGCCAACGTGGGCGCGGCGATCTACCAAGCCGATCGATCCGGGAATGTCGAGACGATGAAGCGCAGAGAGAGGCTTTCGCACTACGACAGATCGGGCCGGGTGCGTATGGTAGATGTTAGCGAAAAGCCGGCGACGTCTCGCACGGCCGTTGCGCATGCCTTTGTGCGGATGAAGCCGTCGACGGTGAACCGTCTCAAGGTCCTCCGGTCCCCTAAGGGGAGCCCGCTCGAGATTGCGCGCATTGCGGGAATTACAGCCGCCAAGCGCACTTCCGAACTGATTCCACTTTGTCACCCCCTGCAATTGACGCACGTGGATGTGAGCGCGAAGCTGTGCAAGAATGGAATCAAGATTGCTTCGGAGGCGACGGCAACAGGGCCGACGGGGGTCGAAATGGAGGCTCTCACAGCTGCGGCGGTTGCTGCCCTGACGATCTACGATATGTGCAAAGCGCTAGAACGCGGCATGGAAATCACCGACTTGTATCTCCTAAGAAAATCCGGCGGCCGTAGCGGGGTTTACGTGCGCGACGGAGCGAGCCAGTGACACCGGCAAAGGACGTCCGGGTGCTGGTCGTGGACGACAATGCGCTGATCCTTGACCTGCTCATGAAGGGCCTCGCTTCACATTGCCAGACGTCTGCGGCTGCCGACGGCGCCGACGCGCTTTTGAAAATCGTCGACGATCCACCGGACCTGATCCTCTGCGATTACCGCATGGTCGGCTTGGATGGTCGCCAGCTCTATGAAAAGCTTCGCGCGCGCCAGCAAACCCGCCACATTCCCTTCATTTTTTTGGCGAGCCGAAGCGACGTGGAAGAAAAGCTGAGGCCCATTGTCGAGGGCGTGGAGGAATTCGTTGTAAAGCCGTTCTTTCTGAAGGATGTCGTTCGTCGCACCAAGAAGGTGATCGACCGACTGGCGCTAGAAAAGTTGCAGAACCGTGCGATCCGCCCGGGCGTGATTCAAGGACGCCTGGAGGAGATGAGTATCCTGGACCTCATGCAGTCGCTTGAGATGGGCCAGAAATCCTGCCAACTCACCATCCGTCGTGATGGAGAGGCATGCGAGATGTTCTTTACGTCAGGGCAATGCGCCGATGCCAAGCTGGGATCGGTGGAAGGGGAAGAGGCTGTCTTTCAGGTGGTGCGCTGGCCCGCTGGTGATTTTGAAATTGACTTCAATTCCACTGCCTCGCGCTCCACGATTTCTCGCACCACGACCGGCCTCTTAATGGAAGCGCTTCGCCTGATCGACGAAAGCCAGCGCGATGCTGCCTCGATTGAAGGCGTCGAAACGGCCGGCTGAAACGTCCTGTTCATGCGTGTCTCGATTCTGACGATCAGTGATTCCGTTTCCTCAGGTAAATCAGAAGATCGCTCCGGCCCGTCCGTTTTATCTCGTTGCAAGCAACTGGGCTGGGACGTCGTTTCCTGTGCTGTACGGGCCGACGACCAGAACGACATCGAAGGATTTCTGAAACAGACCGCGGATCTAAGCGCGGTCGACCTCATCTTGACCACCGGCGGCACGGGCCTAGGCCCGCGCGATGTGACGCCCGAAGCTACAACAGCGGTTGTGGAACGCTTGATTCCGGGCTTTCCCGAGCGCATGCGGGCGGCTGGCGCCACGAAAACCCCGCGCGCGATTTTGTCGCGCGGCACTGCTGGCATTCGCGGTACAACAATCATCATCAATCTTCCGGGCAGTCCTACCGGTGCTGTCGAATCCTTGGACGCCATTGCAGATTTGCTTCCGCACTCCGTTGCGGTCCTGCACGGCTTGCACCACGGCTCGTAACGCCGGACCCGGGAGGTGCAAAGCGGTCCCGTTCTGCGCTACACTCCGGCTCGGTTTAGGTGTCGATCGCTGTCTACAGAACTTTCAGAAACGGGGGTCGAATGAGTCCCAAAACGAAATCAAGACCCAGCTCACAGCCGAAGAGAAAACGCTATCGGCGAATCGCAACGGAAGAGGCTTGTGCGATCCCAGAACAGATGGCGGTGCAGCGCGAATTGGTGGCGACTACCCAGGAGTATGATCCCGACCTTTTTCTTTGGCGCATCCAGACGGATCCGAATGGCCCTGTGCACAACAAACTGATCGATTTGTATGACCTTCGTTTGCGCGAAATGGACAAATACGACGTCCAGATGCACGTGCTCAGCCTTACCTCGACCGGGGTGCAAATGATGAGCCCGGAAAAAGGCAGCGAAGTCGCTGCGATTGCCAATGATCGCTTGAAGGAGGCGGTTGAGAAGCATCCGGACCGTTTTGCCGCCCTCGGCACGTTCGCACCGCAGGACCCTGCCCGAGCCGTCAAGGAAATCGAGCGCGTGATGAGCAAGCTTAAGCTGAACGGCCTGATCATCAACTCGCACACGAACGGCGAATACCTGAGCGAGCGCAAATTCTGGCCCATTCTTGAGGCCATTGAGGGACTGAACGCTCCTCTTTACATTCATCCGAGAGCACCGATTCCGCTAATGGCCAAGGCGTTTCGGACCGACCATCTCGAGCATGCCATCTGGGGCTACCAAGCCGAGACGGGACTCCATGGCCTGCGCCTGATCACAGGCGGCGTTTTCGATCAATTCCCGCAACTCGAAATCGTGCTCGGGCACATGGGTGAAGGCATTCCTTACTGGTTTTACCGTCTCGATTTCATGCACGGCCGCGTCCGTATCCCTTTCGACCGTCCGAAACTCAAGTTGACGCCCAGCGAATATTTCAAGAAAAACTTCTACATCACCACAAGTGGAATGAACTGGGACCCGACGCTGAAGTATTGCATCGAGGTGATGGGCGCCGACCGAATTATGTGGGCGATCGATTATCCGTATCAGGATCACAAGGACGCAGTCGAATTCATGGACGCCGCGCGCATCTCGGAAAAAGAGAAGCGGCAGATCTACCACGAGAATGCCGAACGAGTTTTTAAAATCAAGAAGGCGAAATCGGGAGGCAAGTGACCCCGCAAGACCCTGGTCCCGCCAAGCGCAATGCGTCGTTCTTGCGTCAGTTGTCCATGGCGATGGAACTCCCATTTGTCATGGTCGGCGGCATACTTGCCGGCGGCGGATTAGGATATCTGCTCGATCGGTGGCTTCACACGGCGCCGGCCCTCACGCTGCTCGGTGGAGCCTTCGGTTTTGGAATCGCGCTCCGAGACATCCTTCGACGCCTTTCGCGCGAAACGAAACCAGACAACCCCGGAAATGGCCGTGGCAGGGAATGAATCCTACTATCGAGTCGCTGAGCGCCGCATCGAGTACGTCACGCTCGGGATTGGAGCCGCCGGAACCATCGGAGCGCTTCTTTGGGCGGGCATCCGCGCCGGGGCCGGGGTCGCAGTGGGTGCCGTTCTTGCGTGGCTGAATTATCGCTGGCTCAAGCAGGGCGTAGGCGCACTCGCGGACCTGGCCAAGGTCCAAGCGGGCGCTCCGAGAGTGCGCGTTCCACGAAGTGTGTATTTCAAGTTCATCGGCCGCTATGTTTTGTTGATCCTTGTCGCCTATGTTATTCTGACTCGCTTCGAAGTACCCGCGGCAAGTCTGCTGGCGGGGTTCGGCTCGCTCGTCTTCGCCGTGCTCGCGGAAATCGTCTGGCAGTTGTTTGGGACGAGCCGGCCGAGTTTCTGAAAGGGACCAATGGAACATGTAATCTGGGTTACGGAGATTGTGAACCGCTTGCTGGGAAAGCCCGCGTCAGCGCTTCTCCAAGCGTTGCACATCCAGCCAGCCAATCCTGATTACCCCATCTCCAACGCGGTCTCCATGGAGATTCTGGTTTTCCTCGTGGCTGGCTGTTTCTTCCTGTGGCTGAGGGCCCGCATTTCGGTGGATCGCCCCGGCGCGACCCAACAAGTGATGGAAATGCTCCTGACCAATCCCATGGGGGTCGGAATTCGCGATCTGATCCATGACAACATTCCCCATGGAGGCGAGCAATATTTGCCACTCATCGGATCGATCGGCATCTTCATTCTGTGGTGCAATCTGATTAACCTGATTCCGGGTCTCGAGGCACCTACGGGGACAGTGACCGTCCCCCTCGGCTGTGCCGTGATTGTTTTCGTCTATTACAATCTGATGGGTATCGCCAAACAAGGAGTCGCAGGCCACGGGAAACATTTTCTGGGCCCCATTCCGGCGATGGCGCCTCTGATGCTACCGATTGAGATCTTCAGTCACTCGTTTCGCCTGCTCTCGCTGACGGTCCGACTCTGGGTCAACATGCTCGTCAGCGAAATGCTATACATGATTTTTCTCGGTATGATGCTGTCAATTTATGTGGCCCTCGCGAAGTTGAGCGCCGCCGGGCAAGCGGCAGCTGTTTTCCCACTCCTTATTCCGTTGGTCTTTATCCTGCTGCATATCGCCGTGGGAATTTTACAGGCATTCGTTTTTACGATTCTTCCGATCATCTATGTGGCGGGTGCGGTGGAAGAGCACTAATCCGGCATAACCGCTTCCAGTGTGAGACCGGCTCCCCCCCGGGCTGCCGGGAACCACCTCCTGGCGGCAAATTCATACAAGGAGAACACAATGAGAAGGTATGCGTTGTTGCTGCTGGCGGTCATCGCGATCGTTTTCGTCGCGCCGGCCGCATTCGCGCAGGAGGCGGGCGGGGGAGCGGCGTCGGCCGCGAACTGGGTCGCGCTTGCGGCGGGCTTTTCCATGGCAATCGCATCGGCAGGCGGAGCGATCGGGCAGGGGCTCGCTACGGCCCATGCCTGCGAGGGACTGGCACGTAATCCGGGTGCGGAAGCTGCGATCCGCTTCGCACTCATCTTGGGTCTCGTGCTGATCGAGTCGATGGCGCTTTACACCTTCGCCATCATCTTCCTGAAGGTCAAGTAGGTTCGAGCTGAGGTTCCGGTCCGGAGGTTCACGATCGGTGAGCCTCCGGCCTTCCTTTTTCTTGCTTCTTCGAGCGAAATGAACAGGGGCCGATTTCGATGAACGACCGAACGGGAGTCGGAATCACGCGCTTGGGCCAGGTCGCCATCCCTGTCCACGATGTCGGGCGCGCCACCTCCTTCTATCGCGACGTACTGGGCCTGCGCTTGTTGTTCCAAGCCGGACAGCTTGCTTTTTTCGACTGCGGTGGCATCCGCTTGATGCTGGACCGGCCCGAAAAGACGGAGTTCGATCATCCGAGTTCGATCCTTTATTTCGCGGTTTCCGATATTCAGGCGGCACACCGGCGACTGGTCGATGCCGGCGCTGCGATTGTCGAGGTGCCGCGCCTCGTTGCGCCGATGCCGGATCATGATCTCTGGATGGGTTTCTTCAGGGACACGGAAGGCAACGTCATGGCGCTCATGAGCGAAGTGCCTCGCAAGCCTTGACAGCTCCCTGTCGTCGATACTTGGGTCGAGCCTTCGCTACGACCGCTTCAGTGCAGGGGAAGAGAATCGGCGGCTGTGCGGGCAAACTCGAGGACCTGTGCAGGCAACAGCCCAAGGTAGAGCGTGCCGGCAGCCGCGACGAAGATGGCAAATCCCAGTGCAGGTGCAACCGAGGACGGCACGTAGTCCTCGGTAGGTTCCGCGAAGTACATTGAAACCATTACACGCAGGTAATAGTAGGCCCCGATCACGCTGTTGATCGCAGCGATGACCACGAGCCAAATGATGGCAGTCCCGTGCGTGCTATGGGAATCGAGCGCCGACTGGAACGCGAAGAATTTCCCGAGGAAGCCAGCCGTGGCGGGCAAGCCCAGCAGGGACAGCAGAAACAGCGAGAAACAGGCCGCGACTACCGGCTCTTTCGAGCCCAGGCCTGCATAGTCCTGGATCTCGAGCCGCGTTTCTCCCCGCTGGCCGAGGTGCGTGACGATTAAAAACGCGCCGACCTTCATCAGCACGTACGCTGCGAGATAGAAAAGAACGGCCGCGACGCCGAGAGTCGTGGATGCCGCAAACGCGACCAAGATGTATCCAGCGTGCGCGATCGAAGAATAGGCGAGCATGCGCTTCACATTCGTCTGCACAAGTGCCGCGAGGTTGCCGATGAACATGGTCAGCACAGCCGAAATCCAGATCACCCAGAACCAAAATTCGCTCACCATGCCGAACGACACATAGAACACACGCAACATCAGCGCAAAGGTCGCGACCTTGGGCGCCGAGGAGAGCAGCGCGGTCACCGGTGTTGGCGCACCTTGATACACATCGGGTCCGTACACCTGGAATGGCGCGATGACCACTTTGAATCCCAAGCCCACGAAGATCAGCCCAAGGCCCAGCATCGCCAGAGCCGGGACGGTGCCGGAACCCTCGAGCATGGCCTGCACCTTGTCCAGATAGGTCGTACCGGTCGCGCCATAGACCATTGCGATTCCGTACAGGAAAAATGCTGTGGCGAAAGAGCCGAGCAGAAAGTACTTCATCGAGGCTTCGTTCGATTCTGTCGAGCGTCGGCGAAAGCCGACCAGAACATACGTCGAGATGGAGCTCATTTCAAGGCCGATGAAGGCGGTGACAAGTTCGTTCGCGCCTGCGAGGATCCCCATCCCCGCCGTCGCAAATAGGATGAGCGCATAGTATTCACCGCGTTGGATGCCTTCCCGTTCGAGATAGTCGAGCGAGCCCAGAATCGCGAGTGCCGCCGCGAAGATCACGACGGCGTGCACGAAGACGCTGAACATGTCCGTGCTGATCAGGTTGTCGTAGGCTGGCCCACGAGAATCATAGGCAACATGAACGGAGAGAAGAGCCAGAAGGGCGCCGACAAATGCCACCCAGCCGAGCCACCGCTTGCGGGTGGGGCCGATGAATGGATCCAAGATCATCACCACGATGCCGGCCACGACCAGGTGGAGCTCGGGTGCAATCCGATGCAGGTTCAGAAGTTGGCCGGCCCACATCACTGCTGCTCCCGCGCCAGGATGGCCTTCACGAAGGAGGCGCTCGGGGTCTCTCGACCGATCGCGGATTGCGGCATGTTCACAGAGGCGCGGACCCGTGTGACGACATTGCTGACCGACGCTTCCATCCGGCTGGTAAAGAGCGGAGACGCGATGCCCATGAAAAGAATCGCGAGCGACACCGTCACGAGAATGATGCGCTCACGCTTGGATGCATCGGGCAGGGTGCGGTTCTTTTCAACCGTGACCTCGCCAAGGGCGACGCGCTGATAGGCCCAAAGCAGATAGATCGCAGAGAGCACCGCGGCGCTTGCTGCCAACGAAGCCCACACGTGATGGTCCAAGAACGTCCCAACCAAAATCAGGAACTCGCCGATAAAGCCGTTCAGGGGCGGCAGCGCAAGCGAAGAAAGCGCAACGAACAAGAAAAACGACATCAGCACCGGCATCGGCGTTGCCAGCCCGCCAAACTCCTTGATTTCGTGCGTGTGCCGGCGGTCGTAGAGCATGCCGACGGATAAAAAGAGCGCACCCGTAGAAACGCCGTGGTTGAGCATCTGGTAGATCGCGCCCTGAATGGCGGTCGCCTGGAAGGCGAAGATCCCTAAGATGACCAATCCCAAATGGCTGACCGATGTGTAAGCGACCAAACGCTTCAGATCCGTCTGGACGGTGGCAACCAGCGCGCCATACACAATGCCGATGATGGCGAGAACTCCGACGAGCGGTGCCATTTCCGCGGCGCCACTAGGAAACAGTGGCACGCAAAAGCGCAGAATTCCGTAGGTGCCAAGCTTCAGCATCACACCGGCCAGAATCACCGAGCCGGCCGTGGGCGCCTCGGTGTGTGCGTCCGGGAGCCAGGTATGCAGCGGGAAAAGCGGGACTTTGATCGCGAAAGCCAGAAAAAATGCACCGAACAGAAGCAGCTCGGTCGTATGTGGCAAAGGCGTAACCGTCAGATATTGCTGAATTCCGTCGAGATCAAAGGTGCCGCTCAGTCCGTAGAGCCACAGGATCGCGACGAGCATCAAGATCGAGCCGAACATTGTGTAGAGAATGAATTTTACGGCTGCGTAGATCCGGCGCCCGTGGCCCCATATCCCAATCATGAAGTACATGGGGATCAGCGTGAGTTCCCAGAAAACGAAGAAAAGGAAGAGGTCGAGCGACAGAAACACGCCAATCATCGCTGTCTCGATCACCAGGAGAGAGACGAAGAATCCCTTCACATTGGTGTGAATGGATTCCCATGAGCACAGGATAGCGAGGGGTGTGAGGAACGTGGTCAGCAGCACCAAGAACAGACTGATACCGTCGACGCCAAGATGATAGTGAATAGCCTCCCCGATCCAGTGGTGGTATTCAGTAAATTGATAGGCGGCGTTGCTTGCATCGAATCCGCGAAGCAGCAGGAGGGAAACGGCGAATTCAGCGAGCGACGCAGCCAGCGCAATTCGCCGGATCCAGAGGTGATCATCCGAGCGTAGCAGAAGCAGCGCCACCACACTTAGCAGGGGTAGGAAGGTGATCACCGTCAGCAGAAGGGGCTGGCCTCCCATGCTAGTGCACCCCCGTGACAAAGAGCGTGAGCAGCAGCACGGTGAAACCGACCACACCGACCAGCACCCACGCCGCATAGCTCCGCGTATTGCCCGATTGCAGTTCCCGCAACCGGCTGCCCGCTAGGCGCGCGATGTGCGCCGAGCCGTCGACGATGCCGTCGATGAGGCCCTGATCGATGCCGTGCCAGAGCACGTTCGTCGATATCCAGAGCAGGGGACGAACGATCAGAGCTGCGTATATTTCATCCACGTAATACTTATTCAGCAGCAGCGCGTAAAGTGCGTGCACGCTTTTCGCAAAACGCTTGGGCGCATCGGGATTCTTGATATAGAGCCACCACGCCAGGAGCAATCCCAGGACCGCCACAATCACGGGCCAGCCGGTCACGGCGTGAAAAAGCCCGAGGGCTGGGCTGGGTGGGCCTTCCGCAGCGGGATTTCCTGCCAGCGCCTGCTCACCCATTGGCTGCGGCGCGTACGCCGAAAAGACTGGTTGCAGGAAATGTTCGAAGTAATCGGTGCCGCCGACTAGATGGGGCGCGGCAAACCAGCCGCCGAAAATGGAAAAGAAAGCCAAAATCATGAGCGGAATCGTCATATTTTTCGGCGATTCATGCACGTGAATGTGATGCTCGTCGTAGCGTGGGGCGCCGAAAAACGTGAGAAACACGAGCCGGAACATGTAGAAGGAGGTCAAACCCGCGCCCACGACGCCCAGAAGCCAGAGAATCAGATTGGCGTTCGGTCCGGAGCGTGCGGCCTCCAAGATTTCGTCTTTGCTAAAAAATCCTGCAAAGCCCGGAATTCCCGCGATCGCCAATGTCGCCACAAGCATCGTCCAGTAGGTGGCCGGGATTTTCCTGGCTAAGCCCCCCATCTTCATCATGTTCTGCTCGCCGCCCATGGCGTGGATCACGCTACCGGCGGCAAGGAACAGCAGGCCCTTGAAAAACGCATGTGTCATCAGGTGGAAAATGCCCGCCGCATACGATCCCACTCCACAGGCTAAGAACATGTACCCGAGCTGTGAAACAGTGGAGTAAGCGAGCACCTTCTTGATGTCGGTCTGGACAAGGCCGATCGTTGCCGAGTAAAAGGCCGTGACCGCCCCGACGATGGCGACGACGAGCATGGCGACGGGCGCTCGCGCGAAAAGCGGATTCATCCGCGCGACCATGTAGACACCAGCTGTCACCATGGTTGCGGCGTGAATCAGCGCGCTGACTGGCGTGGGACCCTCCATCGCGTCCGGCAACCAAACGTACAGCGGCAACTGCGCCGATTTGCCGACGGCGCCGGTGAAGAGCAGGATGCAGATGACGGTTAGCGTCCGTTCAGAAACCGGGTTCGCAGCCAGGCTTTTGAAGATCGTGCCGAAGTCGATGGATTGAAATGTCGCGAAAACCAGCAGCACTCCGACCGTGAACCCGAAGTCGCCGATGCGCGTGGTGATGAACGCCTTCTTACCCGCATCAGTCGCGGACTTTTTCAAAAACCAGAAACCGATCAGCAAGTAGCTGCACAGGCCAACCCCTTCCCATCCGACAAACATCACGATCAGATTGGTCGCCATCACCAGGGTCAGCATGAAGAACATGAAAAGATTGAGATAGCAGAAGAAGCGATAGTAGCCGCCCTCATGCGCCATGTAGCCTGTCGAGTAGATGTGAATCAGCATGCCCACGAACGATACTGTGAGCAGCATCACCACCGTGAGCTGATCCACTGCCAGCGCAAAATCAACGCGGAATACCGAAGCGAGCATCCAGGTGAAATAGTTGCCGACGAACGGGATCTGCTCAGGGGCAAGCTCGGAGAACTCGCGAACAAGCTCGACGACCGCAAGAAAGGCGAGCGTCACCGAGCCGATCGCTACGGCGTTGACCCGAGATTGCGGCCAGTGCTTGCCGAGCAGACCGTTAATGCCCGCGCCCGCCAGCGGCAATGCCAGAATGATCCAGAGATGGTCGAGTATCAGCATTTAGAGCTTCAGGTGGTCCATGCGTTCCACGCTGAGCGACTGACGGTTTTGTGCGAGCATGATCACAAGGGCGAGTCCCACGGCCGCCTCGGCCGCCGCGACCACGATCACGAAAAACACGAAGACGAGCCCATCGAGCCGGTTGTGGGCGCGCGCGAAGGCGACAAACGCTAAATTCACCGCGTTGAGCATCAGCTCGATGGACATAAAAATAGTGATCACGTTGCGCTTGAAGACAAACGCGATCACGCCTAATCCGAACAGCACGGCGCTGAGCACGAGGTAATAGGAAACCGGAATGACGCTCATTCTTCCTTCTTCGCCAGAACCAGGGCGCCTAGAATTGCGATGAGAATCAGGATCGAGGTTGCCTCGAAGGGAAACAGGTACTGCCGGAAAAGCTCGACCGAGAGATCGTGGCTCGAAGCCGCTGCTGTGGTGGCAGTTGTCCCCATGGCTCCTGCCGCCTCGGAATGCCAGAGCCAATGCGCGGCCCAAAGCATCAAAACAAACCCCAGCGGAAGACCGACGTACTTTGCGATGGAGCTGAAGTCGGTGCGTTCTTCGACGCCTGCGTTCAACAGCATGATGACGAAGACGAACAACACCATGATTGCGCCGGCATAGACGATGATCTGTACAGCGGCGATAAAGGGTGCCCCGAGCAGCAAATACAGCACGGCGAGCGCCGCCATCACCAATACCAGCGCCAGCGCGCTGTGAACTGGCTCGCGCGAAGCAATCAAGAGGATCGCGCCGACCACCGCGAGCGCCCCGCAAACGAAGAACAATAGAATTGGAATGGTCATCCTTGCTTCATCCATCCCCACACGAGCCAAGCCGCTGTCACGACCAGATTTGCCAGCGAAACTGGCAGCAGTAGTTTCCAGCCGAACGACATGAGCTGGTCATAGCG
>Ga0187769_10001786_pt1 | contig 12382 bp, 10 predicted proteins | sample 0116_SJ02_MP02_1_FD_133140 | JGI IMG/M metagenome (GOLD analysis project Ga0187769, IMG submission 133140) | Tropical peat soil microbial communities from peatlands in Department of Meta, Colombia - 0116_SJ02_MP02_10_MG | ecosystem: Environmental > Terrestrial > Soil > Wetlands > Peat | place... | reverse complement strand
TTTGATAGGGCCGTTCGAGGCGGGCTCACAAATTGCGCACGACGCGCACCGCGTCGCGTTCCTCGGGATCGCGCGCCCCGCGGAATCCAAGTTGATGCGTGAATTTGAGCATGCGCGCGTTATTTGCCAGCACAATGCCTTCCATCGTCTTCAGGCCTCGGCCGCGCGCGATGCTCATCAGTTCATGCATCAGGATGCCCCCCAGGCCGGAGCCCTGCCAGGCGTCGTCGATCGCGATCGCGAATTCGCAGTTCGTGCCCGAGTCGTCGACGACGTAGCGCACGACACCCAGAAGCACCGTGCTGCCGTCGCGTTGGGTCGCGGCGACGAGTGCCACGTGCTTGATCTGGTCCACGTCAGTAAGGTACTTGAGCTTGGCCTCCGGCAGCTCGCGCAGCGTAACCATGAAGCGCTTGTAGCGTGCCTCCGTAGACAGATGGCGAACGAAGTCGGCCTCGAGCTCCCGGTCTTCGCGACCGATCGGCCGCACCGCCACTGTCGTGCCACGGACGAGGTATTCTCGGCGCGCCAGCGACCCGAAGTCAGGGGCCTGAACTGGCGTAAAGCGCCCGGGCAACCGCGCGCGCGCCCCAAGGAGATAATCCACGGCCGAATTTAGGGTCTCGAGCTGTCCGTACTCCGAGGGGGGAATCGGCACCTTCAGCCGCTCGCTCAGTGCCGCAATGAAATTGAGCCAGTCCAGCGAGTCAAGGTCCACCTGTTCTCGCAAGGGCCGGTTCGGTTCGATGCGTTGCAAGTCGGTGCCCGGCGCTACCGCTTCGATCGCCGAACCAACGTTCTCACGAATCTCGTCGCGTTCCAACGCGTTCTCCCCCGGGCGCCACACGCATGCTACCCCCGAGGCCATCCGGCGGCGCACGGTCGGGATTCGTCCACTCGAGCCGATGTGTTTCAGGATCGCAAACTCGCGGGACAATATCCGCGAAAGGGAGCGTTGCGGTCGCGGCCCTGCGCTCTGCGATCCGCGGAGTCGATGGCTGCTTAGAATGATTGACGGTTTGATGGCCGGCCTGCACGCGTCTCGTGTGGCCGGCCTCGCGGGCCGTGCGCACCACATGGGGATTCGAGACAGCGGCTCTTTCGACTACGGAGGGACTCGGTATGGCGGCAGTGTTAATTCCCTTGGCAGAAGGTTTTGAGGAACTCGAAGCCGTGGCTGTCATTGACGTACTGCGGCGCGGCGGCATCAAGGTCGTTGTTGCGAGCCTGGGCCGCGGCCCGGTCAAGGCTTCGCGGGAGACCGTGCTGGTACCGGACGCGGCCCTGGACGACGTGATGCATCAAGATTTCGACATGCTGGTGCTGCCCGGCGGAATGCCCGGTGTGAAACACCTGCGGGAGGATCCGCGAATCAAGAAATTGGTGGCCCGCTATACGCAGCCCGACCGCAGCACCGGCGCGATCTGCGCTGCGCCGTCGGTGCTTGCTGCCTATGGGCACCTCGCGGGCAAGAGTGCTACCAGCAACCCGAAGTTTCGTGATCAGGTCGCCATTGAAGGCGTGCGCTATCGCGAGGATCCCGTCGTCGTTGACGGCAACATCGTGACGTCGCGCGGCGCCGGCACCTCCGTGGCCTTTGCCCTTGCGCTGGTGGAGAAACTTGCCGGACGAGCGACCCGTGAAGACGTCGAGGCTGGTCTCGTGATGGCCCGCTGATTGCCGCGAACCCAAGCAAACAGCAAGCGGCCTCCGATGCGGTACTGGATCGCCACGGCGGCGCGCCGGTCCGCTCGCAATGGCGAAGTTCGCTCTTTTGCGGCCGCCGGAGCCTGTTTCTGAGTGCGATCGATCGCTCGTCGAATCTTGATGCGGTGAGTCGACACGAGTTGAACCGGCCTGCGGCAAGGCCTCAGAGGCTGCTTCGCGCAATCGTTTTTCCCGCCCGCGGCCGGGTCAAACTCAGGTGCCGGTGGCGACCCGAGCGCGCATTGCGCTTGCGAGGATTTGCAGGCACTGAATTCTGATTTCTTCCGCGGCACCAAGAAAGTGCATCGCGAACGTGCAAACGGCACCCGGGTGCTGGCGCCGGGCTCGATGTCCTTGTGCGTTCCCGACCTACGCAGCGCCCAGGAATGGTGCATTGCATTAACATGAATGTATACGCAAATATCATTACTATTCAGTTTATTGCCGTTCAAGTTCCGTTCATAAGGAACGCCTATTGTTGCATTGCCGCATCCATGAGATGCAGGCCGACTTTCCGCGGGGAGCGGCGACACAGCCTCCACCTCGTGGGGAGTTCGAAAACCCGGTAACCCGCTGGTTTCGCAACGAAAGGAAGGCTCGCATGACCAAGCACGACAAGCACTTTTTCATTGCCCTGGTGTTCTGCCTAGTGCTCTCCGCGTTCATCGTGGTAGGCGCAGAGGGCGTCGTAGAACATCACTGGGCCCAAGCGCCGATGGTCACCTCGGTCGCGTGACGCGACCAATCGGCCGGCCCGATATTCCAAGCTGGCAATGACGAAGGGCGGCCGCAGAGCCGCCTTTCTTTTTGCCGAAATGCGATCATTGCCTGTGCAGGATGGATCCTGCGGGCGGAAATTGCGAGCATGTCCGAGTACAGCATAGACGTCAGCCAGGAAGATTTTTCGACACAGGTCCTCGAAGCCTCTCGCACAATGCCCGTCGTGGTGGACTTCTGGGCTCCCTGGTGCGGACCGTGCAAGGCACTCGGCCCCATTCTCGATCGAGTCGTCGCCGACTTTGGCGGAAAACTCCGCCTTGCCAAGATCAATACCGACGAGAATCAAGAGCTCGCCGCGCACTACGGCGTTCGCGGCATTCCGAACGTCAAAGCGTTTATTGACGGGCAACTCGTGGACGAGTTCAGCGGCGCGCTCTCCGAGCCGCAGGTTCGCCGGTTTCTCGAGGGCTTGCTGCCGTCGCCCGCGCAGCCCATATTGCTCGAAGCGCAAGCGGCCAGACGAGGCGGCAACATCGCGCAGGCGCGCACGTTGTTACAACGGGCCTTGGAGTTGGATCCGTCCCACCCCCAGGCGCAACTGGATCTGGCCGACGTCGAAATCGAATCGGGCAACGTGGAGCCCGCGAGCCGGCTGCTCGCAGCGTTCGAGCCCGAGGATTCGAGCCAACGCGAGCGCTTTGACGCCCTGAAAGCACGGCTGAAACTCGCCGAGGCCGCACGGGGAGCCGATGCGCTCGCTTTGGCGGCACGCGTGAGCGCCGATCCGACGGACCTCGGTGCGCGCCTCGCATTGGCGCAGACTTTGGCGCTGCGCGAGGAGTATCGAGGTGCGTTCGAACAGCTGCTCGAAATTGTGCAAAGAGACCGTAGCTTTCGGGACGACATCGGACGCAAGACGATGTTGACCTTTTTCCAGATTCTCAGCACACGGCCCGAGGCGCAGGACCTGGTCCGCGAATACCGTACGGCCCTGGCGCGCACGCTGCACTAAAGCAGTCGGATACAAAAAAAAGCCGGGGGCTGACGGCAACCCGCGCCACGGCGTCCGCGGCCGGCCTTGATTCATGTCTCCCGCGCGCTAAAACGGGGGACAGGTGGCGATCCCCATCAGGGCGCGCCAGGCGATTCGGGCCGGCCGGCGCGCAACCGCTTTCTGGCCCGCGGGCGGCGCTTGCACGCCGCAGGCTTCGCACTAGAGGAGTTCGCGCGCCCTCACTTTCGCGATATTGCGAATCACATCAAGACTCGCGCGCGGTTTGCACAATTGCCCTAGGCCACTACAGAGCAGGGTTGCCGGTATCATTTATCGTTTGCACGCTTGGCCGCGGGGCCGGCTTTGCCCGACCCCAAGCGGCCCGAGCGCTGCAGCAGAAACTCGCACACCCGGCCCCGCCTAGGATGAACCGCACACAAAGCCCGAGCTTTGCCTATGGATTTTCGGTGGTCGACCTGTATCGGCGCGAAGGTCTGCTGCGGCTCGATCAGGTCTTTTTGGAGCAATTGCGAGCTGCCGATTTGAAGTTGCATGAAGAACTGATTGAGGCCCGCGATCGAGCGGCGGAAGTCTCACGCGCGGAAGCCTCCGAGCTCGGAATCCGCATCGCTCCAAGGCTCGAAGACTTTATCGGCAAGCTCTTCGGTATTGACCCCGAGCTTGCGCTGCTCAAGCAGCGCCACACGGAACTGGAACCGCTCTTTCGGGTCAAGCGCGAATTCGTTCAGCGCCAGGCCGCCAAGAAGATCAAACCGCAGGACGCTTCCCAGTTCGATGGCGATGCGCTGTTTGCACAACTGCAGCGGCTGCTGGACGGGTCCTTTAGCGAGCCCCTGTTTGCGCGAAAGGTGAGCGAATGGCTGCTCGACGAGAGCGCGCATGCCCAGTCGCTTGCTGTCGCGCAGCAGTACGCGGCTTGGGCCGTGCACACAGCGGCCGGCCAGCACCGCCACCACGATGGCCTGCTATTCAAAATTCCCGGCACCGTCGATCCGATGAACCTCGTGCGAACCGCCCAGTGGCAAGGAAGCGATGGAGTCGCACAGCTGCAGATCCGAGCCGAGCACCTTCGGCGGCGGGATGGTTTCGGTCTGACCGACGCGGGTTTTGATCTTGCCGGGGCGCTGGATCAGGCCCACTACTGCATCCAGTGCCACCCGCAGAAAAAGGACTCCTGCGCGGACGGGCTCAAGGAGCGCGCCAGTAAGGACGCCCCGCAGTCGGTCGTGTACAAGAAAAGCGCCTTCGGCGTGACGCTGTCGGGCTGCCCCCTGGAGGAGCGCATTTCCGAATTCCATCAGCTCAAAACCCAGGGCTTCCCGATCGGGGCGCTCGCCATGATCACGATCGACAATCCGATGGCGGCGGGCACCGGGCACCGGATCTGCAACGACTGTGTGAAGGCGTGCATCTACCAAAAGCAAGATGCCGTCAACATCCCGCAAGTCGAGACGCGCACCTTGAAGGACGTACTCGGGTTGCCGTTTGGCTTCGAGATCTACAGCCTGCTCACCCGCTGGAACCCGCTCAATCTCGCGCGCCCGTATCCGCGCGCCGCGACCGGCCGCAAGGTGCTGGTCGTCGGCTTGGGGCCGGCCGGCTACACATTGGCGCACCATCTGCTCAACGACGGCCACACGGTCGTAGGCATCGACGGGTTGAAGATCGAGCCGCTGCCAGACGCACTGGCCGGCGTACGGCCTGACGGCAACCGCACTGCCTTCGAGGCGTTACGCGACATCCGGTCGATTGCCGAGCCGCTCGACCAGCGCGTTTTGGCCGGTTTCGGTGGCGTCGCCGAATACGGAATCACCGTGCGCTGGGACAAAAACAATCTGAAACTCATTCGGCTGCTGCTCGCGCGGCGCGAGGAGTTTGCCATGTACGGCGGCGTGCGCTTCGGGGGCACGATCGACCTCGACGACGCTGTCGCGATGGGTTTCGACCATGTTGCACTGTGCATGGGAGCCGGCAAACCGACCACGCTCGATGTGCCCAACGGGCTAGCGCGCGGGGTGCGCGCTGCGTCCGACTTTCTCATGGCGCTCCAGCTCACGGGTGCCGCCAAGCGCGATTCGATCGCGAACTTGCAGTTACGGTTGCCCGTCGTCGTCATCGGCGGAGGGTTGACGGCAATTGATGCGGCGACCGAGTCGCTTGCGTATTACGTTGTACAGGTCGAAAAATTTCTGCACCGCTACGAGTGCCTCGCGCAAGACGTCGGCGAAGATGAAATACGCGATCGCTGGGACGATCTGGACCGCGAGATTGCGGAGGAATTTCTGGCCCACGCGCGCGCGCTGCGCGCAGAGCGCGAACTCGCGCGCCGGGAAAATCGACCGGCGCGTATCGCCGAGCTCCTGCAACATTGGGGCGGGGCAAAAATCGTCTACCGGCGCCGCCTCGTCGACAGCCCTTCCTACACCCTGAACCACGAGGAGGTGGAAAAGGCGCTCGAAGAGGGGGTCGCATTTCTCGAGGCTTTGTCCCCAGCGGGCGTTGAAGTCGACAATTTCGGTGCGGTCAAGGGGGTCCAGTTTCATCGACAGCGGCTGGGCGAGGACGGCAAGTGGAGCGCCGATGGCGAGCAGTGGATCTCGGCGCACACCGTCCTCGTGGCCGCCGGCACCTCCCCCAACACGGTGCTGGCGCGCGAAGACGCCGCCCATTTTGCCCTTGACGGCCGGTACTTCGCTGCCTGCGACGACGAGGGACGGCCGGTAAAACCCGCCTACGCGCTCGCCAAACCGCAAAGCGCCGACGTGCTACTCACGCGCCTGCCCAACGGGCGGTTTGTGAGCTTCTTCGGGGACCTGCATCCCTCCTATTTCGGCAACGTCGTCAAAGCAATGGCCTCGGCGCGCCAAGGCTACCCCCGGATCTCGCGCCTGCTGGAGCGCATGGCGCCCGCTTCGAGCTTATCAACCAGGGAATTCTTCGCGGCGCTCTCGCGCGATTTGCTCGCTACCGTGCACTTTGTGCAGCGGCTCACGCCCACAATCGTCGAGATCGTCGTCAAAGCGCCGGCGGCTGCGCGCAAATTTGAACCCGGGCAATTTTATCGGCTGCAGAACTTCGAGTCGCTCTCGAAGGTCGTCGCCGACACCCGGCTGCACACCGAGGGGCTCGCGCTCACCGGCGCCTGGGTCGACGCGCAGCAAGGCCTCGTGTCGTGCATCGTGCTCGAAATGGGCGGCTCGTCGAACCTCGTGGCCGCGATGACACCCGGCGAACCGGTGATCCTGATGGGGCCTACCGGGACGCCGACAGAGATCGTCTCGAAGGAGACCGTGCTGCTGGCCGGCGGCGGGCTCGGTAACGCGGTGCTGTTTTCGATCGGACAGGCTTTGAAGGCCCACGGTTCGCGCGTGCTGTACTTCGCCGGCTACAAGAAGGTGATCGACCGCTACAAAATCGACGAGATCGAGGCGGCCGCCGACGTCGTCGTGTGGTGTTGCGATGAGGAGCCGGGATTTGTGGCGCGCCGGCCGCAAGACCGCTCGTTCGTCGGCAATATCGTGCAAGCAATGGAGGCCTACGCGACGGGACGCTTGGGCGAGACTGCCATTCGCACCGAGGAGGCCGACCGGATCATTGCCATCGGTTCGGATCGGATGATGGCGGGCGTGGCCAAAGCTCGGCATGACGTGCTCCGACCGCACCTGAAGGCGAACCACTGTGCCATCGGGTCGATCAACGCGCCGATGCAGTGCATGATGAAAGAAATCTGCGCCCAGTGTCTGCAGCTGCATCACGATGCACGAACGGGCAAAAGCTCAGTGGTCTTCTCCTGCTTCAATCAAGACCAACCGTTGGACGCAGTTGACTTCGGTTCGTTGAACGAACGGCTAAAACAAAATGCGCTGCAAGAAAAGCTCACGGCACAATGGCTCTCGCACTGCGCGCGTCAGTCGGCCTGACGCCTGGCATCGGAAGAATTCACACGCGCCGGGACTTTGACGCACCACGACGGTGCGGTACGCGGGTCACCGAGTGCGCTGCGCCTTGGATCCCCGGTTCATGCTGCGCAGCGCGGTTTTGGTTGCTTCCGAGTTCGGGATGCGCCCATCGGCTGTGCGCGATCTCGACTCGAGCGCACCAAGAAGGCGCAAGACTTCCCCTGGACCTAACCCCATAGAGGCACGCTAAAGCAAGGAGTCGACACCGAAACTTTGGTGGCTCCACGTGCGAGTTCGGTTGGTGTCGGCAACTGCGACGATCGCAGTTGCGACCCCCTCACTGTTAGGTGGAAAATACGCCCGAAACGTCACGACCGACTAAACGAGGTTCTTTATATCAAGAGGTGCTTTCATGAATCGCAGACTGAAACTTGCGTCCCTGGCCACTGCGCTCGTACTGGGCATTGCAACGGCGGGGATTGCGATCGGCGCGGACAATGACAAGGAAAAGGATACGCAAAAGGCCAAGAACGTCGAAGCCGGCTACGAAGAAACAAAAGACCTGTTGCGTCTTATGGACAAGGACAAGAACGGCAAAGTGTCCAAGAAAGAGTTTATGAGTTACATGGAATCCGAATTCGAACGACTCGACGTCGACCATAACGGCGAGCTCGATGTAAATGAGCTCTCAGGAATCCGAGTCGGCAAGCATACCGGCGGAGCCGGGAGCAAGTAACGCAATGGGCCTCTGGGGCGCGCACAACGACAACCCCTGCTCACGTCCGACTCCTCGCCGGCGCGCGCGCGCGAACGTGGTCGCGATTGAGGCGTACCACGCTCACGAGGTTCGATGAGCCAACCGAATTGGCGGTTCGTGATGCCAATACGACCGCGCGGGACGAGCAAGTTCGGTACATTTCGGATCGTACCCCCCCGATCCTGGCCCGCGCGCAGCCGTGGGGGAAGCGGTGTCGGATACTGCGTGCCCACACTGCACACCGGACCCGTCCCCGGCCATCGCGCAGCGCCAAACCGCTCGGTGTCAGGCATTGTCGCTTAAGCCTCTCGGAGCGCGCGGTCACCACTCGTGAACGGCTCTCGGCCGCCTTACAGGCGAGCCGCCGAGACGCCGCCCCTCAGAGTGCGCCCTTACCGGTCTCTCCGGTGCGGATTCGCACGACCTGGCCCAAGTCGTAAACAAAGATCTTGCCGTCACCCAGCTTCCCCGTAGTCGCTGAGCGTTGAATGGCGTCGATCGCCTGCGGAACGATTTCGGCGTCGACAGCTACCTCCAGCCTGATTTTCGGCAGAAAATTGACGACATATTCGCCCCCGCGATAGAGATGCGCGTGTCCTTTTTGCCGGCCGAAGCCCTTGGCCTCGGTAATCGTCACGCCTTGCACCCCCACTGCGGCCAGCGCCTCGCGAACCTCGTCGAGCTTAAACGGCTTGATGATGGCGACAATGAGCTTCATATTTTGTGTGCCGCTGGGGCCCGGCGCCAAGCGGCGCCGAATCGAAAATATGCTACTTCGAAAAGCCCCGCCGTACGGCGCAAAATGCGCGACCTCGGCATGATAATCGCGCCAGCCATGGCTGTCCTTGACCCGCGGGTGGAAATTGCGCCACGCCCAGGCGCCTGCGCAAGCGAGCTATGTTTTTCGACGGCCCGGCGCAAGGCTGTCCGGTGCGACGCTTTCCCCCGATTAGTCGGCTTTGGTGCCGAGGGGTGAAGCCGGCGCGGGGCCTTTCTCGGCAACCTCTTGCCGATTCCACCAACCACCGCCAAGCGCTTGGAATAGCGCCACGGTATCGCCGTAGCGATTGCTTTGCGCCTGAACGAGTGTGATGACCGACTGCTGGTATGCCTCCTGTGCAGCCAGCAGGACCAGGTAGTTCACGTAGCCCGATTTGTACTGGCGTTCGGTGACTTCCATCATCACTTTCGCGGCCTGCTCGGCATCTTTGCAGGCCGCCAAACTGTCGGCGTCTGACACAACGGCGTGCAGAGTGTCGGCAACATTCTGCAGCGCGGTAATCACCGCACTGCGATATTGCGCTTGCGCCTGCAAAAGTCCCTGCTCGGCGGCCCGCTGTCGGTGCTGAAGAGTAAAGCCGTCAAAAATTGGTTGTGTGACATTGCCGATAAGATTCCAAAACGGTCCGCCGCTGCGAAACAGCCAGGAAGTCTGGCTTGCCATGCCGCCCGCGGCCCCGCTGATCGTGAACTGCGGCAGGCGGGCCGCGATTGCCACACCTACCTGCGCACTGGCGGAGTGCAATTGTTCCTCTGCGGCGCGCACATCGGGCCGTTGCTCGACCAGCTGGGATGGCAAGGCAACCGGCAAGTCAGTCGGCAGTTTTAGCGATGAAAACTCAAACGCAGTGTCAACGTCCGCATTGGGTGCTTCTCCCAGCAAAGCCCGCAGTAAATCATGTGTGAGCTCCAGCTGCTTTTGCAGGGGCGGCAGTTGCTCGCGCGCCTGGGCCAACGCCGATTCTTGCGCCGCCACGTCCAGACGCATCACATAGCCCAACCGGAACTGATTACGCAGGATCTCCAGCGCCTTGGTGTTTTGCTCGATAAAGCGCTGCGTCGCATCGATCTGGGCATGCAGCGACGCTTCTTGTATCGCCCCAGCCACGACGTTGCCGGCGAGCGTGATGTACGTTGCTTCCATTTCGTAGCGCAGCGAATCGGCTTGCGCCTGCAGCGATTCGACCTGACGCCGGTTTGCGCCGAACACATCCGGCGTGTAACCCACGGTCAGTTGCGCCGTCTGAAAGTTGTAAAACAAGGGCTGCGCGGGAGCGCTCGGGGCGATCACTTGGCCGTTACCCTGGAGACCGGGCGCGTTGGTCGTGGCCACGTTGCCGGGCAACTTTTGCCGCTCAAAATCGTAATCCGCTGATACGGTCGGATAAAAAAATCCACGCTGCGCGGCGGTGTACTCCTGCGCCTGGCGCAGCGCGGCCTGCGCGGCGGCAATGGTCGGATTGGCCCGGAGTGCGCGCTCGACCAACGCGTTGAGCTTGGGCGATTCAAACTGCGTCCACCACGCAAACGGGATGTCCCGCCCCATCACAAAGCGCTGCGCGTCCCCGCCAACCACCGGTGCGGAGGCCGTCGTCTCCGCCATAGGTTTGGGTGCAAAGCTATCGGCCTTGGGTGGCGCCGGGTGCTCGAAGTCCGGGCCCACGGCGCAGGCCGAAACGAAAAGCACAGCCACGACCGCCGAGGTCGGACTAAAGCCGCGCAAAACTACTCGAACGCTCTGCAGAGGCGGTTTCAACGTTTTCTTGCTCCTTGCTTCTTACCGGTTGCACGACCTGCAATCGGCAACACCGATTCTAGGTTCGGGGTGCCGCGCGAACTACTGTGATTAATCCGGTGCGCGCCGCGGCCGCACACTGTGATTTGTCACCGTAGACACTGGCCGCCCGGGACCGCGAACATATGCCGTCCATCCTTCTCGAGGCGGCTCATGCATTTCCTACGCAAACTCGGCACCGCGGCCTGTGCGCTCGCCGCCTTGGCCACGGCGCTCGCCCTTTACGGTTGTTCGGGCTCGGCGAAGGACGCGTCGCAGTCCGCGGCCGCACCCGCAAGCGATACCAAGGCAGCCGGCACACCGGCTGCGCCGGTGGTCGAGCTCAACGACACCCAGCTCAAGACCGTGCAGGTCATCGCGGCATCTGAGCACGTGTTTTCGCCCCAGCGGGTCGCTGTCGGCAGCATCGATTTTGACGAGAACCTCGCCGTTCCGGTGTTCAGTCCCTACCAAGGCAAGATCATCGAGGCCTTCGCGCAGATCGGCGACGAAGTGCCGAAGGGCAAGGCGCTGTTCACGATCGACAGTCCGGACCTGGTTCAGGCCGAATCCACCGTAATTGCCGCCGCGGGTGTACTCGAGTTGACCAACGCCGCCCTGGCCCGAGCCAAAGATCTATACGCAACACAAGGCATTGCCGAGAAAGATCTGCAGCAAGCGATGTCCGATCAGCAAAGCGCCGAAGGTGCGCTCAAGGCGGCGCGCGATGCGGTGCGAGTGTTCGGCAAAACGGAAGCGCAAATCGACGAGATCGTGGCGAAACGCAAAATCGATCCGGCGCTCGTCGTGCCGAGTCCCATTGCCGGGCGCGTCACAGCCCGCAATGCGCAGCCAGGCCTCCTTGTGCAACCCGGCAATGTTCCGGCGCCGTATTCGGTGGCGAACCTCTCGACCATGTGGATGCTGGCCTACGTGGCCGAAAGCGACAGTCCTTTATTTCACCTCGGGCAACAGGTGCGCGTGAAGGTCATGGCGTTTCCAGATCGCGACTTTGAAGCAACGATCACCAATATCGGCGCCACCGTCGATCCGGGAACCCATACGGTGCTGGTGCGCTCGGAGGTTCGCGATCCCAAGCACGAGTTGCGACCGGGGATGTTTGCTACGTATGTCATCCGTGTGGGCCGCCCGGTTAAAGGTACTGCATTGCCACTCAACGGTGTGGTGCGCGAGGGCGACGGCACGATGACAATTTGGGTCACCACGGACCGCAAGCATTTCACGCGGCGCATCGTCACTATCGGGATGCAGCAAGACGGGTTCGACCAGATTGTGGAGGGCCTCAAGCCCGGTGAGTTGGTCGTGAGTGACGGGGCCGTGTTCTTGAGCAACATGCTCAACGAGAGCGCGGAGTCCTAGAGCACCGGTCTGAGGAAACGCACGTGTTCAAAGGTCTACTCGCTTTTTGCCTTACGCGCCGGGCCGTGGTCCTGATGGGTCTGCTCGTCCTTCTCGGCGGCGGAATTATCGCGGTCAACAAACTCAACATCGAGGCCTACCCCAATCCTGCACCCGTGATCTTGGAAATCACAGCGCAGGCGCCAGGTCTGTCCGCCGAGGAGATGGAGCGGTACTACACGACGCCGATGGAAATCGGCCTGTACTCCACGCCCGGCATTGCAAACATACGGTCGACCTCGTTTTACGGTCTGTCGTTCGTGCGCGTGACCTTCAAGTACGGTGTCGACTACTTTTTTGCCTACACCCAG
>Ga0187769_10001785_pt1 | contig 12383 bp, 6 predicted proteins | sample 0116_SJ02_MP02_1_FD_133140 | JGI IMG/M metagenome (GOLD analysis project Ga0187769, IMG submission 133140) | Tropical peat soil microbial communities from peatlands in Department of Meta, Colombia - 0116_SJ02_MP02_10_MG | ecosystem: Environmental > Terrestrial > Soil > Wetlands > Peat | place... | reverse complement strand
CTCCCGGCGAATTCGAAGGGCTGGCTTCCTGGATGATCAGCTTGCTGGTCTTGGTCGGCGCAGGAGCTGGCGGGGCTGGCGCCTGCGTCTGCTGCTGAGCCTGGGTCGGGGCTGGGGGCGGAGCGTGCGGAGGGGAGGGGGGTTTGGTCACTGGCACGGTGACCACCTCGGTGTCCGGTTCGCTAAAGCTGGCGCCGCGGGGCACGATCCAAGTCTCGGCCTTCATCCCACTCGTGCTGCTGATGCGGGTCTCGATGCGGCTGGGATTGATGCCCTTTTCCTTAGCCAGGTACTCCTTGGCGCTGGCTGCGCGTTGGGCTGCCAGCTTCGTCGATTTCAGCTCCTTGGGGTCTGCAAAGCCGACGATCACGGCGCGCGAGTCGGTTTCACGTTGGAGCCGCTGGGCCACCTCATCGAGCGAGGTCTTGGCGGCAGGGTCCAGGCGGGCACTATTGCGCTTGGAGGCGATCTCACCCAGCTTGCTGGCCTGCGGCGGCGGAGGGGTCTGTGTTTCCGCTGCTTCTGGGGCGGGTGGCAGAGGCGTAGGCTCAGGCTGCACTGTGGGTGCCTGTCCCTGCTGCGGTACCGGCGGCGGCTGTTTCTTGAATGGGCAGCCGGAGAGGGACAGGACGAGAGCGGCGATCCCGATCAATGATATGTGGCGCTGCATCTTTCCTCTAGCTTACCTTGTTACCGCCTAGGCTGACCACTGTCGAGTTTCCAATTTCAGCGCCGTAAAGCCCAGACTAGATCATGGGACGGACGGCAACTTCCTGGCTCGCTTCCACCTCGGCGATAGAGAGCGGCAAGCGCAGCCGAAAGGTGGTGCCTTGTCCCTCGACGGATTCGTATTCCACTGAGCCGTTGTGCAATTGCATGACGCGGTAGGCCATGGCCAGACCAATACCGCTGCCGTTCTTCTTGGTGGTGAAATACAGGTTGAAAATCTTGTCGCGGACTTCCTGGGGAATTCCGGCGCCGCGATCGCGCACTTCGAGCAGGGCATCCTCGTCACCGCGGCTTCCCACCAGCGTCAGCTCACCGCCGCCCGGCATGGCCTGCACGCCGTTGAGCACGATGTTGAGCACAGCTTGTTTCACCAGGTCAGCGTCCACCTTGACGGGCAAGCGCACCTCGGCAAAGTCCCGCACGATGCTCACCCCATGGCGCTCGGCATCGGGCTGGGCCAGCACGACCACTTCGTCCACCAGCCGGCGCAGGTCGATGTCCGCCAGCCGCAGTTCTACCGGGCGAGTGAAGTCCACCAGCGTCTGTACCACGCGGTCCAGTCGCTGGATTTCGCTGCCGATTACGTCGATGTGTCGGCGCGTGTCGGGATCGAGCTGTTGCAGCTTCTGTCGCAGCACCTCCAGATGCACCACGATGGCGTTAATGGGATTCTTGACCTCATGGGCCACGCCCGAGGTCAGCCGGCCGATGGCGGCCAGACGGCGCGAGAGTTCGATCTCGTCCTCGATGCGCCGCACCGATTCAGCGTCCCGCAAGGTGAGGAGCGCTCCGATGCGCTCGCCCCGTTCTTCGATGAAGTCGAGCGAGACCTGCACGCGGGTGCCCGCATCGCTCTCCACTTCGCGGCCGGAGAGCGGCTGGTGACGCTCGAAGCAGCCAAGTACCAACCGGCCCAGGCGGGTGTCGTTGCCGAAAATCTCGGTAACGCTGTGGCCGAGCATCTCACCCCGCGGCTTGCCCACGAAGCCCTCGACCGAGGCGCTGACCAGTACCACGCGCCAGTCGCGGGTAAACAGCATCACCCCGTCCTGCAGATTGGCCATGATCTGGTCGAGGTTCTCCTTCAGGGCGGAGAAGACCTCCTTGACATCGCGCATCTGCCGGCCCAGGCGATCGATCTTGGTGGTAACCACGCCATACTCGTCGCTGCGCTGGCGTTCTTTGCCGCTGGGTTCCTGTCCCGCTGTCAGCAGGTCGAGGCGACGATTGATGGCTTCCAGCGGCTTTAGCGCCAGGTTGGAAAGGCTGGCGGCCAGCGCTAGTGAAACCACAATGGCTAACAGCGAGAATACGATCGAGGCTTTCAGTTGCGGCTGCAGCGTGTCCTTGAGGAAGGTGGTCGAAATGCCGATACGGATGGCTCCGAAAGGCTTCTTGTCGCGCTGCAACGGGACGCGCAGTTCATAGACCCGGGGAGCGCCGAACACGACCTCCATTTGCCGGCGGAAGGTGCCGTTGACCACCGCCAGCAGCTCCTCTCGCTGAGCCATGGTTTTGCCGATCTGGTCGGCATCGGTGTGCAGCAGCGCCCGCCCCTCGGCATCCACGATGGAAACGTCGTAGATCGTGGGCGAGTATCCGATCACCGATTGCAACAGCGAACTCAGTCCGCGATCGCGCTGCAACGCCTCTTGCACCACCGGGCGCAATGCTTCCGGATTGTCGAAGTCGACCTGGGAATTGCTGAGACTGGTCTGCAGAGCGTCGCGCGTGAGTTGGAAGACTTGGTGGCCGACGAAGTTGGCGCCCTCGTGGGCGTTGTTGAGTGCCTGCTGTACGATGCGGGAAATGTAGATAGTCGAGAACGTGGCTACGATGGCCACCACCATCCCGCTGATGGCAAGCACGAGCTTGGTTTTGAGGCGAACCCGCATGAGGATTGGGTAACCGGGTAATTTGATAATTGGGTAATTGCCCCATGGGCATCATCGCGCCTCAATTACCCAATTACACAATTACCCACTTACCCAATCCCACCCGTCTCCGCCGCGGCTTCCGTCATGGAGCCATATTCCTTCAACTTATTATGCAGCGTCTTCAGGCTGATGCCCAGAATTTCGGCGGCGCGGGTCTTGTTATTGTTGGTAGCTTCCAGGGTTTTCAGGATCAGCAGTTTCTCCGCCTCTTCCACGGTGGTGCCTACACCCAAGCGCACGGCGTTGGCCTCCTGCACCGCGGACCGGGGTGTGACGTTGCCGAAGGCTGGCGGCAGATGCTTCATCTCGACGCAGGAACCTTCGCACACGATCACGGCGCGCTCCAGCGTGTTGCGCAGCTCGCGCACATTGCCCGGCCAGGCGTAATTATGAAACAAATTCATCACCGTCTCAGCCACGCTGTTGACGTGCCGCTGGTGCTTGTTGTTGACGTCTGCCAGCAGGGCCTCGACCAGTTGCGGGATGTCTTCCTTGTGTTCGCGCAAGGGCGGCATGTGGATGTTGAAGACGTTCAAGCGGTAATACAGGTCGTTGCGCAATTGGCCGTTCGCCACCGCTTCTTCCGGAACCTTGTTGGTGGCGGCCAGCACGCGCACATCCACCTCGGTCTCCACCTTGCTGCCCAGACGGCGGAGCTTGCGGTCTTCCAGGACGCGCAGTAGCTTGGCTTGCGTGGCCACCGGCATCTCGCCGATCTCATCCAGCAGCAGGGTGCCCTCCTCGGCCAGTTCGAAGCAGCCGGCCCGGCGCTCGAGAGCCCCGGTAAACGCCCCCTTTTCGTGACCGAAGATTTCGCTCTCGATCAGAGTTTCTGGGATGGCGGAACAGTTGATGGCGACGAAGGGTTTCGTCTTGCGCGGACTCAGGTTGTGGATGGTGCGCGCCACCAGCTCTTTGCCGGTGCCACTCTCCCCGGTGATCAGTACCGAGGCGGTCGAAGGCGCTACCTGATCGACCAGGCGAAAAATCTCCTGCATTTTCTTGGAAGCTCCCACCAGCGAGCCCAACACGCCGGTATCGCGCAACTTGCGGCGCGTGACTTCCAGCTCGACGGACGTTTCCCGCAGCCGCGCGGCATTTTGCAGGATGTTGCGCAGGCGCTGCACGTCCACCGGCTTTTGGATGTAATCGTAGGCCCCCATCTTCATGGCCTGCACCGCGGAGTCCACGCTGCCTTGGGCGGTCAGCAGAATGACAGCCACCGTCTGCGGCTGCTCCGCCAACTGTTCCAGCAAGGCCATGCCGTCCAGGCGGGGCATCTTCAGATCAGTAATGATGAGATCGGGGCCCCAGGCAGCGGCCTTTTCCAATCCCTCTAGACCATCGCGAGCAGTTTCGGTGCGATAGCCCCAGGCGGCGATCAGTTCGGCCAACCCTGTGCGTTCGTTTTCTTCGTCATCGACGATGAGGATCTTTTCCTGGCTCATGTGCTTGGACCTAATTATCGAAGCCAGCCCGCCTATCCCGCAAGCCGTAAAACCCCTGAATACCGGATTAGGATGCCAAGAGGGCCGCGGCAGTACATTGCTGCTTCCTTCGCGGACCACTCCCTGCGGATCGCGCACGGGGTGGGGTTGCACTTAGGCACGTGGGTAATTTATCTCCCGGCTTTCCCATCCTGAAGGACGCTGCAGCAGGAGCACTGATCATCTCCAGCGGCAAGACTGTCAAGCTACACAGTAGCATGCGGATGTTGGTGCGCGTAGCCAACCAGTAAACCAAATATTACAGTTGACTTTTCGCTCCGACCGAATCACGTGTACAATCAGCGATTGGCCAGAGCGTGTCTCTCCGCTCGGTCCGGCCGCAGTCTCTCAGGTCTCGTAGTTGTACTAAAAATCGGGGAGGTAAGATTATGTCCCTACGCAACGAGGTGAACTCCCGCCGCGTGCTGCTGCTGGCGGTCTTGGTAGGTGCGGTTGCAATCTGCGTGATGGCAACGGCCCAGGCACAAGATAATCCACAACCCAAAGCCGAGATTTTTGGTGGATACGCCTTCCTTCATCCCGGCGTTAACGTGAACGGCACTTCTGCGAACCTGGAGAATGTGCCGGCCGGATGGGGCGCCGCCGCCACGTTCAATTTCGTACGTCACTTAGGCGTCACAGCCGATTTCGGCGGTCATTATCGCACCTTCAATACAGGCGACCCATTCGTGGGTGGCACCAACATTCACCTCGGTACCATCATGTTCGGACCCCACGTCGAATTCCGCACGGCGCACTTCACGCCCTTCGCGGAAGGGCTGTTCGGACTCCACCGAGTGGCGCCACAGAACGCAGGCGTTTCAGCGGACAATGCCTTCGGCGAGGCGGTCGGGGGTGGCTTGGATGCGCACATCTCCCGACATTTAGATCTGCGCCTGGCGCAGGTGGACTACATTCATTCCAAGCACACTTTCGACTCAGACAACTTTAGCTTCAATAGCATCCGCTATCGCGCCGGCGTTAACATCCTGCTAGGCGTGGCGCCCCCTGGACCTCCGCCCGGCGCCAGTTGCGGCGTGGAGCCGACCGAGGTCTATGCCGGCCAGCCCATTTCTGCCACCGCCCGCGCCATGAACTTCAACCCCAAGCGCACGCTCAGCTATAGCTGGACTGGGAGCGGGGGCAAGATCAGTGGTAAGGATGCCACGACCAGTGTCGATACTACGGGCATGAGTCCTGGCAGCTATACCGTCGGGGCTACCATCACCGACGGCAAAAAGGGACAAGCAAGCTGCCAGTCCAGCTTCACCATCAAGGAGCGGCCCAAGAACCCGCCACGGATCTCCTGCTCGGCTAGCCCGGCTACCGTGCAGGCAGGAACGCCCTCAACCATCACTTGTAACTGCAGCAGTCCGGACAACGCTCCTGATTATCCGGTGACCACCAGCATCAGTAACTGGTCGGCCACGGGAGGCAGGATCAGCGGCACCGGCAACACCGCCACTCTGGACACCACCGGCGCCTCGGCGGGTCCCATTACCGCCACCGCCAGCTGCACCGATAGCCGCGGCTTGAGCTCCCGGGCCACCGCCTCGGTGAACGTGGAGGTGCCGCCTCCACCGCCGCAAGCCAGCAAGCTGAATGAGATTACCTTCAAGCGCAACAGCGCTCGCGTGGACAATACCGCCAAGGCCATCCTCGACGACGTGGCCCTGCGGCTGCAGCGCGACGCGGACGCGCGCGCGGTGATCGTCGGCTTTGCTGATCCCAAGGAGCTGAAGCCGACAACTCTGGCAGCGCAACGCGCGGCCAACGCCAAGGAGTACCTCAGCAAGGAGAAGGGTATCGATCCCGGCCGCATCGAAACTCGCACCGGCAGCGGTGGCGGGATGAAGGCGGAGATTTGGATCGTGCCCGCCGGAGCCAGCTTCAATGAACCGGGAACCCAGGTGGTCACCGTGCCGCCGACCAAGGCCCCCTATGGTCGGCACGCCGCGCCCACCCGCCGGCCCACGAAGAAGAAGGCTCCGAGCCAATAACACGAACAGTAGTTAGGATTAGGGCCGGTCTCGACGACCGGCCCTTTTTGTCGGTGTCGGCGCTTCCTTGTCATCCCTACGGGTCACACACCTTCGTGACTTGTACAGCTACTACCTTTGAGTCGATTGTTAGGTATAAATCAGACGCCGCAGGTCAAAATGCTTGCGTCCGTCGGTCCTGCTGAGACAATGCACCCTGCCCAGCGGATGTCTCGTAAGGATGATGTCTAAGGAACTGAAAACACTGACTGAACGCCTCTTCCGTGGGTCCGGCGCTCACTTGGCCCCAACGAGTGAGGACGAACGCCAAGTGTCGATGCCGAGAACAGCGGCAGCGTTCATTCTCCTGACGGCTTCCTTGGGAGCGGCCATCGTCGCCCACGCCCTGCTGCATTGGCAGGTCACCGATCCGTTACGCTTCATCTGCTATCTCCTGTTGGCGCTTCTGGCCGCCCAATTGAAAGTCGTGCTGCCCGGCATCGACGGTGTTATGTCGGTGGGTTTCCTCTTCATCCTGATTGGCGCGCTGGAGTTGTCGTTCCCAGAGACGCTGGCGATCGGCTGCCTGTCGATGCTGGTGCAGAGCGTGCGGAACCTGAAACATCGGCCTCAGCCGGTCAGGGTTCTCTTCAACGTGTTCGGCATGAAGGCACCCGCCGTCGCTCTGTGCTTCTACACCTTCCGACGCCTCGCCCCTGTCCTCCACTACAGTGTGCCCCTGCTGCTGATTGCGGCCGCATGCGCCTACTTCCTCAGTAACACCATCCCGGTGGCCATTGTCATCTCCCTAACCGAGGGCAAACCATTCCGCAAGGTCTGGGCCGACTGCTACTTTTGGTCGTTTCCCCACTACCTGATGGGAGCTGGCATCGTCGGCCTGGTGAGCGCTCTCAATCGCTGGTTGGGCTGGCAGGCCTCCTTCTTGGTGCTGCCCATCATGTACTGGATCTACCGCTCCTATCGTCTGTATCTGGGGCGGCTAGAGGATGAAAAGCGGCACGTGGAAGAGATGGCGGCGCTGCACCTGCGCACCATCGAAGCCTTGGCCCTGGCCATCGAGGCCAAAGACCACACCACCCATGACCACCTGCAACGGGTTCGGGTGTATGCCGTAGAAATTGGCAAGGAATTGGAGTTGAACGAAGGAGAGGTCGAGGCGCTACGTGCTGCCGCGCTGCTGCATGACATCGGCAAGCTGGCCGTGCCCGAGCACATCATTAGCAAGCCCGGCCGCCTGACTCCGGAAGAATTCGAAAAGATGAAGATTCACCCGGTAGTGGGAGCGGAGATCCTCAAGCACGTCGGTTTCCCCTACCCGGTGGTGCCCATCGTGCGCGGCCACCACGAGAAGTGGAACGGCAGCGGCTACCCCGACGGGCTGAAGGGGAACGAAATCCCAATCGGGGCACGCATCTTGACTGCCGTAGATTGCCTGGACGCGCTGGCCACCGACCGCCAGTATCGCCGCGCCTTGCCCCTCGACCAGGCCATGGAGTATGTGGCCAGCGCCGCCGGCACGGAGTTCGACCCCCGCGTGGTGGATGTGCTGAAGCGGCGCTACATCGAACTGGAGCGCTTGGCGCAGAGCACTTCCTCCGAACCCATGGAGTCACGTCTTCCAATCGACGTCAAGGTGGAGCGCGGCCTGGAGCCTTCCGCCGGTTTTGAACGCACCACCCCAGCGGCCTCGACCGGCGACTCCGAGAGCTTCCTCAGTTCCATTGCCTCTGCTCGCCAGGAAGCGCAAACCCTGTTCGAACTCAGCCACGATCTGGGCAATTCCCTCAGCCTCGACGAAACTTTGTCCGTGCTCTCGGTGCGGTTGCGAAAACTAGTACCTTACGATTCTGTTGCCATGTACCTGTGCCGGGGCAACAAACTGCTGCCGCAGTATGTGAGTGGCGACAACTTCCGGCTTTTCTCCGCGCTTGAGATCCCCATGGGCGAGGGCGTGTCGGGATGGGTAGCGCAACACCGCAAGCCCATCGTCAACGGCAATCCTTCGGTCGAGCCCGGGTACCTAAACGACGAAACTAAGTTCAGCACTCTGCACTCAGCCTTGGCGGTGCCGTTGGAGGGGGTGAACGACGTGGTGGGCGTGCTTACGCTGTACAAAGCAGAGCGTGACTTCTTCACCACGGACCATCTGCGGGTGCTGCTGGCCATCGCTTCCAAAGTCGGCATCTGCATCGAGAATGCGCTAAAGTTTCAGCAAGTGGAGAATTCAGCCACCACCGATTTTCTTACCGGCCTGCCCAATGCTCGCTCCCTGTTTCTGCACTTGGACCGCGAACTAGCGCGTTGCCGGCGTACCAATAGCCCGCTGGCAGTAATGGTCTGCGACTTGGACGGCTTCAAACAGATCAATGACCGCTTCGGCCACCTGGAAGGCAACAAGGTGCTGCGCCTGTTCGCCGATTTTGCCAAAAGCGTCTGCCGCGAGTACGACTACGTAGCCCGCATGGGCGGTGACGAATTCGTGATCGTCGCCCCCGGGCTAACTCCCAAAGCGGCGGAGGAGAAAAGCGCCCGCCTGCTCTCCCGGGCGCAGGAAGCCGGACGCCAGGTTTGTGGCCACGACTTTCTCTCGCTCAGCATCGGCTGCGCCTTCTATCCCGAGGCCGGCTGCGACGCCGAGCAGTTGCTTACCGAAGCCGACCGCAAAATGTATATAATTAAGCAGGAGCACCACGGGCAGGTAGAAAGCTTGGAAAACCTCCAAGCGTCCCCTCTCATCGCAAAATAGCCTCGAACAGCCAGGATCTTGCTTCATCTGGAGCGATCACCCTATTGGAACGATTTATTGTGCGGCTGCACTCGGCTAGCTGCCGATTTCGATAGAGCTGGTTTATCTGGGAGTGTGCGCACGGTCGAAAGGCCGGATCGCCGTTAGCATCAGTTCGCATCGTCCTGAGCTATAGCAATTACCGGCCTTCGTTTATGGTATGCATAGCGTCACTACTTTCATGTGAGCCTGTGATCTCGCGCTCTTTAGGCGGCTTAGCTGCCCCAGCTTGCGTCGCCTGCCTTGGTGTTCGTCTTTACCGTCACGGGAGTTCTCCTTTTCATCAGTTTGTGTCTTGGTTACTTCCGTCTTTCCGACTTACTTGCGACATCTTGACTTATAGCAACGCCTGTGCCAGACGGGTGGGCGTCCTTAGCCTGCCCTGGCAGTCGTCGTATCCTCTAGAAAACAAATGGGACATACGGTCAGGAAGGGAGTGAGGTAGCCAGGTGCACAGGCGTGCTTTCGTGCGTCGACCTAACCTTGCTGTTAGTGACCTAGCGTTTTTGTTAGGGGCACGTGGCAGCGCCGTAGCCATTTCCCACTTGCACCTGGCATGAATTTGCTATATACTGTATTTGGGTGTTATCCAAGAGATAACACTGGCGGATCGCCGCTCTTTGAGATTGGGGCCGGAAAGACCGCAGGAATTGCACGTAAGTCCTTTGCGGAACTGTTCTTGCGGGTAAGTTCTTTGTTTCGCCTGTTCTCGACTGTTAGCTCACTGTATACAGTCCGTAATCTGTTGATTCTATTGGAGGACAGGGATGGGGGTGGGGCTGGCGTCGGAGTAAACATGGCGGCATGGCGCGGGGTCGGCAGCCGCACACGGGGTCAGGCCTGTCCCGACTCCAGCGTAGTGAGTACCTCATCATCCACGTTCCACTGTTTGAGGATGCGGATGATGGTTCGCCTGGTGTAGCCGGCGCGCATCAGAGAGCGGAAGACACGGGCTGCCTCTTTGGCATCGGCTGGCTTTTTCAAGCGTTTGCGGCGGAGGTATTCGCGGGCGAGCTTCTCCTCGTCGGTGGAGGCGTAGGCGGAGCCAACGGCCTTGGTGATCAGCTCCGCGTGGACGCCCCGCGCCTTCAGGTCGGAAACCACGCGCAACCGACCGAACTTCTCATTTTCTTTGCGATAGGAGGAATAGGCAGCGGCGTAGGCGGAATCGTCCAGATATTTCTGGTCCTTCAAGCGTGCGACCACCGCTTCGACCATCGCTTCACTTTCCTCGCCTGCCGGCAGGCGTTGCCGCAGCAACCGCTTAAGTTCAGCCACGCTCCGCATCTTCCGCGCGAGCGCGCCGACGGCATATTCGTAGAGCGTGGATTGGTTGTAGGCTTTGCGGTGGGGGAATGGCACGAGGCCATTTCACCACAGAGACGCCGAGACGCGGAAAAAATCAGAGGTTGTAGCGTCAAGCTCAAGCCAACAGCTAACAGCTTGGAGCCAAAGGCGCGCTTACCGTCCGTAGCCGGCGCGCTGCATTTCGTCGCGGGCGGCGTCAGCGGTGGAAGCGATGCCCTGAACTCGCAGCTTGAAGTCGTCGGGGTTGGAGGCGGTCTCCATGGCGATCTCGAAGGAGATCAAGCCCTGCATGTAGAGGTCGTAGAGAGACTGGTCGAAGGTCTGCATCCCGTACTGCGAGGTCCCGGTAGATAGAGCTTCCTTAATATGGCGTGTCCGCTCTGGCGTGACGATGCACTCCTTGATGTAGGCGGTGCTGATCAGGATCTCAACCGCAGGCACGCGTCCCGGGCCATCACAACGTCTCACCAGACGCTGGCTGATGACGGCCTTCAGCGTAGCCGCCATTTGCAGCCGCACTTGCTTCTGTTCCGAAGGCGGGAAAACCGCGATGATGCGGTTCACGGTCTCTACCGCGTCCAGGGTGTGGAGAGTGGAGAGGACCAGGTGGCCGGTTTCGGCGGCTAACAAGGCAGTGCTGATGGTTTCAATGTCGCGCATCTCGCCCACCAGGATGGTGTCGGGGTCCTGGCGGAGGCTGGCGCGCAGTGCCGAAGCGAACGACGGTGTGTCCACCTCGACCTCGCGCTGGTTGACGAAGCCCTTCTTGTCGCGATGCAGGAACTCGATCGGGTCCTCGATGGTGATGATGTGCTCCGGCCGGGCGGAGTTGATGCGGTCGATCATTGCCGCCAGGGTCGTGGACTTGCCAGAGCCGGTGATGCCGGTGACTAACACCAGCCCGCGTTGCTCGTCGCAGATCTTCTCTACGATTGGCGGCAAGTGCAGCTCGTCCAGCGGCAGGATCTTGGTGGGGATCACGCGAAAGGCGATGCCCACGTTGCCGCGCTGTTGGTAGACGTTGACACGGAAGCGTCCCAGGCCGGCCACGCCGTAGGCCAAATCGAGTTCCGCATTCTCCTTGAATTTCTGCTTCTGCCGGTTCGACATCATGCTGAAGGCCATGTTCAGCATGTCTTCGGCGGAAACGCGGGGAAGGTCGGAAAGCGCCACCAACTCCCCATCCACACGGATGTGGGGATAATTGCCCACCTTCAGGTGGAGGTCGGAAGCCTTGCGCTCAATGGCAGTGCGCAGCAGTTCGTCTACGTGCATGACTTGCCTTGTCGGGCTGAAACTAACACGAAAGGGAAGCGGCGGATAGTAACCATAGGGCCGCGTACTTCGGAGTCTGAAGAGCCGATCCGGGCATCTGCTTGATAGGGAAGGTCATGGGGGACTGGAAGAGAGGACCGCGAGTGGTAATCGTTGGGGGCGGATTTGGCGGCCTCTACTGCGCCCGTGCCCTGGCTGGCGAACCGGTGCGCATCACGCTGGTGGACCGCAAGAACCACCATACTTTCCAACCGCTGCTCTATCAGGTGGCTACGGCTGCGCTCTCGCCCGGCGATATCGCTTCGCCCGTCCGTTCCATCCTTCGAAGGTTTGAGAATGTGGAAGTCCTGCTCGGCGAGGTGGTGGGATTCGAGCTCGCCCAGCGGCAAGTCCTGCTCAAAGACGACGGCGGACGCCTCGAATATGACTACCTCGTAGTCGCGGCAGGTGCGCAGCACTCCTATTTCGGGCACGACGACTGGGAACCTCTCGCACCGGGCCTGAAGACTATCGAGGATGCGCTGGAGATTCGCCGGCGCGTGCTGCTGGCCTATGAGACGGCAGAACGCCAAGCAGCGTTGGGCAACGATCCTGGGCCGCTGAATTTTGTCATCGTGGGCGGCGGTCCTACCGGCGTGGAACTGGCCGGAGCCATCGCCGAGATCGCCGCGCGCACGCTGGTCAAGGACTTCCGAAATATCCAGACTACGCGCTCTCGCGTGCTGCTGCTGGAAGGCGCTCCGCGCGTGCTGCCGACGTATCCCGAGGATCTATCGCACAAGGCGGAGCAGCAGCTCCGCCGCCTGTGCGTGGAAGTGCGGACTAACGCCATGGTCACCGCCGTGGAGCCGGGGAGAATCCG
>Ga0187769_10001783_pt1 | contig 12389 bp, 12 predicted proteins | sample 0116_SJ02_MP02_1_FD_133140 | JGI IMG/M metagenome (GOLD analysis project Ga0187769, IMG submission 133140) | Tropical peat soil microbial communities from peatlands in Department of Meta, Colombia - 0116_SJ02_MP02_10_MG | ecosystem: Environmental > Terrestrial > Soil > Wetlands > Peat | place... | reverse complement strand
GTCACCACGCCGACAAGACATCCCTCCCGCGCCACGATCGGCATGCCGCGCAGCAAACCGAAACCGGATTCCACGCGGCCCATGTGACCGGCTAATTCGCTGACCGTCATCTCCGGCGGAACGGTAGTGACCTCCGGCCGCATGAGGTCTGCCACGCGCACGGCTTTCAGGATGGCGGGCTCGTAGCCGCCCGGAACGGTCAGCCCACGGCTCGACATTTTCTGGGTCATGATCGAATCGGGCAGCAGCGCGTACGCCACCGCGTCCGCCACGACGCACACCAGTATGATCGGCAACAGCGCGTGAAAATCGTGAGTGGTCTCGAACGCGCACACCATGAACGTAAACGTCGCGCGCGCCGACGCGCACAAGAGCGCACCCATGGCTGCGATCGCGTAAGCGGCGGGAACAAGATGCGCTCCGGGAACGATCCGGTTCACTACCACAGCGAACGTGCTTCCCAGCGCCGCGCTGATCATAAACATTGGCGCGAGCGTGCCACCGGAAGTTCCCGATCCCAGCGAGAGCAGCACCACGAACGCCTTGAAAAACAGAACCAGCAACAGCGCCCCCAGAAGCAAGCGCGCATTCAAGACATCTTCAATCGTGTCATAGCCGGAGCCGAGCACCCGCGGAAAGAGAAAGCCGACAATGCCCAGGCCGAGCGCACCGACTGCAGGATGCAAAAAGCTCGACACCGATTTCCAGTGATCGAAGAGCTCTTCCAGCTTCTTGAGCGCGACAGAAAACCCCACGGCAGCAAGCCCGCAAAGCAGGCCCAGCGCCAGATAGAACGGCAAGCCGGACGCAAAGTGGTAGTCGATCTCGCCGATGTGAAACATCGGGCCCTTGCCGAAGAGCGCCAGCCGGACCGCAACGGCCATTACACTCGCGAGGACCACAGGAATAAACGAGCGCGCTTGAAATTCAAACAGCAATAACTCAATTGCAAGAAGTATGCCTGTAAGGGGCGCGTTGAACGTGGCCGCGAGGCCGGCGCCTCCACCGCAGGCGAGCAGAACTTTCCGCTCAGTAGCCGTGGTCGAGAACAACTGGCCGATGAGAGAACCGAAGGCGCCGCCAGTTTGAATGATCGGCCCTTCCGCGCCAAACGGTCCGCCGGTACCGATGGCGATCGCCGCCGAGAGCGGCTTCAGAATCGCAATTTTTGCCTCGATGCGGCTGCGTGAAGTTAGCACCGCTTCCATCGCTTCCGGAATTCCGTGGCCGCGAATCTTCTCCGAGCCGTACTTCGCCATCAATCCCACCAGCAGCCCCCCGACAACGGGAACGCTGATGGCCCACATGCCGAGGTGATTTGCCTGAGGACTGCGGAAGTGAAACGACCAGACGTGGTAGAACGCGAGATTCGTGCAGAGGCCAATCAAACTGTATAAGAGGAAGGCGATGCCCCCGGTGCAGACTCCGATGAACGCAGCCACCAGGCACACGAACCCTAGCCTGTATGTCACTGGTTCTCGGGGCGCAGTGCCGATTGCAGTTGTGGAATTTTCTCTCATCATCTTCAAAGGTTATGGCGGTTATGAAAAAACGCGGCGAGTGGCTTCGCGAGTCGTTCAGGCGCCTGACTTGCCGCGAGCGTGACGGCTCACGGCCGACTCTTGCGCGGAAGCGATCACGTCGCTGAGCGCGCGCACCAGAGCCGGCGCCGTGTTGCGGAGATCCGCAATGCGCCGGCTCGCCAGCCGCGCGAGAACCCGCTCTCCTCGTTGCGTCAGACTGAGCAGGACGTGCCGGCGGTCGGTCTTGGACCGCTGGCGCCGGATGAGGCCGTGCTCTTCAAGGCGATCGGCCAGTTCGACGGCGCTGTGATGGCGAACCTGCAGGCGCTCGGCGAGCGTCTGGATCGAGGGCTCGCGCCCCGGCGGCAGGCCGCGCAGCGCGAGAAGTAATTGATATTGCTGCGGCTCAAGGCCCGCGCTGCGCGCATCTTGTTCCGCGTTCGTCAAATAGCGGCGAATCAGGTAGCGGAATTCCGCCAGCGACTGGTATTCTGGTGCCGTCATCTTTTTCTGCATCATTGTGCCCTGTCGTCATTATATCGCAGAACGATACAAATGGGGTCCAGGAGTTGCAAATGAAAGCTCCCGTCGCGGGAGCTGAATGCAGCCACGCCATCCGTTGACAGTTTCTCGAAAGATCCTGTTGAAGGTCATTCCGAGCCCCGACGATTCTAATCGGGGCGAGGAATCTCTCTTCCCCGAAAAATCCAGACTTAGGAGAGATTCCTCGCTCGACGTGCGGACATGCGTCGCAGCACGGCTGAGCTGGTCAATTCGCGGATCGCATCGGCCGCAACCCATCGCGCGGCGGCAGCCTCCTGCCGCGCAATTCTCCGTGCGGCGCGCAGCGCCTCGCGATGGAGCGCGAAATTACGTTTCCCGATTTGCCGCAGCGCCCAATTTACCGCCATCTTGACGAAGTGGCGCTCGTCGGAAGCCTCTTGCTCAATGCGCCGAAGAAGCGGCTGAAACTTCGCGTCGGCGGCCCGCCTGTCGTGAAGTGCGAGATACGCCATTTGCGAGAATCCCGCACGCTTCGTGAACTCCGGTTTGCGGCGACTCCACGCGACGCATATTCCCCAAGCGTGCGGAGTGTAGAGAAACAGATAGCGGCAGGCGCAGTCCACCAGGTCCCAGGAATCGAACGCGCGCGCCCAGCTCTCCATCTGCGCTCGCGTGACGCGCACGGGCTCGTCCACCAGACACGCCAGCAATCTCGCACCGTGCCTGCCGCTGGCCCACAACTCGCCCGCAAGACCGTGGTTGCGGCCAATCGCACGCGCCATGCGATGCAGGACCGGGCCCGTCACGCATTGTGAGGCGAGCTGCAATAGAACCTCGCTGGCATTTGGCGTTTCTTTTTGATTTGCGCGTTTCACGGCGTCAGAACTGTTTGTCGGAATCCAGCAGCAAGGTCACCGGGCCGTCGTTGATTGATTCCACTTCCATGTGCGCTTGAAAGACGCCCGTCGCGACGGTGACGCCCAGCGCGCGAAGAGCGGCAACGTACCCTTCATAAAGCTGCTTGGCGTGCTCGGGCGATGCGGCTTCGACGTACGAAGGACGTCGGCCCCCACGCGCGTCTCCATACAGCGTGAATTGCGAGACGACCAGCGCCGCGCCCCGCGTCTCGATGAGCGACCGATTCATCTTGCCCTGTTCGTCACTGAAAACTCGGAGATGAACTGTCTTTTCCGCCAGAGCCCTCGCCGCCTCGGTTTTGTCGCTTCGCCCCACGCCCAGCAGCACGAGCAAGCCCGCACCGATCTCCCCTGCGATGTTCCCCTCGACTCGCACGCGGGCTTCGCGAACTCGTTGCACCACGGCTCGCATCGATCCCTCCTCGACCCGCGATTCTACCGCGAAGACACTCGGTGCCGCCCCGCGGATTGGCCGATCGCGGGGCGCGACTTCCCTGTTTGCATGCGGGCGAAACTGTGTTAGAAAACGTCTAGCCACCGGGTACCAGGCGCACCTTGAAACTTGCACTGATCGGCACGCACGGCGTTGGCAAGACCACGCTTGCCTATGAGGTCTGTTCCCTCCTCAAGAAAGCGAGCCACAATATCGAATTGGTGACCGAAGTGGCGCGGCGCTCGCCGCTGCCGGTCAATGAAGCGACCACGCTCGAAGGCCAACTTTGGATTCTTCACGCACAGATTGCCGCGGAGCTGGACGCCGCGGCGCGCTCGCCGCACGTGATTTGCGACCGCAGCGTCCTCGACAACTACTGCTATCTCGTCAACAAATTCGGCCGCCAGCCGCAGCTCGAGCAATGGCTGTCCTGGTGGATGGGCACCTATTCGCTGCTGGTCGCGGTCCCGCCGATGGCCGACGGCATCCCTCCCGACGGTTTCCGCTCTGAGAATCTCGAATTCCAACATCGCATCCACGAATTGCTCGGCGAGGTGCTGGCGGAATCGCCGTTCGACCGGCTGTCCGACCGCGTCGTGTGGCTGGAGCGCCGCGAGCGCCGCGTCTGGGGAGAACTTATTTTCGCGGCTGCGGCGCCGCTCGTGCGCACGACCGAGTACGTGCGGGTGGCCGCGGCGCGTTAGAGATTTCCATTCCCCGCACGATTTCCACGACCATTCACCGGCGCCGCTTGATCGCGTCAACGCTCTGGCGTGCGCGCTTCCTCACGCGCGGTGGGCGCTGGCATCGAGGGCAGAAATAACTGCTGCGTCCCGCCACAATGACCCGCCGAATCTTTGCCGCGCAGCGCGCGCACGGCTTCCCTTCCCGCTGATAGACGCGGTGGCGCAGCTGGAAGCGGCCGGGGCTCCCTTCGGCGTCCACGTAATCCGAAACGGAAGAACCGCGCAGGCGAATCGCGGTCTGGAGAACAGTGCGAACCTCGCGATGGAGCGCGCGGAGTTGTTTGCGTGTCAGAAGATCTGCCTGCCGCGCGGGATGGATGCGCGCGTGCCAGAGACTCTCATCGGCATAGATATTTCCCATCCCTCGCAAAGCGTGTTGGTCGAGCAACAAGGCCTTGATGCGCGCGTGGCGCACTCCCATGCGCCGCGCGAACTCGGCTTCTGTGATTTCCAGCGGATCGGCGCCCAGGCGGTCGCGGAATTCGCCAATCCGCGAATCCGCAACGACCAGGATGCGGCCGAAGCGGCGAATATCCGTGTAGCGCAGCTCACGGCTATCATCGAGAAAGAAGATTGCATGGGTGTGTGGCGGCGCGGAATCGGCTGCGGGGCGGACGGTGAGCTGGCCGGTCATGCCGAGGTGAACGAGCAAATGCATGCGCACGCCAGCACTCGTGACCTTACTTGCAACGTCGCTCGCTGTAGCGCTCGCAGCCGGATTGCTCCGCAATAGCGCGAAGACGATGAACTTGCCGTGGCGCGTGACGCTTTCGATGCGGCATCCAGGCAATGATTCGCCAAGCTGAACGGGATCGTCGATGAAGTCTGTCTTGCCGAGGCGAACATCGAGAATTCTGCGGCCCGGCAGCAATCGTTGAAGGCCGCGAACGATCGTCTCGACTTCTGGGAGCTCGGGCATCGGAATCGAAGCGGACAAAATAACACGGCGGCGCGACGAAGAGAGCCTCGACGAAAAAACGACAGAAAGATGCGGCGCGCTGGTCAGCGACTTATTTCTCAGCTTGCTGACTACTCCGCAGAATGTCATCCCGAGCGTAGCGAGGAATCTCACTTCCGCGCGAAACTCGAGAGAGAAGAGAGATTCCTCGTCGCTTCGCTCCTCGGAACGACCGACTAAGGGAGCGCTCATCAAATATGTGGGAAAGCGGACTTACGGCAGAGGCATGCCCGGCGTCGCGACGATGCCCGCCATGCGCAGAATTTCCTCGTATTCCGCGTCCGTGACGGCCGTGATGATCCGCCGCACGTTCTTGAGGAACTTCACCTTGCGCAATGCAGGATTGGCGCGCAGTTCAAGCAGCGACACCTGGCGCGGCAAGCGCTCGATGGAGCGCAAATCGGCCACCAACGCCTTGCCTTCCGGATCGTTCGGGTCGGGATACGGATTGCGGGTGACCTCAGCGAGTGCGTAGAGAGACCGCTCCGGGGCAAAGTGGTAGCACAGGACTCGGTCGCCCTTGCGCACCTGCTTGAGCTGCCTCACGATGTCCGGCCTCGCCCCTGCACCCCGCCACATCTCCTTGCCCTTCACGAAAAGGGTGTCCCAGTGGTAGTAGTGCGGGTCAACCGAAAACAACCAGTACTGCCTCTTGGCAGGCTGGCGAATCACGCTCAAACCGTGCCTCCCCCCCGGTTCGCTACGTCCGGTGGCTGCGACGGGCGTCATGTTTGGGCGGACACTATACATGGGTCTCATTGTGGAAATCCAAATAATTAGACGCCTACAATGACACGGAAGTTGCAGAAGAGCAAGAATACAAAGGAATTTTGTGGGTACTAGTACTCCATTAGGCGTCAACCCAGATGTCTTCGCCACGGACTTGGAGGGGGTAACATTGCACTCCAACGGATGGATTCGAGGCCAGCTTGCCTGTAGTGACGTCGTACTGCCAGCCATGCCAGGGGCACGTAACGATTTTACCCGTAAGCTCGCCTTGTCCCAGCGGGCCGCCGCGATGCATGCAGGTGTTATTGATGGCAAAGAACTCACCGTCCACGTTAGCGATCGCAAGCGTCTTGCCGTCCACTTGGAACTCGCGGACGGAGCCTACGGGGATTTCGTCAGTCTTTGCGGCACGCATCAAGGCCATTGCTTCGCTCCTGGCTGAGAGAAGTGCGCAACCAATCGAGACTGCAACGAGCGCAACTACCGCGGCGAAGGCGTCTCGGCGACCATCACACTGCGCTTGAAATGTTCCACCATCTCGGGACGCAGCCGGACCTCGGTCGGCCGCTTCGCCAAGGACATCTGGTCGATCTTGTCCTGGAGCTTTAGCAGCGCATAGAAGAGCGCCTCGGGCCGCGGCGGGCATCCGATGACGTAGACGTCCACGGGCACGATCTTGTCCACGCCCTGCAGGACCGGGTAAGTATTGAACGGTCCACCGACGCTCGAGCAGGCGCCCATGGAAATGCACCACTTCGGGTCCGGCATCTGATCCCACACGCGCTTCAGAACGGGCGCCATTTTCAGCGTCACCGTGCCGGAGACGATCATCAAGTCCGCCTGGCGCGGCGACGGTCGAAACACCTCTGCGCCGAAACGCGCGATATCAAAGCGCGAAGTCGTCGAGGCGATCATCTCGATGGCGCAACACGCGAGGCCGAACGTCAGCGGCCAAATGGCGGACTTGCGCGCCCAATTGAAGACATAGTCCACCGAGCTAATCAGGAAATTCTTCTCAAAACGCTGGTCGAGTACGCCCATGAGGCCTCCGAATGGCCGGCGAAAGAGCGAGTATAACTACGGTCTGCAAATGCGTCAAACGAGGTCACAATTGCCCGTGTGAGTCAGTTTGGGATCCACCCCGCCTTGACGAGCATTTCCAGCGCAACATCGGTCAGCGGGCGATTCTCGTTGGAGACAGAAAAGTCCACCAAGCGCGAGCGATCTAGAATGACATCCAATTCTGAGACTCGGGCGACATATTCCTGCCGCGAAATCCCTGCCTCACGCGACTCTATACGCCGCCTCATTGTTTCGGTTCTCGCGATGAGGCGGCAGACCACTGTGTTCGCGGCCGCAAAAATCCCGCGACACAGATTGAGTTGAGCTTCGTCCTCGATCGCGCGAGCCAGCAAGAATCGTTGCACTCCAAGGGCAGCATAGTTCCTGCGGATGGACCGCAAATTTTCGTACATCACTGCATCGGTGACGGCTCCGGCGGGAAGACAAGCAAGGCCGAGGGCATCCAGGTCGATTGCGGCATGGACGATCTGGCGCATGGACAGAATATCAGAAGCTTCACCTAGGACAGCTGTCTTGCCAGCCCCCATGGAGCCGGTGATGACGAGCAGCGACTCCGTAGACCCTCCGTCGCGCTTGGATCGTTCCATGGATTCTCGGACAGATTCTACCCAGTGTTTCCTCCCAGAGCGAAACTGTTTGTCGGCTTCGTCCGCCGGGGCAGGCTGCTCGGAGTGACGACCTTGCGGGTTGGGCATGAGTCCGCCACGGCGCCAGCCGTCGTGCAGACGGATCCTCCAAGAGCGTGCACAGGACCAGACTTGCTGAAAGGCCGAGTGGATGTATAGTGCTTCACCTGGAGAGGCGACAAATCATGCGATCCAATGGAATTGCGAGAGTTTTGTGCGTGGCGATGGCGGGGCTGGCGCTCGTCCTTGCGAGCCATGCGCAGCAGACGAATTCTCAGCCGCTGGCGACGGCTACGCTGACGATCGACGCGAGCAAGACGCTCGGGAAAGTCAGTCCAACGCTCTACGGGTTGATGACGGAAGAGATCAATTACTCGTACGAGGGCGGGATTTACGGGGAGCTGGTGCAGAACGGAACGTTCCAATGGGCGTGGGATGAAGCGACCTGGATCGTGACGCCGCGGGGCACGGCCCGCGGCTCGATCAGGCTGGACAAGACAACCGGGCCGAGCGCGGCGCTTCCGACAAGTTTGCAAGTGACGGTGACGCAGGCGGACGCGGCGAATCCTCTGGGGCTGCGCAATGAGGGTTGGTGGGGAATCCCGGTGCGTCCGAACGAAACCTTCCACGGTTCGCTTTACGCGAAGGCGGACTCGATCGGAATGGAAATGAAAGTGAGCCTAATCGCGAACGACACGGGCAAGGTGATCGCGACGGCCGCGCTGCCGCCGTTGGGGCCGGACTGGAAGCAGTACACGTTCACGCTACACGCGGGGGGAGTGGCGGCGTCGTCGCGGAACCAACTGATTGTGGAATTCAATCGCCCCGGCGCAGTGTGGCTGCAACTGGCTTCGTTCTTTGGGCCGACGTATCACGATCGCGTGAACGGCAACCGGATCGACATCATGGACATGCTGGCCGCGATGCATCCGGCGTTCTTGCGAATGCCGGGCGGAAATTATCTAGAGGGCGACCACATCAACGAGCGCTTCGATTGGAAGAAGACGATCGGGCCGCTGGTGGATAGGCCCGGCCATCGCAGCCCGTGGAACTACTGGTCCACTGACGGCTTTGGCCTGCTGGAATATCTGGAGTGGTGCGAGGACCTGCACATGCAACCGGTGCTGGCGGTGTATGCGGGCTATTCGCTGAGGCAGGAGTTCGTCGCGCCGGGGTCGGCGCTCGAACCGTACGTGCAGGACGCGGTGGATGAGATCGAATATGTGACCGGCGACGTCAACACGAAGTGGGGGGCGCAGCGCGCGAAGGACGGTCACCCTGCGTCGTTTCCGTTGACCTACGTGGAGATCGGCAATGAAGATTTCTTCGACCACTCGAACAGCTATGATGGGCGATTTGCGCAGTTCTACGACGCGATCAAGAAAAAATATCCCGCACTGCAAGTGATCGCCACCGCGCCGGTGAAGAGCCGCACGCCGGATGTGCTCGATGAGCACTACTACCGGCGCGCGGAGGAATTTTTCGCGGACGTGCACCACTACGACGCGACCGACCGCAACGGGCCGAAGATTTTCGTTGGAGAGTGGGCCACGCGCGAAGGCACGCCGACGACGAGCTTCGGCGCCGCGTTGGGCGATGCCGCGTGGATGACCGGTCTGGAGCGCAACAGCGACATCATTGTGATGTCGAGCTACGCGCCGCTTTTTGTGAATGTGAACCCAGGCGGGATGCAGTGGCGGTCGGATCTAATCGGGTACGACGCGTTCAGCAGCTACGGCTCGCCCAGCTATTACGCGCAGGCGATGTTCGCGAACCACATCGGCACGGAAGTGGTGGCGTCGGGCCTGACGGGCGCGGGCGACCGGTTCTTCTATTCGGTGACGCGCGACGCAGCGAAGCGTGTGCTGTATCTGAAGCTGGTGAACGCGTCATCCTCGACGCAGCAGCTGAAGATTTCGCTCGACGGCGTGAAAGACGTGAAAAGCACCGCGAAGCTTGTCACGCTGAGCGCCGCGACTACCGCCGAGACGAATTCCATCAACGATCCGCGGCGCGTGGCGCCGGTGGAGAGCACCGTGAAGGTCGCGGGCAAAGAGTTTGAGCGCACGGTGCCAGGGTACTCGATTCAGGTGCTGGAAATCTCCGCGCAGTAACCGGCGGCCGCGAGGGATTCTCATCGCGCGATTTTCTACTTCGCGGATTGTGAGCGCTGTTCGAGGGCGGCCACCGTGCGGGCGCAAATTTCTTCGGGGGAGCCCGTCGCGGCGACCGGCAAGAGCAGGCCGAGGCGCTGGTAGAACTCGATCAGAGGAGCAGTGTTGCGTTCGTAGGCTTCCATGCGGACGGTGATGGATTCGGGACGATCGTCCTCACGCTGATAGAGTTGGCCGCCGCAGTGATCGCAGACGCCTTCGACTTTCGGCGGTTGATGCGCGACGTGGAAGACGGATTTGCACTTTTTGCAGACGCGCCGGCCGCTGAGCCGCGAAATGATTTCCGCGAGCGGCAATTCGTAGTTCACGACCGCGCTGAGCGAAAGTTTTTCCTCCTGCATGACCCGATTTAAAGACTCGGCCTGAGACAGCGTGCGCGGAAATCCGTCCAGGACGAAACCTCCCTGGCAACGCAGGCAGCCGGAGCGTTCTCGCACCATTTCCCAAACTGTGGCGTCCGGTACGAGGGCGCCGCGGCGCATGTATTCCAGTGCAGCCGCCATCGCCGGGGTCAGGACGCAGTCGGTGCGACTCGCGGCGGCCCGGAAGACGTCTCCGGTGGAGAGATGGCACGCGCCGAGACGCTGATGGAGGAGTTGAGCCTGGGTGCCTTTGCCCACTCCAGGCGCGCCTAGTAGAACCAACCGCCAGAGGGGCTCCGCTTTTTCGGGCAGCACAGAGCAATTCGCTGGAGGGCCTTGAAGCCATGCAGCCCTATCGTTCTTGTCTTGTGTTTTCATTGAGGAGTTTTGCACTGACCCGGATCGCAGCCTCCGTGAAGTGGATGTCGCTCCCAGAGGCGCCTGAAGACTGGGCTTAATTCCATGATACGACGACTCTCGCGGCAGTCAAAAGGGAATGTGGATTCAGAGGCGAGACAGGGGGACGAGTAGAGCAAGCGCGGCAGGAAGCTATTTGGAGAGGCAGAGGGATTCCTCGCTCCGGTGAAACTGGCCTTCAGAATGATTCGCGGGGATATTGCGGCAGCTTCGGGGCGGGCGTAGGCAAGCTCCCTTCGGCTTCGCTCCCCGATGGCCCGGGGCAGGCAGAACCAGCCGCCCCCACTCACGGAAAAGAGAAGGGCTAGGCGGTGGATTTTGTGCCGTGGACGAGGAGGGCGCCGAACTGGCGGAAGGCGCGGAGTTCTTCGAGACTGTGGAACCACCGGCTGGAAAACCTCTCGGCCGGAGTCGGATCGCAGATGAATTCGTGCGCGATGCCGGTGAATCCCGCGCCGCGAAACATGGCCGCCCATTCTTCGGCGGAATGAAAGTTCACCGGAATGCGGAAATTTTCGGACCACTGGCGGCAGTACGGATTGTCACGATAGTAGTTGATGAGGATCCAGGCCGAGCCGCCTTCGCGAAGGACGCGGGCGATCTCGCGCAGGCCGCGCGGCGGATTGGGCCAGTAGTAGGCGGATTCGATAGAGATCGCCTTAGTGAAAAAATTTGCGTCCCAGGGGATTTCGTCGGCGGCGCCGAGGACGAACATCACGTTCTCAGTGGCGGCCAAACGGCGGCGCGAGCGGCGAATCATTTCGTCGGAAACGTCCACACCGACGACGCGGCCTTCGGGAACGCGTTCGGCGAGAAGGCGCGCGAGCCAGCCGGCGCCGCAGCCGATGTCCAGAACATTGTCATCTGGCGCGAGCGTCATGCGGTCAAGAACGGGCAGCGTGATGGGGAGATGCTCTTCCTCCATGCCCTCGCCGCGGCCTTCAGCGGCCCAGCGATTGAATTCTTCGCGGAGGCGGTCGTTGGCAGAGGGGTTGGAGTGGGTGGTCATGAACTTATTTAGCCGCGCAGAGAATCCAAATGTAGCACACGCCGATGAGCGAAATGCGGACGAGCGCGGGGCGCCCGCAGGAGATGAGAGATTGCAGGGGCCGGAGAAAGAGGCCCTCGGAATGACAGGCGTGGGTAGGTGGCGCGAGCCGGGCATTAGGAGACGGCGGCTCCGCAGGGCGGGGTCGCCACAATGACAACCTCGCGAATTGTGTCGCCCATACGGGGCTCGCTTGAAGTTGACTTGCCTACCAGGGCTTACTCCCGGGGCCTACCTGCCCGGCCTACCTGGAGGGGGACGGCAGACAGGCTAAATCGTTCTCCTCTTCTCCAAGGCTCAACGCTATGGCGGGCAAGCCGTCCCTCCGGGGCCGGGCACAGGCGACGCGTGACGGCCACCAGTGCCGGGACTCAGATCAGGCTTAGGCCGCAATGAATATTTAGGCGCTGGCGGCGGCAGGCGCTTGTGCTTCGTCCGCGGAGGGGCCGTACAGGCCGGGGACGGCGATATCATTGAGCCGGAAATAGACGGTCAACTGCGCGCGATGATGAATCATGTGGTTGAAGATCATGCCGCGGAGAATAGCGACGCGGGGCATCGTGATTATCGGCGTGCCGTTCTGCAGCAGCGACCACGACTGCATCAGTTGCGCGTCAGTGACGACGGTGAGGGCCGTGCGCATGGCGGCTATGCCTTTATCAAACATTGCTAGGGCCTCGGCGCGATTTTTGGCGTTCGGCATCTCCACCATTTTGCCGCCGGGCATGAAATCGAAGGAGTCGGTGGTGAGGGTGTCCACGGCCCAGCCGGGCATGGTGGCGATGTGGTTGGTGAGCCAGCCCATCGAACCGGACTTCGGATGGGGTTTCCAATCCCACTTGTCGTCGGGAACGCGTTCGAGGGTCTTG
>Ga0187769_10001782_pt1 | contig 12391 bp, 14 predicted proteins | sample 0116_SJ02_MP02_1_FD_133140 | JGI IMG/M metagenome (GOLD analysis project Ga0187769, IMG submission 133140) | Tropical peat soil microbial communities from peatlands in Department of Meta, Colombia - 0116_SJ02_MP02_10_MG | ecosystem: Environmental > Terrestrial > Soil > Wetlands > Peat | place... | reverse complement strand
GACCCGGCAACGATCAAACAATTCCATCCAAAACACAGAACCGAATCGGCGAACTAGATGCCTGAACTAATAGCCGGAATCCACCCGACGCGAATGGAACTGCTGACCCTAAGAAAAAGACGAAAGATAGCAGAGAGAGGGCGCGACCTGCTTCGGGAGAAGCTCGACGCTCTGATGATTGAGTTCTTCCAGTTTGTGCGTGAAATTACGGCGCTACGGGGCAAGGCCCAAAAACTGCTAACAGAGGCTTACGACGATTTCGTTGAGGCCCAAATGGCAATCGGGTCGGTGAGACTAGAGCAAACGTCGGTGGGAGTTGAAGACAGATTCACGATTGAGACGAAGACCAGAAATGTGATCGGCGTCACAATTCCGTATATTCAAGTAAATTTGAAGCCACTATCAGCGTTCCCATACGACCCATACGACACTTCGATCAAACTGGATGAGGCTACGTTGAAAATGGCTGAGGCGATAAAGGCAATCGCCGAGCTGTCCAGTGCTGAAGCTGCGGTGAAAAAACTCGCCGAAGCAATTGCATCAACGAAACGGCGCGTAAACTCTTTGGAGTACGTTATCATTCCTCGAATGCTGTCCACAATACGTTACATAGAGATGCACCTAGAGGAAGCTGAGCGTGAGGACTTCTTCCGCCTCAAACGAATCAAAAGCAGGATGGCTAAGGAAACAACCGTTGAGCCGGACCTGCTCGCTGAATGATTCCCGCTTACTAAGAACTCTATTGTCCCTTCAAGACTATTATTGCCTTCGCAAGATCACCGTTCGCCTCAAGAAGGGCCTTCCTTGCCTCTTCAACCGACTTTCCAGTCTGCTGTGCGACCAATTGCACATCTTCCTCTTGAATAGCTGGCGGGGTTGGGTTCGGCGCGGCACTTGTTTGAGGCGTTGTTTCGGAGACTTGGCCTCCCGCTATCTGATACATAGCTTGGCCTTGCACCGTGACTAATGTTACCGTTGGGTCAGCGATTACGATATCTTTCGAATCGGTTCTTATGATCACTTGAGAGACATTAGACACTTCGTCGACTTTCATGCCCATCTTCTGCATCATTCGCATAGCATCGCGGCCGCCCGGCTTCCCACGTGCAGCCTTCAAAGCCTTGTAAGCCAATGTACCTCACTCGGACTGGTCGGTGTGTGGACAATAAAACTATCGTGCGCATCTCGCTTAATCCTCCGATGGAACGGCAAACAAGACAAGACGGCGCATGAAAGGTCATTTCCCTGCGACCGACTGCTCGAGGAACCGTTCGTGGAGGAATTTATATACGCGTTGCCTCCCGAACCGGGCAAAATCGCTATTATGACGTGGGTTCAGTAAAATATCAGGAAGGCCTCACCCCTAATTGAGTCACCGACAAAATGCGCGCGCCCTTCTCTTCTTGCTCGTTTTGAGTGTAATCCTATTCTCGGCGTTCACACAGTCCGTGAGCGTACAAGCCCTGTTCGATGACAGAGTCTGGTTAGAATGGAAGGCGGATCCCGCCTTGCGAGCCGCCTTGCATTACGAAACGGAAAACTCCCAACGAGTTAACTTGTTGTTGGTCTTCGAAACGCCTCCTTCATCTTACGACCTTACCGTGCTCTCCACCATCTGCCAAGTGAATACTTTCACAGGCCACGTAGCAACCGTGAACGCCCCCGTCAAAATGCTACCGAAACTTGCCGCCTTATCGTTCGTCTCGCGAATCGCAATGCCGAAACAGTCCAAACCACAACTTGACGTTAGTGTACCTGAGATTCTGGCCGACCAGGTTTGGAACAACACAAAGTACGCAGGTGTTCGCGACTCGAGCGGACGAGTGGTCAATGGGGCCGGTGTGATAATCGGATTCGACGACGTCACTGGGATCGATTACACGCACAAGGATTTCCAGTATCCGAACGGAACGAATAAGGTGCTGTACATATGGGACCAGTCATCAAACGGTGATCCTCCTGATGGATACGCGTACGGCAATGAGTGTAATCCTCTTGAGATACAATCTAAGGTTTGCACTGAGGTTGATTTAAGTCCGGATCCTTATGATACGACTGGTCATGGAACGGCTGTGGCAGCTGTTGCAGCAAGCACAGGGCAGGCTTCAAACAAATATTTCGGAGTTGCACCAGGAGCATCGATAATTGAAGTCAAATTGGAAGACGCCTCTGAAAATTATGTGATTGATGCGATCAATTACATGATAACCAAGGCCCGTCAGCTTAACCGTCCTATCGTGGTTGTTCATAGCCTTGGCGACTCACTTGGGTCGCATGATGGGACAGAACCTCTGGACTTAGCTTTCACCGATTTCGTGGATCAAGGTGTCCCGATAGTAGTGGCAGCCGGAAACGACCATAGAGCTAACTTGCACGTGAGCGGAATCCTTTCCCCAGGCGGATCTGTGTACGTACCGTGGTCGATGCAAGCCAATAACAACCTAATCGATTTGTGGTACCCTGTTTCGACCATGTTTGGCTTATCGGTAGTAACACCTTCCGGCGTGGTGGTTAATGGTCCGACTCCAGATCTTGGAATCAATACCGTTGACGGCAATGTAATGATATTGCCCGATATGCGGCAGAGTGGAAGGGAATGGTGGGTCAACGTCACGGCCACACCAGAGGCATCTTCCTCTACCAGCGCCTGGTCTTTCACGTTAACGTCGTTGAGTGATTCGGCGGGGAGATGGGATGCCTGGACAGAACCTGGGCAATTCATAGGCAGCAACGGTACTATAGCTAGGCTCTACGCCATAGATCCATCAGACACAATCGATACCCCGGGAACCGCAGTCGGAGTTGTCACCGTGGGAGGTTACGAGACAAAGTCCAGCTGGTACGGCCGATGCACTGCATGTATACAGTGGACGCACTCGAATGGCCTTCAGGGGCTCTATTCGCTCCTTCATACCGCATCTGGCGTAGGCGATCTCATATACGACAGTAGTGCGGGGCCGACCAGAGATGGGAGGATCGTACCCGAAATCGCAGCTCCTGCCGCTGCAATAGCAACGGCGAAGGCATACACCGCACCTGGAGATGGCTCAGGAAACACCTGTGTGAATCCAGCTACTGGTCAAACTCTTCAATGTCCGGATGACCCGGATGATTATCATCGAGTGTGGATTGGAACAAGTTTCGCTGCACCGCATGTAGGCGGCGTAATCGCTTTGATGCTGCAGATGAACCCTTACCTAAGCCCTAACGAGATCACCAGCATACTGAAGGCTACTGCTAGGCAGGACAACTTCACGGGCACAATCAACAGATTGACTGGTTCACCGTTGTGGGGATGGGGAAAGGTTAACGCACTAAGATCGACTTTGGATGCATCAAGTGTATATTCAGTTAGAATCGAAATCGACTCCGTCGGACAACCCATCTACACTGACTTGATCATAGACGGTTCATTGGTTGAAAATATTCCGCTCAATGCAACAAAAACCTTAATCCTCGACTTCACTAAGATCGAAAACCATACCATCGAACTCACCCCGGTCATAAACTTCAAACCCGGATCAAGATACTTCTCCAACAGTTCCTCATGGACATTCTCGTCAGGAGGAAAAAAGACATTCAACTATCAACTCCAGTACCTCTTACAAGTGAACTCGCCGTACGGAGATCCCACAGGGTCGGGGTGGTACGACGCAAATACAACGGCAACCGCAAGCATCACCCCTACAATTGTAGAGGGCCACCAGTTCGAAGGTTGGATTGGCGCATCATACTCGAATTCGCCAACCGTCAACCTCACGATGGACTCAAGCAAAGACTTGACGGCCACATGGAGCCTAGCCCCTCCAACCGTAACTCAAGTGGAGAATGCACCTATAATTCTCGTCGCTGAAGGACTCTTGGTGCTCGCCGTCCTACTAGTTGTCATCACATTCTTCAAACGTCGGTCTCCACCTTCGAGGGTTCGTCCGAACCCTTCCGAAGGTTAACGGCCACTCCCCTCTTGAAGGAGGTCATCTCACTCCCGGTCAAGACGGCGGAACCGACGCCGAGTAAATCGCCGACGGAATCGGTGACGATCACCTCCTCCCCGGGTCTTATCCCAGCATCGGCGCGAACTACATGTTTGGCAAAAACATCTCCGCCTTCTCGTATGGCATCAGCCACGTCAGTATCCACAACAACGATGTTGGGTGCAGCCGTGATCCTGGATAATAGCAAGCCGGCTCCGTGTAAAGTAAGGGCCAGCAAACCGTCCTTAGGCTTTAGAGTGGCTGCTAGTTTACCTTTGATGTAGATGTGACGGATTCGGCCTGTCTTTCGTGAACATTCAATCGTCACTTTTCGGTCGAAGAGCGTCGACCCTACCCCTTTTCCGAACTGATAATTCCCAACCGCAACCAGCTTACGTAGTTGTGGCTTAGACGGGTGTTCCATGGGCTGCGCATTGGCACTATTCAAGAAACCAATTTAAGTTTCCAGCCTGGCATCTGAAAGGGAGAAGTTCTGGGTTTGAATTGTGACATTTGCGGCAGGGAGATTGTGGGCCAAGCATTCAGAGTGAAGGTTGAAGGCGCCAAGATGGTGGTATGCCGGAACTGTCAAACATTAGGAAAACCTTACCAAGAGGACCCAGCGCCTCAGTACACGAGGCCTAGCTCTCCTGGCTATGTCCGATCATATCGACCTCCTGAACGGAGGCCCGCCGAGCTTCCGAAAGAAATTCAAGAGCTCGATATCGCGGAGAACTTCAGCGAACTCGTGCGTAGGGGAAGAATGAAGGTTGGATGGTCCCAGGAGCAACTTGCGATGAAGGTGAAAGAGAAGCTCTCATTTATTCAAAAGGTCGAGACGGGCAAAGTTACACCGGACACTCAGCTTTGCAGACGACTTCAGCATGAGTTGAAGATCAAGTTACTAGTTCCTCGAAAGGAAGCGCCTGCACCAAAGACCACGACACTCGCAGAAGTGACGTTGGGCGATATCGTGAAGATCAAGGGGAGATCCGAGGACTCCTTGCCCGACTAGGTAGTTACAACGCTCTTCCCGCGTTCGGAAGGAACTATTCTGATTCTTGAGTTCGGAAAAGAATCTTCGAGGCGTGAGTGCTCAAAGTACCAATCGAGAAATATGCCCAGAGCACTTACTTCACTTATGGGTTGATTGGTCACCGCGACATTCCAATCTGCCAGTCCATAAAGGTCCCCGGGAACCTTCTCGGCCCCAACAACCACCATCATATCCCCGTCCGACTGTCGAATTGCGTGAATAACCTTAGGCAAAGGCAGTCCGTACGCGGTCAAATGAACCACCTTCCCTCCAGTAACTTTCCACTCCTTTATCGTCGACCGCCAAGGCCGTCCCGCTTCAACTCGAAAATCTCCGCCGAACCTTTTTGAAACGTTTTGAATCGTATCGATTAGCTCTCGGTCCTGTACATCCGAGACGTAGACGCTGTCAGCTCCTAACGCGCGTGCTGTCAGACACACGTGGGTTGTTATCCTAGAGTCCCTCGGGATCCTATGGCCGATTCGTAGGACGACGAGCCTCATAGCGCTGGAGAACCTGGGTGCAATCCAGTACTCAAATCAACGGGTCTTGATGATAAGGTACATACCAAAAACGAAGAGTGCAGTCCCTAGAAGCTCGATTAAGCCTACTCTAAAATATATCGCGACCGGTGTGCCGCCTTCGGTCACGAAGGTGGAACCTGCAATGTCCATCATTGATCCAAGGAAGAATAGCAGAAAACCGAGCGTCGCAACGGTTTCCTTCATTTCTCGACAATCCGCGAACGCTAACCAATATGGTTCGTATAAAAAAGTTGTCCACCAGAACAGCCCGCGCAACAGAGTCAACAAAGAGTTAATGTGACGTAAAGCACACTATTCAGTTGAACAACACTCGCGGCGGCCACAGATTTGTCAGTCCTTGACGAGGAACTAATCAAAATTGCAAACCTCTTCGGAGGGGAAGAGGCAGTGACGGTTGTAAAGAGCCTCAAGAAACTAGGAGAGGCTACTGACGAGATCATAGCCAATGATTGCGGAATACGGTTAAACACGGTCCGCAAGGTCCTCTACAAACTCTACGACCACGGCTTGGTTTCCTGCACAAGAGTCAGGGATGAGAAGACAGGATGGTTCATCTTCTACTGGCGACTGCAACCCGACCAACTCGACGCATTCATCCGAAGCCGCAAGAAGAGAGTCTTAGATAAACTTAGAATGCGGCTTGACTTCGAACGAAACCACAGCTTCTTCATATGCAAAACCGACTCGGAAGTGCGAGTAACCTTCGAGGAAGCAATGGAAACCTCGTTCAAGTGTGGAAAATGTGGAAACCAGCTCGACAGCGCCGATAACACTGAACTCGTCTCAGGCTTAGAGGCAAGGATCCAGAAGCTGGAGGCCGAACTCAGCCGCTGAACAGGCTGAGCAAAATGAAACTGACCATCCTAGAACGCCCAACCTCACTAACCGGAAAAGACTTCCAAGCCAGGTTAGGAAAAGAGCTCGAGCTACTGAAAGGCGAACTCAACGCTTCAATAACGATGGATGGTTTCTCAAACAGCGGCTGGACGCAACTTCACGTCACAGGTGAAGATAGCGAAATCACGGCCGAACTCATCTCAAAGAAATTCTCCCTAGCCCACACAACCCCACATGAAATCGAGCTCCCCGGCAACTACCCGGCTCAGATCGTCGGATCGAACGAAAGAGGACTGAAACTGGACCTAGGTTTCGGGACGAAGAGCTCAGAGTGCCTGATCCCAACCAGCAACCTGAATACACAGTTGGCCGACGGAAAGAATCTCCCCCTACGCCAGCTAGTGGAATGCTACTGTCTCTACCCGGGGGTAAGAGTCGCAATAAGAGTGGATAGAAAAACAGGATATGCAGTTCAGGGCTGGTTGTCAGACGATTTCCTAGATACCCTTGCAGATTGGGTTACCACGGGATTGGACCGAATTCTAGTGTTTGAGTGCTTCAAGAGAGAAGCCGAATCGGCCGCGCTGAAAGCACACCTGTCTCGAGATGTTATCGCGATAGATTCTGTTACCTTGACCATACAGTCTATCGTCTGCAAGCTCGGCACGGACGCGGTCGGATTGATTCCGCAATTGGGTCGCATATTGAGAAAGCAACCCCTGAAGCCATTTCAACCGAACAAGATCACGAGCCGTTGCAGACCTTGGTAAACCGCGCCCGAAGCGTGGAATGGAGAAGACTGAAACTCAGTTATCCTTCCCCTTTCAGGAACCTTGCAGTCGAAGAAGCCCTCGCTCACGCGGTCTCTATCGGCGTTCAAAAACAACCCACTCTTAGAATATGGTCCAACCCAAGAACGGTAGTTGTAGGCCGATTTCAGGAAGTCGCGGAAGAGGTCGATGTTCAGCAGTGTGAATTGAACGAGGTCCACATAGCACGGAGGTTTACCGGTGGAGGAACGGTCTTTCAGGATGAAGCAACGCTGAACCTAACTCTTGTCACACGACCAGAGGAAGGCTTATCCAACTTGGCCTTTCATGAGCTCAATCTCCAACTCATCAGAGAAGCCTTGGATAGTCTCGGCATTCGTTCCTCAACCTCCCGAAACTCAGCTCTGATCGATGGGAGAAAGGTCTGCGGCGCCGCCGCTGCCGTTGGGTTACATTTTGCTTTATGGCATTGTTCTATTCTTGTGGAGACCGATACGCAGCTGCTGAGGCGCGTCCTTGCCCCTAGCAAATCCACGACTAAGTCTCGCTTCGTTCGCAGCAAATGGCAGGAGGTTACCACTCTCACTGAGGCTCTATCTCGCCCGATCAGCATCAAGGAGGTGGCGAGGGCCCTTGAGAGGACGGTTGAAAATAGGTTGGGAATGCGATTAGTAACGGGGCAATTGGCGCCTGAGGAAGAGGGGCTTTCGGAAACTCTCTACTCTGACAAATACTGCTCTGGTAAATGGAATCGGCACGGGAACCACGGTTACAGAAGAACGGTGGGTGGGCCTATACGACAATCGCGGTATGTGTGCGCTCAACGCCCTTGACCGATTGAATCTTCTTGATGACTAATTCCGACAGGGTAGTCATATCTCGCATTTCTAGGTAGGCGATAACATCGTACACGCCCGTTACGGCGAAGACCATCCTTACACCTTTCACACGTTCAATCGCCTTTGCAACGGCCCGAGACCTTCCGAGCTGCGCTTGGACAAGGACGAACGCTTTTACCACCATATGCATCACACGGGGTTAGACGATAAGCCGTACTTAAAGGGGCTTAAAGCACCCGTCGGGCGCCAACTACGGCCCGTAATCGGGATGACTCAGGATTATTCAGTCGTAAAGAACAAATAGGCGCGAATGAAAGGCATTATGCGATAAGAATGGCAAGAGAATACATGCCTAAACTAACGATCGCAATACTAGCACTGAGCGCTGTGTTAGTTCTCGTAACCATGCAGCCGAACATCGTTGCCGTAGCGCCAGCAGCATCCGTTGCGAGCCCCAGCTCACCGACCTCGTACGGCCCAACGTACACTCACTATCATTGGGGAGGTGGCTATTGGGGCGGTGGCGGTTATTATGGCGGCTACTATGGGTGGTACCCATACTATTCTTACTACTACCCGTATTACTATTCTTACTACTACCCGTATTATTATGGAAACTATTACGGAAGCTACAGCTACGCGCCGACCAGCTACACATTAACAGTGAACACTAACCCATCGAACCTCGGCACTGTAAACGGGGGTGGGAGTTACACGTCAGGAAGCTCCGCTTCGTTTTCAGTGACGCAGACTACGATTCAGGTTTCACCGAATACTCGCTACGTGTTTGACCATTGGTCTGGCGACTATTCTGGCGCTGGAACCAGCGGAACGGTGACGGTCAATAACGCTATGACAATCACGGCTGTATACGACACCCAATACTACCTAACCGTAAACGCGCAGCCGCAAAGCGCGCCCACCCCACAGGGCGGTGGTTGGTACAATTCAGGTGACACCGCAACCGTGCAGAGCGGAGGCCAGACGGTTGGAGATTCTGGCAGCAGACTGGTATTCCAAGGTTGGTCGGTCGACGGTGCAGCGCCCCAGTCGGGCTCAACTCTCAGCTTAGTCATGAATGCACCCCACACCGCGACTGCGACTTACGGACAACAGTACTACCTGAACGTTCAGACAGCCCAAGGAGTAGCCACCGGTTCAGGTTGGTACGATGCAGGAACCACCGCTTCAATCTACGTTTCCACCCCGATCAGCAATCAATACGGGGTCAACATCGTGTTCAACGGCTGGCAAGGTGACATTCAATCCAGCAGCCAATCAACCACTGTCCTCATGGACGGCCCGAAGAGTGTCGTCGCAACCTGGCGCACAGACGCCACCGTACTGTACCTGACAATCGGCGCGATCATCGTCGCCGCCGTTTTGATCATAGCCGGCGTAATCGCTTTCCTGGCCAGAGGCCGAAGCGGCACACAATCCTCAACGACACAACGCACCACAAGCACGACTACACCCGGACCCGGCGAAAGCACCGTTGAGCAAGAACCAACTACCGAAACTGTCGAGCAATCGAGCGAAACGAAGACCGTGTAAATTCGCCTCTCTCCCTCTCCTTCTTTCTTTTCTTTCTATGACATACTCGTTCCAGACTTGAAGCCCAGGTCACCGATGCAACTTATTCTAAGTTCTGGATGGAGTCCACCCTAGGTGGAGCCCACCCGATAGGCTTGGGGTATGCTTCAACCTGGGCCTTGTCGGCCTTAGTGGGTTACTTTCGCCATGAACTTCTCGGGAACCCCAGGCCGGTGCCTCTCACAGTAGTACTCCACCTTACCAAACATATCAACTTCCCAATCTGCCAGCCTTCCGCATAGAGGGACATTGCATACGGGTTTGGACTCGGAGCTTTGCTCGATCGTAGCCTGCATGAACTTTCGCCGGGGAACGTTAGGGTTTTCATAGCGGTTCTAAGCTCTTTCGGTCACTACCGAGGAAGAACGCAGAGAGCTCGAGTTGAATTAGGGTGGAGGCACTTCACGTCGACAACGTAGTGAAAAGCTTCGGCAGCTTGATGGCAGTTAAGGGCGTGAGCTTCGCCCTGGAAAGCAATCAAATCCTAGGCCTTCTCGGGCCCAACGGCTCCGGCAAATCGACCCTCATGAAGACGATGGTTGGCATAATGACACCCGACGCGGGATCCGTCACGGTTCAAGGCTTGAACGTTGCATCCAGCCCAATCGAAGTCAAGAGGATCGTGGGCTTCGTTCCAGAGAGCCCCAGACTCTACGAGTTCCTATCCGGAAGCGAGTACCTTGACTTCGTAGCCACAGTACACGGACTTGACCTAGAAGCGAGACGTGAGCGCATTCCCGAATTCCTCAAAGCATTCGAGTTGGAGGGACGGGAGAACGAGCTCATTCACGGCTACTCGCAAGGGATGAAGCAAAAGCTAGCCATAATAGCTGGAATCTTGCACAGGCCACGAATCCTAATCCTCGATGAACCGCTTAACGCCCTCGACCCGCGAAGCGCCAGAATCGTGAAAGACCTCATCCACAGATTAAGGGACGACGGAGTCCCGACCGTATTCAGCACTCACGTCTTGGAGATAGCAGACGCTGTCTGCGACCGAATCGTAATCATGTATAACGGGGAAAAGCTGGCCGACGGAACGGTTGCCGAACTTAGATCCAAAGCCGGAACCGAGGGATCGTCCCTTGAAGAAGTCTTCCTGAAGCTCACCGGAACATCGGACACTCGAGAAATTGTCGAGGAATTGACCCGATGAACATTCGGACCGTATACTCCTTGGCAGTTGTTTTAGCGAGGTCTCAGATCCGTGGAACGCAAAGAAACAAGTTCCTCGCACGGATTTTCGGGGAACCACGAGTAATCCTACCAGTCGACCTGGCGCTGTTGCTCGGCCTTGGAGCGCTCGGTTACGCGATCGTAGCCAGAATGGCCAACGATCTGCGCCCCATACTAATGCCCATCATGCCAAAAGCATTGGCTGGGATACCATCAGCCATCATGTTCATGGCGATCCTCTTCGGCGTTCTCTATGAGATAAGTCAACCAATCCAATCCTTGAACACAGACCTCGTAAACTGGTTGCCGATGACTCCTATCGAGTACGTGGCAGGTTCCACCATCTCTGAATCTTACATCTACTCATTCGTTCTTTGCCTACTCCTCGGTGTCGTGCTAGGCCCTGCGTTGTTCTTCGGAATGGGCTGGACTTGGCTCGCAACCGTGGCCCTATCGGTCTTAGCCTTGTTCGTTGGTGCTTTTGTGGTCGAGATCCTCGACGCAACCACCAACAGAATTTCCTCCAGCTTTTACAAAAAGAGCGGAAGATCAGGCATCATCTTTCGTCTCATAGCGACGGTGATACTCTTAGTCTTCATTCAGCTACTCTTTAGTGGTTACATAATCAATTATCTGCTTCAGAGCATTATCCAGGCAGCACTCTTCGCTTGGTTCGTGCCCGTCGTTTGGCCATCGCTTGCTGTTCTTAGCGCCTCACAAGGAAATGCTTCCAACTTCGTCTTATTCTCCGCATCATCCGCCGTTTTTGGCGCGGCACTATTCACAGTCGCAGCCCAGTTTCGCGCTCGCTTCTGGGTTCCCGTTCCTGTCTCGATCAAACTGACCGCAGGAGTTTATCGTCCAACGAAATTCCGGTTTCCCCTAATTGGAGCGGCCGAGTCCGCGTTAATCCAAAAGGACCTACGGTCCCTTACTCGCAGACGAGAAATGGCTAGATTCTTGGCCATTCCGTTCGTTTTGGCTATCTCGATTGGCATTTCCGCTTTCCCACTAGGCACTCAGCCGCCCCCTGAAGCGTTCGGCTTCTTTTTCATCGCCATTCTCTTCGCCCTACCGGTCGCCATATTCGTAGGAGCTCTTTCGATGACGAGCATAGGACAGGAAGGATATGCGATTTGGAACCTTTACGCCGCCCCGATCAAGCCGAGCCAGATTCTTCGAGCAAAGGTTCTCTTCGCCGCGTCCCTTGGATTGGTGTTCGGAATTGCGCTTCTAACGATTTTCGCCTTCCTAATGCATACCGTCGCAGCCTATTACGGGATGATGCTGTTAATCGGCGCACTCATAGTATTGGAAACGTCGACGCTAGGACTGTACTATGCGGCCCGCTTCCCAGACTTCCGCGAAATCGTCAGAAGCCGCTACGTTGGTGTGTGGGGCTCTATGCTGGGATTATTGACCGCAATGGTCGCTTCCTTTCTCACAATCGCACCCGCTGCCGTTTCGGTCTACCTCTATGGCTACGTCTCCGTCGAGTTCACAATTGCAACTTTAGTGATTGGAATACTCATTTCCTTCGGCGCCACAAGACTTGCGCTCCGACAAATAACAAGGCTATTCACAAACATCACGATCTAATGCATCATGAACCCTGCAATTC
>Ga0187769_10001781_pt1 | contig 12399 bp, 8 predicted proteins | sample 0116_SJ02_MP02_1_FD_133140 | JGI IMG/M metagenome (GOLD analysis project Ga0187769, IMG submission 133140) | Tropical peat soil microbial communities from peatlands in Department of Meta, Colombia - 0116_SJ02_MP02_10_MG | ecosystem: Environmental > Terrestrial > Soil > Wetlands > Peat | place... | reverse complement strand
GGCTGTTGGGCCGAGTCCCTCGGGAGGAGTCACGGTGTTCCGTGATCTACATCACGGCGTCACTTGGAAGATGAAACCAGAGTGTGTGATTTCACGGAGTGCCATGGGCGAATTGTCCCAAACCGGAGCGGGGTCCGCGAAAGGAAAGAAAGGGCTTCTGCCAAGCCATCTGGTTTCAATGACTTGGAAGGCAAGACTTGGATTGCCGAGCGGCCAGCGGCGGTTACCCTCGTGCATTAGACAAAGGTTAGGACTGGATGTGGAGCGCGTATCCACAACACGGCTGGCAGGGAAAGCGGCTCAGTGGCTGGTAATCGCGGCTGCCCTCACCCTCCCCTCATTTGCAAAGCAGCACCCGGTGCCGCTCGACCCGAAGACCGATTCCGCCAAGTGCGCCGAGTGCCATGAGGACAAGACCAAGGGCAAGGCGGTGCATTCGGCGATTGCCACCGGATGCACGAGCTGTCACGAGATTCGGGTAAACAGAGATGTCACGCGGGTCAAGCTGCTCACCACAACTACCGTTAAGCTCTGCCTGCAGTGCCACAGCGACAAGGACGCCAATCAGATCAAGGGGCACGTGCACCCGCCGGCAGTTCGCGATTGCGTCAAGTGCCACGACCCGCACACTTCCGAGAACAAAAACCAGCTGCTGAAATCCACGAGCGGCGCAGCGAAGACCGACAATCTTTGCCTGCAGTGCCACGACATGGGCCTGAATGTCCCAGCCAAGGGCAGCCGCCACGCTGCGCTGGATATGGGCTGCGAGACCTGCCACGTCACGCACAAGGCAGGTGATCCGAGCAAGCGGGAATTCGCCGAGCATCTGACCAAAGACGCTCCCGCACTCTGCATCGACTGCCACGACACCAAGGATGCAAACCTGGCCAAGGCGCACCAGAATCAGCCCTTCGAAAAGGCCGATTGCCTGACCTGCCACGATCCTCACCAGTCGAGATCGCCGAAGCTAATGCAAGCCTTCGAGCACAATCCCTTTGAGTCGAAGTCGTGCGATAGCTGCCACCAGCCGGCCAAGGATGGCAAGGTAGTCCTGACCCAGGCGAATGTGAAGGATCTCTGCGTTACCTGCCACTCCGACAAAGCCGAGCAGATCGCAAAGGCCAAAATTCAGCACCCCGGCGCGCAAGGGGATTGCACAGATTGCCACAGTCCGCACGCGGGCAAGAGCCCGGGTTTTCCGAAACCGAGCGCAGTAGGCGCCTGTCTCGGTTGTCACAGCGACCAGGCTGACCAGGGAAAGAAAGCGCATGTCCATCAGCCGGCATTTGAGCAAGGCTGTGCCACTTGTCACGAGCCGCACGGCGGTGACAACGCACACCTGCTGCGCGCCAGCACTCCGAACGCGCTCTGCCTGGAATGTCACGGTCCGGACTCCAAGCCGGCGAAGCTGGCCGACGAGCACATGCTCGCGATCTTCAATGGCAAGGTGAAATTGCCGGAAAACTACTTTGCCAGTGTTCCCATTCTTCCTTTGGTTTACGGAGTCGGGCACCCGGTGGAGGGTCACCCGGTTTCCGATGTGCACGATTTCAGGGATCCCAACAAAGTCATTACCCCGATCAATTGCATGACTTGTCATCAGCCGCACGCGTCCGCTAAGCCTGATCTGCTGGTCAAAGACCAGGAGAACAATCAGGCGTTTTGTTACACGTGCCACCGGGGAGATATCCGGAATCAAGTCACCCGGCGCCCGGGCCAGTAGGTGGGAGGGATTCAGATGTTGGAAGGTCGTATAAAGCCGATGACGAAGAGAGGCATCGCGATTCTGCTGCTAATGACGCTGAGCGCGCTGGCGCCGCTCGCTCTCCATGCGGACAAGAAAAAGAATCAGCCTGAGCCGGCCGCCCAGGCTCCCGCCGAAAAACAGGAAATCCCCGACTTCACCAAGATCGTGTTCCCCTACGAGCCTGCGGTTCCTCGCGTGCGCTACCTGGATTACTTCGCCACCTCGCTTCCCGACTTCGGCGAAAAGAAACAAGAACAGAAAAAGCAGCGCTGGATGGACCGTCTCGCGGGCGTGGATCCGAACGCCGCGAGCAAGAAAGCGCCTAAGATCCGCTTCGCGCTCTACGCGCCCTATGGTGTGGCCGTCGATTCCAAGGGATTGCTCTATGTAGCCGACACCAAGGTCGGGGCGATATTCATCTTTAATACCGAAACTGACGATATCCAGCTGATCAGGAACGGCGCCGAAGCTCATTTCAAATCGATTCTGGGCGTGGCCATTGATGACGCGGACCATCTCTTTGTTAGCGACAACGGCCTGCACGTGGTGGAAGAGTTTGATGCCAACCACAAGTATGTCGGCAGCTTCGGCGCCGAGGTGCTGCGCGGGCCTTGCGGCATTGCCCTCGATCCCGAGAACCGCTACCTCTACGTGGTCGATACCGACCTGGACCAGGTGATCGTCTTTGACGCCGACACCCGGCAGGTCATACGCCGGATCGGGACCACCGGCAAGAACCACACCCTCACCGATTCTGGCGAGTTTTCCAAGCCGACCAACGCCGCGGTCGATAAGGACGGGAACGTCTACGTCACCGACACGCTGAACGATCGCGTCGAAATTTTCGATGCCGACGGCAACTTCATTCGCGCCTGGGGCAAGAACGGCGACGGTCCCGGCAATTTCGCTCGTCCCAAGGGGATTGCCATTGATGTTGACGGCCACGTTTGGGTGGCGGATGCCATGCTCAATCGCATTCAGATCTTTACCCCGGAAGGCCGTCTGCTGCTGGCGTTCGGCAATTTTGGAAATATGCCGGGCCAGTTCCAGTCGCTGACCGGCATCACCATCGACAAGTCCAACCGCGTCTTCGCCGCCGAGCAGCTTTTCGGGCGTGTCCAGATGTTCCGCTACTACACCGATGTGGAAGCGAAAGCGGAGCTGGAAAGACGCAAGAGCATGTTGGGCTCGAAAAAGGATTCCACGATCTCGCAGAAAGCCGGTTCCGGCAGCGCAACCACGCCGCCAGCGCCGGCTGATGCGGGAGATTCTGCAAAGAACGCACAGCCGGCGGCCGCTGGTGCGGCCAATCCGGCAACGCAAGAACAGCCGTCCCAGGCCACCGGGGCTTTTTCGAAGATTCCTTCGATGAACCCGCCGGTCCAGGGGAAGCAGCAGTAGTGGCAAGAGTTTTAACGATCTTTAACGGTCGTTAATAACCGGAGGCAGCTCCGGAGCAGTAGAAGGGCCCTAATGATCATTAGCAGTGCACAAACGTCAGGAGGATATATCCAAATGAGAAAGGTATTCTTCATAACCCTAACGGTGCTGCTCGTCGCGGCCTTCGCGGTGGCGCAACAACCGGCCCCGGGGCCGATCAGCAACGGGGCGCCGGTCACGGTGACGCAACCAGGCATCGTGACTAACGAGACCGGCGCGGGGTACTACAACGGTACCTCAACCAGCGGCCTCAATACCGGTACCGGTCAAACGCTCAACGTTAGCGGAACGGTTGGCTCCCAGGGCAACTCCGCTCCCGCGGCGGGCGCTGGCCTGACCCCAGCGTACACCGGCAACGTAATTGGTGTTCTTGACTACATCCCGAACTACGACGTCATGGGCGCGCACGAAAACGGCGGCCGTGGCTGCGCGGGATGCCACGCTCCGCACAACCAGGCGCGCGGCAACGGCGGCAATGGTAAGGGCGGCGGCTATGGCGCCTATGCTGACGTCCAGGGCGGCCTGTGGGGCGAGGATACTTCGAATATCCTCACCGCCTATGCGGGTGGGATCACCTTCAACGGCGGCGCCAGCCATCACTCCGGCCAGTTGTACTGGGGCGTCAGCAGCACCAGCACCAGCAGCTGCACCGTAACTGCCGGCGTGAACAGCTGCATGCCCCTGGGCACCGGAGGCGCTACTGGCCCCTGGACTGATGCAACCTACACCGGCGTGGCGACCTGCTTGAGCTGCCACGACGGCAACGTGTCGGTGGGTGCCATGATGTCCGGCGTTTCGTACGAACAGACCTTCGGTCTGCTCAACGGCGTTGGCATCGGCCTCAACAGCACCCGTGCAGCGGTCGCCCTCTACGGCAGCAACCCGATTCCGACCTTCCTCGGAGTCACCGCAACCACCCCGAACGGCTATGCCAGCACCCACCCCGTGGGCCAGACGGCCAATGCGGGCGCTGCTCTCGGCAGTGTTCTTACCACTGCCAGCTATGGGCTGCAGCCGGCAACCACTACCAACAAGCTGAATATTGCCCTGATTCCGGCCAATACTCCCTATGGCAACTTCGTCGCCAGCTACTCTCCTGGCGCACTGGCCTCCCTGGTTGCCAAGGATGCCAGCTTCGCGGACAACTTTGTGGTCTGCACCACCTGCCACAACCAGCACAACATGGCCGTCTGGACCGGAGTTCGCGGCGGTCCCGGACTTCCTGCCGGGGTCACCCAGGTTCGCACCATCTTCTTCGTGAACGGTGGCTACAACCCGGGCGCTCCCTATGACCCGACGCATGAGCCTTCGACCATGCGTTTCTGCCAGCAGTGCCACTTCTCGTTCTCGTCCGAGTACTACGGCGCGACGAACGTGGGGACTGCTTACTGAGGCTGTTGTTTTACAGGGGAGAGAGTTCTCTCTCTCCCCTATTTTGAACTTTCTTAAATGGTGGGGGCGGACGAGCCATGAAATACGCTACCGGAACTCTTTTTGTGCTTGGCGTGGCGCTGACCGTGGCGCAGGCGCAGGTGGTTGCATCGCATGCCCCGGCTTTGCAGCCGGCAGCCCCCGCGCCCTCCGGCTCTGTCGCCAGCATGCAGGTGACCGGCAAGCCGGTAGCGCGCGTCAACGGCGCCGTGCTAACCGATCGCGATCTGCTGCGCGAAATGATGACGATCTTCCCCTACGCCGGCACCCATGGCGGCTTTCCCAAGGAGATGGAACCAGCAATTCGCGACGGCGCGTTAAAGATGATCGAGTTCGAGGAACTGGTGTACCAGCAGGCGGAGGAGCGCAAGATAACGGTGCCGCCGGCGCGCATCGACAAGGCAGCAGCCGCCTTCCGCAATCAGTTCCAGGATGACCAGCAGTTCGAGCAATACATCAAGATCGAGATGAATGGATCGATGGAGCAGTTTCGCAAGTCGGTGCGACGCTCCCTCCTCATCGAAGCCTTTCTGAAATCGGAGCTGGATGTTCCTTCGCGCGTGACTTTGGCCGAAGCCCGGCAATACTACATAAAGAATCCCGGGCCATTCATGCATCCGGAACAGATCCAGTTCCAGACCATCTCCATCATGCCTTCGGAAACAGCCAGCGCCGACGTGAAGGAGCAGGCGCGCAAGCAGGCCGACGAATTATGGCAAAAAGCCAAAGCCACCCATAGTTATGAAGAGTTCGGCCTGCTGGCGGAAAAATATTCTCAGGATGACTTCCGGGTGGACATGGGCAACCACAAGTTGACCCCGCGCTCTGCGCTGCCCTTCGAAGTCCTGAAAATCCTCGATCGTATGAAACCGGGCGAGGTAAGCGCGATCTGCCAGTTTGGTCCCTACTACACCATCTTTCGGCTGGAGGCACGCAAGCCGGCCGGCAAGAAACCATTTGAGCAAGTTCGCGCCAAGCTGCAGGTTGACCTGCATAAGGAACGCTACAACAGCCTGCGGGCGGACCTGAATAAGAAGCTCCGGGCGAAAGCGACGGTGGAAGAACTGTAGGAGAAGTTCATGCGGTCTCTCGGTTTAAATCGGTCTTATTTCTTACTTCTCTTCTGGGCTCTGCTCGTAATTCAGGCCGGAGTGGCGCAAGTCAGCGTTGAGGGGGTTCAGTTCCAAAACCTTAATGGGAATCTTGGGACCGGCTACAACGGGCTGATTACTGAGGGTGCGCAGTCTACCCACGACATGGGCTTTAATGGGAACGTCTTTACCAACGGTTTTTATTACAGCCCTTCCTTCTTTTCATTTCAGGCCAACACTTTCTACGCGCGTGCAGATAGCAACGCGGAAGCCGCCAGCTTCACGAACGCTGAGGGATACAACCTGAACGCCACGATTTTTGGCGGTTCCCAATTTCCGGGATATGTTTCCTTCAGTCAGAACTGGGGAAACAGCGGAACTTATGGCTTGGAGTCGCTGGGAGCCGGCCTGAACAGCAACAACGATAATCGTGATTTTAGCGTTGCCTGGTTTTTCAGGAACCTGCCGGTAAAAAATCTCTCGGTTTACTTCTCCGATGCTGAAAACAACGTCAACATTCCCGGGATTGGAGTTGCCAGCAATACAGGCATCAAAGGGTTTGGCGCCGCTACCTCTGGTTACAATCTTTGGGGATTCACGCTGGGCGGAGGATATCAGTATTCGAACACCAACGCCACCAGCAACATTGCCGGCACGGACGGCGGGACCATTACATCCAGTGGTTCAACCAATGTGTTTCATGTGGTGGCCTCGCGAACGTTTCCCGGGAACACCAAGTTCCTTGTGTCGGCCTATCGCATCATGTCGGATTCCTCAGGGGAAGGCGACAAGAGCAATAGTGATACGAACGAGGTGGATGCTACGATTACGTCGCACGTCTGGCGCCTGCCGATCTCCGGGAATATCAGCTACAACGACAACGTCTACGGATCGGTGCTGCAGCAATTGAACAGCTCGGGGCAGCTGGTGGATCTTGACGTGAATTCACCCAAGATCGGCGAATTGAACATGAACCTTTATAGTTCTTACACCCTGCCGCAGCGCATATTTGTGACTGGCTTTGTGACCCATCAGGAAGAGTTGGTGGCGGGACACAGCGTGGGCGCCACCTCCGCCGGCGGTACGGCCAGCTATGGCTTTGGGAGGTTTCTGAAGGGGCTGACCATAACCGTCGGCATGCATGACACGGCGTCTCAGGTAGGCAACACGGGAGCGGGTTTGGTTGCAGCTGCCAGCTATGTGAGGGGTCTGGGCGCCTGGCGCTTAAGTAGCAATGCCTACTACAACCAGGGAATTGAAACCTTGCTGGCAGTATCCACGCAATCGTCGGCCGGGGGAAACGTGTCACTTCGGCGGGAGTTGCTGGGCAAAATGACCTTCAACGTCAATGCGGGAGCGGGCAGGAGCCTCTTTTCGACCTCAGGAGGGCAATCCACGGAGACGAAAACTGCTGGTGTAAACCTTAGCTGGAAGAGGCAGACGTTGTCTGCTTATTACGTCCAGACTAGCGGGAACGAAATCGTTACCAATCAGGGCCTGGTTCCGGTGACGGTGCCGGGCCTGGTCGGGCCTCAGGTAGTGGTGTTCTCCGGGAAGAGCTATAACGCCGGTTATGCCAATACACTCATCAAGCACATGAACCTCAGTCTTTCCTGGGCCAAGTTCAATAGCTCCGGTACAGGCACGGGGCTGCTGTCCAATATTTCGTCAGACCTGTATTCGGGTTCTCTCGTTTATACTTTCCGCAAGCTCTACTTCTCAGCCAATTGCGCAGAGAGCAAGCAGGGTGCAACCGTGACGAGCGCCTTGCCCAGCAACATTAAGGTCTATTATTTTGGGGTTTCGCGATGGTTCAGCTTCTTCTAGGCTGGCCCAGCCGCCGCGCAACGGCGCTGGCCGCCTGCATGATTCTCATGGCAGGTACAGTCTACGCCCTGGGGAAGAAAGATAAGCCCTCCCCGGTGCCGACGCCCCCTGATCTGTTGCTGGAAGGAAACCGAAAGCTGAGTTTTGTGCAGAGTTTCAGCTCGGAGCGCGAGATCCGTGGCAAACCTGGCTTCTTTAGCAAACTTCTGGACCTGGTAGCGGGTGAACCTTCTTACCACAGAATGGTGCGCCCCTACGGCGTAGCCGTTGATTCCCGGGGTCGCATCATTGTGACCGATCCCGGCGCCGAAGGCATCCACATCTTCGATTTCGCCGAGCATAAATACAAGTTCATCGAGCGGCGTGAGAATGGGAAGGACCCAATGCGGCAGCCGCAGTGCGTGGCCGTTGACGCGCACGACAACATCTATGTGACCGATTCCGAGTCGGGGTACGTTTTTGTCTTCGATTCCCGTGGTGGATTCCGGCGCACGATCGGCAGCCTGCAGGGCGGGGAAGGTTTCTTCAAGCGTCCCACAGGTATTGCCGTCGATTCAGACGTGGGGCGCATCTATGTTACCGACACCCTGCGTGACAAAATCTTTGTGCTCGACATGGATGGGTCCGTACTGCGGACGATCGGCGACCACGGCACACAGCCGGGGGAACTGTACTATCCAACCGAACTTCGGCTGACCAAGGCCGGTCTTATCGCGGTTGATTCCATGAACTTCCGCGTGCAGTTCTTCTCGCTCGACGGAATCGCGCAGAATGCGATCGGTCGCATCGGAGACGGGCTCGGCAGCATGTTCCGCCCGAAGGGCATCAGCGTCGATTCAGAGGACCACATTTATGTGATCGACGGAGTTTGGGGGGTGGTGCAGATATTCGATCGCCAAGGGGAATTGCTTTATTACTTCGGCCAGCGAGGGTCACGGCTGGGAGAATTTCAGTTGCCCTCTGGGCTATTTATTGACAAGAACGACCGTATCTACGTTGCGGATTCGTATAACGGACGAGTGCAAGTCTTTCAGTACTACGGCGCTGGACGTGCAGGGGGAGCAAAGTGAGGAAGGCTGTATATCTGAGTGTACTGTGGTTCGCTGCGTTAGCTGCCAGCGCGCAGGTCACCAGCAGCGCTCTCGGGTCTCACGATATGGGAGTTGGCGGCACATCTCCGATCGTTGGAGGTCTGCCTCCCTGCTATTTTTGTCATGCGCCTCACAACGGCTTATCTGGAACCCAGGTCGGCCTGTGGTCGCAGAAGCTGTCCACCGTCCAGAATTACACGCTGTACCCGCAAAGTGAGATCACAAACACGGTGCAACAACCGGTTCTGGGGGACCAAAGTAATGTTTGCTTAAGCTGCCATGACGGCACCGTGGCACCAGGACAGACCACACCGTGGGGTTCAATTCAGATGAGCGGTTCGATGGCCTCACAGGACGTCTTCGGGCAGGACTTGTCTACAGTTCACCCGTTCAATTTCAAACTGCCCCTGCAAATGCCTGCAGATCAGAACCTGATTTCCTCTGTTGTGAGCGCTGGTGTTACGGGAAATTCTGCAGTTCAAATGCCTGGCGGAAATGTGCAATGCACAAGTTGTCATAATGCACATGTCCAGAGTATTGATTCCTCGAATGATTTTTTGGTGATAGATAACACTAGTTCTGCGCTTTGCCTGGCTTGCCACGTATCGACGCCAACCGGGGGGAGCATGACGGCGGTCCAACGCGCGTCGGGCCTGGCTTTGGGCGGAGTGCAACAGGGGAGTCCGAACTCCCGCTCGATTGCAAAAACCTACAACGGATTGACCGCGTGGAGGAACAGCGCCCACGCGGAAGCTGGTAACCAAGCCTCGAAAGGGGCCAATGCGGGTCCTTACGGCACGGTTCGCAGGAACGGCTGCATGTCGTGCCATACGATGCACAAGGCTCAGGCAGGCGGGGCTCTTCTGTCTCCACCGAAACAGACTCTGCCCAATGTTGACGCAAGCACTCAGAATTGTCTGAACTGCCACAATGGCGGATCGACAATTTCTCCGCCAGTTACGAATGTTTACCAGGAGTTTACTAAGAGAGGCCATCCTTTCCCGTCTGGCAGCAACTCACACACAATGAACGAAAGCACGCTGTTAAACAAGAATCGACACGCTACATGTGTTGACTGCCACAACCCACACGCTTCGCAGAAAACAGCATCGTTTGTCTCTGCAACGATTCGTCCGGCACAGAACGGTGCGAGTGGCATCAGCGCGCTGGATGGTGCTACTGTAGTCAGCCCCGCACTCAATCAGTACGAGGTTTGTCTCCGTTGTCACGGGGCGAGCCAAGGGAAGCAAATGCTGGCAATGTATGGTTATCTGCCCGCGCGTGTGAACACCACCGGCGACCCACTCAATCTCGTCCCTCAGCTCAGCACTAATTCGATCTCCAGTCATCCTGTTACTCACGATCGGCAGAGCAAGTTTCCACAACAGAGTCTCCTGTCATTCATGTGGAACCTGGACGGACACACGCAGGGTCGCACAATGGGTTCCCGCATTCTTTGTACGGACTGCCACAACAGCGATGACAATCGAGAGTTTGGAGGTCAGGGGCCGAACGGACCTCATGGTTCCCAGTATGCTCACATCCTCGAACGTCGCTATGAATACAGTGAGGTTGCACCTGCGGCAGGTCCGGGAACGACAATCCAGAACCTATTCCCACTCGTGGTAGACCCTGGGGCCAATGGGCCCTATTCGCTCTGCGCGAAGTGTCACAGCCTTTCGAACGTTCTTTCCAATGCCAGTTTCAGCAAGCACTCGAATCACATTAACGCTGGTTTTTCCTGCTCGGTATGCCATACCGCCCATGGAGTGCCGAACTCTTCCGCGACACTGGCGGGCGAGCGACTGGTCAGTTTCGACATCAATGTAGTTGCGCGGAATGATGCAAACCAAGCTCCCATTTCCTACAATCGAGGCACTGGCACATGTACGCTCAAGTGCCACAACTACAACCATAACCAAAATGGAACGGTAACCCTTTCGCGAGGAAGCACACCTGGTTTGAAGATAATACGACCGGACCGGTGAAGCATTGACTCGCGCAGAGACTGGAATCAGAGGCTCACCCCCCGCCGCCAGCACTCGAGCTTTGGTTGAAAAGGGCGCCAGAGTATTTGGCTTCCTGCAGGTTGTTCTGCAAGCCCGCACGAGCCGTCTGCTAGTCCTGGTGTTATTGCTGACCACAGGCGCCGTATGGGAAGCCTGGAAAGTCTCGGCGTTTTCGAGCGACGAGATATGGTGTCATCTGCGCATAGGCACATGGATCCTCCATAATCATGCGGTTCCCCGCACTGGATTGTTTTCGCAGTTTGCAAGCTCGCGCTGGATCGATTTCAGTTGGATTTATGACGCATTCTGTGGTGCTGTCTACGCCCAGTTAGGGCTGAGAGCCGTTCCTCTGTTGCTGATGATGTTCAGAGTGGCTCTGGCTGCGGTTACCTTCGTGGTTGCCGGGGGGCGCCATAACTTCTGGTGGGCCGTAGCCTTGGCCGCGTTGGCGCAGTTTGCCTTTTTCAACCCACAGCCGCTCCCAAACCTGTTTTCAATCTGCTTTCTCGGGTTAGCGCTTCACTGGATCCTTGAGGCTCGTCGCCGAAATGAACTAACACGCCTCCTGTTGCTGCCGCCCTTGTTCTGGCTGTGGGCAAATCTTGACGCGCAGTTCGTTCTTGGATTGCTGCTGCTATCGACGCTTCTGTTTGCCGAGATAATAGAAGAGACGCTTCGGCTTGTGGGAATCTGTAAAACTGATTTGCCGCGAATTCCTCTAGCGCATCTTGTCGCGATCGCCGCAGCATGCGTTATTGCGACAATCATTACGCCTTATTCCATTCACCTTATTCCTGCCGCATTGCAGTCCGCATACGGCCCTGTGCTTTTCAAGAACTTCGCCTATATGGCTGCAATGAGCTTTCGGCAGCCGCAACCCTTTGTGCTCGCCTTATTGCTTTTTTCCGCCTGCCTTGCACTTGGACGACAGCATTCCCACGATATCTTCAAAATCGTTCTGCTTGTCCTCTGGGCAGCGCTGGCATTTCGCATACAGCGCGACAACTGGACCATCGTTTTACCCTCTATTGCTGTTATCGGCGAGGCGTTTCGAGCGCATAGCGATGAGCGAGTTGTTGTTGGGTACAGGGGCTGGGGCAGGGAAGGTTTGTATCTTGGCGCAGGCGTTGCTCTCGTGCTAGCGCTGTCTTTCATCTTCCTACCCACCAACCCAAGACTTGAAACTCGAGTCGAGAGTGTTTTTCCGGCCAAGGCCTGCGACTACATACGAAACAATCACCTAGCCGGCCCCGTCTTCAACGACTATGGGTGGGGTGGATATCTGATGTGGAGGCTCCCGGAGTATCCCGTGTCAATCGATGAACGCTTGAATCTATACGGAGACGAGTTCACCGACGCGCACTTTGAAGTGGTCATGGGCAAGCGGAAAATGGAGACCCTGCCAGGCTTCGCCAGTCAGAGAGTTATCCTGCTGCCGGTAAAGCTTTCCATGGCAAAGGCGTTAACCACAATTCCGCTATTGCACCAACAATTCCGTGAAGTTTACCGGGATAGCATTGCGATCGTTCTGGTGCGGCGATGAAATATCTGAGCTTTTTCCAAATGACTGCGTCGTGCGGAGTCTGATTCAGACATGAGTACAGTTCAGGAATTAGAACAACTGGCACACAGGCAGATCGTGAAATTGGGTGCACTTGGGGTTTTGTTCGCACTCTTTTCGATAACTATTTTGTTGGGCAAGGGATACATCGTTGACCCGGATATCTGGTGGCACTTGAAGGTTGGAGATTGGATCGTGCAGC
>Ga0187769_10001778_pt1 | contig 12404 bp, 10 predicted proteins | sample 0116_SJ02_MP02_1_FD_133140 | JGI IMG/M metagenome (GOLD analysis project Ga0187769, IMG submission 133140) | Tropical peat soil microbial communities from peatlands in Department of Meta, Colombia - 0116_SJ02_MP02_10_MG | ecosystem: Environmental > Terrestrial > Soil > Wetlands > Peat | place... | reverse complement strand
TTCGGCGCGAAGGGGGTGGGCGAAGCGGGAATCGAGCCAGTAGCGGGGGCGGTCGCGAACGCCGTCTTCAACGCCCTCGGATTCCCAATCCGCCAGTTCCCCTATACGCCCGAAAGGGTCTCCGCTGCGATTGATGAGAAGGCCGCCCGCCCATGAAGTCCTTCCAGTACCTCGCGCCTATCCCACGGTTCGACTATCTGGCGCCGAAGACTCTCCCGGAGCTGTTCGACATCCTTGAAGACCGCGGCAGGGAGGCGGCGGTCATCGCCGGCGGGACCGACCTGACCATAGCGCTGAAGGAGGGAACCGCCAGTCCCAAGGCGGTCGTGGACCTGCGCCACCTCCGGAACGAGCTCGGAGGAATCAGCCTCGACAGGGGGACGCTGCGAATCGGCGCCATGGCCACATTCTCAGAAATCGAGGCGAGCCTGACTGTAGGCAGGTACGCCAATGCCCTGCGTCAGGCGGCGGCCAACGTCGGGACCCTCCAGATCAGGAGCATAGCAACCCTGGGCGGCAACCTCGCGACCGCGTCCCCTGCCGCCGACTCCGCCCCTCCGCTAATAGCGCTGGGGGCGAATGTGACCGTCCTCAACAAGTCGGGAAAAAAGTCCCTGCCAATCCAGGACATCTTCGCAGGACCGAAAAGGAGCGCTCTTCAAAGTGGTGAAATCGTGGCATCGGTGGAGATACCTGCTGCCGAGGGGGTATGGAGCGCATGGACGAGGGCCGCCGTGAGGAACGAGAACGTCCTCTCTGCGGTCTCGGTGGCCGTCGCCGCAAAAGTGCGTCACGGGAAGTTCGAAGCCAGTAGAATCGCGCTCGGCGCCGTCGCGCCCACTCCAATGCTGGCTGAGACCGCGTCCAAGGCGATGACAGGGACCAGGGCGACGGCCGAGCAGGCTGAGAAGGTGGCTATCCTGGCCGCCGAGGACGCGAAGCCGATTTCAGACATCAGGGCCAGCGCTCGGTACAGGAAGCACCTCGTACAGGTGCTGACAAGGAGGCTCATCACGCAGATGCTCTTGGAGGTGCAGGTGCCTTGAAGGGGAAGGTGAGGCTGAGTTTCAAGCTCAACGGGGAGAAGAGGAACGACGAGATTGAGCCTAACCAGACTCTGTGCGATTACCTCCACGACGTCGCGGGAACGACGGGAGTGAAGAAGGGGTGCGACACCGGCGAGTGCGGTGCCTGCACTGTCCTCCTCGACGGGGTGCCTGTCGCTTCCTGCCTAGTCCTGGCCCCCCAGGTGGACGGGCGCGAAGTCGTCACAGTCGAAGGGCTGGGCAAGACATCAAACCCCAACCCCGTCCAGGCAGCCTTTGTAGAGCACGATGCCGTCCAGTGCGGGTACTGCATCCCGGGCATGATTGTCACCCTGTCTTGGATTCACCAGCACCTACCGGGCGCCTCTGACGCGGAGATCAAGCGACTGATGTCAGGGAACCTCTGCAGGTGCACAGGGTATCAACAGCAGATAGAAGCGCTCAAGGCGGCGCTACTCAGCACTTCGCGAAGGCGCTGATACGTCTATAAACAGAAACCGTCAGCCTGCTATCATGCGAGCTCAGGATCTTCACGGAAAGGACCTCATATCGACGCAGGAATGGACCAGGGACGAAATAGACTACCTGATGAACTATGCTGCAGACATCAAGCGGAAATACAAAGCCGGCAACGTGCCTGAGCTTTTCAAGAACCGGACCTTCTTCATGCTCTTCTACAACACCTCCACCAGGACGCGTTCCAGCTTCGAAGCCGCGTCGACGATCCTGGGGGGCCATTCGCAGTTTATCGACTTCGCGACTACAAGAGGCTCTGAGGGGGAGTCCATCAAGGACATGGCGAAGATGTATGAGCGGATGGGGCACGCCCTCGGTGTAAGGATCCTCGAGTCAGCGGTGGACTACGTCTACGGGAGGGGGAACGCCGCCATAAGGGAGTACGCGAAGTACGCTGACGTCCCTGTGGTGAACATGGCCGACGACGTCTATCACCCAACCCAGGCCATAACCGACATCCTGACCCTGAAGGAGAAGCTGGGCCCGAACCTGCAGAAGAAGAAGTACGCCCTCCTCTGGACCTACAGCGACCACATCAGGAGCTGGGGAAGCATGCAGGACGAGATGCTGATCTCCACCAAGTACGGCATGGACACCGTCCTTGTCTACCCGGAAGGCTTCGACCTCGACGAGAAACTTGTCCAGCAGGCGAGGGGGAACGCCAGGGCCGCCGGCGGGAGCCTTGAGATGAGCCACGACCCGACTGAAGCGATGAAGGGCGCCGACGTGGTGTTCCCTAGGAGCTGGGCGAGCCACGATTGCGTCATGACCGGCATGAACAGGTTCACTAGGGAGAAGGAAGTGGACCTGCACAACAGGTACAAGGACTGGCGTCTTACCAAGAAGCTCACAGACACCATGAGCAAGGGCGGCGTGGTCACCCACGTACTTCCGGTGTTCAGAGGGCAGGAGGCCGACGACGAGGTCATGGACGGGCCCCGAAGCGTCATCTACGACCAGGCTGAGAACCTGCTATACGTCCGGGCCGCCGTGCTCGCCCTGCTTGCAGGCACCGCGAAGTAGACCGCCCGGGCCTGAAGGTGCACCTTAATCTACTCGCGAAATGGCGCAAACTGGCGTGGCGTCATCAAGGGTTTTCTTCATCACCGATGTCCACGGCTCGACCAAGTGTTTCAAGAAGTTCCTGAACGCGGCCAAGTTCTACAAGGCCAACGTCCTCGTCCTCGGAGGGGACCTGACAGGCAAGATCCTGATTCCCATCGTCGACCAGGGGAACGGGACATACCAGTGCTCTTTCGAAGGGAACCAGGTGGTGCTCAAGAACCAAGCCGATATGGACGCCCTGGTGGCCAAGGCCACAGACGCTGGGCTCTACACCCAGCTCATGAGCAAGAAGGAATTCGACGAGACCTCCGCCGACCCGAACAACGTCAAGACGGCATTCAACAGGGCCATGGTGGGCCGGGTCGCCGACTGGATCAGGCTGGCGGAAGAGAGGCTGGGAAAGACTGACGTGAAGTGCTACATATCGCCTGGTAACGACGACATCTTCGACATCGACCCGATTCTAAGTTCTTCGCAGTACGTCATCAACCCCGAGGGCAAAGTGGTCTCCATAGACGACGACCACGAGATGATCACCCTGGGTTACACCAACCACACTCCGTGGAACAGCCCGAGGGAGGTGGACGAAGAGGAGCTAGGGAAGAAGATCGAGAGGATGGCTGCAGAGGTCAGGAACATGAAATCGGCCATCTTCAACATCCATGTCCCGCCAATCGACACCCTGATTGACAAGGCTCCGATGGTGGACGAGAACCTGAAGGTGGTTGTAAGGGCGAATCAGGTGCAGATCATCTCGGCAGGGAGCTCGGCCTGCAGGAAGGCCATCGAGTCGCACCAGCCGATGCTGGGCATACACGGCCACATCCACGAATCAAAGGGCATTGTGAAAATAGGCCGGACGCTGTGCGCGAACCCTGGGAGCGAATACGGCGAGGGTGTGCTGAGGGGGTTCCTGACACAGATTACAGCCGACAGAATCGACTCTTACGTTCTAACGTCGGGCTGAAGAACTACTCTGGCGGGATTTCCTTGTAAGCCAGGGTGATGTCTACCCCGCGCCGCTTGTTGTAGTAGTAGGACCCTGCGAAGGCAACGGCCCCCAGGACAACCGACCCGAGGATGAAGGAGATGGTAATCGAGTTGATGGCCCAAACCGCCTGGTTGCTCAGGAACTGGTAGGTCAGGAATCCGAACACCCCCATGTTGAGGACCCCGGCCAGCGCCAGAATCACCTTCATGTATCCAACCTCTTTCTTGACGGCGTGGATGACTGCCGAGAGCCCGACTATGATGAAGTAGATCATCGAAGCCATAATTGCGCCAAACAGCGGGTTGGTACCTGCCCCCAGGCTCGAGGTCGTATAGTTGTACGCCGCGATTCCCACCAGCACGACGCTCACAACCAGTGAAATCAGGAATGCCAACACCGGGGACCCGAACCTCGGGTTGACGTTGGATATCCTGGACGGGAGGAACCTGTCGAAGGACTGCGCCAGGAGGTACCTGGAAATCACGATGAGCCCATACGCCATCACACCCAGGTTGGCCAGGATCCACCCGAGCCCTATGAACGCCGCCAGGGCCGAGTTGCCCGATACGCCCATAGCGAGGGTCCAGAAGTTGAAGCCCACCGGCATACCGTACACGTAGGCCGGTGTAGAGTAGGCTGCGTTGGTGAATGGCTGTCCCGCTGCCCAGTACATCGTGGCTATGCTGCCGGTGAGGAAGGCGAAGGCCAGAACCGCCGAAATAGGCACGTTCCACCTGAGTGCGCTCTTCCCCTTGATCTCTCCCGCGACCGCGGGGGCCGCGTTAAGCCACGGAAAGACGAACGCGGCAATCAGCGGGAGGAGGAAGATGGTGTTTCCAAAGTTGAAACCAGTTGTCCCTCCCGGCCCGCCAGTGTGATTGCCGGCAATCATGTTGGCATACGTATTCGATGGGTCGGAGGAGTTCGTGAACAGGCCGTTGCCGGAGACCCCATTGATGTAGTGCTGAACTCCAGTAGGCCCGGCGCTGACAAGCGTCCCGATGGCCAGGAACAGCGCTATGATCCCGATTATAGTCAGAACCGAAACCAGCCTATAGCCCGCTTTCGGCCTGATGATGTTGATGCCGATGAGGACCGCGAAGATCAACGCCCCAATTATGAACTGCGTTCCCGGCGCTGCCGGGGCGCCTGGGTAGGCTCCCTGGGGCGTCGCGAGCCCGGTGTAGAACGAGCTCGTCGCGTTGAAGAAGAGCCCCACGGCCCCTATGGCGAAGACGGTTGACAACGCAATAAGAGCAAGGTATGCAGTGGTTTCGCAGGTGTACCCCATGAAGGAAGCCACGCTGCCTATGGGGCCTCCGAGGTTCCTTGACACGAAGACATAGTCCCCACCAGCGCGCGGGTACCTGCGTGTCAGGACCGTGTAGATTACTATCTGGGGGAAGGAGAGCACGAACGCAATCAAACAAAGATCAAGAAGGTTCACCCCGGTGACGTCCTGTCCCGCGAAGAACATTGGCAAGAGTCCAGAGATGCCGATAACTCCCAGCAGCGCGCCGATGGACATGTTGCTCAGGTTGAGCGCGATGCTGTCGAAGAACGAGACGTTCTTGACTAGACCTGTCGCGTCACGAACGAAGACTGGGGGCGCAGAAGAACCTGTAGTTGCATTCCCCGATGCCGGCGAACCAGCAGCTAGCCTCTCCTTTTCGCTCAAAGGCGGGTTTCGCAGTCCACACGTGGACTACGTTCTTATTTAAGCACCATAGACGAATCTTAACACCGACGTGATGGCCTAACTGCTTCGGGTGTGTCTTCGGCCCCGGAATCCGCTGCGAATTCGACCAACGTCCCTTCGAGAATGATGAAAACATTCATAGAGACTGCGGCCAAGGTGTCGAGACAAGGAGTAGGAGACTCAGCTGAGCAACCAAAACGGCCCTGTCCAATCCCTCGAGGACGAGGCAGCGCGCATACTTCAGGCAGCAGGAGCCAAGGGGGTCACCCTCCGGCTGGTGGGCGGGGTCGCAGTTTCCATGCGATGCCCGTCAGCAACCAGACCTCCACTCGGGAGGAAGCGAGTCGATATCGACGTGGTTGGCCACAGGAAGGAGACCTCGAAAATCAACCAGCTCTTCAAAGAGCTCGGCTACAAGCCGCGGGAGAGATTCAACGCCTTCCAGGTCACCAGGCTCATCTTCAACGACCTGGCGAACGCCAGGAGGGTCGACATCTTCCTCGATGTCTTCGAAATGTGCCACAAGTTCGACTTCAAGAAGCGCATGGAGCTCGAGCCGAACACCCTCCCCCTGGCCGACCTCCTCTCAACAAAACTGCAGATCGTCGAGATCAACGAGAAAGACATGAAGGACATCCTGGCGATGCTGCTCGACCACGATATATCGACGGAAGACGGCTCTGACATGATAAACGGTGGCTACATCTCCAAGCTCTGCTCGGAAGACTGGGGGATATACAAGACGTTCACCATAAACCTCGGCAAGATTCCGGACTACGCCTCCAGGGCAGGGCTCGACGAAGCGCAGAAGAAGATAGCATTGGACCGGGCCGAGAAGCTGAAGACAATGATAGAAGGAGCGCCGAAAAGCATGGGATGGAAGATGCGCGCGACAGTCGGGGAGAGGAGAAGGTGGTACGAGCTGCCAGAGGCAGACAAGGAAGTCGTCGACTCGGCTGGCCCCTCCTCGAAATGAGCACCAGGCCCACTTAGAGGCTTTATATCGAATGGGAGGCGCCACGGACTCTGGCGAGATGACTTGTCCTCCAAGAACTCCGCTTCTCTGAACAGGCTCGGCCTCTACCTCCAGGACATGCATGTGAGGGAGATGGTCAGGTTCTCCCAAGTCGCTGAAGAGCACGGTTTCGATTCCGTCTGGATAGCCGAGTCGAGGCTCGCGAGGGATGCGGTGGTTCCAGTCACTGCCATCGCCACCGATACCGAGAGGATCAAAGTCGGCGCAGGAGTGATCAACACCTGGACGAGAAACGCAGCGCTCATCGCCCAGACCTGGGCCACCCTAGACGAGCTATCTGCGGGGAGGGCCATGCTCGGCCTCGGCGCGTGGTGGGATCCTCTTGCGAAGAAGGTCGGAATCGAAAGGACCAAACCCCTGTTGTGCATGAAGGAGTACGTCCAGGTCATCAAGCGGCTCTTCAACGCCGAAGAGGTCACCTTCCACGGTGAGTTCGTCAACATGGACGGAGTGAAGCTTGACACACTGCACGGGACTGGAGAGGGACCGAGGGCCGTTCCGATTTATGTAGGCGGCACCGGCTTCCAGATGTTGGAGCTGGCCGGCGAGATAGCAGACGGGGTACTGCTGAACTACCTTGTTTCACCAAAGTACAACGAGATGGCTTGGGAGAGCATCCGGCGGGGAGCCAGGAAGGCCGGGAGGGACCCCGACGAGATAGATTCACCTCAGTTAGTCGCCTGCTCTATGGACCCTGACTCCGACAAGGCCATCAAGCTAGCTAAGAGCCACGTGACCATGACCCTCGGTCAGCAGCCCCACATAATGAGGGCGAGCGGGGTGAGCGAAGACCTCATCACGGCTGTCCAGAAGGAGATGGGGGGGTGGCCTGCCAAGCCGGGCGGCATCGAGAGGGCGACCAAGATCGTGCCCGATGAAATAGTTAGGATGCTTACCGCTTCTGGTACGCCAGACGAGTGCAGAACCAAGATCAAGGAATACATGTCCTCTGGGTGCAAGTCTCCGCTGCTTCTACCTCTTAGCGGGAACATCGAATACATAGTGAAGTCGCTGGCCTAGAGGGCGACCTTGTCGAGAAAACTCCTGGTGAACGGAGGCACGACAGTGACCATGGATGCCAGGCGGAGGGTCATCCACGACTCCGCAGTCGCGATTGAAGACGGCAGGATAACCGCCGTTGGACCGTCAGACAGCGTCTCGGCCGGGTTCGCAGCTGACGAGGTCATCGACGCGAAGGGGTGCCTGGTGATGCCCGGCCTCATCTGCAGCCACACCCACCTCTACGGCGTCGCCCTCAGAGGTTCCGCCCTCGGCATACGGCCCCCGAGCGACTTCCTCCAGATTCTCCAGCGCGTCTGGTGGCCGGTGGACGAGCACCTCACTGACGCAGACGCCTACGCGACTGCCCTGGCAGCCGGCGCAGAGTCGCTCATGAACGGCACTACCTGCTTCGCGGACACATACTCTGCTCCTAACGCCATAGGCGGCTCCCTGGACCACATCGCCAAGGCGGTCAACGAGGTCGGCATTCGCGGCCTCATTTCCTTCGAGGCGACCGAAAGAAGGAGCTCCCGCGAGGGCCGCCGGGGATTGGATGAGAATCTTCGATTCATCGCCAGCAGGGGCAAGGGGAGGGCCATGGGGATGCTCAGCCTCCACGCCTCGTTCACAGTCTCCGATGAGCTGATTTCGAGGGCCGTGGCGGCCTGCGACAAGCAACGGGTCCCCCTCACCATCCACGTCTCGGAAGGCCCCAACGACTCCTACCACAACATGGAGAGATACGGGAGGAGGACGGTCGAAAGGCTGCAGGACCGGGGCCTGCTTTCGCGGAGAGCCGTGCTAGCCCACTGCGTTCACCTCAGCGAGGATGAAATCGAGGTCGTGCGAAAGAGCTCGGCCAGCGTGGCTCATAACCCCATGAGTAACATGCTGAACGCCGTGGGGGTCGCTCCTCTCCTGCAGATGATCGACAAGGGGGTCAACGTCGGCCTCGGGAACGACGGGTACGTCTTCGACATGTTCGAGAACATGCGGGCCGCCTACCTGCTTCAAAGGGTCGCGAGGAGAGACCCGAACCAGCCGTCACCGCAGCAGGTGGTCGAGATGTGCACAGTCAACGCCGCCAAGGCATACGGCCTCTCATCGCTGGGCTCCATCTCAGAAGGGAAGAAGGCGGACGTCCTTGTGATGAAACCTACTTTCATGGCCACTCCATACACGGGGTCTGTCTACGGCTACATCGTCAACGGCCTGCGAGGGGCCGACGTCAGGGACGTCGTGGTTGACGGAGAGGTCGTCGTAAGGGAGAAGAAACCGACGAAGATAGATCTGGAGCAGTCACAGAAGCTTGTCCTCAGGACCATGAACTCACTCTGGAAGCGGCTCGGTTCAGCACCCCCGGAGGCGGTCGAGCCGCTCGGGGACGGCATCCGCTAGCTCTGGCGCTCCGAGGTCTTTCTCGGGACGAACCGGCCCTGGCCCCTCTTCCCGACGAATTCGCCGTCCTCCATGACAATCTCGCCCCTGCTCACGGTCAGCACAGGATATCCCTGGGTGGTCACGCCGTCGTAGATGCTGTAGTCGATCTTTGAGTGGAGGACGTCCGCGGTGAGGGTGACGCGCTTGGTGGGGTCGATGACAACGAAGTCAGCGTCCGCGCCTACCGCGATGGTGCCCTTGGCCGGACCTAGGCCAAAGCGCCTTGCCGGTGCCTCTGAGGTAACCCTCACCATGTCGAAGATGGTTATCCTTCCCTTTCTGACCCCCTCGGAATAGAGAATCGGGATGATCACTTCGGTCCCGGGGACTCCGTTTGGAATCTTCGTGAAATCGTCTTTTCCCCAGTCCTTTTCGGCGCTAGTGAAGGGACAGTGGTCGCTCCCGACCGTCTCGATGACTCCGCCCTGTCTCAGCCCCTCCCACAGTGCCTCGCAATCTTCCTTCTTTTTCAGTGCCGGGGACATCACGAAGTGCCGGCCCTCGTCCCCCTCCAGGGCCCGGTCAGTGAGCACCAGGTAGTGGGGGCAGGTCTCTGCGAAGACTATCGTCCCTCCCGTCCGAGCCTCTTCGACCTCGCTCCTTCCTGCCTTACTTGAGAGGTGGACGATGTAGAGCGCAGCTCCGACTTCCTTCGCCAGCCTGGTGACCCTGGAAATCGCTTCGGCTTCTGCCTCTGCTGGCCTACTGAGCGCATGGTACACCGGCCCCGTGTTCCCTGCTGCCAGGTTCCGCTGAATCAGGCTCTCGATTATTGCCTCGCTCTCAGCGTGGACCGCCACAAGCCCTCCCGCCGCTGCCACCTTCCCCATAACGCGGGAGATGTCGGGGTCCTCAAGCATCAGCCCCCTCTTCCTGTATGCCGTGTAGACCTTGAAACTCGGGACGCCCTTCTGAACTACCTTGGGGATCTGGTCAATCTCTGGCAGGTTCTGGCCCTTGAACATCATGTGAAGGCCGTAATCCGTCACGACCTTTGCGTCGGCCCTGCTCCTGTAGTCGTCGAAGGCATCCAGCATGGTCTGGCCGGGCTTCGAGTCGACGAAGTCGATGATCGTGGTGATGCCGCCACAAGCCGCCGCGACCGTCCCCGAGTAGAAGTCGTCCGCCGACGAAGTCGTCAGCACCGGCAGTTCCATGTGGGTGTGCGCGTCTATCCCTCCGGGGACCACGATCATCCCCCTCGCGTCGATCACCCGGGCGTCCTGGCCAGGGGCGCTGGGCGAAAGCGAAGAGATTTTCCCGTTCTCGACCCCTATGTTCGCTTCGAAGGTCTCAGAGGCGGTTACGATTTTCGCGTTCTTGACTAGAAGATCCACGGCTCTGCGCGCCCTAGGCCCCTACCCCAGACCTGCGAAACAGGTCGTCCTGGCGTCGCTGGGCCTCTGACATTATTCGGTCCTCATCAAGGGTGAGTGCTCTTCCCTTGCGGAGGATTACCCTGCCGTCGACAAGCACTGTGTCGACATCGCTCCCCATGGCGGAATAGATGACGTTTGAGACTACGTCGGTGTATGGCACAAGGTGGGGCTTCTTGAGGTCGATGAGCACCAGGTCAGCCCTCTTCCCGACCTCTATCGATCCGACCTTCGGATCCAGCCCCATGGCACGGGCGCCATTCATAGTGGCCATCCCGAGTACCGTGGTCGCCGGCATGGTCCTCGGATCCAGCAGCCTGGCCTTCTGTATCACAGCTGCCAGCTTCATCTCCCTGACCATGTCGTAGGAGTTGTTGCAGGGCGCGCCGTCGCATCCAAGCCCGACGTTGGCGCCCGCTTCGATCAGCTCGGGCACCCTCGGTATCCCGGAGGCCAGCTTGGTGTTCGAAGATGGACAGTGGGCGACGTTGGACATCGTTCTGCCAGCCCGCCGGATGTCTTCGTCGTTAAGCCAGACCATGTGGGCGAAGAGGGAGCCCGGGCCGGCTAGCCCTACCTTCTCTATGAACCCGAAGGGGGTCAGACCGAAGTTCTTTTTCGCGTAGTTGACATCTTCCTTCACTTCTGCCAGGTGCATGGTGACGCGGGTCTTCTGTTCCCTGGCCAGATCGGCCACCTCGGCGTAGAGTCCCTTGCTGCATCCGCCGAGCGACCTCGGTGCCACCCACGCCTTGACCAGCCCATCCTGGGCCGAGTTCCACTTCCGAATCATCGCCTTCGCCTCCCGGATGCATGCGTCCTTGTCCTCCACAAGGCCTTCCGGCATTATGCTGCGCTTGGTTCCGTACCCTGGGCTGTCCATGATCGTCTTGGCTAGCGCCCCTCTCATTCCTGCCTTGACCACCGTCCTTGCGATCCCTTCGAACCCGTACCTGGAAACCACATCCACCCCGACGAAGGACGTCGTCCCGCTCTTGATCATCTCCAGCATTGAGAGTTCTGCGCTGACCCGTCCGTCCTCCTCTGTGAAGCTTGCCTGCATGGGCCAGACTCGCTTCATCAACCAGTCTACCAGGGACAGGTCGTCGGCGGCGCCCCTCAGCAGGGACTGGGCAAGATGAAGATGCGTGTCTATGAGGCCCGGTATCACCGCCATTCCCTTTGCGTCGATTACCGCTTCTGGCCTGCTTTCACCTCGAGATCCAGGACCCTTCAGCTCCTTTATCACGCCGTCCTCGACAAGTATCGAGCCTCCTTCGATGACCCGCTGCCTTGGGTCCATGGTGACGATTATGGCGCCTTTAATCAGGACAGAACCGGGATTGGCCGGCAAGTCTCTCGATCAGGCTCTTTGGCTGATAACTTGGGTTCCGGACTTCCCTTCCAGCGCCTCGGTCAGCTTCCCGAGCTCTGCAATGACGGCCCTTTCTCCTCCGCTTTCGACGAAGCGGATGGCCGCGAGCACCTTGGGCGCCATGCTCCCCTCCTTGAACTGACCCTGCTCCAAGTACTTCTGTAGCTTTCCGGTGGTGACCTCCCTTATCATCTCCTGGTCAGGCTTCCCGTAGTTCACGTAGGCAGCGTCGACGTCCGTAAGTATGACGAAGACGTTCGCCTGGATCAGGGTCGCAAGGCGTTGCCCGGCGAGGTCCTTGTCGATGACCGCCTCAACCCCCCTGGCTTGGCTCCCCTCCTCGATTATGGGAATCCCTCCTCCGCCTGTCGATACCACGACAAAGCCGGCATCCACCAGGGTCTTGATTGCAGCCCTCTCGGCGATAACCTTAGGGTCAGGCGAGGGGACCACCCTCCTGTATCCCCGGCCAGCGTCCTCCTTGATCGTGATTCCCGGCATCCTCTGGCTCATCTCCTCGGCTTGCTCCTTCGTGTAGAACGGACCCACAGGCTTGGTAGGGTGCTCGAAGGCTCGGTCGTGCTGGTCGACTATGACCCTAGTCACAACAGTCACCACGTACTTGTCGATTCCGCGGGACTTCAGCTCGTTTCTGAGGGCCTGCTGGATCATGTATCCGATGAAACCTTGCGTCTCGGCGCCGCAGGCGTCCAGCGGGAATGGCGGAACGAGGTTCTTCCCAGCCTCGTGCCTCAGCAAGGTCGCCCCCACCTGAGGGCCGTTCCCGTGGGTTACGACAATCCGGTATCCCTGCTCGGTGAGGTCAGCTATCTTCTTGGCTGTCTTCTGCACGTTCGA
>Ga0187769_10001777_pt1 | contig 12409 bp, 8 predicted proteins | sample 0116_SJ02_MP02_1_FD_133140 | JGI IMG/M metagenome (GOLD analysis project Ga0187769, IMG submission 133140) | Tropical peat soil microbial communities from peatlands in Department of Meta, Colombia - 0116_SJ02_MP02_10_MG | ecosystem: Environmental > Terrestrial > Soil > Wetlands > Peat | place... | reverse complement strand
TGCGCCGCGGGTTCGGCTACCACTCAGAAGACGCCGTCATCGCGCTCGCAATGCTGTCACTCGGCGGTCTCTGCCCCTCGCTCCCCCACCGGTGACACAACCCACGGATCCGTCAGTAGGTTCCCTTATCAGTCCCGGCCGGAGTGGGGGGAACGGTCACCGTCGGCACGCGGCAGATGCCCACGGCGTGCGCCCAGGTCTTCGAGATGGTGCTGCCGGCCCAGTTGTTGGACGTGAAAGCGGTGTCCGCGACACGCTCGGTCGGCGTCAGCTCATGCGTGACGCCGACCTGTGGCGCAAGACGGGGAACGATACGCGCGTCATCGGGCCAGTCCCGGTTGAGCAGGCGCTGGCGCAGTGCAGCGACGCGGGCATCGGCGTGGTCGAGCGGCAGCCAGCGAGCAGTTCGCTCGCGATGGCTTCCGCATGGCTCGGCGGTTCATCTGCAGCCTGCGGAAACCACTGGACCGCCGTGACGCCCGGGAGGTTGGTGTCTGCGAGCTTAGAAAACCTGTCGGCGGTGTGAAACATCGATCGCCTTTCGGATCCTGGAGCGGGAGCGTCGGTTGGGCGGGAGTGCTAGTGCTGTGAAGCGTTGATACATCTCTTCCTTCGTCGCGGGCCGCGGGTCTGGCACTGTGTTGCCGTTTGCGTCGGTGCTGGTTGGGCGGGGTCGACAGCTGGTCTCAAAGCGTTCGTAGGAACTCCAGTAACAGGTGGCGTTCGTTCGGTGACAGCGCGATGAAGCGTTGCCGGGCGCTCGCGGCCTGGCCTCCGTGATCGAGGATTGCGGCCTCGAGTGTTGTTGCGCGGCCGTCGTGGAGGTAGCGCGTCCGGTTGTGAAGTCCCCAAAGCGGGGCGGTGCGCCAGTCGCTGCCGCCGGCGAATCCTTGTACCACGTGGTCGTCGAGCGCGGGGCCCATGCTGTGCAGCAGCAGGTCGGAGTACAGGTGAACCTGGAGCCCGCCGGCCTGCAGGCTCGGGGCGTGACACACGGCGCAGCCGGTCTGTGTGAAGAGGGCCGCGCCGACCGGATCGGCGCTCTGCGGCTGCGGCGCTGGCAGTGAGCGTATGTATGCCGCCAGTTCGGCCACGACGGCCTCGCTCGCGTCCGGGCGAGGTGATTCCCCCGCGCATGGCTTCGATCCGGGCGGGATGAAGTCTGTTGGTGCGAGCGGGTTTGTCACCCCGAGTTCGTTGCGCAGGGCTTGACCCACAAACTCGGTGAGCGTCGGGATATCAGCTTTCCAGCCAAAGCGCCCGACGCGCACGCGCCCGTCCACTTCGCGCACGAGGTTCGGCGTCCCGATCATGCCCTCCCGGCGCTCGACCGCCGCCCGCGCGAGGATCGCGCTGTCTGGTATGGCGTCGATCAGTCCGTCCCCGAACAGGGCTGGCGCGTTGCGCACCGAGGTGACGTTCGCTCCGGCGGGGATGCCGGGCATGAGCTCGCATGCGTATCCGAGCTCTGAGATCGAATGAGCCCGGGCGAACGGGCCACCGGTTCCGATCATCGGGTCAAAGCCCGTCTGAGTGAGCCGCCCGACCCGCAGTTCGGTCGCCAGGCCGTTGGTGCCCACCCCGCCGGGGGCGGGAAAGCCGTGGCAGCCGCTACACGAGCGCGCGTTGAACAGGGGTCCGAGCCCCTGCGCGGGCGTGAAGTTCATCCGGAACAGCTGTGCTCCCCGCGCGACGGGCGTCACGGACGGCGGGTGGCCTCGCGCGAGGATCCAGACGGGGATGAGGATCACCCAGACCGCCGTAATGACGCCGCAGTAGTACCCAACCGACCCCCATCGCCGGCGCCGCGGGCTCGGCGTCGGTTCGCCGACGCTCATCGGGGGGCGCCGAACGCCGGGATCTCGACGACCGACCCCGACAGCCCCGACGGCCGACCGTGAACGCCTGAAAGCGAGACCCAGATCCAGCGCGCGTCAGCCGAGACAGCGATCCCGTTGAGCAGCCCCGGCCCAACGGTGCCGAACCCGGGCACGTCTATGCGAGCCACCGCAGAGATGCGTCCATCTTGTCGCAGTCGCACGACCGTCCCGCTGCCGCGGTTAGCGACGTACAGGTCAGCTCCCCCGGCGAGCGTCGTGTTGCTGGCGAACCCGGCGTTAGCGATCTCGGGGACGGCCGGGGCAAGGTCGATCGGCTCTGAGAAGTCGGGGCTTTGCAGCCGCCGCACGTCGGTGACGCGAAAGATTTGAAAGTCGTCATCGAGGTGCAGCTTGACGATCGCGTCGTTGACCGGGTCGGTCACGTACAGGAAGCGGTCAGGTATCCAGTTGAACGCCATCCCGACCCGCGTCGGCCGATCGCTCGCCTGCCCGAACGGCGCGATCGTTCCGGCAGGCGCGAGGCCGTCAACGCCGTCCTGGACATGGACTTGCTGGAGCGCCCCGTCGTCGGTGGCGACCGCGAACACGGCGCGGCCGCTCGCGTCCGGTGAGGCGCCGAGTAGCGCGTTTGCGATCGCCCCGGCGTGAAGGTCCCCCGGTTCGAGTTGGGGTTGGCGGTCGGTGAGCGTGCCTGCGAACACGCCGCCGGCTCGCTGGCTCGGGGCATTGGCCAGCGGCTGCCCGTCGGGGTCGAGGACCGTGTCGGCGCCGAAGCCCGAGCCGGCGGAGCCCGGCGAGTTGGCGAACCACAGCCGCCCGAAGGCGTCATTGACCGAGATGCCGAGCGGATTGGATACCGCCGGCATGTCGGCCGTCGCCGCTCCCGCCGTCGTCAGCCGGTTGAGGAATGCGGACGCCTGGGCGGTATATATCTGCGCCGCGCCGCCCAGTGCGCGTGCCTGGCCGCCCGAGGATGCGAAACCGGCCGGCACTGCGAGCGGGGCGCGGGCGGTCGTCGACAGCGACAGGATCGCGCCGGCGGCTAGATCGCCGCGGGCGACCGGCTCGCCGAAGTTGGAGGTGCTGGCGACCAGCAAACGGGTGGGATCGAGCACCCTTCCGTGCCCTGTGTACGCGGCGAAGCCCCGGTTGTCGTAGATGGGGCCGCCTGGCAGGAACGTCCCGACCGGCGCGAGCGCCCCGGCCCCGGGGATCCCGGCCGCCAGGATCCGCCCCGTGAGCCGGAACGCGGGAGCCCGCGGTGCCGGCCCCGACGGATCGGTGACCGTCGCCGCCACCACCGTGGCGCCTGCGGGCGGCGTCAGGTCTGGCCCTGTCCACTCGAGCACCCGCCCATCGACTAGCGTCCACGTCCGCTGGCCGTCGAAGAAAGTCGCCAGCTCCGTCGCCCGCGATAGCGTGGCGGTTCCGCGGCTAGTGTGCTGCACCGTGTCGCCAGCTCTGTCAATCCGAGCGCAGCTAAGCGGGCGGCCCATGTCGCCGGGGAGCCGTTGGGCGAGGCCGAGGAACGCGCCGGCGAAGGAAGGCGGCGCGCCGGGCTCACACACCGCCGTGAACAGCCCCAGCGGGCGTGGGTCGACAGCCCCGCGCACCGTGGTGCGGGCCGGACCGATCCCGAAGGCGATGATCAGCGGCAGGGTCAAGGAGACGATCAGCCCCGAGGTCGCCAGCCCGAGCAGGAAGGGACGCGGCCCCAGCGTGCGGAGGTCCGCCAGGCGCGTGCGGAGCCCAAGCGCGGCGAGCGCCACCACGAAGCAGGCGCGCGTCAGCTCGTCGACCTGTACGAGCTTCTCCGGATCGATCAGACGCTCGGTCCGGACCATCGCCAACAGCACGAATCCGACGAGGAAGAACGGGAACGCTTGGCGCACGCTTCGGCGTGCCGCGATCGTCGACGACTCGCCGCGGCTGCCGAAGCGCGTCCGGCCCCAGGCGATCGATAAGAGCAGCGGCGCCAGCATCGCCGTGCGCACCAGCTTGACCACGACCGCTACGTCGCGCGCCACGGTCGAATACACCGCGCTCGCGGCTATCGTCTGGGCCGTGTCCGGGACCGACGCGCCGCTCCAGACACCGTAGGTGAGCACATCAAGCCCCAGCGCATGGCCGATCAACGGCAGCACGAACACCGCCGAGGTTCCAATCAGTGTGATCGTCGCCAGGGCGAAACTGACCTCGAGCTCGTCGGCTCCGACGACCGGCGCGGCGGCGAGAATCGCGGAATTGCCGCACACGGTGGAGCCAACCCCGATCAGCAACGCCACCCTCCGCGCCACCCCGAGCCGCCGACCCGCCAAGACCGCGAACGCGCAGCCCCCCGCGATCGTAACCAGCACCAGCCACAACGCCTGGGAGCCGATCTCCGAGATCGACTGCAGATCCAGCCGGAGGCCCAAAAGGACGATCCCTAGCCCGAGGATGTAGCGGACGGTGAACCGGATGCCCGGCGTCGCCCACGCGGCCGGGCCGCCCACGTTAACCACGACCAACCCCAGGACCAGCGCGATCGGCACCTCAAAGCCGATCGCCAACGCATACGGAAACAACAGCCGGGACGCAACGTGGGCGGTCAAGCCCACAACGCCCGCCAGCAACACTCCGGGAACCACCCGCATCGCGCGGACGACGAGACCCCCGGCCGCCGCACCCGGCGTAACCGCGGTTAGTTCCGCCGAGGAGGACTCCACTTCAGGTCGCCCTCGAATGACTGCCGCCATCTCCGGCAACCACCATCCCAGCCCCGGCGGTGCCACCGGTCGCCTCGTCGATCAGAATGAAGCTGCCGGTGGTCCGGTTGTGCGCGTAGGGATCCACGAGCAGGGGAGCGCTCGTGCGCAGGCATACGCGGCCGATCTCGTTGAGCCCGAGCTGATCGGTGGGCACATGCTCGAGCGTGTTGACGTCCACGCAGTGCTCGATCCGATCGATCACGGCTCGCGCGCTGCGGGTCGTGTGCTTGATCGCGTAGCGGGCGCCGGGGCGAAGCGGCGCCTCGTGCATCCAGCAGATCATGGCGTCGATATCCCGCGAGCTCATGGGCGGGTCCTCGACGTTGACGATCATGTCGCCACGCGAGATGTCGAGCTGGGCTGGGAGTCGGAGCGTGACCGACATCGGCGCGAACGCGCACTCGCGCTCGCCGTCGAACGTGTCGATCGCCTCAACGCGCGTGCGCCGGCCCGAGGGCAGCACCAGCACCTCGTCGCCCGGACGCAGAACGCCGCCGGCGAGCTGGCCGGCGTAGCCGCGGTAGTCGCGACGCTCGTAGTGCTCGGCCCCGCCCACCCGGATGACCCACTGGACCGGGAAGCGCAGCTCGGTCAGGTTGCGGTCGGGGCCGATCACGACGTGCTCGAGGTGGTAGAGCAGCGGCGGGCCTTGATACCAGGCCATCTCTTGTGAGCGCTCGACGACGTTGTCGCCGTGTAGCGCCGAGATTGGGATGAACGTCACGTCCGGGATGCCCAATCTGGCCGACCAGTCGGTCAGCTCCTCGACGACCCGCTCGAACAGGGCCTCATCCCATTGGAGGAGGTCCATCTTGTTCACGCAGAAGACCACGTGCGGGATCCGCAGGAGCGCGGCGATGTACGCGTGGCGGCGGGTCTGCTCCGAGACGCCGTTGCGCGCGTCGACCAGCACGATCTGGACGTCGGCGGTCGAGGCGCCGGTGACCATGTTGCGCGTGTACTGCTCGTGGCCGGGGGTATCGGCGATGATGAACTTCCGCCGCGGCGTCTGGAAGTAGCGGTAGGCGACGTCGATCGTGATGCCCTGCTCGCGCTCGGCACGAAGGCCGTCCGTCAACAGCGCCAGGTTGAGGTAGCCGTCCCCGCGTCGCGCTGAGGTCTCGACGACATGCGCGAGCTGGTCCTCGCAGAGCGCCTTGGAGTCGTGCAGCAAGCGCCCGATCAGCGTCGACTTGCCGTCGTCGACCGAGCCGGCGGTCGCGAACCGCAACAGCTCGCTCGCGCGCATGCGCGTCAGATGCCCGTTCATTGACACCTAGAAGTACCCCTCACGCTTGCGGTCCTCCATCGCCGCATCACTCAAACGATCGTCGGCGCGCGTCTGACCGCGCTCGGTGACCCGGGTCGCGACGATCTCCGCCACCACGGCCTCGAGCGTCGCCGCCTCCGAGCACACCGCGCCCGTGCAGCTCATGTCGCCGACGGTGCGGTAGCGCACCGACGCCTCGAACGGTCGCTCGCCGTCGACTAGCTGCACGTAGGGACCGACCGCGTACAGCAACCCGTCGCGCTCGAACACCCGGCGACGGTGCGCGAAGTAGATCGATGGCACCTCCAGCCCCTCGCGCGCGATGTAGTGCCACACGTCGAGCTCGGTCCAATCGGACAACGGGAACACGCGCACGTGCTCCTCTCGGCGGATCCGGCCGTTGTACAGGCTCCAAAGCTCGGGACGCTGGCTCCGGGGATCCCACTGCCCGAACTCGTCGCGGAACGAGAACACGCGCTCCTTGGCGCGGGCGCGCTCCTCATCGCGCCGCGCCCCGCCGAACGCCGCGTCGAACCCATGCTCTGAGATCGCATCCAGCAGCGTGGTCGTCTGCAGCCGGTTGCGCGACCCGCGCGGACCACTCTCCTCGACCACGCGGCCGGAATCGATCGAGTCCTGCACGCGCGCCACGATCAGCCGCTCGCCCAACCGCTTGATCAGCCGATCGCGGAACTCAACAACCTCCGGGAAATTGTGGCCCGTATCGACATGCATGATCGGAAACGGAAAGCGCGCCGGCCGGAAGGCCTTCTCCGCCAGCCTCAGCAGCACCAGCGAGTCCTTTCCGCCGGAGAACAGCAGCACCGGCCGCTCGAACTCGGCCGCGACCTCCCTGAAGACATGGACCGACGACGCCTCGAGCGCGTCCAGATGCGACAGCTCGTGCGCGATCGGGTTCACGCCGCTCCCCTCGTGCCCGGCAATGAGCAGGCGGCCACGGATGCCGCCGATGTCGATCGCCCGGCGGGTCCGAGCGGGTCGGCGCCGATGGAGCGAGCGATCGCTTGACCGCTGCTCGAAGGCGCGCCCACTCCCTTCAAGAAATCACGCCGCGACGGACCCCGGCTCGGGTTCTGATTCCCCATGGGTCACCGCCTCAGCCTGTTCATCATCTGGTCTCGGCTGCCGTCGCGAGAGCTTTCAGGCTGGTGGCGCGCAACGAGGGTGGCAGGCTCGCCGTCCCCGACGTCAGCGCCCCTGCGCTGCACACCTCGCACAACGCTCGCACGGGTTCCGCTGTCCGTGACCGCCTCGGATACGCGCTCGAAGCGCAACGAGGTCCGTGCGGCCACCTCACGCACGGCCTCGATCGAGTCCGCCGTATAGATGAACATGCATGTCTCGTCCGCTGGATGAAGATCGAGCGCACGAGTTTGACCGGCGTGCCCTCGCGGGTCAGCTCCTCGGCGGCCCGCCGGACCGCGGCGGCGTGTTGCTCGGCGGTGCCGGCGTCGGTCCCCGAGAGGTACTCCTCGGCTATGAACTCGCGCATGCGGCGCAACGTACGGGCAAGCCGCCGAGAACGAAATAACGGAAACCCTGAATCTTTGGCGGCGTGGGCGGAGGCGCCGCCCTCGTCGGAACCCCGGGAGCGCTGACCCGACCCCACGGTCGCGCCCACGCGCTTCGCTTCCGGATATCGCCCGTCTGAGTGCTGCGGCGTCCCCGACCGGCTCCCGGTGGCTACGAGCGTGCTACCAGCGCTCTGGCGAGCTGTGACCGCGAATGCACTCCTAGTTTCGCGTAGGCACGGGCGAGATGAACCTCGACGGTATTGACCGTGACATGCAGCGCACTGGCGATCTGTTTGTTGGCAAGTCCGTCGGCGGCGAGCTCAACGACCCGCCGCTCGCTCGGGGTGAGCGCCTCGCGGTCCGATCTGGGACGGCGCGCGCCGACTCGCGCGAGCTCCCCGCGCGCCCGCTCCGCCCATCCCGCGGAGCCCAGCGCGACAAAACCGGCGACCGCTGCCTCCAATGTCCCGCGCGCGGCGCTCCATTGCTTGGCACGACGCTGTCCGCGCCCGAGGCCGAGCAGGCACTGCGCCGCGTCAAACCGCAACCCCAGGCGTTCGAAAGCATCGGCCGCCTCTCGTAACAGATTGGCTGCGCCCTCGTCGCGCCGATCGTGAGAGAGCATCACCACAGCGCGACAACGCTTCGCGGTTGCCGCTGCCCACGGATGCTCCTGGTCTTCCGCGAGCCGACTTAGCCGGCTGGTTACCGCCTGGGCTGTCTTCAGGTCACCGAGCTCGACCAAGGCCTCGACCAGCTCCGGTCCGACCGGGAAAGCCCCCGGATCGAGCACACCCTCGCGCTCGCAATGCTCCCACACGGGCTGCAGGTCCTCGACCGCTCGCCGGGGGGCTTGCTCGAGCAGCGCCGCCATTGCCCTCGCGCGCCGCGCCTCGAGCTCGTCCCAACGACAGCCCACCGCCCGAGCCTGCTCGAGCGCCTCATCCGCCCATCGTGCCGCCTCCTTCGCGTTCCCTCGGCCGGCGGCGAGCAGAGCGCGACAGCGCTTGTACTGCGGGCGGAAGTTGGTCTCGAAGTCCGACGACTCCGCCCATTCATCGAGCAGCACCCCCGCGGCATCGAGATTACCTGCGCGCAGCTCGAGCTCGCACCGGTGCAGTCGCACCATCGCGTAGGACGGCGGCTCCGCACGCTGATCCGCCAGCGCAGAGAGCGAGCTCAAAAGCGTACGCGCGCGCTCGAGCTCGCCTCGCCACAGCAATCGATTGGCGGCCACGCGCTCGGGCGACCCCGCTATCCCGGCAGCGGGATCCTCGGCGACCCGCGAGCGCTCGCACAGATCATCGACCGGCCTGCCGGTCAGCATCCTCACCCACGCCAGCGCGCACAGCCCATAGCGCGCCGCCCGCGGATCGGTCGCGTGCTCCACGGCAGCGAGCGCGAGCCTCTCCGCGACATCAAAATGTGAGATCGTGGCAGCAGCCCAGTTGCCCGCAAGGAAGGCCTCCGCAGCGGCCAGCAGGTCTGGGTCATCCTCGCACTCCGCCAGCGCCCGTTCGAGATGGCGATTCTGCTCCTCGATGCTGCTCACCCCCGCACCCGCACTCAAAAGGAGCCAAGCGCGGGCGCGCATCGTCCCCCGCGGCAGCGAGTCAATCTCCCGCTCGAGCAGCGGCGTCAGCCACCGCCACTCCCCGGCGTTATCTAGGTGCTCGGCGAGCGCCATCACCCGCTCGGGCCGCTCGGCCGCTCGGGCCGGCGTTAGACGCAGTGCGTGCGTTGCCAGCAGCATCGCCTGCCGCCGTGCGCCACGCGCCGCCGCGTCCTCGGCAGCGGCCGTCAATCGCGCCGCCAGTCCGGGGTCAGGCCGTGTCGTCGCCAGCGCCAGATGCAAGACGCGCAACTGCTCCTCGCCCGTGACGCCGGCGAGCGCCAGGTGCAGCTCGCGGCGCTCGCGCGGGCGAGATTGCCGCTCGGCCGTCGCCGCCAACAGCGCATGCGACGCCCGGACCCGCCCCCCATCGACCCTCACCACGCCGGCATCGGCGGCGTCCTCGATCGCTCCGGCATCGGTGACCGCGGCCACCTGATCGACCTCGGGATCCGAGCCCAGCGCCACGGCCAGGAGCACCCGGCGTACGGCGCTTGGCAAATGAGCAACTCGCGTCACGAACAGCTCCTCGACCGTATCCGGCAACGGAATCTCGTCCGCGATCGACGGCGTGCCCAGCTCGATCAGCGAGTGCCCAACCTCGAGGGCGAACAACGGATTGCCCTCAGTCACCTCCACGATTCGTCGCAGCAGCTGCCGTGTCACCGTCAAGCCCAGCCGCTCGAACAGCAACCGCCGCACCGCGCCCAAGCTCAACCCCGTCACGTTCAGACGCTGGAGGCCCTGCCGCAGGAGCACCTGCTCCAGAGCGCTCGTCCGTGCTGGGCGTCGGGCGAGCAGAAACCGCACATCCGCGTCGTCGAGCCGCCGCGCCAGAAACGCCAGCAACTCGGCCGAAGGCTGATCGAGCCACTGAAGATCGTCGATCGCGATCAGCACCGGATCCCGAGCCGCCACCGAACGGACAGCGCCCCGCAGCCCGAGCGCGATCGCCGTGCTCTCAACCGCGCCGCCGCGCGGCTCGACACGAAGCAGCGCCGCCTCCAGCGCCGAGCGCTGCGGCGCCGGCAGCTCCGCCAGGTCGGCCGAACCGATCCGGTCGCACAGGTCGATGAGCCCTGCGAACGGCAGCCGAGCCTCGCTACCGCTCGACCGCGCAGCCAGCACGCACATCCCCCGCGCGCGAGCCACGTCAATCGCCGCGTCCCACAGCGTCGTCTTGCCGATCCCGGCGCCTCCGATCATCACGATCGCAGCACCACGTACGCCGTCGCGCAGCACATCGTCGAGCACCGCCAGCTCCGCATCTCGCCCCACCACCAAGGCCCGGCCGGCAATGCCCTGCGGATTGATCAACGCTCGCTCCTCGAAGGGCCGCTAGAGACCGCATCCTACCCGACCAAACTGCGAGCACGTCAACAGTGGCGCTCGACCACCAGCCTCCTTCCCGCCCCGGCGACAGGCTCCGCGACGCTGCGCACATAGCTTGGACATGCTGCTGCTCGCCCACCTCACCGGCGCCAGCGGCGGCCCTGCGATCACCTCGAAGTCCTCCGTGCCGAGTCGCGTCCCTCCCCTTTGGTGCCCTGAAGACGTTCACGACCAGGCTGCCCACGATCACACAATCAGGTTGATGCGAGCGAGCGCGATGAGCCCGTGATAGGCCTTGAAGTGAACACCGAAATAGTGCCAGGTGTAGACGGAGCCGTTGAAGTGATGCTGGTGGTTGACCAGGTTCGGTACCGCGCAAGCCATCAGGGTTCCGGTGGCCATGCCCGCGAGCCAGCCGGCCAGCTGCGCCCTGCGATGGAAGAAGCGGGTGTAGAGGGCGGGTACGGCCGCCGGGACGTCCGCACGATCCACACTCCGACGAGCAGCTGGATGTCGACCGAAACGGCCCGCTGAGGGCCAGCACGAACACGACCGCACCGACCTTCACCAGCACTGAGACGACCCTGGCCAGTGCGGTCTCCCGCTCGGGGTGGCGTCCCGGTCGGGGTACTCCACACATACGTGTTGTTCGCGTAATCACGTTCGCCGCGGCGATGGACATGATCGCCGCGGGCACACGCGCCGATCGCGATCGCCGAGAACGCGATCCCCACTAACCAGTACGGGAACTCCTTCTGCAGCAGCTCCGGCACCGCCGGGGTTCGTGTTGGTCACGGCGACGTGCGCGGCGATCGCCATGTATCCGAGCAGGGCGATCGACCCGAGCGGGAGGCTGAAGGGAAACGGCAGCACCGAGCTACGGCGGAACACGTGGCGATTTCCCGCCGAGAGCACCGCGGTGATCGAGTCCGGGTACGTGAACAGCCCGAACGCCGAGCCGAGAGCCAGGCGTCCAGTAGGCCAGTCCGCCTACTGGCGAAAGAAGGAACGAGCGTGAGCCTTCTCGGCCTCCTTGCCGCCGCTCGTTTCGCGTGAGGAACGGCCTCGGCGGGGACCGCCCGGCAGTCGCATCGCCTGGTTCCGCCAGCGCGGCCCCAGAGTGCTCTTACTGAGGCTGCATCAGCGCGGCCGAGACGGTCGAGCGCTAGCCCAGCGGCCGAAGGGCAGCAGCCGACGCGCGGCGCTCCAAAGACTGACGCTCGACGCCGGGATTGCGGGATGTGACCCACTGGCTACACCCACGCCCATGAGGGCGCTCCACAGCGCTTTCGCCACGAGATCGACAAGCGGAATCGCAGACGAGGTGGATGCGCGCTTCCGGCTCGCACGAATCTCGCAACGCTGGTGACGCCCGATCTCGAACTGCTGCTTCTAGCGGTTGCGGACGTCGTGCCCGACGACGACGACCGACTCTGCGAGCGGTCGGCATATTTGTGCGATTGGTACGACTGGAGGCCGTCGACGCAAGCGGGAAACGTCACTGTTCGTGCCTTCCCCAAAGGACGACAACCTGTCGTCTCAGCGCTGGTGGCTGAACTGCTGCATCGACGCGGTCCGCAACTCGCTGCCTCTCGAGGCGGCGAGGCGTTGGCCGCGATGCTTCGCCAATTGCGACTGGGGGGATCCGTGCACGCGATGTGCTTGCTCACACGCCCACGGCCGGACCCCGAGCAAGCGCGCAACCCGCGCCGCTGATCGCCGAGCCAGCAGTCGCAGACGTGATCTCGCACTGCTGCTTCCGCCCAGGGTGGCGCTGGATCACCTCAACCGGCATGCTCGATCGTTGAGCAAAGCAGCGACGCCGCCGGGCGTCGGGGCGGTCACCGGCGCTACTGGAATCGGACAAATGCAGCGACGCCGCTCAGGCGTTGGGACCACGGTTCTCCCCGCTATCGCTTTTGCTCGTGGAGCACTGCGAGCGGGGCGATCGCAATAGACACTATGGAGGAGCTGGCCTGCGGTTGTCGAAGGGGTCGGCACGCCCCGCGCAGGCTGCGGGGTAAGTCTTCGCGCTGAGGATTGCGGCCTCGGCGCGGGGCCCACAATCT
>Ga0187769_10001776_pt1 | contig 12412 bp, 13 predicted proteins | sample 0116_SJ02_MP02_1_FD_133140 | JGI IMG/M metagenome (GOLD analysis project Ga0187769, IMG submission 133140) | Tropical peat soil microbial communities from peatlands in Department of Meta, Colombia - 0116_SJ02_MP02_10_MG | ecosystem: Environmental > Terrestrial > Soil > Wetlands > Peat | place... | reverse complement strand
CTTGCAGCCTCATTGGGAGTCCCATTCGAATTGACGTGTAGCTGCCACCAGGACTCGGAGAAACACTGCTGGAAGTGCGACGGTTGCGTCACACGCCTGAGGTGTTTCAGAGAAGCAGGCATAGTCGACCCCTTGGCAGGCTTGAAATGGGAGAAAATTACTTAAGGGAAGGAAAACGGGTTCGACCCTCCTTGGGACGTGCTGAAGACAGTGCTGCTGATGTCCTGGATATCATAGACGCGACTGCAGACGTCCAATCTGAGACTTCACGAATGCCAGTTGACGCGGGAATTGCAAAGCTCCGGGTGCTCAGCAGAGCGGGAAGCATTTCGATGCCCGTGGAGCTCTCGGTTCAGACCTCCACAGGCCTGCACAGGGGAGTTCACATGAGCAGGCTGGTGAAAGCGGCAAACGGCCGCAGGGCCGGGAGCATGGAGCAATGGCTGAGATGGATGTGCGGCGAGATAAACAGGACCCAGCCAGGGTCAAGCGTAACGGCGACCTTCGAGCTCCCCTACTATGACCAGTTTGCCAAGATTACAATGAAGGCCACCCAGAGGGGGGCGGTGACCTACCAGTATGTCGTGGAAGGGATGACTGCGTGCCCCTGCTCGAAGAAAATGATCGGAATTGGCCACATGCAAAGGGCACAGCTCACCGTTGTTCTGAGGAGCGAGAAGGCGCTCGATTCGATGGGCGTGGTGGGAAGGATCGCGGAGTGCTTCTCAGCCTCACCAAAGGAGCATATGAAACGCCTCGAAGAGGCAAAGAAGATTCTTGAAGCCCAGGCGAACCCCAGGTTCGCTGAAGACCTAGTGAGGGAGTGCGTGAACAGGTTCCCAAACGCCCTCTTTATCAGCAGCAGGTGCTTTGAGTCAATACACGCTCACGATGCGATAGCAACCTGGTCGGCGAGGCCAGGATGGATGCCAGTCCTTTAAGCACCCTCTATCAGACTTAAATCGAGAATACCTCAACGGCCGAGATGCTTGGCCGACCTCTTCATAGGGACGTCAGGCTGGTCCTACAACGAGTGGGCGGGGGTCTTCTATCCCGCGACAAGCACCAACAAGCTGTCGTTTTATTCGAAACTGTACAAGACTGCAGAAGTCGACTCGACATTCTACGCCTTCCCTTCGAAAGGCCTCGTGCTGGGATGGGCGAGGTACACCCCTTCCGATTTCACCTTCTCGGCGAAGCTCCCTCAGCTCCTGACACACGAGAAGAAGCTGGATCTCTCGAAGGGGGTCGAGGCAGACCTCATCCGGTTTCTCGGTCTGCTGAAGCCACTCATGGTGGCGGAAAAGCTCGGTCCCATTCTGGTGCAACTTCCTCCGAGCTTTTCGTATCAGTCGGATTTCGAAAAACTTAGAGCCTTCCTATCGAAGGCGCCCGAAGACGTCAAGTTCGCGGTGGAGTTCCGTCACCCTTCGTGGCTGCGGGAGGAGGTATGGTCATTTCTCAGGGACAAGAACGTGGCGAACGTCATAGTCGACGAACCACTCCTTCCTCCCGACACCGTGACGACCGCGGACTTCGCGTTCATCAGGTGGCACGGTCGCGGGTCAAGGCCCTGGTACAACTACAGGTACAGCGACAAGGAACTCGACGTCTGGGTGCCGAAGGTGAAGGAGGTAACTGCCAGGGTCAAGAAAACTTTCGGCTACTTCAACAACCACTTTAGGGGGTTCGCGGTCGAGAACTCACTGAAAATGATGGAGAAACTGGGGACATCTAATGTGCAACAGAGGGAGGCTGCCGCCAGGGCGACGAGGTTCATAGAGAGCGGCGGCAAGGACGAGGGAGAGGGGAGCATCCTTGAGTTCGTGGACAGGGGGCGCGGCTGAATGAGGGTCAAGATGCTGCTGGACAGCGGAGCGCCGAAGGTCCCGCCTGAGGAACTAAGGAGACTAATCGAAGAGGCGGGAATGAAGGTCAGTCAGGACAGGGCTGACTTCGGGGTAGTGGTCGGGGGAGACGGGAGGTTCAGCCGCTATGGGAGGACCGAGGACATCCCCCTTCTCTTCGTCGGCATGAGGTCAAGGGGAGCGGCAGGCTCCAAGGCCCAGCTGGCCCGGATCGAGTATGGTCACCTCCCCCGGACCCTAAAGAGGATAGGGAGGGGAGACTACTCCATTGACGAATATGGCCGGCTGGCGGTCCTCCTGAACGGCAGGAGCATGGGCGAAGTGTTCACTGACGTGTACCTTCAGAGAGGGAGCGACAGCACGTGCATCCGGTACAGGGTGAAGGTCAGCGGGCACGGGGAAGACATCGAAGAGGCAGCCATAGGGGACGGGGTCGTTATCTCGACGAGTGCGGGCTCAACGGGATATTACTCATACCCGGACAGGATCAGGGGAGATTACATCGATCCAGGAGGGTTCGCCAGCATAGAGAAAGACGAAGTCGGAATCTGCCACATAACGCCAACCTATACCGAAAGAACTGGGACTGACCTGCATCCCCTCCGCTACACTGTCCCCTGGGGATCCAAGGTATCGCTCTCGCTTTTCAGGGAGGCTGACGCGCGTGTCTACGGGACCACCGACAAACGTGCGGGGGTCAGAGTCTCCCTGGGGGACGAGATTGTGGTCCGCCCGGGAAGAAAGAAGACGAGAGTCATCTCGCTCTAACACTGTGCTTGCGACTAGTCGAGCTTGGGTTCGATGCCCGTCGCGATGTATTCAACGCTCTCGCCGATGTACGAGGCGTGATCAGCTATTCGCTCCAGGTAACGCAAGATCAGCGTAGCGGAAAGGGCGCACTTGATGTCCCCGCCCTTTCCCTGGATGGTCGTCCTGAGGTTTCTCCTGTAGCTCTCGTCGACCACGTCGTCCATCTTCGGGACGTTGCGCGCCATCTCCAGATCGCGCCTGGCGAAGGCTTCGACGCTCATTCGAATCATCTCCTGCGTCTTCTTGGCAGTTTCGACGACGAACTTCTTGTCGCACTTGCTCAGATCGCCGAACATCTCAAGAACGCTGGTTATGTCCAGGGCGTATCGGCCGTACCTGAAGAAGCCGTAGGATATCTCCACGCACGCCTTTAGGAATCTCAGGTCGCTGGCGACCGGCTGATACCTGGCGATCAGTTCCACGGAAAGGTCGCTTACCTGGCGATGCAGCGCGTGCAACCTATTGGACATCTGCCGCACTTCGGTTCCTTTGGAGCCGCTGCTATAGGCGTCCATGGCCGCAGCGACCGCCTGCTGTGACAGTGTAGCCATGTCCAAGAGCAGGCTGTTCAGGTGGTCCAGACCCATGTCCATTAGTCTAGGCATAGTCTTACCCGAACTTCCCCGTGATGTATCGCTCAGTGAGCTCCTCTTTGGGGTTCTCGAAGAGGGTCGCGGTCTCGTCGTACTCGATGAGCTTGCCGAGGTAGAAGAACGCAGTGTAGTCTGACACTCTCGATGCTTGCTGCAGGTTGTGCGTCACTATGATGATCGTGTAATCCCGCTTGAGCTGCGCTATCAACTCCTCGATCTTCGCCGTGGCAGTGGGGTCAAGGGCAGAGCACGGCTCATCCATCAGAAGCACCTCCGGCTCCACCGCCAGCGCCCTGGCTATGCAGAGCCTCTGCTGCTGTCCTCCTGATAGGCTCGCGCCAGAGTTTGTAAGCTTGTCCTTCACCTCGTCCCAGAGGTAGGCACCGCGGAGGCTTTGCTCTGCGGCGTGGTCCAGCTTCTTCCTGTCCCTCTCCCCGTTCAGGGTGAGACCCGCGACAACGTTGTGGTAGATTGACATGGTGGGAAACGGATTCGGCTTCTGGAAGACCATCCCAATCCTCCTGCGGACAGCTACAGGATCTGCGTTCTTGTCGTAGATGTTCTCTCCGTCAAGGAGCGCTTCCCCCTCTACCACCGCGCCCGGGGTCAGCTCGTGTAGGCGGTTCAGGCACCTTACGAAGGTGGTCTTGCCGCACCCTGACGGGCCCATCACGGCGGTGACTTTGTTCGGAGGGATCTTGAGATCAATCCCCTTCAGCACCCAATTGGACCTGAAGCCGGCTTTCAGTCCCTTCGTCTCGAACTTGGGCTGGACCCCGCTTAGAGACCTTGGCTCCGTCATCTCAGCCGCTTCCTTTCTTATTTCGAAGTCTTCCTGTGCCTGCACCCATTATCACCTAGATTTCAGCCCTGACCCCCGCGAATTTGCGCCCAATAAAGAACTTGACAGAGAGGTTCAATATTAGCATGAAGACCACGAGAGACAGGGCCGCGCCCCAGGCGGTCGTTGTCCAGTTGGCGTAGTCGCCCCCGGTGCCAAAGTTATAGATTATGTAGGGAATAGACGCAGTCGGTTGGAAAAGTCCCGTTGGGGGGAAATTGAGGTAACCGGCGGTTACAACGAGGGGGGCGGTCTCCCCAGCCGCGCGGGCAATCGCGAGGAGGATTCCCGTAGCCAAGCCTGACCTGCCAGTGCTGATGACGATTCTGAAAATCGTCTTCCACCGCGGGATGCCCAAAGCCATCGATGCCTCCCGCAGGGTGGTGGGCACAAGCTTGAGGGACTCCTCTGTAGTCCTCGCCACAATCGGGAGCATTATGATTGCCAGCGAGGTGGCCCCCGCCACCGCCGAGAAAGTTCTTGTCGTTTCCACGATGAGGACGAAGATGAACAAGCCAATGGTGATGGTGGGGAACTCGGCCAAGACGTCGTTTGTGAAACTTGAGAGGAACGAAAGCCTGGACTCCGGCCATTCGGAGAAGTATATCCCTGCACCAATCCCTACGGGAACGGCTATGAGGGTCGCCATTCCAACCATCAGAAGCGACCCCTCGATCCCATTCAGTATGCCACCCCAGCACATAGCGCTCCCGGTCGCAATCTGACTTTGGGAGCACGGAGATGGAGGGTTGTGAGTGAAGAAGTTCAAGGTTATCGCAGGGAGGCCCTGGCTCACCACGTCCCATACTACCAGGATAAGCGGGATGATGGCTATCACCACGGCAAGAATAACCAATACTTTCATTATCCGGTCGAAAACACGTCGCCATTCTTGACGCCGTCCCATTTGGGTGATGGATGTCAGCTACGAAACCACCTTAAACCCTGAACCTCGTGGATCGCGTCATCCTCCAGACCAACAATCGTGCGAAGAAGTTTATCACCAGGGCGAGCATGAACAAGACTAGTCCTACTTCCACCAGTGCTGCGTCGGAGAGGGGGTCAGTAGTGGTGCCGAACTGGTTGACGATAAGAGAGGTCAAAGTGTATCCCGGCGATATGATGGACGTCGGAATGGCGGTCGCGTTCCCTACGACAAAAGTGACCGCCATCGTCTCCCCCACCGCCCTTCCCAGGCCGAGGATTGTGGCTCCGAATATGCCCGACCGGGCGTAAGGTAGGACGGCTTTCCTCGTGACCTCCCAGTCTGTCGCGCCCAGCGAGTACATCGCCTCTCGCTGACTGTTGGGTACCGCATTCAGGACGTCTCTTGAAACAGCAGAAATCGTCGGGATTATCATGATGGTTAGGACGACGCCGGCAGTAAGCAGGTCTAACCCGAAGGGGGCCGCATTGAATAGCTGCGTGAAGCCGAGGTAGGTCTTGAGGGTCGGTTCTATGTACTCCCTCATGATCGGAACCAGGACCAGCAGCCCCCATAGTCCGTAGATCACACTCGGAACTGCCGCCAGGAGCTCGACGAGGGATCCCAGTGCGGCACCTAGCCCTCTGGTCCTCCCGGCCCGCTCGGACAGGAATATGGCAACCCCCAGGCCTATAGGTAGTCCGAGGAGAAGCGCGATTGCCGAAGTGATTAATGTGCCAAGAATGAACGGCAACACGTTGAAAATATCATGGTAAGGATCCCATGTTGACCCGGTGATGAATCCAAGACCAAACGTCTTGATGCTGAGCCACGAACCAGAGGTTAATTCAATGCCCAGACCTACGAGTATTGCAATCACTCCAACGGCGGCGGCGCCTACAACCACCTTTAGAACAAGGTCCCCTTTTGACCTTGAGCCGCGATTTCCCTTCGGAGAAGCCGTCAACGGCGCCCCCCTAAGGCAGGCACATCATCACCAATAAAAGAAGATGGAGGATCCTGGCAAATAGCTAGGACCCTAGAGGACTGGAGTACCGTTGTAGGTGATGGTCGCTAGTAAGGTGTTGTCGAGGGTGACGGCCGATGACGGGAGGGGTGGGTAGCCCAGGGTAGCTCCTGAAGAGTTGGGACCCGTGCCCTGACCGTTGTTCACAATCCACGAAAGGAAGGTAAGAGCTGCGAGTGCCTGTGCCTGAGATGTTGAAGCATAGGATGCGCTGAGGTCCTGGTAGACCAGAGCGTATGTGAAGGTCGAGACTGGATAGATGTACTTGTCAGAAGTATCGTTGAAGGTCGCTTGGATCACGGAGAAGCTCGTCCACTCGGGGTCGGTCGTGGGGAGGCCATTCCTTACGCCAGCCGACAAGGCTTGCGATATGTTCGTAAGGTTGGCTGCGATAAAGTTGCCGTATGCGTTCCTGACCGCGCCGTAGTTGATCTGGCCTGGGTTTGCGATTTCATAGGCAATCTCCAGAGGTCCGATTGAGTAGGGCGTGGTAGCTATGCAGTCCGCGACACCCGCGTTGTGGAGGCATCCGATTCCAACGGGCCAAGGTAGGGTACTCGTGGAGAAACCAACTTTGGCCTTCCAAGTGGAGTTCGAGTCTGAAAGGAACTGAGTGAATCCGTACATGGTTCCACTACCGTCTGACCTGTGGTAGACCTGGATCGCATGTGCCGGCAGCTGCGCTGCTACGCTTGGGGACTGCAGGTTTGCGATGCGGGGGTCGTTCCACATAGTGATGCTCCCGTAGAAGATCTCCGCGAGGATATTGCCCGTGAAGTTTAGGTGCGCCGTGATTCCTGGTAGGTTGTAGGCAGGAATGATTCCGCTGTCAGATATCGGGATGGTGAGGAGAGTCGAACCTGGAGGGAGGCCCGCATACTGCGCTGTCGACAGGGGAGCATCGCTTTCCCCGATGGTGTAGAGCCCCGAGGTTATGCCTGCTATGCCCTTCCCACTTCCGACGGCAGAGTAGCTGACTTCGACGTTCGGTTGCACGTAGGTGAATGTGTTGATCCACGCTTGCATCAACGGGTACACAAGGGTTCCTCCGCCCGCGTTAACAGTCGCAGCGGGGACGAAAGTGTTCGTTGTTACCGTGGTGACAGCTGTGCTGGTTGCGGTGCTGACGGCTGTGCTTGTGGCTGTGCTAACGGCTGTGCTGGTCGCAGTGCTGACGGCTGTGCTTGTGGCTGTGCTGGTCGCAGTAGTTGTGCTGACAAGCGTCGTCGTCGTGGTTCCGCCCGGATTGAGCGCGATATACGCACCTGCCGCGATGACAACGACAACCAACACAACCACAAGACCAATGGTAGTTCCGCTTGTACCTGTCTTGTAGAGGTTCATCTTCGGCTGCCGTCAGAGGAATAGGTGATTTATCGGTAGTCGACAGGTTCTATGGTGAGAGTCATAGAGTATAGAGAACGCCTGCCTTTTAACACAGAACCTGCTGCAGAGCGGCGCTCAAGTGCGTTGATATGGCCATCCCCTAACCTCTGTAGCTCTCAATCTCCCCTAAAGGGAGTCCATCGGCCTCGAGCCGCCCCAACCCTTCGCCCTCATCCAATATGCTCCTGTGATGTGCGAAGGATATATAGAGGCTATGTAGGATACCGCTGCCGTGGTCGCAGAAAGCAAGAGACCAGATTTCAGAAAGGTTCAGGTAACGGGAGGCAATAGCTTTGTGGTTTCGCTTCCGAAGACTTGGGTCAACGACGTCGGCCTTAGGGCAAGCGATCCCGTCGCGGTCCTCGTCCAACCCGATTCGTCTCTGCTGATAGTGCCAAGGCGCGACATACGCACCCCCTCAAGGTCCGAGGCTGTTCTCGAGGCTTCACAGGGACTAGACAAGGACTTCCTCCTAAGGCATTTCATTTCATACTATCTGGCTGGCTATGACACCATCAGGATAACCTTGGGACGCTCCGATGGGGCACAAAGGGGCTTCATCAGAGAGGGCATCAGGCGAAAGTTGGTCGGAGTGGAGATCATAGAAGAGTCGTCGGGGGGCATCCTCACACAATGTTTGTCCGGCTACGTAGATCTCCCGCTAAAGAAGGCGCTTGAAAGAATGGCGATAATAGCTGGCGGGATGCTGACTGATTCTGTCGCTGTGCTCCAGGCCGGAGGGAAGGGTCTGGCGACGGAAGTCGTAGAGAGGGATGATGAGGTAGACCGGTTTTACCACTTCCTCTTGAGGCAGCTGAACATAGCGGTCCGAGACAGATCGGTGATTCAGGAGATAGGTCTGACGTCGACTCGCGACTGTCTGGGGTACAGGCTAGTAGTAAAGAGCGTCGAGAGGGTGGCCGATCACGCCGCTGGAATCGCCCTGCAGGCAGAGGAGCTTCAGAACCTTCCAGAGCCGGCGGTCAAGAGAATCACAGATATGACCGCCATGGCCAAGAAGGTGTTCGACAGCTCTATCACGGCCCTCCTCCGACTTGACGGCAAGACCGCCGAGGAAGCCATTGCAAGGACCAAAGACGTGGTCCAGACAGAAGGGAAACTGGCGAGCGAGGTCCTAGCCCCGCGTATGAGCGGATCTCAAGTTGCAGCATTGAAGTTGATGCTTGAAAGCATCAGAAGAACCGCCGAGTACGGGTCGGACATCGCAGAAGTGGCCATCGACCTCACCGTCGCCGAACCACAGTCTGCCTAGCCGGAGAAAAACGGACGAAGGACGTGATTAGCGAAGTTCGGGCAGCTCGCAGGTGCTCTCAAGCATGCTAACAAGAGCCGCTTCTCCCTTCTCGGTCAGGGTAACGCTCTCCTTCACCTGATCCCTCTCAAGGCTTGTGATGACGTCAACGAGGTACTCCCGTTGGAGCCACCCCAAGAGGTTCTCGAAGGCGAGAGGAGAAAGCCTGGTCTTTGCCCGAAGGGCTTCCACGTCCGTACGCTTTGTCCCCACCAGGGCCAGCAACGTCACTAGGCTCTGGCCGGACAGGACGTCCCTAGGAACACCGTTCCTGGGACCGACCGTAGTTGCTTCTTGCATCAACAGACTTCTACTTCCTAGTCAAGCTAAAACGGTTCTCGACTGAACCTCCGACCGGATACAGAAAGTATAGTGTCCAGACACCCGGAGCCTCCAAACCGGTTCGGTCCCGTTTTGCTCGCGAAGAGCTCGGTAAAGACAGGCAAAACAGGAGGTAAACCGGGCAGAAACGGCAGGGGAGAAGTGGGAGGCCGGCAATAACCAGGATTCAATACCGATACGTGCAATCCAAATGAAGGGAAGCCTGTTGGGGTCAAACCCTTTATGCTGGGAATAGCACCACAGGAAACCTCGGTCACACAGTCTCAGGGAAGTTGTGGTAATATGCAGGTTTTGATTGTGGGGGGAGGAGAGGTCGGGGCAAGGCTAGCCGTCTATCTGTCCCATAGAGGCGAGAAGGTCACTCTCATAGACAGCGACAAGAACAGGTGCGAGTGGGTGTCCAAGAACAGCGACGCCGTCGTCTACAGGGGAAACGTTCTCAACCCCTCGGTACTGACTGAGGCTGAGATAATGAAGACCGATACCCTCTTGGTCGCCCTGGGGAACGACCAAATAGGGAGGGAACTCATACGACTGGCCAAGTCCCAGTTCGCTGTACCCAGGGTCATTGCGGTGGCGAAGGATGCCGTCAACGCGGAGACGATGCGGAAGATAGGAGCAGACGAGGTAATCTGTTCAGAGGATGTCTTACTCGGGGAGGTCAAGAGCCTGCTGCACCGAAGGGGACACAGGGTACTTTACCATGGCAGGGGTGAGGACTGCAAGATCGAGCAGGTGTCGATAAAAGCCACCTCTGGGATGCTGGGGAAGAAAGTGTCGGATCTCGAAAACAAGACGGCAAAGGTGGCAGGAGTGATGAGGGGAGGAAAGCTTCTCTTCCCGAAGGACGAGATGGAATTAGAGATGGGGGACGAGGTTATTGTGATAGGCGAGGAGGCTGGTGTGGGCAAGGTTTGTGCGGAAATTGAGGCATAGATCTGGAGATTGACTAGCGTCTCACTCTCAGGGACCGTACTGAGCCTTTCCCTGGTTGCCCTCATTATGTGCGCAACTTGGCTTACCAATTTTCTCTTCGGCAGACTCATCATTGGAGCGGTGTGGAAGAGGAACAGGAGTTTGGCATACGAAATAAGTAGCGTGGGGGGCATAATCATCTGGACAGCCGGCGTGTTGTTCACGCTCCCCGTCCTCGGCGCGTCTGATACCGTCGTTTCCGTGGCGATACTGCTTGTGGGGGTCTTCCTGATCCTAGCGACTCGGGATTTCACCGGCAACTGGTTTGCTGGCCAGACCATAAAGAAAATCGCGCCATTCAAGATTGGCGACTGGATTAGGACACCGTCGGCCTATGGCCGCGTAGTGAAGATTGACGACTTGTACACGACCCTAATCACCCCAGAGAACGAGTCTGTCGCAATCCCGAATAGTAAGCTTACTTCGGATTTGATAGTCGACCGAAGCGGGAATGGTCCAATCAAAGTGCCTGTCGAAATCGATGTCCCCCCGGGCCTTGGCATCTCGACTGTTTCTCTCTCGATGGCTGAAATCGCTCGTGAACTTTCAACAAAGTTCTCAGACGTCGGTGAGACCGAACAGCCAGAAATCTACGTCATTGCTCAGTCAGCTAGGGCCGTAAGGATGAGGGTGATCCTGAAAATCACCAATCCCGCAAACGAAGAGGAAGCGAAGTCGGAGTTCAACAAGCGCCTTGCAGCACTTCACTGGCAAGGGCCGCTGGCCCCCCCTCCTTGACTGGAGGCGCGTTGAGAGTCGGAGGCCAGCTGAGATGCGTGGCTCCCATCTAACCCCCTGTTACCGGTCGTTCGCTCCCTAGAAACTCTCTGACGGCCTTCTCTGGACCCCTTCTTCGTCGTACTCGTGTGTAGAGATAGTACAGCATGAGCCCTAGCACTATCCACAGAGTTCCCACCTCCCGACCAACTGGATGGAGTGTGACGACAAGGAGCCAGATGATAAGGTCGGCAGCGAAGCAGCCTGCAGCAAGAACCGGGACCTCGTACTGTCTTGGATTACCGTTGCTATCCAGTGAGCGACCGGAGATTCTGATACTCCAGGGAGTCTTGAAGGGACGGACAAGGCTCGTCTCCTTGTTCCTAAGTGTGATCAGGCTGAGACCAACTATCATGTAGGCGATCAGAGCCCCGAAGTTGTACATCTCGGCTAGGACGTCGAGTTGAGCGGAGAAGACCACCACTATCGCTATGGCTATTGAAGCGAATACGATTATCGAGACATATGGAGTCCTATATTTTGGATGAATGCGGCCGAAGAGCGCAGGGATGACACCCCCCTCGCTCATCGAATAGGCTATCCTGGAGATGCCCACGATTCCGGCGTTCGCTGCGACAAGCAAGACGGAAATCCCCAGAATTGCTGTTAACCCCCCGAGGACCCATCCGAACGGCAGCATCGATGCAATGAAGGAGACAGGGTAGTTTACAGCCGTGGGATTATTGATTATCGCTTGATACGGGACCACGCCCAGGGCCAAGGTCGAATATGCGAGCGTCGCAGCCACCACCGCTATACTGATGAGGAACACCGCCCGGGGGATGTTCTTCCCGGCGTTCTTCGTCTCCCCCGCGCTCTGCGAGACGACTTCTATCCCCAGGTATGACGACATGGCGATGGTCACAGCGTAAAGGAAGTTCGGGTAGTTCGGAGCGGATCCGATGTGCGCCGGGGGATTGATTGCCGGGTGGTAAGCGAACAGGAATCCGATTGTTAGCACGACCGCCTCACCAATGAGGTCGAAAAGTACGAGGATGTAGGAAAACCTCGCAGACCCCGCAATTCCTACGACGTTCAGCGCTAGCAGTCCGACTACCACGACGACTGTGACCACCGTCGCGATTTGGCTCAGAACCGGGAAGAAGTAGCCCACATACCCGACTGCGGCAACGGCCGAGATGGCCGTCGTTACCAGGTAGTCAAGGAGCAGAGCCCAGGCGGCCAGAAAAGCGATATTGCGTCCGAAGGCTCTGTCGGCGAAGGTGAACGCCCCTCCCGCCTGATGGTAAGCACTCGAGAGCTCCGCATAGCATAACGCCGTCAGGACATAGGCGACTGTCGCGAAGATGTAAGCGTACGTCGCCGCCGCGTTTGCGTAAACCAGGACGAGGCCCAGTGTAAAGTAGATGCCTTCTGCGACGTCCCCGTATGCGAAGGCGAAGTTTCCCAGTATCCCGATGTCGCGCCTTAGAGAACTCCTCGCCCTCTTGGCTACGCCCTGTCCCCCCTTCTACTGGCTTAGCGGCCGATTGCACGGCGTGAGCGCCAGGCCCTGTCCCGTGGTTCTCTCGGCTCGGAGGCTGAAAGCCACGCCG
>Ga0187769_10001775_pt1 | contig 12415 bp, 9 predicted proteins | sample 0116_SJ02_MP02_1_FD_133140 | JGI IMG/M metagenome (GOLD analysis project Ga0187769, IMG submission 133140) | Tropical peat soil microbial communities from peatlands in Department of Meta, Colombia - 0116_SJ02_MP02_10_MG | ecosystem: Environmental > Terrestrial > Soil > Wetlands > Peat | place... | reverse complement strand
GGGGAAGAGCGCCACTCGCGCAGGATTGCGCGAGCAATTGTGAAGGGCCGTCCGTATCGGTTAACCACCCAACTGGCGCAGGTGGTGACGCGAGCGATCCCCTCCCGGGCGGCCCTCCACCACATTCATCCTGCCACGCGCACTTTCCAGGCGTTGCGGCTGGCGGTGAACCGGGAGCTGGAAAGCCTGGAGTCGTTGCTCGCGCAAGCCCTAGGAGTTTTGAAGCCGGGCGGGCGAGTGGTGGTTGTGAGTTTTCATTCGCTCGAAGACCGCATAGTCAAGCGAGCCTTTCGAGCGTGGCAACACGAGGGGCGGGCGCGAATCTTGACGCGCAAGGTGGTGCGGCCGAGTGAAGAGGAGTTGAGGGCCAATCCACGCTCGCGCAGTGCCAAGCTGCGCGCGGCGGAAAAGACTCCAGGGTAGGTCTAGAGCATGGCGACGGCGGCAGCTACATTACCGAAACCGAGGCGGCGTCCGGCAAACGCACTGGCGGGGGGCCGAGCGAGGTTTCCGGAAATCTACTTTGTCAAGCAGATTGATAACTCCCGCTTGGTGCGGGAGGTAGACCAGGAGAAGCGCCGTGAATGTTTTCGTCTGCTGCGATTGGGCATTCTAGTTTTTCTTTCTGTCCTGCTTTTCTCCTGGCAGCATTTGCAATGTGTACGGGCCGGTTACGAGATTGAAGAGCTCAAGGCGCAGTGCGCCGCAGCTCAGGAATGGAACCGCCAACTACGCCTGGAACAAGCCGCGCTGGCCGATCCACAAAGAATCGACACGCTGGCGCGGAAGGATCTCGGCATGGTTTCGCCCAGCCCACGACAAGTGATTCAGTGGGGCGGGGCAGAGGCGGCTTCACCCCCCCAACCGGAAAGCGCGGAGTTTGCGCGCAACTTCGCCGCCGGCGGCGAAGCTAACCTTGGCGAGCCATAGTCTCATGGCACCTCGCATTAGCCAGGCGCGGCCGCAGAAAACTGGCAGGTCCCGCGCAACGAACCGGGATTTGTGGCTGGGTGGTCTTCTTCTATTTTGGATGGCCGGTCTGGTCGTTCAGCTCTACCACCTCCAAATCATCGATTACGCGGATTTGCTGGCGCGAGCCCAGCGCCAACAGCGGCACATGATGGAAGTCGCGCCCAAGCGCGGCGAAATCTTCGATCGCCAAATGAACCCGTTGGCCATGAGTTTGGCAGTAGATTCCGTCTTTGCCGTATCCAGCGAGATTCCTGACTCCAAAATGGTGTGTGACTTGTTAGGCCCCGTGTTGGGCCTGGATGCGAACGACCTGCTGGGCCGGATTATCAACTCCCATTCGTTTTGCTGGGTGAAAAGGAAGATCACCCCCGAGGAAGCCAACCGCATCCGCGACCTCAACCTGAAGGGAATTTACTTCCAAAGGGAGAGCAAGCGATTCTACCCCAAAGGGGATTTGGCAGCGCACATTCTGGGTTATGTGGGTCTGGATGACGAAGGGCTCGCGGGGCTTGAGTACGGCATGGACAGCCTCATCCGAGGTTCCCCAGGACGCGTGCTTCTGGCCACGGATGCGCGTCGCCGTTCGTTTCAATCGACCGAATGGGCAGGGAAGCCGGGTAAGAACCTCGTTCTGACCCTGGATGAGAAGATCCAGTACATTGCGGAAAAGGCCCTGGCAGATGCGGTTGAGAGATGGAAGGCCGCCGGGGGTGTGGCTATCGTTCAGAATCCCAACACAGGCGAAATCCTGGCCATGGCCAGCCAACCAACCTACGACCCCAATGGCTTTGCCAAGGCCCCGCCGGAGACACTTCAGAACCGGGGGCTGTCGTTGATTTATGAACCCGGCTCAACCTTTAAACTCGTGACCATCTCCGCCGTTTTGGAAGAGAAACTGGCAGTCCCGGACGAAGTCATCGACTGTCAGCAGGGAAGCATCGTGCTTGCCGGGCATGTCATTCACGACCATAAGCCATTTGCCGGCCTGACGCTACGTGATGTCGTGGTGAATTCCAGCAACGTGGGGACCATTAAGCTAGGCCTGCGCTTAGGTGAGCAGCGGCTTTACCAATATATCCGCAGCTTCGGTTTTGGCGAAAAAACTGACGTCGAACTGCCGGGAGAGGAGCGGGGGCTACTCAAGCCTCCCGGTCACTGGTCAGGTATTTCGCTCGGCGAAATCTCCATGGGACAGGAAATTGGTGTGACCCCGATCCAACTCGTCACCGCTTACTCCGCCGTGGCCAACGGGGGTGTGTTGTTTGAGCCGCGCCTGGTTCACGACCTCTTTCTCGGCCAAGCGCACGACACCTTGCCTCCGGTTCCCGGGCACCGGGTTATCAGCGGGCGGACGGCAGGTCTCATGAAGGAGATTCTTTCGGCCGTGGTAGAGAGAGGAACCGGCCAAGCTGCGCAACTTGCTGGTTACTCATCGGCGGGGAAGACCGGCACCGCGCAGAAAATTAATTCTTCCGGCGCTTATTCCAAATCGCACTATGTAGCCTCTTTTGTCGGGTTCGCTCCCGTAGGAAAACCGGCGGTAACCATTCTGGTGGCTATCGACTCACCGGTGGGAGCGATCTATGGGGCCGAAGTGGCAGCCCCGGTGTTCAAGTCCATCGCAGAGCCGACTCTGGGTTATTTGAACGTTCCGCAAGACACTCCTTCCCGATGGCCTCAGCTTGCCTCCCTAATCCCCGCAGGGATTCCGCGCCAGAAACTCGGAAGCCTTGTGGAATACCTTCCTAAGGGCTCTGAGCATCTCCAGGCTGCCACTTCCCCCCTTCGACCCGCTTCGTTCTCAAGCATTGAGTCGACACGAGCTTCGAGCGGCCGTGAGCCGGAGGTCATGGCCGCAGCCGATACCGTGGTCATAGATAATAGTCCTCGGGTGACCATCCCGGACTTCTCAGGTTTAGCAGCGCGGCGCGTTGCCCAAGAGTGCCAGAGGCTGGGTCTGGAACTTAGCCTTTCGGGCAGCGGATTGGCCGTGGAGCAGAATCCCCCCGCGCATGCGCAGGTGCCACTGGGAACGCGACTGGTGGTAAGGCTGTCAAGATTCTCGCAGTGATATAATGCGAGTGAGGAATGAAACTGAAAGAGTTGCTCCGAGGGCTGGAGGGCCTCGAAACGGGTCCAGATGTCGAGGCCGAGGTAAGCTCCTTAGCTTACGATTCGCGTCGCGTTCAACAGGGAACCCTTTTCTTCGCTATTCAAGGTGAGAAAGCGGACGGGCATGCGTTTATCCCGCAAGCCCTCGAGCGGGGCGCAGTGGCCGTCGTCAGTGAGCGCCTGCCGCCCAGCGAGCTGGCGTCGCGCTGGGTGCGAGTCCCCCAGATTCGCCGGGCGCTCTCGACGGCTGGACGCATTTTCTTCGGCCAACCTGATTTACACCTGAAGCTAGTAGGAATTACCGGGACGAACGGAAAGACTACGACCGCCTTTCTGGTGGATAGTATTCTGCGCGCCGCAGGGGTCCGCGCCGGCCTCTTTGGGACTATTGAGTACCGATTTGGTGACCGCACCCTGGCGGCCCTCAACACCACTCCGGAGTCGCTCGATTTGTGGTCTTACTTCGCTCAGACCGTTGCTGCGGGCGGCACAGGGGTGGTGATGGAGGTCTCCTCCCATGCCCTGGCGCAAGAACGAGTCTGGGGCTTCCCTTATTCTGTTGCTGTTTTCACCAATTTGACCCGCGACCATTTGGATTACCACAAGGATTTCGATCACTACTACGAAGCCAAGCGTCGTCTCTTTGAGGGGCTTGGAACACCTCCCCCGCAATGGGCAATCATTAATCTCGATGACCCTTGGGGCAGGAAACTTCTGGACGTGCCCTGCCCCCATCGCCTGACCTACGGCATGAACGCTGACGCTCAGGTCAAGGTAAAGCATCTCGAGCACCGGCACAATGGCCTGGAGGGCGTGATAGCAACCCCGGCAGGCAAGGTGCAGCTCGCCTCACTGCTTTTGGGTCGGGCCAACCTGGCGAATATCCTGGCAGCGACCGCAGCCTCCATCGCCTATGGTATCCCGCTCGAAAAAATCGAGAAGGGACTTAAGGATTTGAAAGCGGTTCCAGGCCGCTTCGAGCGAATCGACGAAGGCCAGCCCTTTCTGGTGGTGGTGGATTACGCGCACACAGACGACGCTCTGCGCAATGTCCTCAGCACGGCGCGCGAACTCACACGCAACAGGCTGATCGTGGTTTTTGGCTGCGGTGGCGAACGCGACCGTGAGAAGCGGCCTTTGATGGGCGAAGCTGCCGGTTCCTTGAGCGATCTTGCCGTACTTACTTCGGATAATCCGCGCGGTGAAGACCCCCTGCTCATCATGAGCGACGCGCTGGTGGGCTTACAGAAGGCCGGGAAACCCTATTGGGCAGAAGTAGACCGCGAAACGGCCATCCGGAAGGCAATTGAGAAAGCGCACGAAGGGGATGTGGTAGTTTTAGCTGGAAAGGGGCATGAGACTTACCAGATACTGAAGGACCGGACGATCCCTCACGACGATCGTGAAGTTGCCCGGAAGATATTGCGTGAAATGGGCTATCGCCCAGGAACCTGAAGTAAAGATGGCCGCCCTCCTCGGCGAAGGGGGGAATTGGGGATGGTGGACACGAGCGTCCCAATGCCCAAACCACCCCTGACCCCTCCTTAACAAGGAGGGGAATTAGGGCCTTTTCATGCACGTTGGCGGGCTGCAAGCTCATGTAATCTACGCTCGGAATGACCTGCCGGCGGGGAAAGGTTATTTGATTCAAGATGGCAAGGTGGCCTTGGGCCTCAAGAACTCATGGAACTTCCACTGGGTGAGATAGCGACACTGCTTAATACCCGCTGCGCTACACGGGAGCGCGTGGTTGCTGGATACTCGATTGATTCTCGATCAATCAGGCCAGGGCAACTCTTCTTCGCGATGCGTGGGCCTCGATTCGACGGACATCAATTCGTGGCTTCGGCAATCGAGCGTGGGGCTGTCGGCGCGGTAGTGGAGCGGGCTTTTTTTGACCAGGCGCCGCCCGAGCTCACGCCCATTCTCCTTCCCGTGCAGAGTCCGCTGGAAGCGCTCCAGCATCTGGGACGGCACGTACGCCGCAAGTGGGGACGTCCGCTCGTAGCCGTAACAGGCAGCACGGGAAAGAGCACTACCAAGGAAATGATCGTCGCTTTGCTGGGCTCTCGGTTTTCCGTGCATAAGTCTGCCGGAAACCTGAACAACTGCTATGGTCTGCCCTTGACTCTGTTGCTACTCGAGCCGGAGCACGAAATTGCGGTGGTGGAGCTCGCCATGTCCGCTGCAGGTGAGATTGCCCATTTGGCTCGGGTCGCTGAGCCGGAGACCGGCGTAGTGACGAACGTCGCCCCGGTTCACTTGCAGTTCTTTGATTCCGTGGAGTCCATCGCCAGGGCCAAGCGGGAACTGGTCGAAAACCTCTCTTCTCGCGCTGGACCGCCCACCGCAGTCTTGAACTATGACGATCCCCGCGTTCAAGGATTTGCGAAGGGATTTGAGGGGAAAGTGGTTACCTTCGGGTTTGGGCACGGTGCTGATTTCCAAGCCCTGCGGGTGAAGCGGGGCGAAGGGATCGGGAGCGAATTTCAAGTCATTGGACCGAATCTGCGTGCCGATTTTCTTCTACCCCTTCCCGGCCGCCACAACGTCCAGAACGCGCTTGCCGCCATCGCCGTTGCATCCAGTTTCGATGTTCCCCCCGTGGAAATGCGGAGAGCTCTTGCGGAATTCAGGAATTTGCCTCAAAGAGGTGAAATTCTTACGCTGCCGGGGCCTGTGACGATCATCAACGATTGTTATAACTCCAACCCGCAGGCCATGGAGTGCATGCTCGATACGCTTCGGACATGGCCGGGTGCTCGTCGCCGGATCGTGGTGGCGGGCGAAATGCTCGAATTGGGGCCGCAGTCCCCGCATTTGCACGAAGAGACTGGCCGCAAATGTGCCGAGGCCGATCTTTCCTGGCTTATCGCGGTTCAAGGCGATGCGAAGTTTTTGGTCGAAGGCGCGGTCGCCGCAGGTTTGCCACCTCAACGGACCCGCTTCTTCCCCGGGGCGCAGTGGGCGGGAGAATTTTGCCGTTCGCTGCTCGAACCCGGAGATGTAGTTCTGGTGAAAGGTTCACGCGGGGTTCACCTGGAGACCGTGACCAAGATGCTGCAGGAGCAGTCGACGAGTCGAGAAGTTGAGGAGTCGAGGGTCGGCAACTCGAAGTCTAGACTCTAGACTTCTCAACTCCTCGACTCGCGAGTGAACACATATGTTCTACTATCTCTACACCAGGTTCTATAGCCACTTTCACATCCTCAATCTCTTCCGCTACATCACATTCCGAACTGCTTACGCGAGCCTGACAGCGTTGTTGCTCTCCCTGGTCGTTGGTCCCTGGGTTGTGCGGGTGCTCAAGGAGTTCCAGATCGGCCAGTACGTTCGGGAAGACGGGCCGAAGTCCCACCTGTCGAAGGCGGGCACTCCGACCATGGGCGGCGTGCTCATCAATCTCTGTATACTCGTTCCCACTCTCCTCTGGTCTGACCTCGGAAATGTCTTTGTTTGGCTGGTTCTGGGGGTCACGACGGCTTTTGCCGCAATCGGATTTTGGGACGACTACCAGAAGGTTCGGCAGCGGAAGAGCCTGGGCCTGACTGGGCGGAACAAGTTCTTGCTTCAGGTTCTGGTCAGTTTTCTCTTTGGTGTGGTGCTGATTCTTTTTTCGGCGCGTGGCCTCTACTCGACAACCTTGACGGTCCCTTTCTTCAAGCGCTTCCGGCCCGACCTCTTGATCGCTCATTTTCTTTCTCGAGTATGGACGTACCCTATCGCCTTCTTGCCGTTCCTGCTCTTTGTTGTTCTGGTTCTTGTGGGTTGCTCGAACGCCGTCAACCTCACCGACGGGCTGGACGGATTGGCCATCGGTTGTGTCGTCATTGCCGCCTCGGCCTTGACGGTCCTGACCTATGTCGCCGGCCATGCCGTTCTTTCAGAGTATCTGGACCTGGAGCACCTGCCACGCGTGGGTGAGCTGACGATCTTTTGCGGATCGATGGTGGGGTCCAGCCTCGGATTCCTCTGGTACAACGCTTATCCCGCGGAGATTTTCATGGGCGACGTGGGTTCGCTGGCGCTCGGCGGCGCCATCGCTGCGGTTGCCGTAATCATCAAACAGGAACTTCTGTTACCGTTTATTGGCGGCATCTTCGTGATCGAGGCGCTTTCCGTGATTATCCAGGTGGCATCGTTTAAGCTCAGAGGCAAGCGGGTCTTCAGAATGGCCCCCATTCATCACCACTTTGAATTGGAGGGGTGGAAAGAGTCCAAGATTATTGCGCGCTTCTGGATCGCGGCGCTGGTTTTTGCGCTCTTCGCGCTGACCACTTTGAAGCTGCGGTAGACCCGTCGGTGGTCAGTTGGTCCATTGCCAGTGGCAATGAGGTGGACAAGGTGATCGGGCGTTGAAGTACGATAGAGCTTACGAGCCAGTTGGTATCGGCTACGGACAACGGGCGACGTACAATGAACCACGGACGACTGACTACGGGCGAGGCGATGGCATGATTGATGTACGCAACAAGCACGTGCTGGTTGTCGGCCTGGGCAGGAGCGGGCACGCAGTAGCACTATGCTTACAACGACATGGCGCGCTGGTGATGGTGACCGATACCAAACCTCCTGCGGCATTCGGACCCCTCCTGCCGGAACTTCTGGCACAAAAGATTGGCGTAGTGCTTGGGTCGCAGAGCGCCGAAGTTTTTCTCGGTCACGACCTGGTGGTTGTCAGCCCCGGGGTACCGTGGGACTTGCCTCAACTGCAAGCAGTTCGCGCGCGCGGCGTTCCCATTGTCCCTGAGATTGAAGTTGCCAGCTGGTACTTGCGCGATCCAATTGTAGGTGTTACCGGTTCGAATGGCAAGACCACCACGACGACTCTTTTGGGCAAAATGCTCGAGGCCTCCGGTTTCCCCACTTTTGTGGGCGGGAACATTGGCATTCCTCTGAGCTCTGCCGTGGATCGGGTCGCAACGGGTTCAATCGTAGTCGCCGAGTTGAGCAGTTTTCAGTTGGAAGCCATTCATGATTTTCGTCCCCACGTGGCAGTTTTGCTGAACATTTCCCCCAATCATCTGGACCGCCACCCTTCTTTTGAGGCCTATGCCCAGGCAAAGAGGCAGATCTTCCGCAACCAAGGAGCGGAAGACTATGCCATCCTGAATGCGGACGATCCTTGGGTACGTGGCCTCGGCCCCGCCTTGGTGAGCCGCAAGGTGTTCTTCAGCCGGGTACAGCAAGTTCCCTGCGGCGTGTTTGTTTCAAATGGGAATGTGGTGTACCGCAGAGGGCACCTGGAGCGGGTGCTTTTCGAGACGCGAGAGGTGCGGCTTCGGGGTGATTTCAATCTAGAGGACGTTTTGGGGGCTGCGGCTGCGGCGTGCGTGCTGGGGGCGGACTTCGACGCGGTACGCAGCGCGGTGCGGGAGTTTAAAGGCGTCGAGCATCGGCTCGAGTACGTTCGAGACCTTTGCGGGGTGGCGTTCTACAACAATTCCAAAGCCACCAGCGTGGACGCGACGGTGAAGTCGTTGGAGGCTTTCGAGCAGGGTGTTCATCTCATTCTGGGAGGAAAGGACAAGGGTGCTCCCTACGCGCCTCTGCGGCCTCTATTGAAGGACAAGGTCCGCGAGGTTCTCCTCATCGGTGCGGCGGCGGATCGCATCGCTGAGGAGCTCTCGGGCGCAGCGGAATTGATTCGCGCGGGCACCCTCGAAAGCGCCGTGTTGGAAGCGTTCCAACGCGCGCGTCCTGGTGACGTGGTACTTCTCGCTCCGGCTTGTTCGAGCTTCGATCAGTTCCAGGATTATGAGCATCGTGGGCAGGTGTTTAAGGACTTGGTAACGGAGCTGGCGCAAGATATTGAATCCGGATCGGTGCAATGGAAATGGAAGTCTGAAGTTCAAGCCAAGACTGGAGAGACGGGGAGTTTTGCCTTGACCGCCCCACCTGCGCCAGCGCCGCCGGTCCGGTCGCAGGAAATGCCGCGAGAGGTTGAAAAAGCGGGCAATCACGTTGCCGAGGCTGTCGATGGGGAGTCGAAGCGCTGCATAACCACCGGTTCCACAACCGAAAACCGGCCCCCTGACCTGACCCTGGTTTACGAAACCAGTGCTCAAGATCTTCCTCCGGCAGACATTGTGCCGGCACAGGATTACTCCGCCCAACCCGAAACGGGTCAACCGCGATCCCCCTGCACACTTGAAAGGACGGAGGACGTTCGGTTGCCGTACGAGGCGAGAGCTGACGAGAAAGGTGTAGCTGCTAACGGCTCAGCGAGCGGCGATTTCGCCGAGGGCGGCTTGAAAGACATGGGTAGCCCTTCAGAAAGCCGCCCCGCGCTGACGGACAAGAAGAAGCCGAGTTCAGCGGCCCCTGGTTCGGCCCTTGCGCCCCGGCTACCTGGAATGGATTAACAGATCATGGCAAGGCGACTTCAGACCGATAGAATTCTGTTCGGCACCGTTGTGGCCTTAACGCTTTTCGGGGCTCTGATGGTCTTCAGCGCCTCGGCGGTGACGGCCAGCGAGAGGTTTGGCAGTGGCAGTTACTTTCTCGTTCGCCAGTTGGCATGGGCTGGGGCGGGGCTTGTTGCCCTGATCGGGATGATGTATTTGGACTACCGCCGTCTCGCCACCCCTCTCGTGATTTTTCCGGCGCTGGCCTTGCAGTTGATACTTTTGGTGGGTGTCTTATTTGCCGACCGCAGCCACAACACTCACCGCTGGCTGCATTGGGGACCTGCCAGCTTGCAGCCCTCCGAACTTTCCAAGATCGTCCTGATCCTGTTTCTTGCCTATTTCCTCGAGCAGCGGTCGGGCCAAGTGAACGATGTAGAGCATACCCTGCTTCCTATTGGGCTGGTCACCGGGGTAAGTGTGGCGCTGGTGGTGGTGGAGCCGGACTTCGGAACTGCGCTGGTCACAGCCATGATCGTTGCGGCAATGCTATTCACGGCAGGACTTAGTCTGAAGTATTTCGCTTACGTGGCGCTGGGGGCGGCTCCGGTGGTCTACTGGTTGGTCTTTCATACGACCTACCGCTATAACCGTGTGCTGGCCTTCCTCAACCCTTATGCCGACCCTCTTGGAAAAGGGTTTCACATCATTCAGTCCTTTATTGCCGTCGGCACGGGGGGGATTACCGGAATGGGGCTGATGGAGGGTAAACAAAAACTCTTCTATCTTCCGGAGCCCCAGACGGACTTCATTTATGCCGTCGTGAGTGAGGAGTTGGGGTTCGTGGGGGCGGCTGCGCTTATAGTGGCCTTTGGAGTCATCCTCTGGCGAGGCTGGCGGGCGAGTGCCAGATGCACGAGCGAATTTGGCCGGTTATTGGCTATTGGCCTGACCGTCATGGTGGTCGGACAGGCGCTGGTAAACATGAGCGTGGTGCTCGGCCTGCTTCCTACAAAGGGTATACCGTTGCCGCTGATTAGTTACGGTGGGTCGTCACTTTTCGTCACGCTAGCTGCGGTGGGCATGCTGCTGAACATTTCACAAGATGAAGGATAGGTTGAAGGTTCATGGCCCTTGCGGTCAAAGCCGTCGAGGCTCGGAGTAGGGGAGGCAGCGTGGAATTGCCTGGCCGCGAGTCTGGCGTCTCCCTGGGTTTGGAGCGGTTCCAGTCGCCTTTGCGATTTCTGATGGTCGGCGGGGGAACGGGAGGCCACATCTTTCCGGCACTGGCTGTGGCGGAGGAACTGCGTGCTCGCGGAGCACGCCCTGAGCATTCCGGAAGGGAATACCTTATCGAGTTTCTAGGCACGAAGAGGCCGCTGGAAGCCCGTTTGATTCCGGGCGCCGGTTTCCCACTACATACCATCAACGCTGCGGGGCTTAAAGGTATGAGCGGGTTTCGCAGGCTGCGGAATTTGATGGTGCTTCCCCGAACGGCGCTGGCCACGGCTAGGGTGCTACGCGATTTTCAGCCCCAGGTGGTAGTCGGAGTGGGCGGCTATTTAGCAGGGCCTGTGATGGTGGAAGCTGCCCTCCAAGACATCCCGACGCTGCTGATTGAGCCCAATGCATTGCCAGGTTTTACCAACCGCGCCCTGGGTCCGGTGGTCCGCTTGGCGGCCGTTGCCTTCGAGGAGGCAGCGCGCTTCTACGGCGAGAAGGCTCGCGTCACGGGCCTTCCGCTTCGGGCGGCCTTCCATACGGTCCCGACGAAAAGACATGAGGCACCCTTCACGATCCTGATCGTGGGTGGCAGTCAGGGGTCGAAAGCCATCAACGACCTCATGACCCAATGCGCTCCGCTCTTGAAGCGCGAATCGGGATGGCTGAAGCTTGTCCACCAAACGGGGGAAAGGGACTATAACGCGGTGCGTGAGGCTTTTCTGGAGCATGGCGTACCGGCCCACGTCCAGGTGTTCATCGAGGACATGCCAAGGGCCTTGGCGCAGGCCGATCTGGTGGTTTCGCGAGCGGGCGCAACCGCAGTCGCTGAATTGGCCGCGGCGGGGCGGGCTGCGCTGCTGATACCATTTCCGGCTGCCACGGACCAGCACCAACTGGCAAATGCCCGGGCTTTGGAACGCGTTGGCGCAGCCCGCGTGATTCTTCAGGGAGAGCTGACGCCGCAGCGACTAATGGGAGAAATCCGCGACCTGCTCAGTGACCTTCCGAGGCTGATTTGGATGGAGCGAGCCGCCAAGAGCCTTGCACGTCCAGAGGCGGCGGCGCATATCGCTGACTTGATCGAAGAAATGGTTGCGAGGGCTTGAAGGGATGGAGCGCGGGCATCTTGCCCGCTGTAGCAAAAGCGTCTTGCTCCCGCACGTAGGGGCGGGGCAGGATGCCCACGCTATATCCGAGGGATGGCATTTCACCATGCTAGGCAAGATTCGCAGAATACACTTCGTCGGCATCGGCGGCATCGGCATGAGCGGCATCGCCGAGGTTTTGCTTAACCTGGGTTTTACGGTTTCGGGATCTGACCTCAAGGCGACGCCCGTCACCGAACGGCTGGCAAAGCTGGGAGCGCGAGTTTCCGAAGGCCACGCTGCAAGCCACCTGCAGGATGCGCAAGTGGTGGTTATCTCTTCTGCCGTTCCACCTGATAACCCCGAAGTGCAGGAGGCCCAACGTCTGCAAATTCCCGTTATTCCCCGGGCCGAAATGCTCGCCGAGTTGATGCGCTTGAAGTTTTGCGTGGCGGTGGCGGGGGCGCACGGCAAAACAACGGTCACCTCGATGATTGCGGTGATGCTGACGCAAGCCGGGCTTGATCCCACGGCTGTCATTGGCGGGCGGCTGGACGTTTTCGCCTCCAGCGCCCGGCTGGGCAAGGGTGAACTGATGGTGGTCGAGGCCGACGAAAGTGACCGCTCCTTCCTCTATCTTTTGCCGTCCATTGCCGTGGTTACTAACATTGACCG
>Ga0187769_10001774_pt1 | contig 12418 bp, 8 predicted proteins | sample 0116_SJ02_MP02_1_FD_133140 | JGI IMG/M metagenome (GOLD analysis project Ga0187769, IMG submission 133140) | Tropical peat soil microbial communities from peatlands in Department of Meta, Colombia - 0116_SJ02_MP02_10_MG | ecosystem: Environmental > Terrestrial > Soil > Wetlands > Peat | place... | reverse complement strand
GAACTGTGCTCCGAAACTGGCTTGGTACACATCATCGTTGAGCCGACGGAACTGGTCTTCGGCCGCAGCGCGCCGGCCGAACGTCCGGACCACGGTGAAACCGCTGTAGGTCTCTTCGATGTGGGCGTTGAGCCGGCCGGTGTTGGTCCACTGCGCGACGAACAGTCGCTGTGAGCGTTGCGCAATCGCCCGGGTCACCACCAGCGCCAGCGGCACGGTCAGCAAGGTGATAGCGGTCAGCAGCGGCGAGATGGTCAGCATCATCGCCAACACCGTCACCACGGTCAGGACCGCGGACAGCAGTTGGGTGATCGTCATCGACAGCGACGTCTGCAGGTTGTCGATGTCGTTGGTGACCCGGCTGAGCACCTCGCCGCGCTGTCGGGAATCGAAGTAGGCCAGCGGCAGCCGGTGCAGCTTCTCCTCGACATCGGCGCGCAGCGCCTGCAGCGTTCGCCGCACCGTCACGTTCAGCAGCCGGGCCTGTGTCCAAACCAGCAGCGCTGCAACCAGATACATGACCAAAGCCAAGACCAGAGTTCGGGCGACCGCGCCGAAGTCGACACCGCGGCCCGGGACCACATTCATCCCGGACAGCAGGTCGGCGAAGGTGTTGTTGCCACGGGCCCGCGCGGCCGCGACGGCCTGAGCCTTGGTGATGCCGGCGGGTAGCTGCCGGCCCATCACACCACTGAACAGCAGATCAGTGGCATGGCCGAGGATCCGCGGAACCGCGACGCCGATGACCGTTCCGGCGACGCCCAACACGATCACCGCGACGGCCGTTCGCCGTTGCGGTGCCAGGCGCTTCACCAGACGGACGGCAGACCCGTGGAAGTCGCGGGACCGCTGATTCGGGTACTGGGGAGTGCGCCGCAACGTGCTTGTCACCGCTGCCCTCCCACCCGAGAGTCCATCGACTGCGATTCGGCGAATTCCCGATAGGTGGGGCAATCCGCCAGCAACGATTCGTGCGCGCCTGCACCGACCACGCGCCCGTCGTCGACGACGATCACCTGGTCAGCCTGGACGACCGTCGAGATACGTTGCGCGACAACGATCACCGTCGCATCGGTCGCGATCTCCGCCAGCGCGGCGCGCACCCGCGCATCGGTGTGCACGTCGAGTGCGGAAAACGCGTCGTCGAACAAGTAGATCGCCGGACGGCGGATCACTGCCCGCGCGATCGCCAGCCGCTGCCGCTGCCCGCCGGAGAAATTGACACCGCCCTGAGCAACCCGCATCTGCAGCCCGTCATCGTGTGCCCGGACGAATTGGTCAGCGGCCGCGATCCGCAGCGCGTCCCACATCTCTTCCTCGGTTATTTCCTGTCCCGGAGCCGCGCCCATGCGCAGGTTGTCGGCGACGGTCCCGGAGAACAGGTAGCCGCGCTGAGGCACCAGCCCGATACCCGACCACAGCTCTTCGATGTCGTGGTTACGCACGTCGACGTCGTCGACCAGGACTGCGCCCGAGGTCACGTCATAGAGCCGGCAGATAAGCGACACCAACGTCGACTTCCCCGAACCGGTGCTGCCGACGACAGCGGTGGTGGTGCCGGGTAGCGCAGTCAGAGAAATATCTTGCAGCACAGCGCGATCCGCACCGGGGTAGCGGAATGTTGCGCCGTCGAGTCGAACCACGCCTCGCACGCCTGCGGCCGGCCGCACCGGATTCTCCGGACTACTGACGGCTGGAGGAAGCGACAACACCTCGTTGATCCGTTCCGCGCACACCGAGGCCCGCGGCAACACCATCAAGGTCATCGTCGCCATCATCACCGCCATCAGGATCTGCGCGAAGTAAACGAGAAACGCGATCAGCGAGCCGACTAGCATCCGTCCGCTGTCGATGCGCAAGCCGCCGAACCAGATCAGCGCGACGCTGGAGCAGTTGATGGTCAAGGTGGTCACCGGCAGCATCAACGCCTGCCAATTGCCCGCGCTCAGCGCGGTGTTCGACAATGCGAGGTTGGCCTCCGCGAACCGTTGACGTTCGAAAGGTTCACGGGCGAATGCCCGGATCACCCGCACGCCGGACAGCTGCTCGCGCATGACCCGGTTGATGTTGTCGATCAACCTCTGCATGCTGCGGTAAATCGGCAGCGTATGCCCGACGATCCAGTAGTTGCTCACGACCAGCACCGGGACACTGACCAGCAGCAGCCACGACAGCCCGGCGTCTTGGTGGATGGCCATCAGGATTCCGCCGATACACATGATCGGGGCGGTGACCAGCACCGTACAGGTCATCTGGACTAGGAATTGGAGCTGGCGGACGTCGTTGGTGGTGCGGATCAACAGCGATGGCGTGCCGAACCGGGCGGTCTCGTGCTCGGAGAACGTGGTGACTTGATGGAACATCGCCGAGCGGAGATCCCGGCCGAACCCCATCCCGGTCCGGGAGCCGAAGTAGACCGCGCCGACCGAGCACACCACCTGCAGCGCGGTGACCGCGAACATCACCCCGCCGAGCTTGACGATGGTGGTGGTGTCACCCTTGGCGATGCCGTCGTCGATGATCGTGGCATTCACCGTCGGCAGGTACAGCGAAGCCAGGGTGCTCACCAACTGCAGCGTCATCACGGCCGCGACCAGGCGTCGGTACGGCCGGACGTACTGGCGCAGCAGTGCCAGGAGCATTTGGTAACTGTTGCACACCGCCAGACGTCGGGTCGTGACGATGGCCGCTCAGTTCGTGCGGCCACCAGGCCCGCTAGTGGATAAGAAGCTACAGGTCACCGCGTGTGCAATGGTTGCCCCAAGGAGCTGCCGCTACAGTGCATCCTGTGAGCAGCAGAAGGTTCGCGTAGCCGTGCGGCGTAACGTGGCGGCGCTGGCCCTGGCGGCAGCGACTCTGATTCCCGTGGTGGCCGCGTGCTCCCAATCCGGCTCTAACCAATCGCGGTCGACCGAGTCGTCCGGGCCGGCCTCTGGGCAGGGGCATCACGGTCCGTTCTTCCCGCAGTGCGGCGGTATCAGCGACGAGACGGTGACGAACCTGACGCAGGTGACCGGGTTGGTCAACACCGCCAAGAATTCCGTGGGCTGCCAGTGGCTTGCGGGCGGGGGCATTCTCGGGCCGCATTTCTCCTTCTCCTGGTATCGGGGGAGCCCGATCGGCCGCGAGCGCAAGACCGAGGAGTTGTCGCGGTCGAGTGTGGAGGACATCAACATCAGCGGCCATAGCGGCTTCGTCGCCATCGGTAACGATCCGACGTTGGGTGACTCGCTATGCGAGGTCGGGATTCAGTTCGGCGACGATTTCATCGAATGGTCGGTGAATTTCAGTCAGAAGCCCTTCCCCGATGCCTGCAACGTCGCCAAAGAACTTGCGCGCCAGTCGATTGCGAACTCGAAATGAGTGCCACCGCGCGTCATCGGGTCCTGGTCGGTGTGGCCGTCGTGGCCACGGCGCTATCCGTATTGACCGGCTGCACGAGGTCGGTGGCGGGCACCGCGCAAAAAGCGGGCATGGGCGAGGAGCCGCGTAACAACAATTCCGAGCAGCAGTACCCCAACCTACAGAAGGAATGTGAGGTGCTGACCACCGACGTCCTGGCCAAGACGGTGGGCGCCGATCCCCAAGACATTCAGAGCACCTTCGTCGGCGCGATATGCCGCTGGCAGGCAGCCAATCCGGGCGGCCTGATCGACATCACCCGGTTCTGGTTTGAGCAAGGCAGCCTCGACAACGAGCGCAAGGTTGCCGAGAACCTGAAGTATCAGATCGAAAACCGATCGATCTCCGGTGTGGCGTCGATCGTGATGCGGCCCAACGACCCCAACGGCTCGTGTGGTGTCGCCAGCGACGCCGCGGGCGTGGTCGGGTGGTGGGTCAATCCGCAGGCGCCCGGCATCGACGCCTGCGCACAGGCCATCAAGCTCATGGAGCTGACGCTCTCCACGAACTCCTAACTTCTGCGGTGAAGCGGTTGTTTCCACGCATCAGTTTTCTGACGAGTGGTCGATAGGGCTTCGACCAGCTAAGAGTTGTGGCCCGCGAGATTGCTGACTAGTGCCAAAGTTGCCGTCGCATCGCTGAACGATACCATCGTCCAATGCCTGAGACTTTTCCCACTGAGCCAACCTCCTCGGCGGACGATACCGAATTCGCTTCTGGACCTTCGCCTGAGTACGCTGCCGCAGAGCCGGCCGCCGAGCGCACGCCGGTGTCACATGCCAAAGATTCTTCTTCCGCCCCGCGAGTGTCGAAGTTGTCGCGGTGGGCCACACTCGCGGCCTTGGTGCTTGCCGTCATCGCCACGAGCGTTGCCGTCGTGGGGTGGTTCTACCCACACAAGGGCGTCTCGTCGACTTACAGCGATCAACAAACCAAAGATGCGAAAAAGCACATTTGTGAAGCGTTCGGCATCGTCGAAAGAGCGGTGGTCAAGAGTTCGCACCTGAAGAACCCGGATAACGGCGGACCGATCGGAGCGCTCTCGATCGCGACTGCCCGAAACTTTGCGTTTTACTCTGGCGGCGCTTTCCTTCGCGACCAGGTGAGTCAGAGCCCTGCGACCCCGCCCGACCTCGCGAAGTCAGTCAACGACTTGGGTACGAATCTCGAAGAGCTCTCCATCGGCTCCCTGAGTGGCGCGTCGCAGTTCGCTCAAGAAGAGCTGGGGCACAGCACCGACGAGAAGATCAAGGCAAGCATCGAGATCTGCAAGAAGTGATCAACGCCCAGGAGACGATCGAGTCAGCGAGGCACGTGAAAATCGACTAGCTCGGCGGACCCGAGTTCGAGGTCCTTCCAGCCGCACTTGAGTCGTAGTATCGCCATCGCCGAGGTCGGGAACTTCGTTGAGATACGTTCGGCCGCAGCGGTGTTGGAGCTATCGGTGCCAACCAAGCCTAATGCCACCTGGCTCATGGTCGGCTCGTGTGCGACGACGAGCAGGACCGCGACGTTGTCACCGACGTGATTGATCTCGTCGATCACAGTGCCGGGCACGGTGTCGTAGAGCCGGTCGACGTAGCGAACCGGTGCGTCGATGCCGGTGTGCGCCAGGGTTTCCCGAGTCCGGGAGGCCGTCGAGCACAGCACCGCGTCGATCGGAGGCAGGTTCGCGCGCAGCCAGCCGCCTGCTAACCCGGCTTCGCGCCGTCCACGGGGTGCGAGTGGCCGGTCATGGTCCGCCACGCCGTCGGGATACGCGGACTTCGCATGCCGCAGCAGCACCAGGGTGCGGTTTTGGTCACTCACGCGATCGAGGTTACCGGCAGCACTTTCGCTAATAGGCGGGCACAACGCACTGCCCCTCCCCGGGACTGATGTGGCTGATGTGACTGTTGCATGTCGCTGAGGCTGCGCGCGCTGGTCGACTTCCGACGAATGTCGGACCTGCCGATCGAGGTCCCCGGACTTGTCGGCGCCGAGTCCTACACTCGCGATGCCCGGTCGCAGACCGGCCGGACATGAAGCAGAAGGGACGGGATCGCAATGCGATTCGTGCATACCGCCGACTGGCAACTCGGCATGACCCGTCACTTTCTCGTGGGTGAAGCGCAGCCGCGGTACTCGGCTGCCCGCCGCGACGCAGTAGCCGGTCTGGGTCCACTGGCAGCCGATGTGAGCGCCGAATTCGTGGTGGTTGCCGGTGACGTCTTCGAGCACAACCAGCTGGCGCCGCAAGTGATCAGTCAGTCGCTGGAAGCCATGCGCGCCATAACGGTTCCGGTCTACCTGCTGCCCGGCAACCACGATCCGCTGGATGCGTCATCGGTGTACACCAGTGCGCTGTTCACCGCCGAATGCCCGGCCAACGTGACGGTGCTCGATCGGCCCGGCGTCCACCAGGTCCGGCCCGGCCTGCAGATCGTCGCGGCACCATGGCGATCCAAAGCGCCGACGAGCGACCTGGTTACCGACGTGCTCAGGGATCTTGAGGGCGTGCCGGCCGACGGGGTCGCCCGGGTGCTCGTTGCCCACGGCGGCGTCGATGTGCTGGACCCCGATCCCACCAAGCCCTCGCTGATCCGGCTGGCCGGCGTGGAGGAGGCGCTGGCCCGCGGCGCGGTGCACTATGTGGCGCTGGGCGACAAGCATTCGGTCAGCGAAGTCGGCAGCAGCCGACGCGTGTGGTACTCGGGCTCCCCGGAGGTCACCAACTACGACGACGTCGAACGCGATCCCGGCCAGGTGCTGGTCGTTGATCTCGACGAGGATGATCCTCAGCGTCCGGTCACCGTCGAGGCGCGAAAAGTTGGTCGCTGGCGGTTTAGCACCCTGAGCCGTCAAGTGGACAACAGCCGCGACATCGCCGACTTGGATCTGAACCTGGATCTGATGCCGGACAAGGACCGAACGGTGTTGCGGCTGGCCCTGATTGGCTCACTGACGGTCACCGATCGGGCTGCCCTGGACGCCTGCCTGGACAAGTACTCGCGGCTGTTCGCGTCGTTGCGGGTGTGGGATAGCCACAGCGATCTGGCAGTCATACCGGCCGACGGCGAGTTCACCGACCTGGGCATCGGTGGCTTCGCTGCCGCGGCTGTCGACGAACTGGTCGAGACGGCGCGCACCGGGGATCCCGAGTCTGCTGGCGACGCGCAGGCAGCGTTGGCGCTGCTGTTGCGGCTGACCGACCATGGGCGAGGTGCCGCATGAAGTTGCACCGGCTGGTCCTGAAGGATTATCGCGGAATCGACCACCGCGAGATTGAATTCCCCGACCACGGCGTGGTTGTGGTGCACGGCGCCAACGAAATCGGCAAGTCGTCGATGATCGAGGCGCTGGACCTGCTGCTGGAATCCAAGGACCGTTCGACAAAAAAAGAAGTCAAGCAGGTCAAGCCGACCAACGCCGACGTCGGATCCGAGGTCACAGCCGAGATCAGCACTGGCCCTTATCGTTTCGTCTACCGCAAGCGCTTCCACAAGAAGTGTGAGACGCAGCTGACGGTCCTGGAGCCACGCCGCGAGCAACACAGCGGTGACGAGGCACACGACCGAGTACAAGCCATGCTGGCCGAGACCGTCGACACTGAGCTCTGGCATGCCCAACGGGTATTGCAGGCAGCGGCGACGGCGGCGGTGGATCTTTCGGGTTGCGACGCGCTGACCCGGGCACTCGATGTGGCAGCGGGGGACACCGCCGCACTGTCGGGCACCGAGCCGCTGCTCTTCGAACGGATCGACGCCGAGTACGGCCGCTACTTCACTCCGACCGGCCGCGTCACGGGGGAGTGGTCCACGGCCATCGTCGCGCTGCGCGACGCCGAGGACGAGGTGCAGCGGTGCGCCGCGGCCGTCGCCGAGGTCGATGAGCGGGTACACCGGCATGCGGCGCTGAGCACCGAGCTGGCCGATTTGGCGCCGCGTCAGCAGGCGGCCGCGGTCCGGCGGGCCGCCGCCCAAGCCGCTGCCGACAAGATCGCTCAGCTCATTGAACAGGTACGCGAGGCAGAGCTGATCGCTGCCGCCGCGGCCGCGACCAGCACGTCATCGCAAGGCGCGCACACCGAACGGCAACGGCTACGGGCCGAAACCGACACGCGCGCAGCCACGGTCGCGACCCTGGAAGCCCAAGCCGGTGAAGCCGCCGAAGCGCAGGCGACGGCACAAGAAGTCACCGTGGCGGCCGATGCCGTGGTCGAGGATGCCAACCAGCGCCTCTCCGCCGCCCAACAGCGAGCCGAAACGGCTCGGCGCATCGTTGACGAGCTGGCTCGCCGCGACGAGGCCGACCGGTTGACAGCCCGGCTCGCCAAGATCGACGCCGCCCAGCGCGATCGTGACCTGATCTGCGATGAGCTATCGGCAATTGCGCTGACCGACAATCTTTTTCAGCAGATCGAGCGAGCCGCTGCAACCGTCGAACGAGTCGAGGGCCAACTCGCGTTGGTATCAGCGACGGTGGAATTCGTTGCGGCCGCGGACATCGAACTTGTCATTGGTGACCAGCGGGTGTCGCTGCCCGCGGGCCAGAGCTGGTCGACCACCGCGGGCGGCGCCACCGAGGTCGAGGTGCCCGGTGTCCTGACCGCGCGGTTCACTCCGGGCGCGACGGGACTCGATATTCAGGCTGAATACGCGGCAGCCCAACAAGATTTGTTCGCCGCACTGGCAGCGGCGCAGGTCCCCGACCTGGCAGCGGCACGGCTTACCGATCAGCGCCGGCGCGAACTGGTGAACGGCCGCGGCCAGTTGACCGCGACCCTGAGCGGGTTGTGCGGTGACGACGAGGTCGAGCAGTTGCGCTCGAGGCTTGCCGAGTTGCGTACCAAGGCGCACGCCGACGACATCTCGATGAATGCCGCCGCGGCCCGTGGCGAGCTCGAAAAGGCCGACGCCGCCCGCGTCACGGCGAGCGCCGACCTCGAGACGCACCGGCGGGTCGCGGCACTGGCGGTGGCGAAGCTCACCGAAATATCCACGCAGGCAACTCTTGCGAACGACAAGCTGGCTAGCCAGCGTGCCGAGCTGGCGGCGGTCGCTGACCGGCTGGGCCAGCAGCGCGCAACCGTCACCGACGAGCAACTGGAGGCCGCCGCCGACAACGACCTGCGGGCCGCGCAAACCGCTAACGGTCGGGTCGCCGAGCTGTCCGAACAACTAGCCGCCGGGGCACCCGACACCGTCGCCGCCGAACTGGCCGACGCCGGCACGGCGGCCGAGGCATTGCGAATCCGCCACGACGAGATCGCCCGCACTCTGCACGAGATCGACGTCGAGCTAACACTCTTCGGCACCGAGGGCCGCAAGGGCAAGCTCGATGCCGCCGAGACCAAGTGCGAACACGCCCGAAGCGAGCACGCCCGGGTTGGTAGTCGAGCCCGCGCCGTCGAGTTGCTGCGGTCGGTGATGGTCCGCCACCGCGACATCACCAGGTTGCGTTATGTCGAGCCGTTCCGCGCCGAATTGCAGCGACTCGGGCGTCCGGTTTTTGGCCCTAGTTTCGAAGTCGATATCGACACCGATCTGTGCATCCTCAACCGCACTCTCGACGGTTGCACCGTGCCCTATGAATCACTGTCGGGCGGGGCGAAGGAGCAGCTCGGCATCCTGGCGCGGCTGGCGGGAGCAGCGCTGGTCGCCAAAGAGGACGCCGTCCCGATTCTGATCGATGATGCACTTGGCTTCTCCGACCCAGAGCGGTTGGCCAAGATGGCCGAGGTGTTCGACACACTGGGCGAGCGCGGGCAGGTCATCGTATTGACTTGTACTCCAGCTCGATACGACGGCGTCAAGGGCGCGCAACGAATCGAATTGTGCGCGTAGCGATCCTCGCCTACAACGCCGAATGCCTCAGTCCCGCATGAATCCGATCGCGGTGTAATCCACATCGGCCAGCCCGGGCGCGCCGAAGTTGGCCAGGTTGGTGCGCACGGCGATGTCGCCGGGCGACTGGAACAGCGGCAGGTTGAAGCCCTCCCGCCAGATCATCGCGTCGACCTGGTTAGCCATGTCGCGCGCCGCGTTCTCGTCCAGCTCCGACAGCGTCTGATCGATCTTGGCGTCGATGCTGGCATTACCGATCTTGCCGAAATTGCCCTCACCGTCCGAGGTGTAAATCTGCGGCAGCGCGGACAGCGGGAAAGCGTTACCGACCCAACCGAATTGCACGATGTCGAAGTCACCGACGCTCACGTACTGGTTGAAGAATCCGGTGCCCGCTTTGACGTCGAGCACCAGCTTGAGACCGATCTGCGCCAGGTTCTGCTGGGCGACCAGCGCGATCTGCCGGGCGGCCGGCGAGTCGTACAGCACGTCGCGCACGACGAGCTGTTTGCCTTCCTTTTCCCGCACTGTTCCGTCGAGCTTCCAGCCCAGCGCATCGAGGTCTCTGCGGGCTTGGTCGGGATTGTAAGCGGCTGGCGCACTGTTGTTTTGGTAGCCCTTCTGGCCGACGACGTAGATGTGGTTGTCCAGCGGCGTCGGGTCATCGGTCAGGCCGTGCTGGACGACATTCACGATGGCCTGACGGTCGATGCCTCTGCAGATCGCCAGCCGCAGCTTGTCGTCGGACAGGATGGATCCCGGTGCACCGTTGAAGGTGAAGTGATACCAGGTCGGTGCCGGCGCGCTGCGGATGACGACGCCCGGCGTGCGCTCGGCGGTGACCGTGTCGTCGAGCGTGCTTACACCGGCCGCGTCGATCGCGTTGTTCTGCAGTGCGGGGATGACGGCGGAGGAGTCGAGCACCAGGAAAGTGATGGAGTTCAGCCGCGGCTTGCGGCCCCACCAGTGCGGGTTACGGGTCAGCACAATCCGCTGCGCGCTGTGGTTGATCCTCGACACAACGAACGGCCCGGCCGACGGCCCGGGGGCGTCGAGCTGGCCCTTATTGAACACGTCCGGGTTCTCGGTCATGCTGCGAGGTTGCATGCCACCGGCGAACATCCCGCGCCACTCCGCGTAGGGCTGGGCGAAGGTGACCACCGCTTGGCGATGATCCACGCCCATGGTCACCGACTTCACCCGCTCGAATCCGGCCTTGCTGGCGATCAAGTAGCGCTTGTCGCGGCCACTGCAGGCGTTGACCTCAGCTTTGATGTCCTCCCAGGTCATCGGGGTGCCGTCGGTCCACACCGCTTTCGGATTGATCGTCAATGTGACGACCTGCGGGCTCGCGCTGGTGAGCTCAGCACCGGTGAAGTAGTCGGTGTTGAGTTTCGGCGACCCATCGGCCAGCGTGATGAACGCCCCCGGCAGCGTCGGCGACACAATCGAAGCGATGTCGGCGGTGTTGCCGTCGATGTTCATTTCGTTGAAGTTCGGTGGGAACGAGCTGATCGCGAGCCGCAGGTCGCCGCCGTCGCGCAGCGTTGCCGGATCTCGGGGGTTGACGTCGCTGGTGGTGCCGACTCGCACCGCCCGCCGCCCGACGACGTCCTTGTAACCGTCCGAGCAGCCCGTGACGATCACGCACACCATCAGCGTCACCAGCAGCGCAAGCCTGCGGATCATCGAGACGATGCTAACCACCGGCGACATCCGGGTGCGCGCGCGGGACCGCGGCCAACAGCCGCCGCGTGTACTCGTGCTGCGGGTTGCTGAACACCTGGTCGCCATCGCCCTGCTCCACAATCTTTCCCCGGTACATCACGGCCACCCGGTGAGCCAGGTGCTTGACTACGGAAAGATCATGCGACACAAACAGATAAGACAACCCGAATCGGCTCTGCAGGTCCAGCAGCAGATTGATGATGCCGGCCTGAATCGATACGTCGAGCGCAGAAACCGGCTCGTCGAGCGCAAGGATCTTCGGCTGCAGGGCGAGTGCCCGCGCGATCCCGATCCGCTGTTTCTGGCCGCCGGAAAATTCGGTGGGGTAGCGGCTCGCGTCGTCGTGGTTCAGTCCGACGATGTCCAGCAGCTCGGCGACCCGTTCCTCGCTTCGATATCTGTCAAACCCGTTGGTAACCAACGGTTCAGCGATGATGTCGAACACTGGGAGCCGGGGATCCAGCGACGCCACCGGGTCCTGAAACACCACCTGCAGTTCGGTCCGCAGTTTGCGACGGGCGGCGGTATCGAGGGCTGCGACGTCTTCGCCGAGGATCTCGATGACACCGGCCTGGGGCGTGGCGAGCTCGAGAATCTGGCTCAACGTGGTCGATTTGCCGGAACCCGATTCGCCGACGATGCCCAAAGTGCGGCCCTGCTTCACGCTGAAACTGACCCCGTCGACAGCACGCACCTCGCCCACCCGTCTGCGCAAGACGACGCCCTTGGTCAGCGGGTAGGTCTTGGCAAGGTCGGTGACTTGCACGACCACCGGCGGATCAGCCGCGGCGTTCTCGATCGCAACGGGTTGCGTTGACACGTGATAGATCTCGGCCGCGCTACGGCCCGCGACCTCGTCGGTGCGGATGCACGCCGCCGCGTGACCGTCTCGAATCGTCACCAGATCGGGTTCCGCAGTGCGACATTCGCTGATCGCCAGCGGACAGCGGGGTGCGAACTGGCAGGCATCGGGCAGCGACGTCATCGTCGGCGGTGCGCCCGGGATGGGAACCAGCCGGGTGCCCTGCGGGGAGTCCAGTCGCGGCACCGAGCCCAGTAACCCGGCCGTGTACGGCATCCGGCGGTCACGGTAAAGCTCTTCGACTCCTGCGATCTCGACCGGACGGCCGGCGTACATGACCAGCGCCCGGTCGGCGAACTCAGACACCACACCCAGGTCGTGGGTAATGATCAGTACACCGGCGCCGGTGACGTCGCGCGCAGTTCGCAGCACGTCGAGGATTTGCGCCTGCACAGTGACATCCAGCGCAGTGGTCGGTTCGTCGCAGATCAGCAGGTCGGGATCATTGGCGATCGCGATCGCGATCACCACCCGTTGGCGCTCGCCGCCGGACAGTTCGTGCGGGAAAGCCCTTGCCCGGCTTTGCGGCTGCACGATCCCGACCAGTTCGAGCAGCTCGACGGCACGCTTGCGGGCACCCGCTCGACTGATCTCGCGGTTG
>Ga0187769_10001772_pt1 | contig 12419 bp, 9 predicted proteins | sample 0116_SJ02_MP02_1_FD_133140 | JGI IMG/M metagenome (GOLD analysis project Ga0187769, IMG submission 133140) | Tropical peat soil microbial communities from peatlands in Department of Meta, Colombia - 0116_SJ02_MP02_10_MG | ecosystem: Environmental > Terrestrial > Soil > Wetlands > Peat | place... | reverse complement strand
GCTTCAGGCGCTTCCAGCACTTAGCTATTCAACACGAACGCTGGGGCACTCACATAGGCTACGCACCGCCGCTCGAGAGGTTGATCGGCAAAAAGTGGGCGAAGGAAAATCCGATCACCGAGACCGAGCATCAGATGCACAGACTCGTAATGCCAATAATGCGCGACATGGAGCTGGCGAACATCTCCCACACCGTTACGGTGCACCAAGAGGGTGAGCCCAAGCGTGCGTACAGCGTGATCGCCGACTTTCTCATCTTCCCAGATGATTGGCACCAGTCGAAATTCGAGATATTGATGCAGCGTCTGGAGTTTGCGATTGGAACGTACGAGGAACGCAAGCACCGCGCTGTTCTTGACTGGTTTAACCCGCTGTTTTGGGCTGGGTGCGCGGTGCGAGTACCCGAAGCCATACTAGAATACGCGGGGCTCATAAGAACCGCTGAGCAGCACTCCTCGTTTGTGAAAGTGTACGCTTGGGTGATCCGCATCCTGTTTATACTAGCGTTAGTGATCGGGATCTCATGGGTGGCTAACAAACTTGGGCTTTCCGTGCCGTGGGATCTTCTTACTCGGCTCATAGGCAAACTGTGATGTCGCCCTGTGTTCTAGGCTCGTAGTTCTAGCTAGGAGCTGTTAGCTACTTCCATAACCTCAGTAATCCTTCTCGCGCTCCATGCCATAGTAGAATTCCTGTAATGTCCCCTGAAACCGCCAGCGCCGTCTCGCAGCGCGCGGCTCAACTCGAGAACGCTGTGCGCGAGATCATCCGAGGCAAGGATGACATCATCCGGCTCGCGGTGGTTTCGCTGCTGGCCCGTGGGCATCTCCTGATCGAAGGCGTTCCCGGCGTCGGCAAGACCACTCTCGGTCAGGCGTTGGCGCGCGCTTTGGACTGCAGTTTTCAACGCGTGCAGTTCACCAGCGACATGCTGCCCTCCGACGTGCTGGGAATTTCCATCTACTCGGCCATCGAGCAGCAGTTTGAGTTCAAACGCGGGCCAGTCTTCACCAACGTCTTGTTGGCCGATGAGATCAACCGGACCACCCCGAAGACGCAATCTGCCCTGTTAGAAGCCATGAATGAGGGCCAGGTTACGATGGACGCGCATTCTTATTCGCTGCCGCAGCCATTTCTGGTCATCGCCACGCAAAATCCGGTCGAACATCATGGGACTTATCCCCTGCCAGAGTCACAGCTTGATCGTTTCCTAATCCGCGCTCGCATGGGTTATCCCGACAGCGACGCGGAGCGGGAGATTCTGCGCTCGGAAGCTGGGAGCGCCCGGTTGGCAGGCATGCAGCCAGTGCTCTCCGGCGCCGACGTGCTCGACTTGCAGCAGGCCGTCACTCGAGTGCGAGTGGATGAGTCATTGGTGGAGTACGCGCTGACAATTGTCCGGAAGACGCGCGAGTCGGAGAATTTCTCTCTCGGTGTTTCTCCCCGAGGCTCGCAGATGCTCTACCGCGCCGCGCAAGCCATGGCGTTTCTCGCGGGCCGCAACTTCTGCACGCCGGAAGACTTCAAGCCACTCGTGGTTCCTGTGTTTGCCCACCGCGTCGTGGTCAACGCCACCTACGCCTCTACGTTGAAAAAGTCAGAGCAGGCGGAGCAATTGATCACGGAGATTGTCGAAAGCACGCCAGTACCCGTTTAGAAAGGCAGTTGCCAGGTTTCAGTTCTCGGTTCTCAGTTGTACGACTGGCCTTTGTTTCGCTCCAGCGCGATAATGTTCCGCCATGTCCTTCCTGAGATATCTCATGCTGCTCTCGTTGATCGTCTGGTTGGGCGGGCTGATCTTCTTCGCCTTCGTGGTGGCTCCGGCCGCTTTCTCGGTGCTGCCGACGCGGCACCTGGCAGGAAACGTGGTTGCCCGCTCGATCAACGGGCTGCATTGGATGGGTATCGTCGCGGGAGTCGTGTATCTGCTTGGTTCTTTCCTTTACGCCCGCATAACGACCGGAACTTCGCACCTTCTTGCGGCACGCAACGTAATCATCATTTTGATGCTTGTCCTCACCCTGATTTCGCAATTCGGCATCATCCCGCGCATGGATGCTCTGCGCGCGTCCATTGGCGAAATCGATTCGGTGCCACCCGACAATCCGGTTCGCATGCAGTTTGACGCTCTACACGTCTGGTCGACGCGGCTGGAAGGCGGAGTTTTGCTGCTCGGATTGGTTGCAGCTTACCTGACCGCAAACGCCTTTGCTCATCACTGAGCCAAGTGTCGACCGATGTTGGCGATCGCTATTCCATCATTTATGCTCGGAGTGTAGTTGCCGAGAGCTAATAGCGAAGAGCTTCTTCCATGAAAACCGGCATTATCGGTCTCCCGCAAGTGGGCAAGACCTCGCTGTTCCGCATTTTGACCAAAGCGCATCTTTCGGAGCATGCGTTCGCCAATCCCCGTGAAGCCCACGGAGGCGTTGCCAAGGTACCTGACGACCGGCTTGATCGCCTGGCAGCACTCTACAATCCGAAGAAGCTGACCCACGCTTCGGTCGAATATGTTGATGTGGGGGCGATCGGTCAGGAAGCCCTTAAGGAGAGCACCTACACTGGCCATCTGAGAAACGTGGATGCTCTGGCGCACGTCGTCCGCGCCTTCGACGATCCCTCAATTCCCCACGTTGGCCCCATCAATCCCCTGCGTGATATCAAGAACGTTGAGTTTGACCTCATGGTCAGCGACCTCGGCCAAATCGAGAAGCGGCTGGAGCGGGTTGAAAAGGACCTCAAGAAGATGCGTTCCGCCGACCTCGAAAAGGAATTTGATCTGCTCAGCCGCGCCAAAGTGCATTTGGAATCAGAGCGGCCCTTGCGCGAACTGGAAATGACACCGGAAGATAAGAAGCGCTTCCGCGGGTTCATGTTTCTTAGCGAGAAGCCAATTCTCTACGTGCCCAACGTGAGCGAGACTCCGGAACTGGGAACAGATCTCGAAAACGCAGTCTCCAAGTACGAGCTGACGGAAGTGGCCTCCAAGCCGAATGCCGCTGCCGCAGCCATTTGTGGCAAAGTCGAGGCCGAACTCGCGGAAATGAGCGATGCCGATGCCGCCGAGTTTCTCTCCAGCTACGGCCTTAAGGAAAGCGGCTTGCTTCGTCTGATTCGCACCACGTATGCTCTGTTGGGCCTGATATCTTTCTTTACTGCCGGAGAAGATGAATGCCGCGCCTGGACGATTCCGGTTCACACCCGCGCGGTTGAAGCGGCTGGGACAATTCACTCCGACCTGGAGAGACACTTCATCCGCGCCGAAACCATCCGCTGGGATCAACTGCTCGATGCTGGATCGGAAGCTAACGCCCGCTCCCGCGGCACGCTTCGCTTAGAAGGCAAAGACTACATCGTGCAGGACGGCGACGTATTGCATATCCGTCATTCCGGCTGAGCTCAGCATCGCCTACCGAGTACCTGGCTCTGCTTCGGTATTGGTAGACTTCGGATGCTTGCAACCTATACCCTCGACAACGCACATTTGTGCTGGCTAGTCGGTACTGGGCACTCGATACTAAAGAAGCATGAACCCCATTGTTCTCAGTCTTCTGCTAGGTCTGAGCGCTGCTGCCGCCAATGTCTTCGGTGGCGCCATCATTGTGCAAAAACGATGGGAACGGGCTTACCTCAAGTACTTCGTCGCGCTTGGCGCAGGGTTCATGTTGGCTACGGCGATCGTTGAGGTTTTTCCGGCCAGCATTGAACTGCGTGGCAAAGACGCGGCTTTCCTGGTTCTGGTGGGCTATCTGATTATTCATTTCTTCGAGCATACAGTCACCCCACACTTTCACTTTGGCGAGGAAACTCACGAAGATCAGTTTGTGCACGCCCACAAGGGGTACTCGGTCTTGCTGGGGCTGACTATTCACACTTTTTTCGATGGCATAGCCATCACCTCCGGCTTTCTCGTCTCCAACTGGCTGGGATGGATCATCTTTCTTGCCATTTTCCTCCACAAGATTCCGGAAGGGTTTACGATCACGTCGGTGATGCTCGCCAGCGGGCGAAGCCGAGGTATGGCGTGGGGTGCGTCAGTGATTCTTGGCGCGGCTACATTCGCGGGTGTGCTAATTATGGCGCTGTTACGGCGCGAGGTGAGCTTTGGGTTGCCCCTGTCAGCAGGAGTAACAATTTACGTTGCAGCTTCAGACCTGATGCCAGAGGTGAATCGTGAACCGGGCGCAAGGATGGCGCTGGTGGTTTTTCTCGGGGTCGGATTGCTGTTCCTGTTAGACCACTTCTTCCACGTGCATTAGGTTTAAGCCAGGAGTCGCGCTGCCTCTTTGGCGTAATAGGTGAGAATGATGCTGGCCCCCGCGCGGCGAATCGAGACCAGCGACTCCATGATGACCCGCTCGCGGTCAATCCAGTTATTTTGAGCGGCCGCCTCAATCATGGCATATTCTCCCGACACCTGGTACGCGGCGAGCGGCAGGTCGAAGCGCGCACGGGCGGCGGCAATTACATCGAGATAGGGCATCGCCGGTTTCACCATAATCATGTCCGCGCCTTCCTCAATGTCGAGCTCAATCTCGCGCATGGCTTCGCGCAGATTCGCGCCGTCCATCTGATAAGAACGGCGATCGCCGAACTGCGGCGCCGAGTCGGCGGCCTCGCGGAATGGCCCATAAAAACCGGAGGCAAACTTGGCAGCGTAGGAAAGAATCGGCGTATTGATGAGGCCCGCTGCATCCAGCGCCTTGCGAATCGCGCCGACGCGGCCGTCCATCATGTCGGAAGGCGCGATGACGTCCACGCCCGCGCGGGCCAGGGAAACCGCAGTGCGAGCTAGAATCTCCAAAGTCGCATCGTTCACAATTTCATAGTCTGTGCCCATGGCCGGTGGCGCGGCTACCGCTGCTCCAAGCGACTGAGGCCGAGTAGCGCGAACCACACCACAGTGCCCGTGCGACATATATTCGCAAAGACAGACGTCGCCCATGATGAGGAGGCCAGGTACCTCGCGCTTAATGGCCCGTGCGGCCTGCTGCACGATTCCATCCTCCGCCCAGGCGCCGGTGGCCACTTCGTCCTTCTTTTCCGGCAGGCCAAAAAGAATGATCGCAGGCACTCCCAGCGAGTGCGTCTGCTGCGCTTCCTTGACCGCTTCATCCACTGACAAATTGCACACCCCGGGCATGGAGCGAACTTCCTTTCGTACGCCCTCACCCGGGCAAACGAACATCGGGTAAACCAACGATTCCGGTGAAAGCCGGGTTTCGCGCACCAGGGAGCGCAGTTGCTCGCTCTGGCGAAGGCGGCGAAGGCGTGTGTTAGGAAATCCCATGGCCGAAGATACTGCCGTCAAAGCGATTCTAGCAGAGCAAAACTGCAGAGTTGCAGGGGATTTGGGACAACCACACGTGTTTGCAATATCTTCAGCGTGAGCTGCGTCACAGACGGCAGTTGGAAATGACTGGTCTATCTCGCCTGACGGCGCAGTTTACTTCTTGTAACATGAGTTTTGATGGTGCCCCAGCCGCTCTCCCATGCCAGTGCCCACGTCCTGGAATTCGACTGCCTGCGTGATCTGTTACGAGCCTACGCAGCTTCGCCGCTGGGCCAGGAACTTATCGCCAAGCTCGCTCCTACCTCTGAGCGCAACTGGATCGAAAATCAACACCAGCTCACTGGCGAGATCCGCGAGTTCCGCCGCGTGGGTGGCCGCTTCGATTTCTCTGGCTTGCTGGATGTAACTACGCAGTTGGAGAAATCACGCATCGGTGGAGCTGCCCTGGAAATCACGGAAATCCGAGACCTAGTGCTGGTCGTGGATCGCGCCGCCGAGTGGCGCGAGATCGCCTTGAGCCCTCCGGCTGCGATGAAGCTGGAATGGAAAGCTGTGGCGCGGCTTTCCTCACAGATCGGCGATTTCACCGAATTTCTGCGATTCTTCCGCAACAAAATTCTTCCTGACGGATCGCTCGACGACCGTGCCTCTGCGGAACTGGCGCGCATTCGCCGCGAAATCGAGAGACAACGGCGCTTGATTCAGGAATCTTTGCGGAGCTATCTCCGGCGTCTGGCCGAGGGCGGTACAGTGCAGGACGAGCTGGTCACGATTCGCGGCGAGCGCTTTGTGATCCCCGTGAAAATCGAGCAGAAGCGGCGAGTGCAAGGTGTAGTACATGGCGCCAGTTCAAGCGGGCAAACGGTTTTTGTCGAGCCGCTAGAGACCATCGAGCAAAACAACGAACTGGTGCGCTTGTTGGATGAAGAACAAGCCGAGGTCCACCGCATTTTGTTCGAGATGACTGGCCGCATCGGCGAGCACGCTGACCCGATCCGCACCGCGGTCCAGGCATTGAGTGAACTCGAACTCCAATTCGCAAAAGCGCATTTTGCAGAAAACTACAACTGCGTTCCCGTAACATTGTGTGGAAACTGGGGCAAAGCCCGCCTAATTCTGCACAAGGCGCGCCACCCTCTTCTCCAACGAAACCTAAAAACCAAGGATGGCCAGATTGTCCCGATTAGTATTGAACTGGAAGGGGAGCATGGCGAACTGGTCATCACCGGTCCGAACACCGGCGGCAAGACGGTTGCGCTAAAAACTGTAGGATTGCTGGCGCTCATGGCCCAGTCGGGGATTCCGGTCCCAGCAGACCGCGCCGAGATGCCGGTGTTTGACGCCGTGCTAGCCGATATCGGCGACTACCAGTCGATTGAGCAGAATCTTTCCACGTTTTCCGCGCATGTCACTAATATTGACTCAATCTCGCGAGCCGCGACTCCGCAGTCGTTGGTGCTGCTGGACGAACTGGGATCTGCGACCGATCCGGAAGAAGGTGCGGCCCTCGCGGTCGCCATTGCCGAGCACTTCCGCCGGATTGGCTGTCTCACGATTATCTCTACCCATCACACCTCCCTTAAGGTTTTCGCTGCCAACACACCAGGAGTGCTTAACGCCTCGGTCGGATTCGATGAGGCCACGTTGCAACCGACTTATGAACTTAAGATTGGGGTGCCTGGAGCCTCCGCTGGGATCAACATCGCCCAGAGATTAGGCCTGAATCCGTCCATTATTGAAGAGTCACGCGCTCGGCTGGGTTCGCAGGCACGGGATGTTGGGCAGTTTCTCGACCGGCTACACGCGGATTTGCGTGAGGCTGAGGCTGAACGTTTGCGGCTCAAGACACGGGAAGAAGAGCTGCAGCGGGAAAAAGCTCACCTGGCGGCGGAAGGCAGAAAAGAACAACAGGCCAAAGTCAAGGAAATGGAGAAGAAGCTGGAGAGCTTGTTCAAAGATTTCGAATATCATGCCCGCGAGGCGGTCAACGCCGTCCAAGACCGCGTTGCGGCACGGAAGCTCTCCAAGGACGCCGAGCGGCGAATTGCCAGGCTTCGCCGCGAATTCCGCGAGCAGTTCGATTCGGCAATTGTGGCGCACACCACTGGCGCGGATCTGGGCGATCCGCATGCTCAGCCCCAGCTGGTCAAGCATGTCTCGGAGGGCGATACCGTCAAGCTGAAATCGGTCGGCCGGCCCGCATTGGTGACTCGCCGGATCGACGACAATCACTTCGATGTCGAAATCGGTGCTATGAAGATGAAGATCGCACGCGATGACATCGCCGAAGTGCTAGCTCACACCGCGGAATCGCCGGTGAAAGCCGCTCGCGCTCGAGGGATCTCAGTTTCTCTGGAGGGCGAGAACCAGAGTGTGCCATCTGAGATCAACGTCATTGGTCGCACCGTAGCCGAGGCAACCCGTGAAGTCGAGAAATTCGTGGACCGCGCCTTTCTCGCGGGGTTGCCGCGAGTGCGCGTGGTTCACGGCAGCGGCATGGGAATTCTGCGGAAAGCCCTGCGCCAGTATTTGCAGGAGCATCCTCATGTTGAATCCATCACCGAGCCTCCGCAAAACGAGGGTGGAGGAGGGGCGACGGTGGTGGAGTTAAGAGTTTAGTGCTAGTGGTAGGGATACTTGGACTGAGCGTGATCCATCGCGAGCGAGGATCACGTCATGAAGAGAGAATAGAGGCTGTTTTTCCTAAGCAATCAACCAGTAAGCACCGAATTCCACAGCTTCCGCACAGGTGCTATATTCACATCAGCCCCGCTCTGGCTCACAATTCTTCCTGTCATTTCATGGCTAATCCTGGCGATTTCGCCTATACCGTCAAGCAGCAGGCCGACATCGTCCGAATCGTCGGCGAGTACGTCAAACTGAAGAAGGCCGGAGCGCAGAACTACTCAGGGTTGTGTCCCTTCCATAGCGAGAAGACGCCGTCATTCTCTGTCCATGCCACGCGGCAGTTCTATCACTGCTTCGGATGCGGTGTTTCCGGCGATGTGTTCAATTTTGTCCAGAAGATTGAGAACATCACTTTCCCCGAAGCCGTACGCACAATTGCCCAGAAGCTGGGAATCGCGCTGCCCAAGGTGAGCTACAGCAGTCCTGCGGAAGCGGAGCAAGCCAAGCTGCGCACGGTTCTGCTGGAAATCCATGAACGAGCCTGTGAGTTTTTCCAGCAACAGCTGAGACGACCTGAGGGCGCCAGCGCTCGCGAATATCTCGCGGGACGGGGCCTGAACGAAGAAATGCTCAAAGCTTTTCGCATCGGGTATGCGCCGGATTCCGGTTTCCTGCTGCGCGACCGCTTGCGAGGCGAGTTCGACGAAGAGATGCTGCGAGAAAGCGGATTGTTCTCGTGGAAGCGGGAAGACAGGCCTCAGGAGTCAGGGGGCAGGAGTCAGGAAACGCAGCCAACGACCAACGACGATCGACGAACGACCGCTGCCATGTACTCCAAGTTCCGCAACCGGATCATGTTTCCCATCACAAACGAGACCGGGCGGGTGATTGCGTTCACCGGCCGTACTCTTTCGACTGACGAGAAAGCCGGGCCCAAGTATCTGAATTCTCCGGAGACCCCGATCTATTCCAAATCGCGGGTGCTGTTCAACCTCGATCAAGCGAAGGAAGCGATTCGTAAACTGGACTATGCCATCGTTGTCGAAGGGCAGATGGATTGCATCTCGGTCTACGCTGCCGGATTTCACAATGTGATCGCAAGCTCCGGGACAGCGTTTACGGAGCTGCAGGCAAAATTGCTTGGCCGCTTCAGCAAGAACGTCGTAGTCAATTTCGATCCTGACACAGCCGGTGCCAAAGCGACCGAGCGCACTCTGGGCTTGCTGGTCGAAGAAGAATTTCAAATCAAAGTCCTCACCCTGGAGCCAGGCTTCGATCCCGACTTATTCATTCGCCGCAAAGGGAAGGATGCCTATGGCCAGGCACTACGACATTCACAATTGTACTTTTCGTATTTAATCGAGCGTGCCCGAGCGCAATTTCCAGTTAGAAGCGCCGAGGGCAAGGTAAAGGCAGTGAACTACCTGCTCCCGCACATTCAGCGGGTGCCCAACCGCATCGTTCGCGATGAACTGGCTCGCGAAATCGCGCAGAAGCTGAGCATAGATTCGGCGGTTCTTCGACAGGAGTTGAGGCACGCTGTGGCGACACGATCTTCTGCCAGCGTGAAGGCACCTGTCGAAGCCCAGGTCACCGACGCGGAGAAGATTTTGATTCGGGCATTGACCTCAGCCCACGAGATGCAGACCGCCGAGGCGCACCTTTCCGCTCGCGATGGAGCCGAAGACGAATTCGATCCCGCCCGGCAGGCGCATTTCGCGCTGGCAAATGAAAATCTTCACCGCGGATTGGCTACGGAGTCGCTGATCGACGCATTGCTGGCCGCGCCCGAGTCCGGCGATCCGCTGTCACTTTCGATGACAGATGGCGATCGCAACCTGCTGGCTTCTATCCTCATGAAAGAAGACGAGGAACTTACACCCGAAAGGCTGGAGGGGGCGACGCGGGCGCTGCGCCGCATCCAGCTCAGGCGAAAGCTGGAACAGGTGCAGCGTGAGTTGCAGACTCAACGCAGCCAGCAACCGGAGCAGCTGCAGGCGTTATTGCAGGAGAAAGTCCGGCTCAAGCGGGCACTCATGGACCCGGGATTGCTCGAACAAGGCTCGAATCCGCCCGCGGCTTGACGCATTTCCGGTTGAAACTTTGCGTGCTGTTTCGCCATCTAAGTTATTAACGGCTAGGAACATAGGGCGGCGGCAGGTCGTGAAGGCAAGAAAGGAAGTGGCCAAGGCCAGTTTTTCGTGCTATAGTTTGAAGGTTTTGGTCGGCGCTGGCTCGCCACTCGACGTTCCCACCAACAAAACGAAATTGCGTCGTCCTCTCATAGGACGATTTGAGGGTAATCCGTCTTGGCTCTTGACGACAAATACGAAGACATCAAAAAGCTGATCGATACGGGAAAAGAGAAGGGATATCTGACTTACGATCAGGTCAACGACCTGATTCCGCACGACGTGCACTCTCCCGAAGATCTCGACGATCTGCTCACCACCATCGGTACGCAAGGCATCGACGTGCTGGAGGGGCCCAAGCCTCCTTCCGCCGCATTCGACAAAAAATTTGAAGAAGAAGAAATCGGCGAGGACGTCGAACTCGACCTCACGCCGGGCGCTCTCGAAAAAACCAACGATCCTGTCCGCATGTATCTGCGTGAGATGGGCACGGTTCCGTTGCTCACACGCGAGGGCGAAGTTGAAATCGCCAAGCGCATTGAGCGCGGACAACTTCGCGTTCTCAAAGCGCTTTCCCGTTCGCCAATCGTAATCAGCGAATTGCTGGCGATGGGCGAAGACCTGAAGAAGGGCGTGCGCTCCATCAAGGAAGTCGTGACCTTCGACGAGGAAGAGATCACCGACGAAATCCTGCAGAACCGCCTGGAGGAATTCACTGGCAAGATCGACGACCTGGCCAAGGCTTACAAAAAGGCCGGCGTGCTGATGGAAAAGTTCGCCAGCGTTAACCAGAAGAAACAACCGAAGCATTATCGCCGCTATCGCCTGAACCTGGCGCGTGGCGTGGTCAATGTGTCTCTCTGCGTCCGCAATCTGGGTTTTACCAATACTGAGCGCAAACGGCTGATCGACCGCGTCAACAAAACGGTCGATACCATGCGCTCGCTCGACCGCCAGTCTCAGAATCTGGACAAGAAGGCGGACGCCACCCGCAGCGAGGACCAGCGCAAAGAGTACCGGCGGCAAGCTCGCGCTATCCACGCCGAACTGGAGAAGCTCGAAGTCGAAAACGGCGTGTCGTTTCAGGAGCTCAAGCGCACCCAGCGCGAGATCATCCAGGGCGACATGGACGCGGAGCAGGCCAAGCGCGAGCTGATCGAGGCCAACCTGCGCCTGGTTGTTTCCATCGCCAAGAAGTACACCAACCGCGGCCTGCAGTTTCTGGATCTAATTCAGGAAGGCAATATCGGTTTGATGAAGGCGGTGGATAAGTTCGAATACCGCCGTGGTTACAAGTTTTCAACGTATGCCACGTGGTGGATCCGGCAAGCCATTACCCGCGCCATCGCTGATCAGGCCCGCACCATTCGCATTCCGGTGCACATGATTGAAACCATCAACAAGCTGATCCGGACTTCCCGTCAGCTTGTGCAGGAGCTGGGGCGCGAGCCTACGTCGGAAGAAATTGCCAAGCGCATGGACATTCCGGTCGCCAAGGTTCGTAAGGTTCTCAAGATCGCGCAGGAGCCGATTTCTCTGGAAACGCCAATCGGAGAAGAGGAAGATTCGCACCTTGGCGATTTCATCGAGGACCGGGCGGTTGTTTCCCCGGCGGAAGCCGTCATCAACGTAAATCTCAAGGACCAGACCGGTCAGGTGCTGCGCACGCTGACTCCGCGCGAAGAGAAGGTCATCAAGATGCGCTTTGGGCTGGAAGATGGCAGCGAGCACACGCTCGAAGAAGTTGGCCAGTCATTTGCCGTGACTCGCGAACGTATCCGCCAGATCGAAGCCAAGGCGCTGCGCAAACTGCGGCATCCATCGCGGTCAAGGAAACTGCGCGCGTTCATGGATGGGGTGAGGGACTAAGTCCGAAGTAAGAATTCAGAATGCAGAATTGGGCGCGAAAAGTCGCGCCTTTTTTTTCTTAGAATTCAGCCAGCCGCCTGTGCCGATAGGTGACCGAATCGCCGCACTGGCGGCTGCTTACGACGGCTCGCTTGCCACAAGTCATACTGGGACTGCATATTCATCCACAACTCTGGCGACGTTCCCAAGGCAGCCGCGAGGCGCAATGCCATGCTGGCCGAGATGCCAGCTTTACCGTTCAGCACCCGGGACAGAGTTACGCGCGTGACACGCAGATGTTCTGCAGCGGCAGACACCGGCATTTTCCCCAAATATTCCCGTAGCACCAGACCCGGATGCGGAGGATTGTGCATTCTCATAGCAACCCTAGTGATAATCGTGATGGTCAACGAGCACCGCGCCGGAACCAACTAGGGTTCCACCGGCAAAAAGATAACAACCCTCGCAGGGCTTGTCCTCGCCGCTGCTTAGGCAGTCCTTTAATTCTATGGAATTAT
>Ga0187769_10001771_pt1 | contig 12421 bp, 10 predicted proteins | sample 0116_SJ02_MP02_1_FD_133140 | JGI IMG/M metagenome (GOLD analysis project Ga0187769, IMG submission 133140) | Tropical peat soil microbial communities from peatlands in Department of Meta, Colombia - 0116_SJ02_MP02_10_MG | ecosystem: Environmental > Terrestrial > Soil > Wetlands > Peat | place... | reverse complement strand
CACAACCGAGCCTTTCCAACGGACCTGCACGCGGCTCAAGAATCACGGAGTCCGCTTCTCGATGCCTCCCCGAAAGATGCCCTGGGGGTGGGTGGCCAAGTTCCTCGATCCGGACGGTAACGAGTTCTGGCTGAATCCCGCCTGACGGCCGTCCTCCAACAACGAACCAGGAAGCGAGGGCGGCCGCTCGGACCGGATCGAAACGCGACGAGGCCGACCCTAGCCGAGGGGCTGCGGGGGGAGAGCATTGCCCCAAGTCCCAATCCATGCCGTGAACGATGTCCGCCCTCATTCGGGTGGAAGTATCCTGGCTGAACCGAGTGGCGAGGCCGAAATCCAAGAATCGAACCGTCCTATCTCGACGCCCGGCAGGGAATCGAATCCACTCGGCCTTGACCGGACTGTTGCGTTACCGAAGGCGCGCGGACTTCACGCGATACGGGGCTTCCGCATGGACCGGGGGCGCCGGACCATCTGCCGGACGACTGCCGGTGGGTCATGACCGAGCGGCTCCTCGACGCCGTTGAACCGGAAGCCCAGCGCGGTGTAGATTCCGACCGCCGCAGCCTGCGATGGATTGACATCGAGGATGACCGGGCGATCTGGGCTGCACTTGTCCAACCACGCCAGCAGTCGTACCATCAGATTCCGGCCGACCCCCCGGTTTCTCCACGTCGGATGAATCCACATTCCCCAAACGTGCGGCGAACCCTCCGCGAGGAACACACCTACCATTCCGACGAGCTTTCCTGACGGGGCCGCCGCGACGAACGTGGCGTTGCGATTTCCAGTCGCGCCGTCCCGGCACCAGGCCTCCCACTTTTGCGTGGAGTAGGCCGACTCCCTATCGAAGGAACTTCCGAATGCCATGGGATCCGATTTCAAGGCATCGAGCCGCAAATCTCGAAACGCCTTCCACTCGGGTCCCCGCAGCCGACGGACGGCAATCCTGGGAGGCTTCGGTTTGTGCTGACGCCTCAATGTGCCCGCATTGCTCGGCATGCTCTGGCGGTGGCACGGTGCGTTCGGATAATCAGTTTGCCAACCGGGAGGGACCGGGGCACGCGGGCAGGGCCAGACCTAAGTCATCACTTCGGACATTGCCGTACGGTCGAAGTTGCGTCCCAGCGGCGAGAGTTCAGAGGTTCAGGTGCGGGGAGAGGGATTTGAACCCACGAACCCCTACGGGACCAGACCCTGAATCTGGCGCCTTTGGCCAAGCTTGGCAATCCCCGCGCGGCGGGGGCGAGCGAGGTCGGGCTTAAGATGGTTCCCGGACGGTACGGCCTACGCGGGAGCGACCGCGCGAACGGTCCGCCGTGCCTTCTCGCCCTCGAGGACGTCCATCGCTTCCCGGACGGTCGCCTTCTCGTGGATGATCGCGCGGAGCGCCTTCAGCATCGCGATGGGGTGGTCGGACTGCCAGATGTTCCGGCCCATGTCGACCCCGTGGGCCCCCTGCTCGATCGCCCCGTGGGCGAGCTCGAGGGCGGACTTGTCGGTGTCGAGCTTCGGACCTCCGGCGACCACGATCGGAACCGGGCACGCCTCGACGACCTTCGAGAAGTTCTCGCAGTAGTAGGTCTTCACGACGTGGGCGCCGAGCTCGGCCGACACGCGGCAGGCGAGCGACAGGTACCGGGCGTCCCGCTTCTCGAGCTCCTTCCCGACGGCGGTGATCGCCACGACCGGGATACCGTACTCCTCTCCCTGGTCGACCAGCTCGGCCAGGTGCACGAGCGACTCGTGCTCGTGGGGCGCGCCCACGAAGACGCTCAGCGCGACCGCGCAGACGTTGAGGCGCGCGGCATCCTGGAACGAGGTCGTGATCGCCTCGTCCGAGAGGTCGTCCTTCAGGATCGTCACCCCGCCCGACACCCGAAGCAGGATCGGAACGGTCGCGGTCGGGTCGACGCACCGGCGCAGGACCCCCCGCGTGAGCGCGAGGACGTCGGCGTGGGGGATGAGCGGGGTGATGGTCGCCCGTGCGTCCTCGAGCCGCCGGGTCGGCCCCATGAAGTAGCCGTGGTCGACCGCCAGCATGAGCGAGTTACCGGTCGCCGGGAGGAACATCCGGTGCATCCGGTTCTGCATTCCCCAGTCCATCGTCCGAACCTCGGTCGACGAGAGACGAGGACGGCTTCTTAGCCGTTTCAGGCCCCGCGGACCCCGCCGGGAGCCTCTCCTGCTTCCCGTTCCTGCGCCCGGCGCGTCACCGGGACTCGTCGTTCCTCTTTGACGCGGTTCAGCACGACCTGGGTGTTCGACCGTTCGACATGCGGGTCCTGGAGCGCGTGCTTCACGAACCGGTCGAGGTCGCGCCGGTCACGGAACCTCCCGATGAGGACCGCGTCGTGCTCGCCGGTCACGTCGTAGATTGCGTAGGCGCGCGGGTCGCGGGCGAGTCGCTCTTCGGCCTCCCGAAGGCGGCCCTTCGAGATGCGGATCCCGATGAGCGCCCAGAGGTCGTAGCCGAGCTGCTCGTCGTCCAGGAGCGGGATGTAGCCCCGGATGACCCCTTGGTCTTCCAGGCGCTGGACGCGGGAGCTCACTGTCGTCGGCGAGACTTTGAGGCGGTGGGCGATCTCGCGATGGCTCCGGCGAGCGTCCACGTTGAGCTCCTCGAGGATCGCCCGGTCGAGTTCGTCCAGCGTGGACGTTCGCCGCATGGGCCGCGCATTCATCATGCGAGATTAAAGCTTCGTCACCAAAAACTGGACGAACATCCATTCTTCACGGTGGAGAATTGATGTAGCGCCACCGACTCCGTGGCGCGAGGAGTGGGCGACGTGGCGGCGAAGCGTGGGAAGGTGCCGGAGAACGGCGCGGCGGTCGTCCAGCGACTGAAGGCCGAGAACGTGCGATGGGTGCAGCTGTTCTACACGGACGTGTTCGGCGGGTTCAACCAGGTCGACATCCCGCGGGAGATGCTCGAGCCCGAGATGTTCTCGGGCGGCGTCCCGAAGTTGGACGGCTCGTCCGTGCGGGGGTTCCGCGAGATCTACGAGTCGGACATGCTGCTCGTCCCGGATCCCCGGACGCTCGCGACGATTCCTTGGAACCCGGACGCGGGGGGCACGGTCCGGTTCATCTGTGACGTCCGTATCGGGGGCTCCCAGGAGCCCTACGCCCACGACCCCCGGGGCGTGGCCCGGAAGACCGAGCAGGTCCTGGCCGACGCGGGCTACGACCAGTCGTACTGGGGCCCCGAAGTCGAGTTCTTCGTGTTCGATTCGATCGAGCTCGTCCCCTCCTACCAGGGTGTCCGGGACGCCTGGGCGGGGGCCGGTTACCTCCTCAACCACGCCGAGGCCCCCTGGCAGGGAGGTCCCATCCAGCCGACAGTCCGGTTCAAGGAGGGCTACCACCGCACGCCGCCCCACGACTCGCTGCACGAGTTGAGGGCCGAGATGTGCAACATCCTCCAGGATTCGTTCCACCTCACGGTCGATGCCCACCACCACGAGGTCGCGACGGCGAGCCAGTCCGAGATCAACCTCCGGTTCGACGAGCTCGTCCTGATGGCGGACCACACCCAGGACCTCCGCTACGTCATCCGGAACGTCGCGGCGCGGCACGGGAAGATCGGCTGTCTGATGCCGAAGCCGCTCTACGGCGACAACGGGATCGGAATGCACACCAACCAGTCGCTCTGGCAGAAGGGGAAGAACGCCTTCTACGACGACCGGGACGATTACGCCGAGGTGAGCCAGGTCTGCCGGTACTACGTCGGCGGCCTCCTCGAGCATGCCCGCGCACTCTGCGGGATCACGAACCCGATCACCAACTCCTATCGCCGCCTCGTGCCGGGGTATGAGGCACCGGTCTTCATCGCCTGGAGCAAGGCGAACCGGTCGGCCAACGTCCGCATCCCCTTCTACCATCGCGGGCGGCCGGCAGCGAAGCGGGTCGAGTACCGAACCCCCGATTCCTCCGCCAACATCTACCTGACCGAGGCGGCGCTCGCGCTCGCCGGCTTGGACGGCATCCGTCGGAAGATCGAGCCACCCCCCCCGGTCGACGAGAACATCTACAAGCTGTCCCCGGCGAAGCGCCGGGAGCTCCAGATCCGCGAGCTGCCCGGCTCCCTCGGCGAGGCGCTCGACTGTCTCGAATCGGACCGGAACTTCCTCAAGCCCGCGTTCGCCTCGTCGCTCCTCGACACCTACATCCAGCTCAAGCGCGAGGAACAGCTCGAGCTCAACCTGAGGCCCCACCCCTACGAGTTCTACCGGTACCTCGACGTATAGACGGGGACCAGAGCGCCCGGACTAACCCTTTCATCCCTTCCCGCCCGTGGGCGTTCCCGGGGATCGCGGGCCGTGACCGACACCCGTCGCTGGACCGGTGGCACGATCTTCACGGGCCTACGCCGGGTCGAAGCGTTGCTCGTGGACGATGGGCGCGTCGTCCATGCCGGGACCGACACGGAGGTGCGACGGGAGTCCCCGACGGGCACTGAGCACGAGCACCTCGAGGGAAGGCTACTGCTCCCCGGCTTCGTGGATGCGCATCTGCATCTCGGCGAGCTCGCGCGGTACCGGACGGGGCTCTCGCTGCACGACGTGAACTCGGCTGAGAGCCTCCGCACTCGTGTCGCGGAGTGGGCCATCCTCCACCCCACGGGTCCGGTGGTCGGCCGCGGATGGGACCCCGAGGGGTTCCGTGACCCGGCATCGGTCGATCTCCGGACCCTGGACCGAGCCGTCGAGGACCGACCCGTCGTCCTCTACCATGTGAGCGGACACGCCGCCCTCGTCAACAGCGAGGCGATGCGGAAAGCGGCGGATCAGGGGGGCCCACCCCCCGCCGCGGCCGTGGGTCGCTTCTCGGACGGCGCCCCGAACGGGGTCTTCTACGAGGAGGCGCTCCGCTGGCTAGGCCCGGTGGTCGCGCCGACGTTCGACACGGCGCCGTCGGTCCTGGTAGAGACGGCCGAGTGGGTCGCCTCGTTCGGCCTCACCACGGTCGTGACGATGAACGCCCACCCGAAGGAGGTCTCGGCGCTCGCCGAGGCTGCCCGGAATGGACGACTCCCCGTACGCGTCCGGGCGTACGTCTCGATCGAACGCCCGGGGGCAGAGGACCTTCTTCGGCCTCCGTTCCCCGCCCTGGACCGGTTCCGAGTCGTGGGTGCGAAGGCGTTCGCCGACGGGGCGTTCGGACCCCGCACGGCCTGGTTGTCGGCCCCCTACTCGGATGCCCCGGAAGGGTCCGGGAGGGCGGTCGGGGAGGACGAGTGGCTGGCGGACCGGCTCGCCGCCGCGGCTGAGGTCGGCCTCGCGCCCGCCGTCCATGCGATCGGGGACCGTGGTCTGGTCCGGGCGCTGGGGTTGCTCGCCCCGTGGTCGGGGGACCCCTCCCGCCCTCCGGCGCGCGTCGAACACGCCGCCCTCACCCCGCCCGACCTCCTGCCGCTGCTCGAGGCGGTCCATCCCGCCTTGGTCGTACAGCCCGGCTTTGTCTGGAGCGACCACTGGCTCGGGCGGAGGCTCGGCGAAGAACGCGCGAGATGGGCCTACGCGTTCCGGACCCTCCTCGACCGGGGGTTTCTTCTGGCCGGGTCGAGCGACGCCCCGTTCGACCCGCTCGACCCCTGGCGGGGGCTTCGGGCTGCGGTCGAGCGGGTCGACCCCGACGGCCGCTCGGCCAACCGGTCCCCTCACGAGGCCCTCACGCCGGAGGAGGCCCTCCGCCTCTACACGGTCTCCGCGGGATTGGCGGTCGGGGAGCCGGACTTGGGGCGCCTCGAACACGGCGCCCGAGCCGACCTCCTCGTGGTCCGGGCGTCGAACCTCTCGGGAGCGCTCGCCGCCTCCGGTCCGCCTTCCCTCGAGACATGGGTCGGCGGTCGCCGAATCCATCCCCGCGCAGCGCCGGTCGCGGGGACAACCGTCTAACGCTCGACGGGTCTGCGCGGACCGTGCCCGGCCCGGAAGTGCCCCCCATGAAGGAGTTCTCTCCCTCGATGCGGGTCGACGTCCTGGTGGCCGACTGGAAGGCCGCCCTGCCGCCCGAGCTCCCCGAGGAGGAGCGGGAACGCCGCCTCTACGAGCAGGCGTGGGAGGCCTACCAAGAGGGCGATTACGGCTTCGGCCTCTGGTGCTGGCACGAGTGCGACCGCCTGGCGAACAACCTCAACGGGAACATCCGCGAGGTGACCCGGATCCTGGGCCCGGGGCACTACTTCGGCTTCTCCCACCGGAAGGCGGTCGCCCAGGAGGTCCCGGTGGAGCGCATCTACCGCCCGCGGAAGGGGGACATGAGCACGCCCCGGACGGACGCCTTCGTGCTCCCCCACTACCAGGTACTCTGTGTCTACCTCCTCCGTTCAGCCTCGGGAGACCCGAAGGCGAAGGCGCTCTACGAGATCGCGATGGGGGAGCTCGAGGACCGGCGCCGGGCGGACCCGTTCCTCCGGCACTTCGAGACGTTCAAGGAGCTCATGGAGCGGACCCGAGGGGAACCGGGCCCCCCTCCCCCGGGGCCCTCGACACCCCTGCCCCAAACCCCCCCTTCCCCGGCCCCGGAAGCGGCCCCCGAACCGAGGACTCGCCGACCCCCCAAGTCGAAGCGTTCCCGCCCCTAGGGAAGAAGCCGTCAATACCCCGAGAAGCTCGGGGGGACCGAGGTCCGGAGGGCACTATGCGCGTAGTGGTATTGGGTGGAGGTGGGCTGACCGGCCGGTGCGCGGTGCGTGACCTGGCGACCAGCGGATCGTTCGACTCGGTCGTCGCGGCCGACCTGGATGCGGAGCTCGCCCGTTCCGCCGCCCGTGCGGCCGGCGCCCGCGCGACAGCCGAAACGATCGACGTCCGCGACCGGGCCGCTGTCGTCCGACTTCTCAAGGGCGCGGACGTGCTCGTGAACGCAGTCCAGTACGGGTTCAACCTCGCCGTGATGGAGGCGGCGCTCGAGGCGAAGGTCGCCTACCTCGACTTCGGGGGGCTCTTTCACATGACGCGGAAGCAGCTCGAGAAGGACGTCGCCTGGAAGAAGGCGAAGCGCGTGGCAATCCCCGGGCTCGGCCAGGTGCCGGGCATCTCGAACGTCCTCGCAATGGAGGCGGCCCGCGACCTAGACAAGGTCGAGTCAATCATCATCCGGGACGGTTGGCGCGACCTCACGGTCGGTGCCCCGGAGATCTCCTTCACGTGGTCCCCGAGCACCTTCCTCGACGAGATGGTCCTCCCCGCGATGGTGTTCGAGAACGGCGCCTACAAGGAGCACCCCCCGATGAGCGGGGCGGAGGAGTTCGACTTCCTACCACCGGTCGGCCGGACCCGCGTCTATCGCACGCTCCACTCGGAGCCCGCGACCCTCCCCGAGAGCCTCAAGGGGAAGGGAATCCGCCACTGTGAGTGGAAGGAAGGAGGACCGGGAATCGAAGTCCTCCGCACGATGGCGCTCCTGGGGCTCGCCTCCGATAAACCCGTGGACGTCCGTGGCCAGTCGGTCACCCCGCGGGAGTTCACGCTCTCCCTCCTCCGGCGGGAGAAGCTCCTCGGGGCCCCGGAGGGGATCACCGTCCACGACTGGGAGGTCTGCGACATCGAGGTCAAGGGCACGAAGGGCGGGAGTCCGGTCGTACGCCACGCCGTGAGCCGCTACCCGGCCCGCCCGGACTGGAACCTGACCGCGACCGAGTACGCGGTCGGGGTCGCGGGCGCCATCGGGGCCGAGCTGATCGCCCAGGGGAAGGTCACCGCGGTCGGGGTCGTCCCGCCGGAGCTCTGCGTGCCGGCCGGCCCGTTCCGGGAGGCGCTCCACCACCGCCGGATCGAGACCGCCATCGTGCCGCCGGAGGCGGCCCTTCCGCCGCCCCGGACCGGCTGAACGGTTCCGCTCCCGGTTGCCGTCATTGGACGCCATGTAGTGGGCTGTAAGGCACGTATTTTGATAGTTTAGATGCACTAAACTAAGCAAACGATAACGAAAATATCGATGCTTCTTCGCAGTACGCGGTATTCTCGTTGTTAGTCAATTATATATAGCCTCCTCGGGCTGGTGCGGCCGCCGGAGATGGGTTCTATATGGCGGAGCCAACAGCCGCCCAGGGACCGTCACTCGGAGAGGGCAAGGAAGGCGACTTCAGCCGTCCCTCGCCCGTTCCGAAACTGACCGCCGACGAGACGGCCGTACACCCCCCGACCCCCCCGGTGACCACTCCCGAGGCGGAGCCGAAGGAGCCGAAGCGGGAGACGGTCAAAGAGGTCACGAAGGAGATCATCAAGGAGGTGGCCAAGGAAGCGGCGAAGGAGGCCGCGCCCGAGGCTGAGGCAATCCCGATCTCGATCGCGCGCCTGATTCCGAAGCTCAAGAAGAGCGCGAAGCTGTTCGAGGAGGGGAAGAAGTACGTCCCCAACGCCTCGAGCTCGCTCATCCGGGTCGCCTCCTACGACCCCTGCGCCCCGTTCATGGCGCGCGGGAAGGGCGCCCGGATCTGGGACGTGGACGGCAACGAGTACCTCGACTTCAACCTCGCGTACGGGGTCCTCATCAACGGGCACGCCCCCGAAGCCCAGGTGAAGGCAATCCAGGAGCAGGCCGAGCTCGGGCTCCACTTCGCGGCGCCGAGCGAGATCGAGCTCGAGGTCGCGAAGCTGTTCCACAAGCTCGTGCCGAACACCCAGCGGGTCGCGTTCTGCCAGAACGGCTCGGACGCGACCATGAACGCGATCCGGATCGCCCGCGCGGTCACCGGGAAGGACGCGATCCTCAAGTTCGAGGGCCACTACCACGGCCAGCACGACCTCGCGCTCATCAGCGCGGAGGCCCCGCCGATCGTCGCGGGGCTGGACGAATACCCCCGGCCGCTCCCGAACTCGGCCGGCATCCCCCCCGGGGTGACCGACTACGTGATGGTCGCCCCCTACAACTCCATCCCGGCGTTCGAGCGGATGGTCAAGCGCTACCGCGACCGGCTCGCCGCGGTCATCCTGGAGCCCGTGATGGCGAACGCGGGCGTGATCCCGCCCGCGCCGGACTACCTGAAGCGCCTGGTCGAGATCGCCCACCAGAACGACATGGTGGTGATCTTCGACGAAGTGTTCACCGGCTTCCGCATCGCCCCAGGCGGGGCGCAGCAGCTCTACAACGTCGAGCCCGACATCTCCTGCTGGGCGAAGGCCCTGGGCGGAGGGGTGCCGGTCTCGGCCGTCTCGGGGAAGGCGGAGTACATGGACCTCATCGCACCGGGGCGGATCTCCTTCGGCGGCACCTACAACGCGAACAACCTGACGATGGCGGGGGTGCTCGCCAACCTAAAGACTCTCCAGAAGGGCGGAGAGGAGCTCTACGCCCGGTTCGCGCGGCTGACCGAGAAGCTCGAAAAGGGGCTCGAAGAGGCGGCCCGGGACGCGAAGCTCTCCGTCCTCGTCCAGTCGGTGAACGGGATGCTCCAGTTCTTCTTCACGCGGAGGAAGAAGATCGTGAACTACCGTGAGTCGCTCCAGATCGACTGGAACCTCTTCCTGCGGCATCACCAGCTCCTCCTCGACAAGGGGATCTACATCCACCCCGACAACTACGAGCGGATCACCTTCTCGAGCGCCCACACCGAAAAGGACGTCGAGAAGTTCGTGGCGACCGCCCACGAGACGTTCCAGGAGCTCAGGACCCTCCCCCGCGACTACCTCCCATAAGGCCTCCGGACGTCTCGGGGGGACTACGTTCGAGTATGGGGGCTTAATAGGGGAAGGTCGTACGGGCCCCGATGCCTGGGTTGGCGGGTCCGCCGCCCCCCTGACGGAGGGATCGGGGCTTGGGGCGTAGTCCAAGCGACCTCGCGATCTTCATCGGTAAGCGGCTCGTCCAGCTCATCCCCGTCCTGATCGGCATCACCATCCTCACGTTCCTCTTCACCCACATCTCGGTGGTCAACCCGTGCAACGAGTGGTTCCCACACGCCGACCCGGCCACGATCGCGAACTGCAACCACCAGTTCTCCCAGCCGCTCACCACCCAGTACTGGAGTTATCTCACGAACCTCCTCCACGGGAACTGGGGGGCGTCGGTCAAAGGGGTCCAGGTCTACCCCGCGATTGCCGACGGGGTCCCCGCGACCCTCGAGCTCGTCCTCGCCGCTCTCTTCCTGATGATCGTCATCGGGATCCCGTTCGGGGTCATCGCGGCCCACTCCTCCGGTCGCTGGGCGGACCACCTGGTCCGGATCTTCTACCTCTCGGGCTGGGCGACCCCGACCTACTTAGGAGCGGTGATCGCGGCGATTTTCATCGCCCCCTATTTCGGGCTCCCGTCCCACGGGATGTACTCGTCGCCCGTTCCTCCCTTCCATCAGTACACCCACATGTCGGTTCTGGACGCGATCCTCGCCGGGAACGCGGCCTGGACCTGGGACGCGATTCTGCACCTGATCCTCCCCGCGGCGACCCTCGCGTTCATCAACATGGGGATCGCGACCCGGATGACCCGCAGTTCGATGCTGGAGGTCCTCCCGCTCGACTACGTGAAGTCGGCCCGGATGAAGGGGCTCTCCGACTTCTGGGTGCTCTACAAGCACGCCCTGCGCAACTCGCTCATCACCACCACGACCGTTCTCGGGGTGACCGCGGGCGGCCTCCTGGCCGGTACGGTCGTCATCGAAGAGGTGTTCGGCTGGCCGGGGATGGGCGCCTACGCCTTCACGGCGATCGGCGGCGGGGGGGCCGCCCCGAATTTCGACGGCGCGATCGCCGTGGTCGCGGTCTTCGCGGTCGGGGTGGTGGTCGCGAACCTCATCGCCGACATCCTCTACGGCGTGCTCGACCCCCGGGTGGACTGGAGGTAGTCGGATGGCCGGGTCACCGAGCACCGGCGAGCCTCCGTCGTCCCCGCCCCGTCGGCGCTTCACCGATCGGGCGCGCGGGGCGGGTCGGGCGGCGGCCCGAGGGCTCACGAGCTTCGGTCGCTCCGTGGTCATCCTCTGGCGGGTCCTGCGGGCCAACCCCCTCACTCTGGTCGGCTTCGTCCTCGTCGTCCTCATCGCCGCGACCGCGGCCATCATGGTCACGGTCCCGAGCCTGCTCACGAGCTTCGGGGTGGACCAGCTCACCCTCGACTACAACCAGGCGCCCTCGCTCCACCACCTGTTCGGGACGGACGGGAACGGGATCGACATCTTCGCGATGGTGCTCTACGGCCTCCCGGTCGACCTCGCGATCGCGTTCGCGATCACCGGGGTCGCCCTGATCGGCGGGGGAGGGCTCGGACTCTTCGCCGGGTTCTGGGACCGCCCCGGGTCGGTCGGCGGTGCGGTCTCGGTCTTCATCATGCGCGTCACCGACATCTTCCTCTCGTTCCCGAGCCTCATCCTCGCGCTCGCCATCGCGGTCTCCCTCGGCCGTGGGGTCTGGCAGCTGATCGTCGCGGTGCTCCTCACGTGGTGGCCGTACTACGTTCGGCTCGTGCGCGGCGAGACGCTCGCCGTGAAGCACCTGCCGTACATCATGGCGGCCCGGGCCGCCGGGGTGAACGAGCGGCGGATCGTCCTCCGCCACGTCCTCAGGAACGTCCTGGAGCCGGTGATCGTCTACTTCACCCTCGACATCGGGACGGTCCTCGTGACGCTCTCGACCATCGGCTACGTCGGCCTCGGCGTCAACTACCCGACCACGCCCGAATGGGGGAGCATGATCTCCTACTACCAGAACGCCGGTCTCATCGGTACCTACCCGTGGACCGTCCTCGGCCCCGGCGCGGCCATCTTCATCACGGTGCTCGCGTTCAGCCTCCTCGGCGACGGACTGCGGGATGTCCTCGACCCGAGGAGCCGCCGCGTCCTCGCGGGAACGCCCTCCCGGCCGTCCACCTCGCCCGCCGAGCGGGAGGAGGAGGCGGAGGAGGTCGCGGGGGAGGTCCTCGAGATCCCGGGCCCCCTCCCCTCCGCGCAGGAGGTGAACGCCCCCGCATGACCGACGCGCCGGTCGTCTCGATCCAGGACCTGAGCATCGACTACGTGGTCGGCGCGGGTCGCTTCTCGGCGGTCTCGAACGTCTCGCTGGACGTTTTCCGCGGTCACGTGGTTGGGGTGGTCGGCGAGACGGGGTGCGGGAAGAGCACGCTCGGCCAGGCGATCCCCCGCCTGCTCCCCGAGCCGCCCGCGTACATCCGCGGGGGCCGGATCCTCTTCCAGGGACAGGACCTCGTGAAGGTACCGCTCTGGAAGATGCCGGCGATCCGCGGCACCGGCATCAACATGATCTTCCAGGAGCCGCTCAACTCGCTCAATCCGGCGTACCGCATCTACGACCAGGTGGCCGAGGCGATCAGCATCCGCCACCTCCGTGAGAAGGGGAAGACGGTCATCTCGCACCGCGAGACGCCCCCGTTCGACTACTCCCGCCGACCGACCTCGGACGCTGCTGAGGCCCTCTCCCGGCCGGTCATTCCGGGCGGGGCGGTCGCGCGGGTCGCCCGGAAT
>Ga0187769_10001770_pt1 | contig 12428 bp, 17 predicted proteins | sample 0116_SJ02_MP02_1_FD_133140 | JGI IMG/M metagenome (GOLD analysis project Ga0187769, IMG submission 133140) | Tropical peat soil microbial communities from peatlands in Department of Meta, Colombia - 0116_SJ02_MP02_10_MG | ecosystem: Environmental > Terrestrial > Soil > Wetlands > Peat | place... | reverse complement strand
CTTGAGCGATGCAGGTCGGAACTGAAGAACGGTCTGACAGACATGCAGCGACTCTTTTTGTTTGGGAAGCTGAGTGGCCTGAACGACAAAGATGCGGCGATAGCAGCTGGATATTCGCTGAGCAAGAGTGGTTGGTTGACCTGTCAGAAATGACAGCTTCTTCAGATGCCACGTCCGCGCTAACGTTCCATCTGCCGCAGGCTTTCACCTTTCCGAATGGAGACAAAACTAATATGACCGCCCGCAGTCTTCTGTCACACGCTGGACTTGTTTTCGGCAGATCGTTCTGTCCTCTCTCTGCAATCGTGATCATTGTGGGCGCGGTGCTTTGGGGCCCTTGGGTGAGCCTGGCAATCACGGTCCTAGCGCTCAGTGCAGCAATGAGGTTTTCATGAGTCGTGATGGGGGCGATGTCTCGCCGCTCTCGAGCAATTGGCGCATCCTCGCTCATCCCCAGGACGTGCATTGCGTGATCTTCCATACAGCGTGCCTCGTCGCCTACGCGTGCGCCTTCTGGCTTTACCATCATCCCAAGCTCGCGGGCGTCACCGGCCCATGGTCTCGAGCGGCTTTCGTGATAGCTTCGGCGTCTCTCCTCGGTTGGATTACGGGAATCAACGTTGGTGTCAATTTCCATAACCACTCGCATCGCGGAATTTTCACTTCGGCGTTCGTCAATCGGTGGTTCGGTCGTTTCTGGACATTTTCGGGCGGCTGGCCTTCGTTCTTTTGGGAGTACTCTCACGTCACCGTTCACCATACCCGACTGCTGAGCAATGAAGATTGGACTCTCCCGAGGAAGAACGCCGACGGATCATTCGAAGACTTCCGCCGGTACGTGTTCTTACATTGGCCTTGGCGCTGTATGGTTCACCTCCGGAGGGATTTGATTTCGCGCCGAAGCCTCCGCGGGAAGTCACTACGTGAATTCGCCATTTTCCTCGCGCTCTGGTCAATTCCTTTTTGGTTTGATCCGATCATGGCCCTCTGGCTCTGGGTATTCCCGCAGTGGATCGCGAATGCATGGGTGATGGGGTCGGGAATGTATGTCCAGCACGCGGGATGTATCGCGAAGTCTCCGGAGCGGCCGGTGAGCCACTCTAACGTGTTTCTTTCGAAATTTTTCAACCTGACGATGTTCAACATAGGCTATCACCTCGAGCATCATGAACATCCCAGGGTCCATTGGTCGGAGCTGCCAGAGCTTCACAACCGCCTCAAGAAGGATTTGATCGATGGCGGCGCCCATGTGGTTCCCTACGGGAATTACCATGCCTCATTTTTGCTTGCAGGGCCTCCTCAACGTAGAATTCGCTTCACTGAACAGCACTTGGGATACACGAGGGAGATCCCGGGCGCGTTACCCATCACTCCGGGGAAGTGAAAGCCTCCGAATTTGCAATCTTCCCGACGACAAATTATGGTGGTCTTTTTTCTGCTGATTAATGGCCGGGAAAATGGTCGTTGGATGCGGTGCTACTGCGCAGATGGAGGAGGGGCAGCGTTGAGGAATCTGCCCAGTCGGGCCGGTTCCTGGGTTTGTCGCCCGCCGCACAGCACTGATGGCCCTGGAATCAGATGTCGCTCAGGATGGCCCGCAAAATCAAATAGAATCAAAGCCACGCATCGCAGCCCTGCCAGTGGAGTCTGGTGCCACAAATCAGTAGAATCGTTCGGAATGGAAAAGCAGCCGAAGCCCGTCACGTGCTGTACGGTCTGCGGAAAAGTCGGCTACAGCATCAACCTGGCAAATGGGCTATGCGGACGGCGTTATGACGGAAAGCGATGCCGAGGAGTGAATCAAAGCGCTATCGGCGTCAACGACTGGTCCGAATGCCCATCATGCACGGCGACAGGATGGGAAGGCAACAGCATGTGCCATCCGTGTAACGGTTCCGGCTGGATCTTTGTTCGTGGCTAAATTCCCGGCAAGTTCGACAAGTGAGTTACCCTATGAAAGAGCTAGAACCTTCCGTTGACCTTGATGCGCTGCGCACTCGCCTGCAAGCCATGAGCGACGATGAACTGGTGAAATTCGGCAACAAGATGAAGAAACTAGTGTATCCGCGCACGTATGACGGCAATGGCAAGCCGACAGTCTCAGCCTGCTCGACTCAGCTTAGCGAGGCCCGCGACGAATGGCTGAGACGGCATCCGAGGAATCCGAAAGCCTAGGCCGTTCGCACCCTACGGCAATCGCTGTATTTGCGTTATCCTATCGTTGATATTATTCGAATCGCCCCTCATTTGATTTGACTCCAGCGGTCGCCCCAGCACTTTGTACGTGACGAAGAATCTCCTCATCGTCGATGACAGTAAAGTAGTCCGGGACGTCGTCCGAATCCTTTTCGAAAAGGAGCATGGGCTGGTCATCTGCGGCGAAGCTCAGGATGGTGTCGATGCTATTGTGAAAGCAGGAGAGCCGCACTTTGACATGTGCCCTCCTGCCTGGTGACCGGACATTAATCAACGTGGGACGCGCCGCTGCAACTCCCCGGCGCGAGGTCTAACCATCGATTTCGGTAAAAAGTGGCCTATCCTTTGCTTTGTCGTAGGCTTCCACAAATCGTATAGCAGCTTCGATCAAAGTTGCTCGAACGGGGTACCGGCACGATTGTCCCTCGTCTCCCTCATCCCAAGTGGCTAGTACAAGATACTTTTCCGATTCTGGTATGGCGCGCTCGGAAAGGAAGGATGACCAGTTGTTCTGCCATACGCCCTGCTGAGGAACTTTTGACCTTTTCATTTTTTCTTCCTGCCTGGCTTGATCCCCGAAAGAATCTTTCTAGCCCTCATCCTATGCACGCCTGTTTTATATCAGAAGCGTACTAGAGCGTTTTGACGAACGAAGAGCCCGCCAGAATTGGCGAAGCGAGTACAAGCACATTACGATGTGGCCGCGTGCCGGGCACTTTTGCCCTGTTCACGGTTCCTGCGCCTTGAAACGGAAACGAATCGAGTACAACGGCAATTCCTGTTCTTACACTTCCCTAAGCTATGGTGGGAAGCTAGCGGATCACCACAGGTGTCGCACGGCGTCGCGCGATGAGCCTTTCGCTTCTGGCTGAGAGTCTGCTTCTTTTCTTGTTCCGCCATATGCGCCTCTCCGTTCAGGAGCCGGGTTAGGCACGGTCGGCAAAGGTTGAGTCAAAAACTCCTTCACCAAGTACGCGCAGTTTGTTCTCTAATCAGACTTCAGTCAAGGTCAATTGACGTGGAAAGAATCTCATGACTCGCCGACGCGAAAGAAGGCGCGGGTTTCTAAATATCCCGTCTATACTACGAATTGAAAAGATTTGGCACTTCGGACGGTGCCCACAGAACTAATCCCATCGGCACCGCTGGCAGTTCGCTTCCATCCTCAGAAGCGTGTGAACTTCTGTCGTAATCGTGGAAAGGAAGCTCAGCGGCACGTGACAAAGAACGGCTACAACCTGCGGTCGGTTCTCAGCCTATTCTCTTCCGACCTCGCCATCGACCTCGGCACCGCCAACACTTTGGTTTTCGCGCGTCGCAAGGGCATTGTCGTCAACGAGCCCTCGATTGTCGCCATCAATAAAAATACCGGTGAGGTCATCGGAGTGGGACGCGAAGCCAAGGATATGCTGGGACGGACGCCGGGGAATGTAATCGCCATCAAGCCAATGAAGGACGGTGTGATCGCTGATTTTAGGGTTGCCGAGAAGATGCTCACCTACTTCATCCAGAAAGCGCATAACCGGCGCATGTTCGTTCACCCGCGAATTGTTATCGCCGTTCCAAGCGAAATCACTTCGGTGGAGAGACGGGCTGTTCAGGACTCGGCCTATCGTGCTCACGCCAGTGAAGTCTTTCTGATTGAGCAGGCGATGGCTGCGGCCATTGGCGCAGGGCTTTCCATCGACGAACCTTCGGGCAACATGATCCTCGATATCGGAGGCGGTACTACGGATATAGCCGTGATTTCCATGAGCGGTATCGTCTATTCCCGCTCGCTACGTGTGGCCGGAAACGCGATGGACGAGGCGGTGATGCACTATATGAAGAAAAGACACAACCTACTGGTGGGCGAGCGCACCGCTGAAAAGATTAAAATGGAAATAGGTTCCGCTTTTCCTTTGCAAAAGCCCCTTACGATGGACGTAAAGGGTCGGAGTCTCATTGAAGGTATGCCCCGCACGGTCACGATCGACGATAGCGAAATCCGCGAGGCGCTCTCTGAATGCGTGGCGACAATTCTGAGCGCTATCCGTGTCGCGCTTGAGCGTACTCCACCTGAGCTTTCCGCCGATATTAGTGATCGTGGCATGGTGCTGGCTGGCGGCGGGGCGCTCCTAAAAAACCTCGACAATCGCATTCGGGAGGAAACCGGACTACCGGTTTCGATTGCCGACGATCCACTATCGTGCGTTGTATTGGGCACCGGGAAGATGCTCAGCGACTTCCGTCTTTTGCGCTTAGTTTCGGTTGATGGAAATTAATGCAAAGAGAGAGTTGGATTCTGCGAGACGAATGTCGAAGAAATGCGCGGCTCCCTACAGGATCGCCGTCATCGAGATAGCATAATGCCGATAGTTCATCATCCGCTTAGTCGGTGGAAGGGAAAGCACACTTGCGTTGACTGCAAATGGGCGCGGAGGCTCGGGCCGGTAGAGCAGCCGCTTAATCAGCTTCTCAGAGTTGAGATTGGGGTTCGCTTTCACTGCGGCCACGAAGATGAAGACGTTCGCGATAGAAAAAACAACGCGATATTCGATATCGGTATCGGACGACAAGGTTGCGATGCGTGGACAGAGAAAGACACGGACGACTTACGGAGTAATTCCCGTGAGTCTTGATTTTCGCTAACGAATTCGTGGAGATGGCATGACGGCGCAACAGGAGTACGATAGGCTCGACAGTAAGCAGAGGCGGGATTTACTGCTGAAGATTGGCGAAACTCGTGAAGAAGCGCGAGTGTTGAGCCAGCGCGATTACGACGCCCTTGGCGGGTGGGTAAAAACCCGGCTCAAGAGACAATTGAAGCAGCCCAAGCCTTGAAACTTCAGTGAGGGCTGATCGGAGATGTTCCGCGCTACCGAACGTGCGGTCCTTCTAAATTCGATACCTCTAAGCAAGAGTGGTTTTCTTCGATCCGGGATGCAGGGCGTGAACACAGATCACGCGGCGGCATAAAGGCTTGAGGAAAGTGCGAAGCTAGTAGCGACGGCCGCCTCTTCCGCCGCCGTATCCGCCCCGGCCACCGCCGTCACGCCGGGCGGCCTGGGGGCGCGCCTCGTTGACGATGAGCGCGCGCCCCATCAGGTCCTTTCCGTTCAAGCTGGCGATGGCCTTTTCGGCCGCGCCATCATCGGCGATTTCGACGAAGCCAAAGCCGCGAGGCTGGCCGGTGTCGCGGTCGCGGACGATCGTGATCGAATCGGCGTGGATTCCGAGGTTAGCGAATTCCGTGCGGATATTTTCCTCCGTAACGCTGAATGGAAGATTCCCCACATAGAGCTTTTTCACAGGTGTTTCTCCCTTTAGTTGCGAGAAAATTCCCAGCAGTGGCCCCTCTCAGGATCGGGTTTGCGCCTCCAGAGCAGGCGCGCTTTCGATTTCGACGGGGGCCTGGAGCTCCGCGGGTTGTGTTAACCTGGACTCTCGCTGAGCATCCTATTGGCTTCGTCCACCGAGTATAGCTCGGCGAGAAACAAACGAAACTGCCTTGCTCGATTCCTCACCAACTGGCGAACCTTGGCCAAATCTGCAGGGGGCAGCGACTTGATATCCGCGCGAAGGCTTGCCGGGTTGAAATCGACAAGAGCCCACTTTAGGGCCGAAGCGATACGCCAGACGTACCGTTCTTCAAGCGGCAGGCTTGCGATTTCTCTGAGAGCTGTCGCAACATCGCGGCCCTGAATCATGGCTATCGTCAGGTTCATGTAGGGCTTCATGCTTTTAGATTCGGCCAACTCTAGTGCGCCGTCTTCCCTTACCCTAGTCGCTGGCCCGTTCGTCTGGTCTTCCATCAGATTTCCCTCGCACCGCTAGTCTGAGCCGCACAGCCGCCGACGCACGCGTAGGACCACATCAGAAGGGATTCGGAGTGTCACACGGTGGCGTGTTTGTTGCGGGTCGCCAGCGATCATTTCAGACTGTAGTAACTACCCACAATATCACTCTTGCTGCCATCTTGCAGCAAGGCATTCCGCCGCGGATCGCACACCACCAATCCCGAGACATGCGGCTTCAGCAGGTCGTACAACCAAGCGGCCCACGTTCCTTCTTCGAACGTGACGTACAACTCTCCGTGCAACCCTTGAATGAAGTGCAGAATCGGACAATTCAAGTAGCGCTTCACTTTTTCCAAAGCGCGTCGAAATCATCTGATTTCTGAACCTGAAATCCGATGAATCCGACCTCGCTAAATCAATAACTTGCGGACCACGGGGCAGAGGGGTTTTCGGAACATCGGCAAAAGTAGCTTTCATGGCCGAGAAGAAGCAGTACCAGCGTTAAGCCGCCGCCTCCAGTAACAGCGCCGTCAGCTCATTAGGCATGTCCATCTGCGCGAAGTGAGTGCAAGGGAGTGTCTGTACAGTCCAGCCAGGCTTGTTCTTCAGCTTTTCGTAGAAAGACGTGAACGTCGTAGGCTCGGGATCGTTGCAATAAATGTAGGTCTTGCGCCGAATGCGGTCGATTCCGCCCGTGAGCTTCAGGCGCTGAGAAAAGCAAGCGGTCGGTTGCGGCATTCCTTTTCGCGCAGCGAAATCGAGGACTTCCTGGCTCGGCTGCCCGAACGCTCCCGCTGGCACCGGGTCCGTCAGCCAATCCTCGCCAGTGATGCTTGCTGGCTGCGGCCTGTCCGGGGGCAGCATGCTGAATAACGACTGGCCATTCTCCGGGAGGAATGCGTCGAGGTAGGCGAGCGACGCGACCTTTTCCGGCACTGTGTCGGCTACGCCCGTGACGACCATACCTCCGTAGGAATGGCCGACCGGCACGATATCAGACAGGTCCTCGTAATCGATGACGCTGAGGACATCCTGGATGTGCGTGTTGAGATTGATTTCGCGATTGAGGAGATGCCTTCGCTCGCCGATGCCGGTGAGTGTCGGAGTATAGACCTCGTGGTTCGCCTTGCGCAGTGCCCGTGCGATGGGTCGCCAAATGAGCCCGCCGGCCCACGCGCCATGTACCAAAACGAACGTCGCCATCAGCTCCTCCAACGATCGCCGCTGATTATGAAGGTGATGCTTCGTATCTCTCTGAAGGGATTGTGTAAGTCTCGCAAAAATCGTTGCACACGAAGCGCAAAAGGCAACAGAACCTGTACTGTGTTGCAGGCTTATTGCTCATTTCAGCTTCGCATACTCCGCCTTGGCCTGCTTCAGGATGGGGATGTCGGGGTCGGCGTCTTTCCAGAGCGAAAGGAAATCCTGATAGGCAGTCTTGGCCTTCGCCGTGTCGCTCTGCAAGAGTTTAGAACGACCTGTTGATGCGGCCGGGTGTACAATCCCCCCGGCCCCTGGAGACTCAACATGGAAAACTCGGGTAACACTTCGCCCAAGCGCAGGCTCGGGTGTCAGGTTTGGCACAACGTTGGGGTTCTAGGCGAGAGAGGGGAACAATCGTGAGAAAACCTATGGCCGCGCTATCCATCCTAGCTGTGGGTTTGGTGATGGTCTCCTGCAAAAGGCTCGAGCCTCTGAAACCGATGGGACCGCTGACTTTCGAGACTATCCAGTTCACTGATGCCATCCCACAAGGCTACGGACCGCTAATTGGTGTAACGCAGAACCCGCAAACTCCTGGATTGGCCGGGCTTTGGTTCCAGAAGCCGGACGGTACCATCACCGCCGTTTTCGTGAACGTCAGCGAGGGGAAGATATTCGAAAAGGCCCTGACGATTCCACGCAAGTAGTGGTGGCTTCGCAAGAATCACCGTTAGGAAGAAGCTGAGGGAAAACTATGAGCCTTGAGAAGCTAATTTCGCTGATCTCCCGCCTTTTCTTTTTTGGCGCCTTCGTGTTGCTTGGGCTGGCCGTGGTTGAGAAGGTCGCGAACGAGGCGGGTTACACGGTCCTACAAGGAGTGACCCGTGCCGGGCGTCTCCTGGATTTTGCGGTGGTTCTTCTGATCTTCGTGATTGCTATGCAGTTGCGCTCGATGAAAGAAGAACTGAAGAGTAGAAAGCCCTAGGGAAAAAGCTCCGATCTCGAGCGCACAGATTCTCCGCTATTGCAACTTCGCGTACTCCGCCTTGGCTTGCTTCAGGATGGGGATGTCGGGGTCGGCGTCTTTCCACAGCGTGAGAAAATCCTGATAGGCAGCTTTGGCCCTGGCCGTATCGCCTTGCATGGCATAGGCGCGGCCTAGCTGCATATGCGCGAGTGCGCCAATCGGGTCATTCGTTACCATCCCGGGGTGATCCAGGATTCTCTGGAATTCGGCGGCGGATAGCGCACCTTGGCGTGCAGCCAGGTAAGCCATCCCGCGCAAATATGACTCGTATAGTGACACTTGTGGTACGAATTCATATCGAGCGGCGGGTTGGAGTGCATCGATCGCCTTGGATTCTTGGCCGTCGTCGAGTGCGATTGCCGCGTGAATCATCGGCAGATAGTAGTACCTTGCGATTGTGTCCTCGGGAAAGCGCTTTGCCAAATCATCCCCCAGTCTTTGGACCTGCTCTCGGTAGTTGGAAAGTGCCAGGGCCAGTGCCACCACGGCTAGGGTGTCTCGGTCCATCGAGGTCTGCAAGGCTGCTGCTGCCGGCTGTCTGACTTTAGCTACATCGCCAAATAGGGCATGTCTGAGTGCAGCTTCGGCCAGATATCCCGCTGCGTTCTGCTTCAATTGCATGTGCAGAGCGGAGTCAACTGCGTGTTTGGTCACGCTGTTAGCTTCGGAGAGCTGACCCGAATAAGCCGCTGTGTTGGATTCGGCGGCCAATATACGGTCTTCAATCGGCCCGCCCATGGACCGAGCCACCTCATCCGCCATTCCCGCCGCATCGTCCCGTAGGAAATCGATCTGGTACAGGAGAAGCCTGAAAAATGGAGAATCGACATTTTGGGACTGGGCCTGCTGAATCGTGGCGCGTGCCTCATCCAGTCGATTCAAAGAGATATAGTTAATAGCAAGATCGTTTTTCCACATTGCGGACGTCGGACCACGCCGAACAGCCTCAAGGAAAGCTGCGAGCGATTTGTCGGGTTGACCGTCCGTCCCATAGGCGACACCCAGTTCATGGAACGCACTGGGGTCTCGTGGGTAGGTTTGAACCCATAGCTCGTTGCTCTGCACCCACTTCTCGAGGTCTCCGGTCACGGTGAGATGGTAGAGATCCAAAATGAGGAATTTTTCCCGTTCGCTGACTCGGTCGCGCAGGCCATAGGCCTTTTTGGCGTTTTCGACGGCCAATGTTGTCTCGCCGAGATCGGCATAGCTGAATCCTAGCGCGGCGTACGCCAAGGCGAAGTTCGCATCTAGGCTGATCGCACGCTGACTCAATGGTATGGCTGCGGAGAAATCCATTGCATGGAGTTTGCGCACGGCAAGGCTGTAAGCCTGAAAGGCCTCGAGCGATGGTGTCGTGGCCTGTTCGAGCGGAGTATCAAACCTCTGCACAGTGTTTAGCGATTCGCCCAGTTTTTTCCGCATTTCGGTAGCAGTCTTCCCCAACGCGTCGAGCACATGGCTCTTGTCGCTTGCCTGAGCTTCCGTACTGGCAACCGATTCACCGCTTGCGCAGTTGATGGCCCTAAGAGTTAGAAGGTATTGCTCGCCAATCTGTGCTATCGAACCGTCGAGCACGGCGGCGCTGCCCGTCCGCTGGCACAGTTCTCGAGCAATCCCAGGTGTAAGTTTCGAATCGGGCTTCTGGCCCATCATCTGCAAGGCCTGCTGGATTTGCTCATCGGAAATAATGCTTAAGAAAGGCGATTGTTCCAGCTGTACAGAGAGGCCCTGTGCCAGCGTCCCATCGAAGACTGGATCGCCTGTGGTGTTCTTGAAATCACCGAGGACGACAGTGTCTTTGGCCGTTAGCGCATGTGTCTTGCGAGAGGAAAAAAACAGCCAGCCGCCCACAGCGAGTGCCACGACCAGCACGGTTGCTCCCGCACCTAACACCCGTCGAAGCTGATGGGACCAGTCGGCGGGCTTGGGCTCCGCTTCAATAGCTGCCCGACCCAAATCTGAATCGCGCTTCAGCCGCTGCAAATCAGTGCGGATACCTGCGGCGTTTTGGTAGCGCAGCCTTCGGTCCTTCTCCAGTGCCTTCGTAACGATTTCCTGAAGTTTAGGTGAAAGATCAGGATTCAATCTCGTCGGCGGAATGGGCGTGCGATTCAAAATCGCTTCCCCAATCGCTGCTGAGGTCTCACCCCAGAAGGGCTGAACTCCTGTGGCCATTTCATAAAGCGCTGCACCAAAGGAGAACAGATCCGTGCGTGCATCCAGTCCCTCGCCTCGCACTTGCTCCGGCGACATATACGTGATTGTGCCCATCACGGCGCCGATTCGAGTGAGCTCTTCTGGTTTGCTGACTGTGGGTGCTACCGAGGGACTGACAGCAGGGTCTCCGCCCCCAGGTGCTAGCTTGGCTAGACCAAAGTCGAGCACTTTGGCGTGCCCGCGCTTTATTACGAAAATGTTAGCCGGTTTGATATCCCGGTGGACGATTCCTTTCGCGTGCGCAGCGTCCAGTGCATCGGCAATTTCAATCGCCAATTCCAACATCTCGTTGAGTGGCAAAGGCTTGCCAGAAATGCGGTGCTTCAGCGTCTGGCCGTCGAGAAACTCCATGGCGATGAAAGCTCTACCGTTCTCCTCACCAATGTCGTAGATCGTGCAGATATTCGGATGATTCAATGCCGACGCCGCCTTGGCCTCGCGACGGAAACGTTCCAGGGCTTGGCGGTCCTGAGCGAGATCTTCGGGAAGGAACTTCAGGGCGACGAAGCGATCGAGGCGGGTGTCCTCGGCCTTGTACACTACGCCCATACCCCCACCACCGAGTTTCTCGGTGATCCGATAGTGCGAGACAGTTTGGCCTATCACCGTTTGCTCACTTCGTTCCTGTCATTCCCCGCAGGCACGAGGCGCTTGTGGTCCATGTCGCGAGCCGAATCGGCTATTTTGTAGCGGCCACCGGTTTCAAGCGCTCCCAAATGTATTCGTAATAAGGCGCACTGCCCTCTTTGTCGAAATACCAGAGCATCGTCAGGCGATCTCCTTCAATCTTTACGTGGCGTGTATCCTCCGTGTTCACGAAGTTGGGAGTCGTGCAGGCTTCGATATGGATAATCATTTTGTCATCACGGAGGGTGTAGCGTCCCGCATAGGCCAGAGAACTGGAGAACGCTGCCGCCATTTCCTCGGTCGAGGCGTTGGCGACACTTGAGAGAAGCTTACGTCCGGACCTGGTCATGATGATGGACATCCCACCATCACCCGTCATCGCAATGAATCCGTCAGGATTAGGGCCAAAAACATCTTTCACCTCTCCCTTCTCGTTCGTCACCGTAACGGATACCAACCTCCATGTGCCTACCAGAGAAGTTTTCGACTGCGCCATCGAACTGGATGCGAACACCATTAGTATGAAACCCACTGAGAGAAGCCACTTTGTCATCGCTGCCTCCTACTTTGTGGATCCGAGCTTGATCTCGTAGGGGCCGACTTTTGTTCCCGGCGTCATTTCTTGACTGATGGCTGAGACGTAGATGTTCTCAGCGAACCCTCCAAGAGGCTTGACAACTTGCAAGCCCAACCCAGCTACCACAAGACCGAATTGGTATTAAATGGGATCTGTGCTCAATTGAACCTGCACAATCGGCTGGTCGGTAAATGGGGGGTGGCTCAATATGTAAATATCTAGATTCGCAGTCCACCCAGTCGGAAATGACTTCGTCCCACTCAAGGCTACATTGGGGCGCTTGATCAACATCCAGCCGCTCGATTGCGCACAAACCGCAAAACTCTTTATCACGTCCTCCGGGTCGGCACCATTTAGGCTGAACATGCGGGTAACGGAGGTTAAGCTTCTGCCGCCGAAACCGATCCCGTGCGTAGTTCCAGCCAGGTCAGCAATCATCTCCTCTTTTTCATGCCATGGGCTGATCTTGGTTACAGGACATCGCAATAGGCTGTCAGCCTGCAGGAATTTAAGTCGCTGCGCGTTAAGGATGTCATGACGATGCCAAACGATCATGTTCACGGCCACCACCAGAATGATGTAAGAAGCAATTCCCGCTAATGCAAGAGAAATCACTAAACGCGGCGTGATTCTCATGGATCGGTTGCCTCCCTCATTCTGAGGCCCTTTTTCCTATGTCTAGCTCGCTGTATCCCCGTCACTCCAGCTCAGCGACTAGTCGCCCGTACTCGTTATGGGCGCGTTTGAATTCTTCGCCCAGTCGCTTGTGAAGGACATCGTCGGCCGGCACGGACGGAGGACG
>Ga0187769_10001768_pt1 | contig 12430 bp, 10 predicted proteins | sample 0116_SJ02_MP02_1_FD_133140 | JGI IMG/M metagenome (GOLD analysis project Ga0187769, IMG submission 133140) | Tropical peat soil microbial communities from peatlands in Department of Meta, Colombia - 0116_SJ02_MP02_10_MG | ecosystem: Environmental > Terrestrial > Soil > Wetlands > Peat | place... | reverse complement strand
CCTGGTGCACGCCTTGGTGCATGGCGTGACGCAGTACGTGATCGAGGACACCGAACAGATTCGCGCGCAGATTGAGCGCCGTGGCGGACGCCCTATTGAGGTCATCGAAGGGCCGCTGATGCAGGGAATGAATGTTGTGGGCGACCTCTTTGGCAGCGGCAAGATGTTCTTGCCGCAGGTCGTCAAATCGGCGCGTGTGATGAAACAGGCGGTGGCGTATCTCGTTCCTTTCATCGAGGCGCAAAAAGCTGCTAGTGGTGAAGCCGGGCGCAGGAACGGAAAAATCGTCCTCGCAACGGTCAAAGGCGACGTGCACGACATCGGCAAGAACATCGTCGCCGTGGTTTTGCAATGCAACAATTACGAAGTCGTGAACCTAGGCGTCATGGTGCCCGCGGAAAAGATTTTGCAGTCGGCGCGCGAAGAAAACGCCGACGCAATCGGGCTAAGTGGCTTGATCACCCCCTCGCTAGAGGAGATGGCGCATGTGGCCACGCAGATGCAGCGCGAGGGCTTTACGGTCCCGTTGCTTATCGGCGGTGCCACCACATCGCGTGTGCACACGGCAGTAAAGATCGCGCCGCGTTATGAAGGCCCCGTGCTGCACGTGGTCGATGCCAGTCGCTCGGTCGGGGTCTGTCAGGCCTTGCTATCACCACAGACTAAGGACCAGTTCCTCGCTAAGCAGCGCGCGGAGTACGAGCGCGTGCGCCGCCAGCATGCTTCCCGAAAAGGGCCGGAACTTATTTCCCTTGCGGAAGCGCGTGCCAATCCCACTAACATTGATTGGCACGGCTATCAACCGCCGCAGCCGAAATTTCTCGGCTGGCGCGAACTGGCAGCAATGGATCTGGGGCAGATCGCGCGCTACATCGATTGGGGGCCGTTTTTCAAGACCTGGGAGCTCGCCGGCCCATATCCGGCGATCCTTGACGATCCCCAGGTCGGGTCGCAGGCGCGGCGAGTGTTCGAGGACGCGCAAAAGATGCTGGCTCGGATCGTCAAGGAGCGCTGGATTACGGCAAGTGCGGTGGTGGGCTTTTACCCGGCCAACTCCGATGGCGAGGACATCGCAATCTACGCGGATGCGACTCGGCATAAACGCTTATTTACGTGGTACGGTTTGCGTCAGCAAACGCGCAAGCCCGTGATCGATGGTGTTGCACGGCCTAACCGCGCGCTGGCCGATTTTGTCGGACCCCCGGGCATTGACGATTTTTTGGGATTGTTCGCCGTTACCGCGGGCTTGGGACTGGAGGCGCGAGAAGCCATTTTCGCTGCAGAACATGATGACTATGGCGCGATCTTGCTCAAGGCGCTGGCCGACCGCTTCGCCGAGGCCGCCACAGAAATGTTGCACGAGCGGGTGCGCCGCGACTTGTGGGGCTACGCGCCCGACGAGCATCTGACGCCCGAGCAACTGCTAAACGAGGCCTACCGCGGAATTCGACCGGCGCCCGGCTATCCGGCCTGCCCGGAACATAGCGTGAAGCGTGAGCTGCTCGCCGCGCTGCACGCGGATCGAATCGGAATGGGTCTGACCGAATCCTTTGCCATGACGCCGGCCTCATCGGTCAGTGGCTTTTACTTTGCGCATCCACAAGCACGCTACTTCGCGGTCGGGCCGATTGGACACGATCAGCTTGAGGATCAGGCACGGCGTCGGGGACTGGACGAAGCCGTTCTTGGGCGCTGGCTTGCGCCCAACCTCTCGGAGTTCGGGTCGGCATGATGGGGGCCGGCAAGGAAAAGTCGTCATTGACGGCACTGCGCCGCGCGGGTGCTCCGCTGATGCTGGGTGCTTTGGCCTCTTGCGCGAGTGCGCCGGCCGCATCGCCCGCGCCCGCGAACGTCGACGCGCTCACCCAGGCGATGATGCGCGAGCCAATTGTGTTGCTCGGCGAAGTTCACGACAACGTTGCGCAGCACGCGCTGCGCGCCCAGGCGCTGGCCCAAATGCTTGCGCGCGGTGCGCGCCCGGCAATTGCATTTGAACAGTTCGATCGCGAACGGCAAGAGGCCGTGGACCAAGCACGCCGACTGCCAGGCGATACCGCATCCCGAGTCTCGCGTGTGATCGAAGCGGCGGGCGGGCGCGGTTGGAATTGGAATTTGTACCGACCGTACGTGGCTCTGGCGCTGGATAAGAATCTGCCGATCGTGGCCGCCAATTTGTCTCGTGCCCAAGCGATGCATATTGCACGCGACGGTGTCGGCGCCGTTTTCGATGCCGGTCAACGCGCCGCCTTAGGCCTGAATGCGATCGCCCAGGATGTGCAAAGCGCCCAGGAACGCGAGATCGAGCAAGGCCATTGCGGGCGCGTCCCACGCGAAGCGCTGCCGGCCCTTGCACTGGCGCAGATCGCACGCGATGCGGTGCTGGCACAGGCGATCACTGCGTACTTCGATCGGGGAGTCGTTCTGCTTACCGGCAATGGTCATGCGCGACGCGACATCGGGGTGATGCGTCACCTGTCGGCGTCCGATCGCGCACGGGCCGTCTCTATCGGCTTGCTAGAGGACGATGGACGCGCCGCCGAGCAGGCGGCGCATTTTGATGTCGCATTTCGCACCCCGGTTCAGGAGCGCGCCGATCCATGCGCCAACATCGGCCCCATGCGCATGGGCGCGGGCGCCGGGGATGCGAGCGCAAACTAAGTTGCACACCGTTGCCGCTGCCAGCCGAACCAGAATCCCTCGATTGCGTACAGCAGCAGCGCCAGCCAGATAAGCCCGAAGCCGAGCGCCTTGGAAGAGTCGAAGGGTTCGCGAAACACAAAAACGCCGCTTAGCCACTGTAGCGTCGGCGACACGTATTGCAAGATTCCGAGGTGCGAGAAGGAAATTCTGCGGGCTCCAGCAGCAAAAAGCAGCAAGGGGAAGGTAGTGACCGGTCCGGCGGCCACCAGCAGCCAGCGGACCTGCGTCGAGGCGCTGAGAAATTCCAGCTCACCGCTTCTTGCTGTCCAAAACAGGTATGCCAACGCAAACGGTGTAAGCACTGCCGCTTCCACGCTAAAGCCCTCCAGTGCGCCCAGCGTAGCGGTCTTGCGCAGCAGGCCATAGAGGGAAAAGCTCAGCGCCAGTGTCAGACCGATCCAGGGCGGCGAACCGGCCCGCCAGGTGAGCCAGGCGACTCCGGCTGCCGCCAAGGCAAGCGGCAACTTTTGTCCGAAGCGCACTCGCTCGTGCAGCAGCAACCACCCCAGCAGCACGTTGACCAAAGGATTGATGAAATAACCCAGGCTCGAGTCAACCACGTGTCCTGCGCTGACGGACCAGATAAAAATCAGCCAATTGCCAGAAATCAGTGTCGCAGTGATCCCGTAGCGCGCGAGGGTGCCAGGAGCCGCGAAGGCCGCGCGAATCCAAGCCAGGCGGCGCAGCGCCACCAGAAGGATCGCCGCCGTAACGAGCGACCAAACAATGCGGTGCGCCAGAATCTCGGGTGTTGGCACTGGCGAGAGCAGATGCAAGTAAATCGGCAGCAATCCCCAAAGCAAATAGGCGCACAGGGCATAGGCGACACCCAGGTTCATCGAGATGCGCTACGCGCTTCGCAGCGGCAGGGAAATTTGATCCTCGCGGCCGGAAACGATCGTTCGATTGCGGCCTTGCTTTTTTGCTGTCAACAACGCCTGGTCGGCGCGCCGCAACAGATCCTCCGCGCTTTCTTGCTGGTCCCACGTTGCCACACCCGCAGAAAACGTCTGGTTGTCGGGCAATCCGGGACGCAGCCGATCAATCAGCTGGCAGGCCTGATCGGCAGCGCAGTTGGGAAGCACGATCGTAAATTCCTCTCCTCCGTAGCGCACCAGGGTGTCGGTCGGTCGCAATTGCTTGCGCCAGGACTGGGATGCCTGCCGCAACAGCGCGTCGCCTCCGGCGTGCCCGCGGCGGCTGTTGTAGCGTTTGAAAAAATCCAGATCCAGCATTGCCACGGTCAGCGCCGTTCTAGCGCGCCGGGCCCGGGCCATTTCGACGGGCAAATTCTCATCGAGACTGCGACGGTTGCCGATACCGGTGAGCGGATCAGTTCGCAGCAGCTGCCCCATGACGCCTAATGTGGCACGGCTTTCGTGCTGGGCCCGATGCACCAATGCAGCCACTGCCGCGCCCAGCACCAGGGCCAGCACACTGGCAAGCGCCACCGTCACCGCGGCCACTTCGCTTACGGTGTGCCCGGCAATCAGGCGGCGATCGACACTGCCACGCATCGAACTTAGCAAAGCCGCCTGCGAGGCTTCGACCGCGGCCAGGTACACCGACTCGGAGAGCGCGTTGGCGCCTTCAGCCGGGCGAGTCGCCTGCCGCATGGCTTCGATCGCTGTTTGTAGCCGTGCCAACTGCTGCTTAGCATCGTCCGGAATGTCGCGCTGCTGGACGTCCGCGATGCGTTGCTCCCATTCCCTCGTGTCGCCTTCCAGGGCACGAAGCGCCTCGCGCAAAGCAGTGTCGCCCGGGCTGGCTACGGAGGTGTCCTGGGGTGCGAGCGCTTGCAAGGCCCGCATGCGCGAGGCCAGGCTCTGGGCATCGAAGGCCAAGCGCGAGAGCGCCATGGAGTTTTCGTACTGGTGCTGAACTTCCCGGTTGTGGTGCAGCTCAAAAAGCGAAACGCCGATCGCCAGGGCCACCATCAGCAGCGCGCCCAAGCCCAGAACGACGATACGGCGAATGCCCGGCAGTCGCGGCGACTCCTCCGAGGCGCGAATCAAATTCCCCATGTCACGTCCACGTGGCGCTTGCGCGCTGCACGCAGCATTTCGACCAGGGGAAACGCGCGCTGGCGCAGACTCACCGGGTGCTCATCGCCCGGTGCGTCCTCATCCCGGGCGGGAACGCCCGAGGACCTTTCTTGCTCCACGGCTTGCAGCAGCCGCGCCAGTGCCCCTTCGACCTGTTCGCTGGTGATTACACCGCGCTCAGCCATAGGTTTGCCGATGATTGCGAGCAGGCGTTGCGCGGTTTCTGTGTACATGATGATCGCGCTTGCGGCTCGGGAGCGAAACGTAACCAGTGCCATCAGCGGTCTCCGGATTTCCCAATGGACGAGCGTTCAACCCTTTCATTGTAGTGGCCCCCAGCCGCGGCCTGTCGCTGCTGCCCTGGGATCGACGCGGCTGGCAAAATGCTGCGCCCGTGCCACCGACGTGCGGCCGTAACAGCATAAAATTGCTTTTTGGGCGCTTGCTTTCATGGGGGAAAAGTATGGGTAAGGGCGATACACGCACGCGGCGTGGCAAGATCTACAACGGTAGCTATGGCAAGACACGGCCGCACAAACTAAAGAAAAAGCCGGCACCAATGCAAACGCCGGGTAAACGCTAAAAGACCCGGCAGCTACTCTTCTTGGGATTGCTGGACCGCGGCCTCGCGCTCCTTGCGCTCACGGGCCTCAGCGGCCTTGGCAGCCATTTCTTCGAGCTCTACGTAGCGCTTTCTCTCGGCGCCGAAGCGTTCCTTGATCTGCTCGATCTCGTGCAGCGCGTCGGCGCGGGTCTTTTCTTGCTGTCTCGTGAGCGCGTCGTTGGTTTCGTACGCCTCTTTGAGTTCGGTCGGAAGTTGCCGCTTTGCATAAAACTCTGCTTCATCGTCCAGTCGCTTGCGTTCGCGCTCGTACTGCTTGATGCGCTGATCGGCACGGGTGATCAGCCCTTGGCGGCCCGCGATGGCCCGGTCGCGCGCGGCATCGATCTCCTCTACGCTGCCGTAGGTCTCGAGCAGCGAACGGTCTTTATGCCCTTGGGCACGCTCCTGCTCTTCTTCCTGTCGCTGCTTTTCTTCCTCTTCCCTGCGCTTTTTGCGCTGCTCCAGGCTCAAGGGTGCGGGAATGACATATTTGAGCGAGCCATCGGGGTTGAGCACGCGCACATCCCGATCTTTGCAGTCGGGGGGCGGAAGATCGCCCGTAATGGTGTGACCGCCCTTGGTGATGCACGAGTAGGACAACTGCGTATGCGGGGCGTTGCTGGTTTGCGCGCGCAGCGCGCTGCTGCCCAGAGCCAATGTGCCCGCAAGCACTGCGCAGGCGATGATCGCGCCCGGGGGTGCAGATCGGAACCTGTGCACGGGGTATCGCTGCTGCAACAAGAGTTCAGGCGCCATAACGCTTGCGATACTGTTCCAGCGCGGCCAGCTGCGGGCGCACCCTTGCGGCCAACGGTGCGTCCGAGTGCAGAAATCCCAGCAGGTGGTCGAGGTTGGCGATGGCAATCACCGGAGTGCCCGTCGTCCGTTCGAAGGCTTGCACGGCAGACTCGCGGGACAGATCATTGTCCGGACCAGTTCGCTCCATGCGGTCGAGCATGATAACGACCCCGGCGGGTTGGGCACCACTGGCGCGGATGAGCGCGACCGATTCACGCTTGGCCGCTCCGTCAGTGATGACGTCATCGATGATCAGCACCCGCCCGGCCAAAGGTGCGCCAACCAGCATTCCGCCCTCGCCATGGTCCTTGGGCTCTTTGCGGTTAAAGCAAAATGGCACGTCGAGACCGAATTCGGACAAGGTGATCGCAGTGGCGGCTGCCAAAACGATGCCCTTGTACGCTGGCCCAAAGAGCATGTCGAACTGCAATTTGCCGGCGTTATGCGTTGCAAGGATGGTCTGCGCATAAAATTGCGCCAACCGGTGCAGATTTGCGCCGTGATCAAAACGTCCCGCATCAAAGAAATAAGGAGTGTGGCGACCGCTTTTGGTCGTGAAATCGCCGAAAGCTAGGGCACCCGTTTGCAGGGCAAATTCGATGAATTGTGCAGATCGTTGGTTCACGTGCGCGGACAACAGGGTGTTACGGCAAGAGCGTCTGGACCGTGTCAGGCCGCAGCGTACCGCAATGCCGGCCCACGGAGATCTTTAGAACTACCATGTTTCGCATCGTCAGTCTGAATGTCAACGGCCTGCGCGCGGCTGCCAGCAAAGGTCTGATGGCCTGGATCGAGCGCTATGACCCCGATTTGATGTGCCTGCAGGAGATCAAAGCCCACGCGCCGGACCTGTCCCCGGAGCTGCTTCGACCACGGTCCCGGCACGCGTATTTTCACTTCGCCCAGGCCAAAGGCTATAGCGGGACGGCCATCTTTAGCAAAAAGCGCCCGCGCAGCGTAAAAGTCGGCTTTGGCGAGGAGGAATTCGATCGGGAAGGCCGTTACGTCGAGGCCGAATTTGCCCAAGTCACGATCATTAGCGTCTACTTTCCCTCCGGCTCGAGCTCCCCCGAGCGCCAGCAGGCCAAATATCGTTTCTTGGACGCTTTTTATCCTCATCTGGCGCGCTTGCGCGACAGCGGCCGAGAGGTGATTTTCTGCGGCGACGTGAATATTGCACATCAGCCTATTGATCTGAAAAATTGGCGCGCCAATCAGAAAAACTCTGGTTTTTTGCCCCAGGAGCGTGCCTGGTTGGGACGGGTCTTTGAAGAACAAGGATGGGTCGACGTTTTTCGCCGGCTGGACCAGCGACCGGACCAATACACTTGGTGGAGCAATCGGGGCCGGTCGTGGGACAAGAACGTCGGCTGGCGCATCGATTATCAGATTGCCACACCAGGGGCCTCGGCACGAGCTCAGCGCGCCCAGATCTACAAGAAGCAACGCTTCAGCGACCACGCACCGCTGATCGTTGACTATTCCGGGCGCCTGTGACCCCGACAAGCGAACAGGCGGCAACGCGGCCTTCGGCCTGGCATGTGTATCTGGAGCCGGCTGCGCTGCGCATGCTGGTTCTAGGATTTGCCGCCGGCCTTCCCCTGCTGCTGATCTACGGCACGCTTTCCTTTCGCTTGCGAGAAGCCGGTGTCAGCCGTCCAGCGATCGGATTCTTGAGCTGGGTAGCCCTGGTATACCCATTCAAATGGGTCTGGGCACCGCTGCTTGACCGCGTGCCCATTCCCCTTCTTACCCAGCGCATGGGACGACGGCGGTCCTGGTTATTGCTCGCACAAGCCGCGGTGATCATCGGCCTATTGCTGATGGCGCAGTTCGATCCGCAGCGGGATCTGTCCGTGCTCACGGGCTGCGCGCTGTTTACAGCATTTGCGGGGGCGACCCAGGACATTGCCCTGGATGCGTATCGGATCGAATCGGCAACCGTTAATCGCCAGGCGGCGCTGGCTGCCGCCTACCAGACCGGATATCGCCTGGGCATGATCTGGGCAGGCGCCGGGGCGCTTTGGATCGCGGCGCGCGCGGCCGGCGCCGATGCCTACCGCCACGAGGCCTGGGCCATTTCCTACACGGTAATGGCTAGCTCGATGATCGTTGGCATGTTTGCGGTGCTGTTGTCTCCGGAATCAGCAACCAATAATGATCTGTCGGCCGCCGGCACGGTGCGGCAGAAGTCATCGCTGCTGGAGCCCTTCGTCGATTTTTTTCGACGCTATCGCTGGCACGCACTGTTGCTCTTGGCGCTGGTGTCGAGCTACCGCTTCGCCAACATCGTCATGGGGGTGATGGCCAACCCGTTTTATCACGACATCGGGTTCACGAAAGAGCAGGTCGCTGCGGTCTCCAAAATCTACGGCGTTCTCATGGCGCTAGTGGGCGGCTTTGTCGGCGGAGCGCTGACGCTACGCTGGGGTATCGCGCGCATGATGTGGGCCGCGGCACTGGCGGCTTCCTCGTCCATTTTGCTCTACGCCGCGGTGGCCCAAAGCGGCCCGGATCTGACGCTGCTGATCTTGGCGGTATCGACCGACAATTTTGCCGAAGGAATTGCCGGCACCGTCTTCATCGCATTTCTGTCGGGGCTGACCAACCGCGCGTACTCGGCCACCCAGTACGCGCTGCTCTCGTCGGTGACTTTGCTTGTTCCCAAATTCGTGGCCGGGTTCTCCGGAATCGCGGTCGATACCTTCGGCTACGCCGCGTTTTTCTGCGCCTGCGCTGCAAGCGGAACGATTGCACTGGTCCTGCTCTGGCTGACGCAGCGATACGTTCCGCTTCAGACTCTCTCGAAGCGGTAGACCGCGACGGTGGCACGCAGGTTGCGCAGAAATTTGAGCGGTTGACCGCGAGCGAGCAACGCGCGATCGGTTATCCGCAGTTCCAGCCGCGCCGCAAGCAGCTCAAAATCCTTCGGAGTGCACAAGTGGATATTGGGCGTGTCGTACCACTGGTAGGGAATGTCGGGAGTCACCGGCATGTGCCCGGCGAGCAGCGATACGGCGTGGCGCCAGTGGCCGAAATTCGGGAAGCTGACGATTCCTTGACGTCCCACGCGGATCATTTCACGCAAGATGTACTCGACTTTGTGCATGGCCTGCAGAGTCTGCGAAAGCACGACGGTGTCGAACATCGCATCGGCAAACATGCGCAATCCGGATTCCAGATCCGCCTGAATCACGTTGACATCGCGCCGAACGCATTCGAGCACCGAGGCATCTGCAATCTCGATCCCGTAGCCGGCGCAATTGTGCGAATCGCGCAGGTGCTTAAGCAAAGCACCATCTCCACATCCGAGGTCCAAAATGCACGAGTTGCTTTCGATCCAGCTGGCGATCTGAGCAAGGTCCTGTCGCAACATCAGGCGAGCTCCGCGGCGATTCGGTCAAAGTAGGCCGCCACGACATGATGGTAGCGAGGATCATCGAGCAAAAACGCATCGTGCCCGTGGGGCGCATTGATCTCCGAGTAGCTCACGTCCCGGCCATTGGCGATGAGGGCAGCGACGATTTCGCGCCCCCGCTCCGGGGCAAAGCGCCAGTCGGTGGTGAAGGAGATCAGCAAAAAGCGCGCAAGTGCCGGTGCTAAGGCGCGTATCAGGTCTCCATCGTGTTCGCGCGCCGGATCGAAGTAATCGAGCGCGCGCGTGATCAGCAAATAGGTATTGGCGTCGAAATACTCGGAGAATTTCTCTCCCTGGTAGCGCAGGTACGACTCGACCTCGAACTCTGCGCCGTAGCCAAAGGCATAGTCTTGCGTGCGCAGGCTGCGGCCAAAGCGCTCAGTCATGTCATCGCCCGAAAGGTACGTGATGTGGCCGATCATGCGCGCGAGGCGCAACCCGCGCCGGGGAACGACCCCATGCGCGTAGTAGTCGCCCCCGTGAAAGTCGGGGTCGCTGCGAATAGCGTTGCGCGCCACGTCGTTAAAGGCGATATTCTGTGCGCTCAGTTTTGGTGTCGTGGCAATGGCAATGCAGTGGGCAATGCGATGCGGATACTGGATCGCCCAGGACAGCGCCTGCATGCCCCCCAAGGAGCCGCCCGCCACTGCCGCCAGGCGCTCGATGCCCAGCGCATCGGCCACCCGCGCCTGGACATTGACCCAATCTTCGACGGTGACTACGGGAAACGCAGCGCCATACGGCTCGCCGGTTGCGGCGTTGATCGACATGGGTCCCGTCGATCCGAAACACGAACCCGGGTTGTTGATCCCTATCACGAAGAAGCGGCGCGTGTCGATCGGTTTGCCGGGACCGACCATGTTGTCCCACCAGCCCGTGCTGCGCGGCTGGTCGGCATAGGTGCCTGCGACGTGGTGCGAGGCGTTGAGCGCGTGGCACACCAAGACCGCGTTAGTTCGCCGGGTGTTGAGCGTTCCATAGGTCTCGTAGCGCACGTCATAATCCGACAATTGCGCGCCGCTGCTTAAGCCAAGGGGTGCGGCAAAATGCATCGTCTGCGGCGAGACGATGCCCACGGACGAAGCGCTCGAAGCACTATCCACAGTGACCTCAGCTGCGGCGGCCGGCGCTTTGCGCCAGCGCAGCGGATTTGCGTCGAACGCGCGCGCTAACCTCCCGATCGGCGCGCTGGGCACGCTCCAGGGCCGCGCGGATCTGCAAAGGGTCTTGCAGGCGTGCAACGCGTGTTGCGAGCCGGGCCGCGATCTTTGAATCGAGCTCGAAGAGGCGCTGCTTGACGCCAAGCAATTGCGCAGGGTTCATCGAGAAGCGGCGCAAACCCATGCCCAGAAGTAGCTCCACGCTAGCTAAGTCGCCGGCCATCTCGCCGCAGACGGATACCGGCAGGCCGGCACGGGCACCGGTGCGGATTGTTTGATGGATGAGCTGCAAAACCGCGGGGTGCAGCGGTTCGTACAGATAGGCAACAGTGGCATCGGTTCGATCGATTGCCAGTGCATACTGGATCAGGTCGTTGGTGCCCAATGAAAGGAACTTCAGACGCTCGATGAAAGGCCCCAGGTTCAGAGCGGCGGCGGGCACCTCGATCATGCCGCCTACGGCGATGCGCGCGTCAAACTTCTGACGGCGCTCCTTGAGCTGCTCCTTGGCGCGCGCTACGAACTGCAGTAACTGCTCGATCTCGTGCACGTGCGCGAGCATCGGCACAAGGATTCGGACCGTGCCTTGGCTCGAAGCACGCAAAATCGCGCGCAATTGGGTCAAGAACAGCTCGGGGTAGGCCAGACAATAGCGGATTGCGCGCAACCCGAGTGCCGGGTTGGGCTTTAAGCCCTGGCCATCGCCCTCACGGCTTAAACCCAAACTTTGGCGCGCCGCGTAATTCAATACCTTATCGGCGCCAATGTCGAGCGTGCGCACTACGACCGGCTTGCCTTTCATTGCCCGAGCGACTTTCGCGTAGGACTCGAACTGCTCATCTTCCGTTGGCAGCTGGTCGCGATTCATGAATAAGAATTCGGTGCGAAAAAGCCCTACCCCGTCGGCTCCCGCATCGAGCGCATCGCGCACATCCTCAGGCATCTCGATGTTGGCCGATAGCTCGATCGGAATTCCGTCTTTGGTACGCGAGAGTTTGCCGCGCAGTTTGCGCAATTCGGAGCGCGCCTGACCCTGCGCCAGGATCTGGCGACGGTAGTCGGACAGTGCCTGGTCGTCGGGCTGGATCAGCACGCGTCCCTGATCGGAGTCAACAACCAGCAAGTCACCCTCGACGATTGCCGTACGCGCTTCAGCTACTCCGACGATCGCAGGCAGTCCCAGGCTGCGTGCCAGAATCATTGTGTGCGAGGTGGGACCACCGAGCTCGGTAATAAAACCGGCCAAGGTGTCGCTGGCGTCCTCGCGAAAGTGCAAGATATCGGCGGGCGCCAAGTCGTGCGCCACGAGTACCAGGCGTTCACCGTCCTTGGGCTTAGGTGGCAGCGCCGCAGTCGAAGGACGCCCCCCAGCCAGGCGGCGTAGCACGCGCTCGACGACTTGGCGTACGTCCTGCGAACGGCTACGAAAATATGGGTCCTCAATGGCCTCGAACTGCCGGCACACCTCTTCGAGCTGGATTTGCAATGCCCATTCGGCGTTAATCAGGCGTGTGCGAACCAGATCGCGCGGCGCATCGCAAAGCAGCGAGTCGTCCAATATCATCCGGTGCAAATCGAGAAACGCTTTGACCTCCGGCGGGGCATCCTCGGCGACGTTGGCTCGCAGCTGCTCGAGTTCGGCGCGCACGAGAGAAAACGCATTGTTCAGGCGTGCGACCTCGTGCAGTACGTCGCCGCGCTGAAT